>CAAGKR010256111.1_pt1 | contig 10137 bp, 9 predicted proteins | sample 2556971 | NCBI WGS metagenome assembly CAAGKR01 (sample SAMEA5207829, study PRJEB30636) | soil metagenome | biome: forest; feature: boreal; material: soil | place: USA | collected 2011-09 | depth 1 m
TACGCCCGGAGGGACTTGAACCCCCGCACCCGGCTCCGGAGGCCGGTGCTCTATCCAACTGAGCTACGGGCGCCCGCAGGATCGAGGCACGAGTATAGGGCGGCCGGCGCGGCAGCCCGGCGCGGTTGTCACCACCATTCGAACGGCCGGCCGTCCCACGGATCGAGGACCGGATAGACCGGGGCGGCGGCGAGAAGGTCGAGCCGCTCCTCAAACGCCGCCACCTCGTCCCGGTCGAGTAGGCCTGTGAGCTCGGTGCGCAGCGTGGCTCTGCGGCCGCCGCCATCGGTGGCCAGCTCGTGCACCCGCCGGGCCACTGGCTCGGGCAGAGGCTCGCCGCCGAGCTCGATGAGGACGGTGCGTTGCCGAGGGTAGGGGAGGAAGCTGAGCGCGTTGTCGATGCCGCGGATCCGACCATCGTCGCCGAGCAGTAGGTGCGCTCTCTTGCGATCAGCGTTGTTGATGAGCACGTCGAGCGCCGCGAGGCTTCGGAGCTGCTCCTCGAGCGCTTCAGGGACTGGGTTCGCGCCTTCCTGCGGACCGTGTACGAACAGTTGCACCGACCCAGGTCCGTGCGGACCGTCGCGCAGGGTGGTCGGCGGTACGACCCCATCGTCGAGGGCGGCGCTCACCACGTAGGCTGCCGCCTCACGCATCTGCAACGTCTGCGTCGGGAAGTCCCACAGTGGCCGTTCACCGCGCGCCGGCTTGTAGATGGCTCGGAGAGGCTCGTCAGGATGGTCCGGGTCGGGTCCCTCCATCTCGAGAACGAACACCGCATTGGACGAGTACACGACGCGGCCGATCGCGGTGACCGTCTCGCTGCGCAGGCGACGGAGCACGTCCGCATCGCGGGTTGCGCCGGCGGCTGCCGCATCCCGCGCCAGCGCCGCGCCGACTCGTCGTGACACGCGACGCACCGCGGCCGCCTCGGCACGCATCTGGGTTGCATACGCCGGGAACGCCACGTCCTCGCGCTGGCCGCCACGCTCCTCACGACTCGATCGGTGCCGGCTCACCCCGACGGTGCCTTCGGCGGGCTCAGCGCGACCGCCGTGCGACCACCGTGGCGGTGATTGCGGCGACGCTGAGCGGCACCCCGAACAGCAGTGCGGCCGTGAGGAAGGCGGACACGGAGACGACGCCAATGCCGATGCAGATGATCAGCACCGCGACCGCCAGGACTGCCAGGTTGAACGCCAGCGTACGCCAGCGGATCGCGCGAAAGGAGCGCGAGGGCGCGGGAGTGTGCGCGGGCGGCGCCACGTGCAGGGGCGCGGCGGGCTTGTCGCTGTCCAGCGGTAGGTCCGGCCGGCCCAGCGCCGCCCACCATGCCGGAGCGCCCGCGGCCGGGCGGGGGTCGGACTGCTGTCCCGAGACGGGACGCGGGGGATCGTCAGACATTGCGGTCCTGGCACGATGTTGATGGTGTGCGGCGCGCCGGGGGGGGACGGGGACGGGGCGCTGGCGGGCACGATCATCATAGCGCCGCCCCCTGTCCCCCTCGCTCCTAGAATCGGGCGGTGAACGCCGCCTCGAACGGTGCAATCAACGCCATCCAGCGCGACCATCGGGCATGCGTGCGCTGCGTTGACGCTGGGTACCTGGCGAGTGCCCACCCGGTGTTCAGCGGCCGCGCCGGCCAGCGCCTCATGCTCGTCGGACAGGCCCCCGGGCCGGTGGAGGACGACGTCACTCGGCCCTTCGCCGGGCGAGCCGGGATGCAGTTGATGCGGTGGTTCGCGCAGGCGGGTTTCGCGAGCGAGCAGGAGGTGCGCGACCGCGTTTTCATGACGTCGATGACCACATGCTTTCCAGGCCGTCTGCCCAACAACGCCGGAGATCGGCGCCCCAGCGCCGCGGAGGTCGCGCTCTGCAGCGGCTGGCTCGATGCCGACATCGAACTTCTCCGACCGGCGCTGATCATCTGCATCGGCGGCCTGGCACACACCCGCTTCCTCCGCGGCCGACGGCTCGACACCATCGTCGGCGCCGCCTGGTCGGCGCAGGGAGAGCTTGTTGAGGGCGTGCCGGCTGAGGCGCCGGTGCTGCTGCCGCTTCCGCACCCGTCGGGTCAGAGTCGCTGGCTCAACGACCCGCAGCATGCGCATCTTCTCGCCAGCGCGCTTGCGCGGTTGAGCCAGCTCGCGGTGTGGGCGGAATCCACCTCGAGGTGACGCGGCGGCAGCCCTGCACGCCGCCCGTCGGCGACCTGAAGGAGGCCGGTGCTATGATCCGCGGGCCGTTTTTTCGGCTTTGCCACAAAGGTAATTCAGGCTGTGTCCGAGACCGATGCCGCGCCGCTGGCAGCGCAGGCGCCCGCCCGTAAGGACGCTGAGGACATCCTCGAGCGTATCTTCACACCGCGCCCCAAGGCCAGTCCGGCAGAACAGGCCGAGCGCGCGCTTCGGCGGCCGAAGCAACTGATCTACTGCGCGATCAGCAACCGCAACTTCTACTGGCGCCAGCACATCACCAAGTTCGTCCTCGACGAGGGCGGCGTGCCGATCTCCCCGTTCATGCTGTTCGACTATTACCTCCTGCACACCGTTCCCAAGGAGACGGTGCGCGAGGCTTTCAACAACCTCATCGTGCGCTGTGACCAGATGTGGGTGTTCGGCAATCTCTCGCTCGGGGTGAAGGTGCAGATCGGCATCGCCAAGCGCCTGCGCAAGCCGCTGCGCTTCTATGACATCACGGACATGCCGTATCGCGTCGTCAGCGTTCCCGAGGCGATGCTGCGTGAGGAGTGAAGTAGCGTGCCGCTGCGCGACGGCGCCGACCGCTAGGCGATTCCTAGCTCAGTGAGGCGGCGGTGGACACTGCGGCGCTGCGGTTCGACGGGGGCGCCCAGCGGCTGGCGGCCGGCGAGCGCATCCAGGGTCTTGAGGCCGTGACCGGTGATGTACGCGGCAACGGTCTCGTGGCCCTGCCACCGTCCCGCCTGGGCGAGCTTGCGGAGCACCGCGACGGTCACTCCGCCGGCAGTCTCGGTGAAGATCCCCTCGGTGGTGGCCAGCAGCTCGATGCCTTCGACGATCTCTTCCTCCGTGACGCTGGCCACCACCCCGCCCGTGCGCCGGGCAATGCGCAGCACGTCGGCCCCGTCGGATGGATTGCCGATGGCGATGGACCGCGCGATCGTGTCCGGACGCACCGGCTGCACCACCTCACTGCCGCGCTCGAAGGCGCCGGCCACGGGTGAGCATCCCAGCGCCTGCGCACCCGTGAAGCGCGGGAGGCGCCGCTCGTCGACGAGTCCGAGGTTGATCAGCTCCGCCGCGGCCTTGCGGTGCTTCACGAACTGGCATCCTGATGCCACCGGTATGACGATCTCGTCGGGCAAGCGCCAACCGAGCTGCTCGGCCGTCTCGAAGGTGAGCGTCTTGCTGCCCTCGCTGTAGTACGGGCGGAGGTTGATGTTGCAGAAGCCCCAGTCGAGGTCGTCGGCGAGCTCCGCACAGAGCCGGTTGACGTCGTCGTAGTTGCCCGCCACGGGCACGATGGTGGCGCCGAACACCGCGGTGGCCGCGACCTTCTGTGGTTCGAGGTCGGCAGGGATGAAGATCACCGCGCGCACGCCCGCGCGGGCGGCGTACGCGGCGAGGGAGTTGGCGAGGTTGCCGGTCGAGGCACAGGCCACGGTGGTGAAGCCGTTCTGCACCGCCCAGTTCAGTGCCATCGCCACCACCCGGTCCTTGAAGGAGTTGGTGGGATTCTGGGTGTCGTTCTTGAGGTGGAGGTTGCGCAGCCCCAGCCTGGCGCCCAGGTTGCGTGCGTGCACCAGCGGTGTGAACCCCTCCCCGAGGGTGACGATGTCGCCGCCGTCCACAGGAAGCAGGTCGGCATAGCGCCACAGGGTTGGCGGCCCCGCCTCGATGCGGCGGCGCGACACCCGGGCAGCGATGACGTCGTAGTCGTAGGTGACCTCGAGTGGTCCGAAGCAGAGCTCGCACAGGTGCGTGGCTGTGGCCGGCTGCTGGTGGGCGCAGGCACGGCATTGCAAGCCGGTCACGGCTGCCGTCGCAGGCGGACGCGCGCTCGTCCCGGCCAGGTGCTCAACCGAATCGACACTGGACATAAAAAAACCTCCCGGGAATTTCCGGGAGGTCTCCGCACGGAGGGCGCCAGGCGCCGCTACGTTCGGAAACCTCCGCGGCGCATCATCATCGAGGCGGTGCTGACCACCGCATGCGACTGCATGTCGGCGATGCTAACAGACATCGCTCACCACGCTGCCAGCCCTGCTTCGTGACGGCGCCGTCGCGCTGGCTGCACGCCCCCCGCCCGGGCGTCCACGCCGTCGAATGGCTCTGCGAAGCCGTCGGAGCCATGCTCCTGCTGGTGGGAGGTCTCAGCGCGGTGTGCCTGGACTTCGGGCGGGGTTCATGGGTCGCCGCGCACGTCATGTCGGTTTCCCTTCGACTGCTGATCACCGGCGCTCTCTTCGCGGGAACGGGCAGCCTCGTCGCCGTCTCCCCGCTCGGGCGGCGCAGCGGGGCCCATCTGAACCCGGCGGTGACCCTGGCCTTCTGGATCACGGGGCACGTCCATTCCCACGACCTCGCCGGCTACTGGGCCGCACAGCTGGCGGGCGCGCTGGCGGGCGCGGGGCTGGTGCGCGTTCTCTGGGGCGATGTTGCCGGCAGCGTGCGCTTCGGCACCACCCACCCGGCCGGCGGCATCGGCCAGGCGGGCGCGCTTGGCGTCGAGTTCCTGATGACGGCGCTTCTGGTTCTGGTCATCCTGGGGTTCGTCTCCAGCCGGAGCCTCATGCACTGGACCCCGGCGGCCACGTGGCTGGTGATCACCGTGCTCGTGTGGCAGGGCGCTGCGCATACCGGTACCAGCCTCAACCCGGCGCGCAGCACCGGCCCGGCCGTCGTCGGGCTCGACTTCAGCGACCTCTGGATCTACGTTGTCGGGCCGCTCCTGGCGGCGGCGGCGGTGGCGCTCACGGTGCGAGTTCTCCCGCGGTGGCGCCCGCTCACTGCGCGCATGTTCAACGACGCTCGATATCCGACAACCATGGGGTCTTTGGTCGCCGTCGGACCACGCGCTGACGAACCTGCTAGACGCGACGGATGAGGTCTCGCTCCATCGCCTCCCGCGCCTGCCGCACCCGGCCGTGCAGGGGATGGTCGCGCAGCGCCTGCTCCATCTGACGGAGCATCGAGTACAGGTTCTTCATCGCCTTGACGACATCGCCGATGTCGTTGGCGGCCGGCGTCTCGATGTCGACGAGCGGTGTGCCCGATGCCCACTGGTGGGCTGCATTGACGTAGTCGAGTGACAGCGGTCGCAGCGTCTGCAGCCCGTGCTCACGCTCCAGCGCAGCGAGACGCTGCAGCGAACCGCGCAGGCGACGGTAGGCCACCTCCACTCGTGGGGTTGGGAAGTGGCGGCGCGACGGCTGAGGCCGGTCTCGACCTCGGTCCTCGGCGACCAGAGTCACCAAAGCGGCCGCGAGCTCGGCCGGGTCCAGCGGGTCGAGGTGGCCCGCGACGATGGCGTCAGCGATGAGCAGCGCGTTCTCGCCGAAGAGAGAGGCAGCCAGGAGGCCCAGCTCGTTGGGAGCGTCGTCCTCCAGGAAGCCGGCGTCGTGGAGGACCTTGCGCAGGGCTCCGAACTCACGCCGGTAGCGATGTCGAGCCCATTCAAGCTCCGCCTCACCGCCCTCCAGCGTCTCCTCGATGTCGCGAGTCTCAGCGCGATGGGCACGGTGTTCGCCGAAGTACGGGCAGCTGCGGCACGGGGAGTTGTGCAACCGCTGCTGCTGCTGGCGCAGCTCGCGGCGCATCGCCTCGAAGCGCTGACCAGGATCGGCACCACGTCCACCGTGGCGACCGCGTCGCGAGTCTCGCCAGTGCTCGCGCTTGGCGCGTCGCACCGAGGTCTGCAGCTCCTCTACCGCGGCGGAGACACCCAGGTGGGTGGTCAGAGTGCGTTCCGTGCAGGCCACCCGGGGATGGCGGAAGACCCGGCGGCGCAGGTCGAAGAGCTGCTCCTCGAGGTTGTGCCTCTTCTCGGTCCAGTGGTCCGCCCGCTGCACGTTCTGGTACTGACCGAATGACTTGTCGAGCAGCTCCTCGGCGCGTTCGACCGATCGGGTGCGCAGCAGGCTGAGCACCATCGTGTACGTGGGGGCGAACTTGCTGTCAACGCTCATCTCGCCGCCGATGGCGGCGTCGTAGATGTCGCGGACGTCGACGTCCGACTCCTTGAGGATGACCCCATGGCCCACCAGGTCGATGCCGCGCCGGCCAGCGCGACCCATCAGCTGGGTGAGCTCGCCGGCCGTGAGCGAGTGAAAGCCGGTGCCGTCGAACTTGGTGAACGATGACACCACGCAGGCGCGCGCCGGCATGTTGAGGCCCAGCGACAGGGTCTCGGTGGCAAACACCACCTTAATGAGCCCCTCGATGAACAGCAGCTCGACCGCCTCCTTGGCGGACGGAAGCATCCCCGCGTGGTGCATCGCCACGCCGTTGCGAAGCGTCGTCGGGTCGATGGCCTGGCGGAACACACGGCGCTCGTCGGTGTCCTCCATGCGTTGGATGAGCTCGCCATAGCGCGCGTCGATCGCCTCCTTCTCGCCCCGGTTGGTGAGGTCGAGCCCGTGCACTGCGCAGCGGCCGAGCGCCTCGGCGCAGCCGCGTCGCGAGAAGATGAAGTAGATCGCCGGCAGCATGGACCGCATGCGCAGCTCTTCGATGACGTGGAACAGGTCGTTGTCAGGGGCACGCCGGATGTAGCGGAAGCGGGCCTCGTGCATCGAGTCGTTGGCGGCCATGTCCAGGGTTGCGCGGGCCACCTGCCCGCGAGCATCGAAGAGCGGCTCGAGGTGATTGCTGATCGACAGCCACATCTCCAGGGGCACCGGGCGTTCGGTGCGCACCACCGTGGTCATGTCACCGCGCAGGCCGCGCATCCACGCCGCCACCTCGTCGACGTTGCTGATGGTTGCCGAGAGTCCGATCAGGCGCACATGCGCGGGCGCCTCGATGATGATCTCCTCCCACACCGTCCCTCGGGGATGGTCATCGATGTAGTGGATCTCATCGAGCACCACGTCGCTCACCGCGTCGAGCCGTGCCGGCTCGTCGTACAGGACATTGCGGAGGATCTCGGTGGTCATCACCACTAGCGGCGCGCCGTCGTTGACGGTGTGCTCACCTGTGACCAGGCCGACGTTGGCCGCTCCGTATCGGTCGGCCAGGTCGTGGAACTTCTGGTTGGAGAGCGCCTTGAGCGGTGAGGTGTAGATCACCCGGGCATGAGGGCGGCGCAGGGGAACGGGTGCGAGCAGGCAACGCCACATCGGGTATTCGGCCACCAGCGTCTTGCCACTGCTGGTCGGCGCCGCCACCAGCACACCGCGGGAGCGCTCGAGCTTCTCGATGGCCTCACGCTGAAAGGGATCGAGGGCGAAGGGGAGCGAGGCTTCGAAGGCGGCGATCGCCGCCTCGATCTCCTCGCTCCCGGTCGGCTGCATCACGGTCCTCACCGGGCAATCATCAGCCACGCCGCTGGTGGACAGTCGGCGGACCGTGCTCAGCGTCCTTCGGAGAGCGGGACTACAGGTGGATGAGCTCGAAATGAGACGCGCTGACGATGCCGTCCGCATCGTTCTCGACGTAGGCAAGCACCTTCTGGCAGACCTCGTCGGCGTGGCGTGCGTTGTTGCTGACGCAGGCCACCCCCACGACCGCGGTCTGCCATGTGTCCTGCTCGCCCACCTCGGCGACGGCGACGGCGAACGTCTGCCGGACACGGCTGGTGATCGACCGCACCACCATTCGTTTGTCCTTCAGCGACCGGCTCTCTGGGACCTGGACGGTGATCTGCAGCGTTCCGATGACCACGGTGGGGGCTCCTGCTGGAGATGGATGGCGATCAGCCGGGGACGAGCGAGCGGGACCGGCCCCGGTACGTTGTGTCATTCTGCGGGTCGATGACGAGCGAAGCCGCCGTCGCGTCCGGGGCCACAGCGCCGAGCCAGGAGGCGCTGACGCTCATCGACTACCTGCTCGCGCAGGTGCGTGGGCGTGCCGACCTGCCCTCCATGTACACGAGAGCCGGTGACCGCTGGGTCGCGATCACCTGGGCACAGTTCGGCGCCGGTGCCCGGCGTCTCGCGTCCTTCCTCATCGCGGAAGGCGTTGCCGCCGGCGACCACGTGGCCATCTGGGCCAACAACCGGGCGGAGTGGCACACTGCGGACGCAGCCATCCTCATGGTCCGCGGTTGTCCGGTGCCGGTGTACCAAACACTGAGCGCAGACCAGGCGCAGTACGTCCTGAACCACTCGGAGAGCCGGGTCGTCTTCGTGGAGAACGAGTCGTTGCTGGCGCGCGTGCTCGAGCAGCGCGACCAGCTGCGCCACCTGCGCCGGGTGGTGGTCATGGAGGGCGTCGAGAACCCCTCGCCGGACGGGTTCGTGATCCCGTGGCAGCAGGCGCTCAGCGCCGGCGACGACCACCTCGAGCGCAATGGTCCCGAGATCGACGAGCGCTGCCGGCAGACACAGATGGACGACGTGGTCACGCTGATCTACACCAGCGGCACGACTGGGCCGCCGAAGGCGGTGATGCTCACCCACCACAACATCGCGGCCTCTGCAGACGGTCTCGCCGACCTCGTCGAGGTGGGCCCTGACGATCGCGTGCTCAGCTATCTCCCGCTGGCCCACATCGCCGAACGCATGGTCAGCGAGTTTCGCTCGTATCGGTACGGCAATCCCACCTGGTTCCTCGACGGTCTTCCCAACCTCGGGGCCCGCCTGCGCGAGGTGCGACCCACCCACTTCTTCGGGGTGCCGAGGGTCTGGGAGAAGATGGCCGCCCAGATCGGCAAGAAGATCGACGCCAGTCCAGCACCGCAGCGGGCGCTGGCGCGATGGGCGATCCGCACCGGACGCCACGTTGCCGACCGTCGCGAGCGCGGCGAGGCGATCCCGGCCGGTCTGGAGCGCCGCCATCGCCTCGCCGATCGGCTGGTGCTCGGCAAGCTGCGCGTGGCACTGGGGTTCGACGACGCCCGCATCCTCGCCAGCGGCGCCGCCCCGATCGACCCCGAGGTGCTGCGCTTCTTCCGCTCCGTCGGACTGGAGATCTGCGAGGTCTACGGCCAGAGCGAGAACACCGGCGTCACCTCGTTGAACCGCCCCGGTCGTTCGCGCATCGGCACCGTCGGCGAGGTCTTCCCGGGCAACGAGGTGCGGATCGCCGAGGACGGCGAGATCCTGATGCGCGGTGGTGTCGTCTTTCCCGGTTACCTGCACAACCGCGAGGCGACCGGGGCCACCCTGGTGGACGGTTGGCTGCAGACCGGAGACGTCGGTGAGTTCGACGAGGACGGGTACCTGCGCATCACGGATCGCAAGAAGGACCTGATCATCACGGCCGGAGGAAAGAACATCTCACCCGGCAACATCGAGTCGGCGGTCGGCACTCATCCGCTGGTGGGACACGCCGTGGCCATCGGCGACCGCCGCCCGTACATGACCGCGTTGCTGACGCTGGATCCGGACGAGGCCCCCGCCATCGCCTCGCAACGGGGCTGGCCGAGCGACCTCGAGGAGCTGGCGCAGCATCCCGGACTGCACGAAGAGCTCCAGCGACACATCGACTCCGTCAACGCCAAGCTCAGCCACGTCGAGCAGGTGAAGCGGTTCGCCGTGCTACCCAGGGATTTCACCCCCGACGAGGAGCTGACGCCGACACTCAAAGTGAAGCGCAAGGTGGTCGCCGAGAAGTACGCGGATCAGATCGAGGAGCTGTACAGCAAGCGCGACGGCTGACGGTTACGAGGTCAGCTCGGCGCGGAGATCGTCGGGGAGGGTGGCCAGGCCGGCCTCGGTCATGCGGCCCGCGGCGGCCAGGCGGCGCGCCCGGTCACGGTTGATCGCGGTCCAGTTGCCGCCGCGCCGGCGCGGCATCCATCGCATCAGGTAGCTGCGCCTGTCGAGGCCGCGCACCAGCACGTCCACCCAGCCCTGGCAGACCGCCTCGTCGAGGAGATCCTCGTAGTCGGGGGTGTGACGGTCCGGTCCCTTGCGATCGTTGATCAGCCAGATCTCGCTGCGGTCGGCGTGGTGCGCGGCAAGCCAGCGACGCCACTCCTCGACGGACTCCA
>CAAGKR010112591.1_pt1 | contig 10136 bp, 9 predicted proteins | sample 2556971 | NCBI WGS metagenome assembly CAAGKR01 (sample SAMEA5207829, study PRJEB30636) | soil metagenome | biome: forest; feature: boreal; material: soil | place: USA | collected 2011-09 | depth 1 m
GCGCGGCCTCGGCCCGAGCCTCACTGCGGCGGGAGTGGCTAATGCGCTGGCAGATCCGACGTTGGAGCTTCGCGACAACAATGGAGCGCTCCTGGTCGCGAACAACGACTGGCAGGATAATCCTGCTCAAGCGGCGGAACTGACCGCTGCGGGTCTGGCGCCTACAAACAATCTTGAGTCGGCCATAGCCACGACGCTGCCGCCGGGCCTTTACACCGCGCTGCTCGCGGGATTGAACAACGGCACCGGCGTCGGCCTGGTCGAAGTCTACGACCGCGGCGGACCGTAGCGCGCATCTTAAATGCAACCGCGGATTGCGCGGATTACTCGCTACGGGTCGCCGCGGCGACCGACTGGCGGACGCGGATGGATCAGACAGGGCTGCGCGTTTCCCGACCATGTGAACTCTGCCGGGACATGGCGTTGATGGTTGATCGAGCATTCCGCTTGGCCGGCGCGTTCCCCGGTGATGTTGAAATCCGCCGGCTCGGGATAACGCGTGTTCATGTGGTAGAGCGCTGCGCCGCTGATCGCCTCATGCGCCTTGCTTCAGCGACTACCTCCCGCAGCCGAAAATTAAATCTAGACACGTTTCCGCATTCTCCGATAAAGGACGAAGATCACGTCACCCGACGTTTCAACGCATCTTCGGCCCGGGCTGAAATGGCGCCGGGATAGGTCATACTGGCTGTCAGAACTGGTTGGGCGGTTTCGATGGAGTAGGTTGTCCATTTCAAAACGTGGGCGAGTGAGTTGTCCTGGCTCGGGGCAGCCCGGCTCCAGATGGCAGCCGTGGAGACGGCCTGGCCCGACGCCGTTCCTTTATTAACAAACTGCTGATTGCCACCGAGCGCACTGCCGTGCTTTGATCGGACATGAATAGACGGCGTTTTGTTTGTTCCAGCGCCGCGGCGGGGTTGACCGTGGCGGTCGCTCCACGCGCGCTCTTCGCCCAACCTCCTACCATTATGAACTCGAAATCAGTGAAGCCAGTCGTGATTGCGTCCGCCAATGGCAACAAGTTCAAGAACGGCGGCGACATGACTTGCGTGCAGAAGGCCTTCAACATGATGACCCAGGGAGGCGCCGACGTGCTCGATGCATTGATCGCAGGGGTGAACATCGTCGAGCTTGACCCGCTCGATACCAGCGTCGGTTACGGTGGATTGCCCAACGCCGATGGGATCGTGCAGCTCGATTCATGTTGCATGCACGGGCCGAAGAAACGCGCGGGCGGCGTGGCCGCGATCGAAGGAGTGCGCACGCCTTCGCTGGTGGCCAAGGCTGTGATGGAGCAGACGGATCATCACCTCATCGTCGGAACCGGGGCGCAGCTTTTTGCGCGCGGCCTCGGATTCAAGATAGAAGACGACCTCAACACCGAGGAATCGCGCAAACTTTGGCTCGAGTGGAAGCGGCGCATCGATCCGTCGCATTACCTCGATCCCCAGAAACGCGCCGAGGCGGGCAGCCGGGTCATGATGCAGATGGTGGCGGAAGGTTTGATCGATCGGCAGCACATTTACGGGACGATCAATTGCGACGGCATCAACGCCAAGGGCGAGATTTGCGGCGTGACCACGACGAGCGGTCTGGCCTGGAAAATTCCGGGGCGAGTTGGTGATTCGCCTATTCTTGGTGCCGGACTCTACGTCGATGGAGAAATCGGCGCCGCTGGTTCCACCGGTCGAGGCGAAGCGAATCTCTACAACCTTTGTTCGTTCCTGATCGTCGAGAACATGCGGCGTGGGATGCATCCGAAGGATGCGGGGCTTGACGCCTGCCGGAGGATCAAAGCGAATACGATTGAAAAGCGGCTTCTCACCAGCAAAGGCAACCCGAATTTCAACATTAACTTCTATGCGTTGAACGCGAAGGGAGAGTATGCGGGAGTCTCCATGTACCCCGGGGCCAGCTACGCCGTCTGCACGGAGAAGGGACCGGAAACACTCGCTTGCGAACCGCTCCTGCAAGGAAAACCGGAAGACTAAAGCGATCTTCCCGCGTGCTCTGGAGCGTTGACCTAACAACTGCAGCGAGGCCGGCTTCCGCGAAGTTCTAGACAGCCAGCGAAAGACAAATTCGAACATGCGGTGGGAAACTGCCGCAGGTTTATTTTTTCTCGGAAGCCCTCTAACCTGCACGCAGGTCAGCGACGAAATGCGCATACTCGCGTTCTCGCGCTTCTTCATCCGGCTGGCGGAGCAACGATGACGGATGCACCGTCGCCAAAATCTTCAGGGCAAGGTCCGATTGCAAAACCTTCCCGCGATCGCGCGTGACCCGAAAGGAAGATCCGAAAAGCGATTGGGCCGCAGTCGCGCCAAGGCAAACGACCAGCTCCGGCCTAACGAGTCGCAGTTCGGCTTCCAGTCAGGGCCGGCAGGGCGCGATTTCGCGTTGATTAACGCTAGGCGCGCCCCTTTGTTTTCGCTAAACGAAGCCGGATGAATCGCCTGGATTATTTGCTCGTGGCTGTCTGCGGCGCGCTCGGGAGCGTTGCTCGCTACTGGCTCTCCGGCGGCGTCGGCCGGCGCTTCGGCGAAACATTTCCGTACGGCACTTTGTTTGTGAACGTAAGCGGCTGTCTCGCGATTGGATTTTTCGCTGCATACAACCGGAACAGAAGGCCGCGCGCTGATGCGGCCGGAGTGGCGCCTCGCTTTCATGACGGGCGTCTGCGGCGGTTATACGACGTTTTCCTCCTTCAGCTTGCAAACGCTCAACCTCGCCACGGATGGCGATTGGTTGCGCGCGGTCGCGAACGTGATGCTCTCCCGTGGTGCTCTGTCTCGGCGCAGTTTGGCTCGGACATCTCTGCGCCACAGTGATCAGCCGGTGAACTGCATGACTGCTCTCCAAACCGTGCGTTTGAACTTGCGCCCATTTTCTGAGGACGATCTGGATGACCTGTCCGCGCTCATGGCGAACGCGGATTTCATGCGATTTTCTCTGGGTGTGTTTTCGCGCAAGCAGACTGCCGGGTTTCTCGAGAAAGTTCGGGGGCGCGATCGTGAAGGGTTACCCTCGCAATTCGCCCTAATCTTTCGTCCGGCCCAAAAATTGATCGGATACTGCGGATTCTTTCTGCAAACCGTGGACGACGTGGAGGAGCTGGAGATCGCTTACCGGCTGGATCCTTCTTCTTGGGGTCAAGGCATCGCCACCGAAGCGGCGCGGGCGGTGCGCGATCATGCCTTCGATGACCTCCAACTTTCGCATGTGATTTCGCTCATCCATCCCGAGAACACAGCGTCCCGCCGCGTGGCGGAGAAAAATGGAATGATCCCGGAGAAAGAAACTATCTTCCGCGGTTGTCCCACGATCGTGTTCGGAATCAGCCGCGAGCAGCGGAACGGCGCCTAATGGAAATCCCGCACGAAGCCACCTTGTTGTGAATCTTCATCGGCGAGAGCGACCGATACGAGCATCGGCCACTTTACGAAGCGATCATTCTGAAGGCGCGAGAGATGCATCTGGCGGGTGCAACCGCGCTCCGGGGCCCGATCGGTTTCGGCAAATCCAGCCGGATGCACACTTCGAAAATCCTGCGGCTTTCGATGGACCTGCCGATGATCAATGAGATCATCGACAGCGAGGAGAAGATCCAAAGCTTCCTGCCCGTGCTCGATGGGATGATCACGGGCGGGTTGGTCACGATGGAAAAAGTCCGCGCGCTGCATTACCGCGGCGACACTCACCAAGAATAATCAAGGCACCGGCGCCGAATGCCGCCTGATGAACTCCGCGGCCAGCGCGCGATAGGCGCGCGCGCCGGCTCCATTCGAGTCATATTCGAGAATCGATTTGCCAAAGCTGGGCGCTTCGCTCAACCGGACCGTGCGGGGAATGACCGTATCATAAACGCGTTCGCCGAAATGGTCTCGCACGTCTGCCACGACCTGTGTGCTGAGGTTCGTCCGGCCGTCGAACATCGTCATTACGATTCCCCCAAGTTCCAAACCGTCGTTCGCACCGCAATCGCGCACCTGCTCGATCACGCGAACGATCTTCACCAGGCCCTCGAGCGCAAAATATTCGCATTGAATCGGAGTGAGCAGCTCATCCGCCGCGGCCAGCGCGTTCGTCATCAAAATGCCGAGGGAAGGCGGGCAATCGAGCAGCACGAAATCGAAAGTCTTATCCGCGCGCAGCGGGGCCAGCGTCTCCGCCAAACGGGTGAGGTGGTTATCCATCCGCGCGATCTCCACCTCCGCCCCGGCGAGATCCAGATCGGCGGGCACGATGAACATGCGCGGGAGCCGCGTTGGCAGGATTTTCTCAGCAATCGAGACGCCTCCGAGGAGCGGCTCATACAAGCTCTCGCCTTCCAGCTCCTGCATACCAAAGGAACTCGTCGCGTTTCCCTGAGGATCGAGGTCGATGAGCAGGACGCGCAATTGCTGTTCAGCGAGAGCGGCTCCGAGATTGACGGCGGTGGTTGTCTTGCCCACGCCGCCCTTTTGATTTGCGATGGCGATGATTTTCATTCCGCAGATTGTTCGGCAGAGTATTCGGCGATTCGCCGAACACGGCACGCGAGTCGCGTGCGTTCCCCATTTCGATTTTCGATCGCGATGATCTTCATGCACGTGGGACTATCTGAGTGCGAAGTTCGAAAGTCCGGCGCCCGTCCGGTTCCTGCCAGAGCAAGTCGTCCGGACCAGGCAACATTTCACTGACTTCCAGCTCGCCCGCTTTGGTCAACCAGCGATGGAAAATCTCGAGGAAGAGATAACTCTCGAGATCGATAAAGACCGGCTTGGTGTCTTTGTCGCGACCTTCCGCGCCGCTGCGTCGCAGCGCTTGTTCGCTGGGGCGAATGTAGACATAGCGAGGCCATTCTTTTTTCGCGCGGAGACGCTCGACGGCGACAACAAGATCACGCGATACGCCGGTGTAATCTCCCGGTCCCAGCTCTTCGAACGTAACCGTCCACGAGCGGCGTTGAACAATCACTCGCCCGCAACGCAACCGCGGCATGTGGGGCGCGCGTCCGAAATGAAACGGATGAAAACCGAGCGGAATCACCCAGGCGCGCGCAAACGAGCCGAGGTATTCGTGTGCTCCACGCGTTCGCAAACAAACGTCGCCGCTTTTGTCATCGACATAAACTTCGATCTCAGCAGGCGGAATAATCCGCCACCGCGGATCGCCCCGCTGAGGCGCGACAAAACTCATCCGTTCCGGGATTGCATCGAGCATGCGCACGGTGGTGGTTGCCGTGAAATCCGCCGCGAAAAAACCAAAATGAAAACTCGGACAGCCTTTCACCGTGCTGGCAAGCGCGCGCCCCAGCTCCGTTTTGTCCGGGCAACTCCAGTAAAAGCCGTGATGCAGCAGAGCGACGGGCGGATGAAGTTCCGCCAGAATCCATCGATACTCACCGCGCGCGACCGCTTCCACTGACCTGGCCTCGAGTTGCAGATCAGCCGAGGGATAGGTGAATTCATCGAACTTCTCGTACTGAAAATTTTGGCATACGAAGTGGCAATCATCGGCCGTCAATTCCCATTCCGCCGCTTCGGGACGATTCCGCATCCGATCGCGGAACGCCGCCTTCACTTCTTGAAAAGCCATGTGAGCAAGTCCGACCATGGCGGGACCAGTCAGCGGCATCTTCAGCATTTCGCAGTGCCGCAAAAACGCCGGGAGCGGAAGCGCGCCATTTTGTAGCGGCGCTTTTTCGAACAAAGCGCGCAACCCCGCCGCAACCCGGCTGGCGACGAACGCGTAAGCGTCTCGCCAGAGATCAATCCAAGGTTCGGCGTCCGATGCCACCTCGTTGATCAAATCTTCGCCGATCGAGAAATGGCACTCCCGAAAACATTCTTCCCCGATCGGATTGCTCGCCGAATAAAGAAATCGGTCTGAAGTCTCGCGCGCCGTCCCGAGATTTTGCAATTGCCGCCGCGCGTCATCCATGATTTCCGCGCGGGAAGGTGTTTCCTTTGCCTGAGCGAATTTGGACGGCAACGCGGCAATCGGTTGAAGCAACTCCAGCCAGCGCGCGCGGAAAGGACTGTCCCGCCAGCGCAAGATATCCGCGATGAGAACGTTGAACGCGTGCGGATCGAGCGCGGGAACTTCGACTTCCCAACGGATCATGTCTTGCGCCGCGAGCTGTTCGAGCGCGTCGATCTCTTCGCCAAATGAATACGCCGGCGTAGCCCCGTCACAACGAAGGAGAATCTCAATGGTTTTCGGATCGAGCGGGGTTGTCTCAGCCGTGCCGGCAAAAACAAACTGATTGCCGTCGATCCGTCCGTTCGGATGAAGCCGGGGCGAAAGTTCAACACGGATCTCCGGATCGGCGTTCAGCGCAGCCGCGACGCCAAGCGCCGTCCAGCGCTCAAGAAAAGTTTCACGCTTTGCTATCCCTGCCTCGGGTGCCAGTTTAATATTTTTTGCTTGTCGATCGATCGTCCCCCATCCGCCCGGGCCGAATTCACTCAACGTATCGTTTTTTGCGCTAATGCGCTGCAAGTACAGAAGCAGGTGCCGCTCGCGCGCGCGCGCGCGCTTCTTGCGTGGCGGTAATGGACCGCTTTCGGGCGCTCGCTCCATAAGTAGTCCAGCCAGCACTTCGCGAACGCCGGCTCCCCCGAAGACAAGGTACCGCGACAACACCGTTCGCGTCGATTCCAAGAGCGTCACGCGCGCGACCCCGAGTTCGCGCTCCAGCGTTTCGTGGAGCCGTAACTCCGCGGCCGCTACTCCGTTTGCCGCCATTGCGTAGGCTGTGGATCCTGGTGGCTGCGGACCCACGCTGAGAGCCGGCACTCCGCTTGACCGAACCGCAAGGCGTAATGCCCGAAATGCCTCTGGGGAAAGTCCATGATCGCGCGACCGAAGTAACCGTTCTGCATTCGCTTTTGCTCTGGCAAGCTCTTCCCGCCTAATGAGAAGTTCGCGTGCCGCAGCCACGGTTTCCGGCGTTTGAAGAGCCTTCAAGAGGTCGAATGGCACGCCGGCCATCCGGATCAAAAAAATCGGCGCGACACGATAAGGGCCAGACACTCGTTCAACAAAACGGAACCCACTGGCGGTGACAAGTTAAACTCCCCGGAAAAGAAAACCGCGATTGCGCTCCGAGATTGGGCCCAAACGGGGTCAGCGACTCCGTCCTAGAAACTAATTATTCAGCAACGGAAGTCGGATCGTGAAGGTTGTCCCGATCTGCGGAGTACTGTCCACCTTGATCGAGCCGTTATGATCTTCGACAACTTTCTTCGTGATATAGAGACCGAGTCCGGTGCCGCTCTTGCCTTGCTTCGTCGTAAAATACGGATCGAAAATCTTCGCAATCTGCGCTGGCGCGATCCCATATCCGGTGTCTTCCACGCGCACGTCGACATAAAAATCTTTGCGCATGCAACTGACCGCGACAGAGCCTTTTTTTTCCGCGGAGGCTTGCAGCGCGTTAATAATTACGTTCTGGATCGCGCGCATGATCTGCACGGAATCACCCAGCAGCGTGCACGGTTCATTACGGATGTTGCAGTGCAACTCGACGGCGCTCTGGACGGCCATCGGGCCAACGCCCTTTACGACCTCACGCACAATCTGGGTAACGGAGATCGGCTTGTGCGGCGAAGCCTCCACGCTCCCGTAGCTCTGCCACATCGTGAGCAAATCGCGGCAGAGCCGCACATTTTGCTCGATGATGTTGAGCTCTTTCGCCGACGTCTCGTTCGTAGTGCCATTCTCCTTTTCAGATTGCTCCAGCTTTTTCGCGAGCAGCTGAACGTAACCCCAAACGATCGTGAGCGGGTTGCCGAGATCGTGCACGAATTCGGCCGACGCCTGGCCTAACGAAGCGAGTCGCTCTTTCTGAGCGAGCTCTTTGAGCAGGCGGTTGTTTAATTCTTTGATTTCGGCAGCGGCGTTTACGCCCGTCCGGAAATTCCGGGTGCGCTCAACATTGCGTCCGATCACCTCCCGCATTTCGCGCGCATCAAATGGCTTGCTGATGTAATCGTTCGCGCCCAGCCGCAAAGCTTCCTTGGCCGTCTCGAGCGCACCGAATCCGGTGAGCATGATCACGGCGACGTGCGGATCGATCTCGCGGATTTTGCGCAGGCCATCAATGCCGCTGGTGCCGGGCATACGAATGTCGCTGATGACAGCGTCCGGTTTCTTTTCGCGCAGGATGCGCAGACCGGCCTCGACGTTGTCGGTCGTGTAGACCTGATAGTTCGGCTTCAAGAGCATCCGCAAACTTTCGCGCGGGCCCATTTCGTCATCGATGACGAGAACTTGAGGGAGATCGGGAGCAGTCGTCATATTGGTGGCGCTAAGGAAGCTAAGGGCGTACCGTCCGTGCGTCGTTTATCAAGATCGTTCATCTGCTGAGGGATGTGCCTGACCGTTATCTTGAAACTTTTTTTGTCAGGCACAAGATGCAACTTGTGAATAACCCGAAAATTTGGTGAATAACATCAGTCAAACCGGAGTTCGAAACATAATGACTGCATTTAATGTAATGCCTAGAATGATGATTGCTTTCGAGTTCGAATACCCCCATTGCCATTCCCTTCGAGTTCATGAATAAGCGAAATCGAGTTGTTATCACTGGAATGGGCGTCGTGGCCCCGAATGGTATTGGACTCAACGCCTTTTGGAAATCGCTGCTCGCCGGTCGCAGCGGCATCGGGCCTATTACGCTCTTCGACCCTGTGGGGTTGAAGAGTCGGATCGCGGGCGAGGTCAAGGGCTTTCATCCCTTGGACTATATCGAGCCGGAATTAAAACCAAAGCGCATGGCCAGGCATACACAGTTTGCCTATGCGGCTACTTTGATGGCGCTGCGCGATGCGGGGTTGGAGTTTCAAGATTTGCCATCGGACGGTCCGATCCCGGTCGTGATCGGCGTAAGCACCAGCGCCTTGGATATCATCGAAAATGTATTTCGAGATTCCAATGCGCGAGGACTCGGTGGAGTTGCGCCTACCTCTCTCGCAGCGTCAAAGCCACAAGCCGCCGCCAATATTATCGCGGACAAAATCGGTGCGTGTGCGAATGCAACGACCGTTTCATCGGCCTGCCCGTCTGGATTGGACGCGGTTGCCGCGGCAACCGCGATGATTCGTTCAGGCGAAGCAGAATTTGCCATCGCTGGCGGAGCAGATGCTCCCATAACCCAGCATGGATTTGCCAGTTTCATCGCATCGGATCTTTGCTCGACGCGGAATGACGAACCGGAAAGGGCAAGCCGGCCGTTTGACCTATTGAGGGACTCAGGAGTGATCTCTGAAGGCGCTGGTATGTTTGTCTTGGAAAATTTGGAACGCGCTCAATCCAGGGGCGCGAGAATCTATCTCGAGATCAGTGGGTATGCGACGCAGCGGGATCTAAATCCCGAAGATCCTGCTTCGGGCCTCGTGAACGCGATGGAACTCGCCTTGGGGAACGCGGGATATGGAATCGACGACGTTGATTACATCTCAGCTTATGGGCCCAGCCATCCTGTCCTGGATGCGGCCGAGATTCGCTTTATCAAGCAAGTGTTTGGAAAGCGCGCCAATCGCGTGCCGATCAGTTCCATTAAAGGTGTGACCGGGAACCCACTGGCAGCAGGCGGGCCCCTCCAAATTGTCGCCTGCGGGCTGAGCTTTCGTGATCAACGAATTGCGCCAACGGCAAACTACGACGTCCCCGATCCTGCGTGCGATGTGGATGTTGTGCCCAACAGGTCCCGCAGGGCGAAACTGGACTGCATACTCATGAATGTTCGCGGCCTTGGAGGAAGCGCGAGTTCCTTGGTCGTGAATCGGGTGACCTCCTGATGAACAGTGCGACAGCCCCGATTCTCGCGGCTTTAGTTGCTCAGCTGGGATTGGGGCTGGCTGTATTCATCGCCAACCCTCAGCGCAAGTCTAACCAGTGCTTCCTCCTCCTTTCCCTCGTAGCGGTAGGTTGGTTAGGGAGCTTATATGGCGCATTCACGACCCGTGACCCCGCAATCGCAGCGGTTTGTATCCGCGAGGCTTCCGCAGCCGGTGCGTTTATTCTGACGGCGCTGAATCTTCTTCGTCTCTCCATCCGATGGAGGCAGGAAGGTTGGGGAGGAATTTTGCGCCGTTCTTGGGGTTGGCTGGTTTTAACTTTTGGGATCGTGGTGCTTTGTCAGACAA
>CAAGKR010281328.1_pt1 | contig 10132 bp, 8 predicted proteins | sample 2556971 | NCBI WGS metagenome assembly CAAGKR01 (sample SAMEA5207829, study PRJEB30636) | soil metagenome | biome: forest; feature: boreal; material: soil | place: USA | collected 2011-09 | depth 1 m
CTCTATTTCGTCGACGACGACCTGCCCGCGGTCTGGAGCGAGCGTTTCGGCTCCCTCGGCGCCGACCTCGAGCGCGACGGCATCGGGCGCGCGGTGTTCGTCTCACCGTTCCGCGCGACCGTCCCGGGCACCGACCGTTACACCGACCAACTGTGGTGACCTACCTGTGTTGACGAGCTCGATATGAGCGAGCGTTCGCGAGTCCTCGTGGTGGGAGCGGGCGGCGTCGGCTCCGCGATCGCGGTCGCGGCACAGCGTCGTGACTTCTTCGACCATTTCGTCGTCGCCGACCTCGACCCGCGTCGTGCCGAGGCCGCGGTCGACCGGCTTCCCGACGACCCGCGCTTCGCCGCCGCAGCGGTCGATGCATCCGATCGGACCGCGATCACCGCGCTGGCGCGCGAGACCGGCGCGACGGCGATCGTCAACGCCTGCGATCCCCGCTTCAACCCACCGATCTTCGATGCCGCGTTCGAGGCCGGTTGCACCTATCTCGACATGGCGATGCACCTGTCGGCGCCGCATCCCGAGCGTCCCTTCGATCTCACCGGGGTCAAGCTCGGCGACGAGCAGTTCGCGGTCGCGAAGCAGTGGGAGGAGCGCGGCCTACTCGCGCTCGTCGGCATCGGCACCGAGCCCGGGTTCTCCGACGTCGCTGCCCGCTACGCGGCCGACCACCTCTTCTCGCACATCGACGAGGTCGGTGTGCGCGACGGTGCCAACCTCGTGATCGAGGGCTACGACTTCGCGCCGACGTTCTCGATCTGGACGACGATCGAGGAATGCCTGAACCCTCCGGTGATCTGGGAGTCCGACCGCGGTTGGTACACGACCGTGCCGTTCTCGGAGCCCGAGACGTTCGACTTCCCCGCGGGCATCGGCCCGATCGAGTGCGTCAACGTCGAGCACGAAGAGGTGCTGCTCGTTCCCCGCTGGATCGACTGTCAGCGCGTCACGTTCAAGTACGGGCTCGGGGACGAGTTCATCGAGGTGCTGCAGGTACTGCACAAGACCGGGCTCGATTCGAAGGAGCCGGTCTCGGTGCGAGGCACGCCGGTCGCGCCCCGCGACGTCGTGGCCGCGACGCTGCCCGACCCCGCGACGCTCGGCGATCGCATGAGTGGCCGCACCTGCGCGGGCACGTGGGTGCGCGGCACCGGCAACGACGGCTCGCCGCGCTCGGTGTACCTGTACCACGTCGCCGACGCCGCCGAGACGATGGCGAAGCACGGGATGCAACCGGTCGTCTGGCAGACGGCGATCAACCCCGTGTTCGCGCTGGAGCTGCTCGCCGAGGGCGTGTGGTCGGGTGCCGGCGTGCTCGGCCCCGAGGCCTTCGACGCGGTGCCGTTCCTCGACCTCATGCGCGCCTGCGACGAGCCCTGGGAGCTCGCGGAGCTCACTCCCCGCTGAGTTAGGCGCCGAACGCGCTGACCTTCCGATCCGCGACCACGACGACCCGACCCCCGCCCGCCGCGGGCACCGTGAAGCGCGACGGGACGTTCCCGATCGCCACCGAGGCGAGAGTGCTTCCGGACGCCGGATCGAGCGCGAGGAGTCGACCCGTCCCCGTCTCTACGGTCCAGACCGCCGCGGGCGTCACGATCGTCGGTCCGGGCGTCGAAACCGGGGTCGTCCACCCCACGGTGAAGCTGTCGCCGAGCACCTTCACCTGCACGACACCGTCGGTGCACGGCACGAACAGCGTGGCGCCGTCGTGCCCGACGGCGCCCCACACTCCACCGCTGCAGACCGTGCCCGAGTGCAGCTCGCCACCGATCCCACCGAGGTGCGCGGCGTCGAGAACGTAGCCGACACCGCTCTTTCCGATCTGGAACACCCGACCCCCGGAGAGGAGCACCGGGCCCACCGAACCGATGTCGCCGTCGATCGCGTTGAGCGCCTTCCAGTTGCGGGGCGCGAACGAGTCGAGCAGCTTCAGATCGGCGCCGATCCGCACGACACTGTTGCCGTAGTCATAGGTCGTGGTGCTCGAGCTGTTGCCGCTCGCGAGGTAGAGGCTGCCGTCGCTTGCAGTGGCGGCTCCGGGTGGCGCCCAGAAGCCGCCTTCGCCCTGGGTCGGCAGCGTGTACGACTGCGTCGTGCCGAGACCGGAAGCCGACACCCGCACCGACGTCACCCGACCGTGGTAGTCGCCGCAGTCGCCGAAGCGGCCGCCGTAGGGAATGAAGACCTTGCCCCCCGAGAGGGTGAGCGCCGAGCGCTGGTTGTGCACCTTCGGTTCGGCGCCGGCAACGTCGACCGGCTTGGAGGCGACGAGACGGCCCGTCGCCAGATCGAGCGCGAACAGCACGTGGTGAGCCGGCCGCACCATCCCGACCGCGTAGACGCGTCCTGCGCCCGCGTCGACGACCGGCGTGCTCGTGATTCCCACCGGGTCGACGTTTCCGCACGGCAACGACGAGGCCGGCACCGGCTGCCCGAGATGAATCCGCCACGCGATCGCTCCGCTCTTGGCGTCGAGCGAGTAGACGCTGTCGTTCTCCGTCGCGACGATGACGCGATCTCCGACGAGCAGCGGCTCCGCGTACACGTCGCCGTCGAGCGCGGACGATCGCCACTGCCGACGGATCGTCTTGGGCGCGGTCGGACCGTCGGCGGTGAAGGCGGTACGCGCGGCGTCATGGAAGTAGGTCGTCCATGCCGCGCCGGCGCGGGCCGCTGCGGTGGTCGTCGTCGCGGTGCCGCCGCTCCTGTCGCTGCTCGAGGAGACCCGCACGTTGCCGGAGCCGCTTCCGCACGCCGCCATGATGCAGGCCGCGCCGACCGCGGCGAGCAGAGCCTGGGCTCGAGTCGTCGTCATGGTCGACCTCAGCCCAGCACCGGCCGGCTCGGTGAGTAGGTCACCGGGATGCGCTTGATGCCGTTGATGAAGTTGGAGCGCAGCCGATCGGGCTTGCCCGCGTACGCGAGGTCGGGCATGCGGTCGAGCAGCTCGTTGTAGATCGCGCTCATCTCCATCTTCGCCAGGTTGGAGCCGAGGCAGAAGTGCGGGCCGCGGCCGCCGAACCCGAGGTGGTCGTTGGGTGTGCGGCCCACGTCGAACGTGAACGGGTCGCGGAACACGTCTTCGTCGCGGTTGGCCGACGGGTACCAGATCGTGATCTTGTCGCCTTCCTTGAACTTGTGGCCCCGCAGCTCGGTGTCACGGGTGATCGAACGCCGGAAGTAGATGACCGGGCTCGCCCAGCGCACCACCTCGTCGACTGCGGTCGGCATCAGTGAACGGTCGTTGCGCAGCCGAGTCCACTGATCGGGGTTCTCGAAGAACGCGAGCATGCCGTGGCTGATCGCGTTGCGGGTGGTCTCGTTGCCGGCGACCGTCAGCAGCATGAAGAACAGGTCGAACTCGAGCTCGTCGAGCCGCTCGCCGTCGACCTCGGCGTTGAGGATGGCAGTGACGATGTCGTCGGTCGGCTTGGCCCGCTTCTCGACCGCGAGCTCGTTGGCGTAGGTGAACATCTCCACCTGCGCGTTCGCGACATCGGCTTCCTCGAAGACGTACTCGGGGTCGGTACTGCCGACCATCGCGTTCGTCCAGTCGAACAGCTTCTTGCGGTCGGAGAGCGGCACACCGAGGATCTCCGCGATCGCCTGGAGCGGCAGCTCCGCGGCGATGTCGTTGACGAAGTCGCACGATCCGCGCTCGCACACCGTGTCGATGATCTCGACGGCATGGCGCTTGATCGTGGCTTCGAAGAGCTTGAGCACCCGCGGCGTGAACGCCGACATCACGATCTTGCGGTACCGCGTGTGCTTCGGTGGATCCATCATGAGCATCATGTTGCCGACACCGAACTCCGGCGACGCGTCGCTGATCATGATGCCGCCGCCCTCGCGCGACGGTGACTTCTCCGACGAGTAGGTCTGCCAATCGCGGGACACCGCGACGACGTCGTCGTACTTCGTGACGACCCAGAAGCCGTCGCCGTCCATGACCTCGGGCGTCGGCTCGTGCCACCACACGGGGGCCTCGCGACGCAACAAGGTGAACCACTCGTGCGGGAAGCTCTCCGCGAAGCGGTCCATGTCGGTGAGGTCGATGTCGTCGAGGGTGGGCTCACTCCCTGCCGGCTCACTCACTGTCACCGTGCCTCCTCAGGCCTTCGGGGGATTCCCTACAGTAGAACGTGTTCTCGCACTGGGCCGCGGCCGCGCGGCCCGTCAGCCCGCAGCCGACAAGCGAGGGTGCACCACACGGGCGAAGAGCTCGAGGCTCTCCCACGCGAGGGCGGGCGGTAGGCCGCCCGCGAGGGGGTTGAACGTGAGCGCGCCCATCGGCGGAATCAGGGCAGCCGCCGCGACGACCTGCTCGGGGGTGCCCACCACGATCTGCGGCGACGCCTTCAGCTCGTCGACCGTCGAAGCGTCGACCATCGGCGTCGAGTGCTGGCCGGGGGTCTGGTACGACGCGTAGGTCTGGGCCTCGTAGAGCAGGTAGTCGCCGATCTGCGCCCACGTGCGCTCCGGATCGTTCGTGACGTGCACGAACGTCGGGCCGGACGGCACCATGACGAAGCCGCCCGAGAAGCCGATCCGCTCCGACTCCTCCTGGTAGGCGACCGTGAGGCGCGGGTCGGTGTTCATCGGCATCATCGGGAGCCGCAGTCGCGCCGCCCGCCGGGCCGCGGCCGGCACTCCCCCCCCGATGAGGATCATCGGGTGAGGCCGGGTGACGGGCAACGGCGTCACCGTGATCGTGCGGCCCCGCCAAACGAAGGGCTCACCGGAAAGCGCGCGGACGACGACGCCGACGTACTCCTCGAGCACCTTGCCGCGGCTCTCGTGATCGGCGCCCGCCATCGCGAACTCTTCGCGCTTGTACCCGGCACCGAACACCGTCAGCAATCGGCCGGGTGCCGCGTTGTCGAGCACGGCGATCTGCTCCGCGATGCGCACGGGATCGTGCAGCGGGAGGATCGACGCCGAGACGAACACCGGGATGCGCGGAGTGGCACCGAGGATGATGCCGGCCATCGTGAGCGGCGCGGGGAGCCAGCCGTCGTCGATGCCGTGGTGCTCCGAGAGCACGGCCATGTCCCAGCCCTGCGCGTCGGCCCACCGGTACTGCTCGAGCGCGGCCGCGTAGATCTCCGCGCTCGTCGCGGGCCCGAACGCCGGCGCCCGGAAGTCGTGGCGCATCGTCAACAGGGTCATGGTTGCCCTCCGCCCACGAGGTGTGGGCCGATCTCGGAGCCGAACGCGGCGATCTGGTCGCAGAGCTCGTCGACGTCGCGTGCCCGCAATCGCACTTGCAGGTGGTTGACGCCCATCTCGCCCATCGCGTTCAGCTTGTCGACGATGCGTTGCACCGAGCCCGACACCGTGTAGTCGGGAAACTCCCACGACGCGTCGCCCACGTACACGTACTCACAGATGAAGCCGAAGTCGATCGGCACGCCCGGGCGCACCCGCTCGCGGTGCTCGAGCACGTAGGCGATGTCGGCGGGCATCTGCTTGCGCGGGGTGCCCTGCGGGATCCAGCCGTCGCCCCGCTCGGCGACCCGCCGCAGCGCGGGACGGCCCGAACCACCGATCCAGATCGGCGGGCGAGGCTGCTGGACGGGACGCGGGCGCTGGCCGACGTCGTGGGCCGGCCAACGCGGCCCCTTCAGCTGGGGGAACTCGTCGGTCCAGGCCGCGACGATCCCGTCGATCGCCTCGTCGAGCAGCGCGCCCCTGCCCGCGAACGGCACGCCCAGCGCGGCGAACTCGCCCTCGAGGTGACCGGCGCCGACGCCGAGGATCACCCGTCCACCCGAGAGCGCGTCGAGCGTGGCGAAGGCCTTCGCGACCGCGAGCGGGTGCCGGTAAGCGGGCACGTACACGTTGGTCATGAGCCGGGTCTGCGCGGTCGACGCCGCGAGGTACGCGAGCGTCGCGACCGGGTCGTACCACTGGGTGCTCATCGCGATCGCGGCCTCGCGTGGCACCGCGACGTGATCGCACACCGCGACGTAGAAGAACCCGGCGGCGTCGCACGCCTGCGCGCACCGCACGAGATCCGCGGGAGTCGACTCGTGCTCCCACGGTGCCGCGATCCGGGTGCTGAGCGCCTGCACCGGGAGCTGCATGCCGTAGACGAGGCGACCGCGCGGTACCACGGTCACCGTGCTGGATGGCGTCACCCGGGCCAAACCATGCTCTGCAGCTCGCTGTACGCGTGCAGACCGAAGGAGCCGCCGTCGCGCCCCACCCCGCTGAACTTCGTGCCACCGAACGGTGTCTCGTGGTTGCGCTGCACCGTGTTGATCCCGATGTTGCCGGCGCGCAGCCGCCGCCCGATTCGCATCGCGCGGGCCGAATCCCCGCTGAAGACGTAGTCGTAGAGGCCGAACTCGGTGTCGTTCGCGATCGCGACGCCCTCGTCGTCGTCGTCGAAGGGAACGACGACGATGACCGGGCCGAAGATCTCCTCCCGCACGACGCGCATGTCGGGCCGGCATCCGGCGATGAGCGTCGGCTCGAGGTAGAAGCCGCGGTCGAGCCCGGCCGGCCGCCCGCCCCCTGCGGCGATCTCGCCACCCTCGTCACGCGCCGACGCGATGTAGTGCTCGACGCGGTCGCGGTGCGCGCCGGTGATGAGTGGACCGACGACCGTGCTCTGCTCGAGCGGGTCTCCGACCTTCAGGTAGGTCGCCACCTTGGCGAGACCCTCGACGAGCGCGTCGTACTTGGAGCGATGCACGATCACCCGGGTCGGGGCGGTGCAGATCTGACCGGCGTGGAACGTCCACACGGAGCTGATCATCGTCACGGCCGTCTTGATGTCGGCGTCGTCGAGCACGAGGCCCGCGCCCTTCCCGCCGAGCTCGAGGAGCAGGCGCTTCATCGTGCGACCACCGGCCTCGGCGATGCTCAGGCCGACGCCGGTCGAGCCGGTGAAGGAGATCATGTCGACGTCGCGCGAGTCGACGAGCGCCTGGCCGGTCGCGGGCGTCGAACCGGTCACGCAGTTGATGACGCCGGGCGGGAAGCCCACGTCTTGCAGGATGCGGCAGAGGTCGATGACCGCGAGCGGATCCTGCGACGCCGGTCGCACGATCACGGTGTTGCCCATCGCGAGCGCGGGCCCGAGCTTGCCGGCCATGTTGACGATCGGGAAGTTGTAAGGCGTGATGCAGCCGACGACCCCGACCGGGATGCGTCGCGCGATGGCGCCCATGATGCCGCCGGGCGCCAGTGCCGTCGTCGGCATCTCGGTCGGCGGCAGCGGGATGACCGTGGGTTCCAGCGCGCCGGTCGCGTACCGGTCGAAGCGCACCGCAGCCTGGGGAACCTGCATCGAACGGCCGAGCGCCGCGGTGCAACCGGTCTCGGAGATGACGAGGGGCACCAGCTCGTCGGCGTGGGCGCGGATCGCCGCGGCCGCGGCACGCAGCAGCTCGGCGCGAAGCTCGGGCTTCGTGCGCGACCACGTGGGAAAGGCTTCACGGGCGGCGCGCGCCGCCGCCTGCACCTGCTCGACCGACGCTTCGGGGGCGAGGCCGACGATCTCCTCGGTGGCCGGGTTCACCACCTCGTAGGCGCCGTCGGCGCCATCGACCCACTCCCCACCGATGAGCAGCGTGCGGACCTCGGCCACGGGCCACTCCCATTCAAACGACGCCAAGCAACGGCGGGAAGTGTAACGCGTTCTATTTTCATCGGCCCACTCGCTGCGCTCGCCGGGCGTGACGCAGGATGGGAGTGATTCGGGTCGCTTGCTCGCTCCGCTCGCCGCTATGCGCTCTCGCGGCAGGCGGCCGGAGGCTGAGGCGTCGGGAGCGGCGAGCGACTCCACGAACCACGGCGAAGCCCCTTGCCGATTCGAGCGAGCGCGACAATGAGCACCAGCGAGCGCGACAATGAGCACGTGACGCCCGGCGAAGCGCGGTGGTCGGAGATGCTCGACCTGATCGACGACGCCGCGAAGCTCGTCGGGCTCGACCCCGACATCCACGGCATCCTCCGCTCACCCCAGCGCATGCTCGAGGTGAGCGTGCCGGTCCGGCGCGACGACGGTCACATCGACGTCTTCACCGGCTGGCGGGTGCACCACGACACCACTCGCGGCCCGGCCAAGGGCGGTATCCGCTTCCATCCCGCGCTCGACCGGTGGGAGGTGAGCGCGCTCGCCGCCGGCATGACGTTCAAGACCGCGTTGCTCGACCTGCCCTTCGGCGGCGCGCAGGGTGGCGTGCGGTGCGACCCGGCTTTGCTGAGCGCCGCGGAGCTCGAACGCATCACCCGGCGCTACACCTGGGAGATCCTGCCCCTGCTCGGGCCCGAGAGCGACGTGCCCGCACCCGACGTGAACACCGATGCGCAGGTGATGGGCTGGCTGATGGACACGGTCTCGCTCGCGCACGGCCGCCAGCTCGCAGCCTCGGTCACCGGCAAGCCGCTCGCGATCGGGGGCACGCAGCAGCACGAGGGCGCGACGGCCGCGGGCGTGCTCATGACGGTGCGCAACGCCTTCCATCAGATGGGGCTGCCGGTCGCGGGCTCGCGGGTCATCATCCAGGGCTTCGGCAAGGTCGGGGCGCCGCTGGCGTTCCTCTTGCACTCGGCCGGCATGCGCGTCGTCGCCGCCTGCGACCGCGGTGGCGCGATCCTCAACGGCGTCGGCCTCGACATCCCCGAGCTCTCGAAGCACGTCGCGGCGACGGGCAGCGTCGCCGGGTTCCCGTTGGGTGATGCGATCGCGGCCGAGGAGTTCTGGTCGGTGCCGTGCGAGCTCGCGGTACCCGCGGCGCTCGCGCAGGCCATCGACGAAGCGGTCGCGCGACGGCTCTCCGCCAACATCGTGGTCGAGGCGGCGAACGGCCCGACGACCGCAGGTGCCGACGCGGTCCTCGCCGAGCGGGGCATCGTCGTCGTCCCCGACATCCTCGCCAACGCCGGTGGCGTCACGGTGTCGTACTTCGAGTGGGCACAGAACCGCCAGGGCTTCGCGTGGGAGCAGGGGCTCGCGTCCGACCGCTTCCACCGCTACCTCGAGGAGGCGTTCCTCTCGATGTGGGCCCGCAGCGAGGCACTCGGTGTCTCGCTGCGCCGGGCCGCGCACGCGGTCGCGGTCGAGCGGGTCGGCGAAGGCATCGCGGCGCGCGGCCTCTGGCCGTAGGCACCAACCGGTTCTCTGCGGGAGCTCTCAGGCTTCTCCCACCGCAGACTCATCTTCGTTTCCTACGATCGCGCGGTGAACGCGACGCCCCCCAGACCGACCCGGCGGCCGGTCCGCCATGCCGCGGCCCGATCGCGCGTGGGTGTCGCGGTCGGGAGCATCGCCGTGTGCGTCGGGCTCACCGGTGGCCTCGCGTGGCAGCACCTGAGCACGTCGGCCTCGGCCGCCTCACCGGCGCAGATCACGACGACCCGTCGAGGAGACGACGGCGGGTACGGCGACGACGGGAACGGTTTCGTGACCGCCCCCATCGGTACCTCGACCGGCTTCGCCCCGGGCTCGGGCCAGCTCACAAGCGGCGCGAACACCTCGAGCCACGGCAGCTGAGCGGCGACGGGGCGACGGGGCGGCTACGGCTCGAAGTCGAGCTGGAGCATGCGGATCGCGTTGCCGCGGACGAGCTTGCGGATCGTGACGTCGTCGAGGCCGGCCATCAAGCGCTGCGCGACGGCCTCGGTGTCGGGCCACGTCGAGTCGCTGTGCGGGTAGTCGGTCTCGAACGTGACGTTGTCGACACCCACCGAATCGAGCGACTGCAGACCGTGCGGGTCGTCGAAGAAGCAGCCGTAGACGTGCTCCTTGTAGTACTCCGACGGCGGCCGGAGCACCTTGTCGGCGACTCCGCCCCAGCCGCGGTTGTCGGCCCAGACCTTGTCGGCCCGCTCGAGCACGTAGGGGATCCAGCCGATCTGGCCTTCCGAGTACGCGACCGTGAGCAACGGGTACCGCTCGAAGAGACCCGACATGAGGAAGTCGGTGAGCGACATCGCCGCGTTCATGTAGGTGAGCGTGGAACCGACCGCGGCGGGCGCGTCGGCCGACGTCGACGGCATCTTCGACGACGAACCGATGTGCATCGACACGACGGTTCCCGTCTCCGCACACGCGGCCCAGAGCGGATCCCAGTAGCCCTCGGCGTCGTGCACCGACGGGAGACCGAGGAAC
>CAAGKR010531021.1_pt1 | contig 10132 bp, 10 predicted proteins | sample 2556971 | NCBI WGS metagenome assembly CAAGKR01 (sample SAMEA5207829, study PRJEB30636) | soil metagenome | biome: forest; feature: boreal; material: soil | place: USA | collected 2011-09 | depth 1 m
AGTCTGCCCGATGTTTTGTGCCCGGGTGAGTGTTAGTGCCGCAGCCCACGACGCAGCGGCCGCGGCGCCTGCGGCCTCGTTCTGACCGCCCTTCCGGAGAAGATGCCGTAGAATGAAGCCGAGGCGTCGAGGCGCCATGGCGCGATGAGGAAAGCGCTACATCGAGGGGGATCACCTCTTTGAGCGCAGGACCAAAGCGGCTTCCGCCACGCGTTTACCTTGTACCTTGGCGATCGCCAAGTCCCCGGGCGTCGGTTGAAGCTCACCTGTTGCACCGGCAATGGTCGAAGCCCCATAGGGCGTGCCGCCACGAGCTTCCGTATGAATCATGCCGGGTGTGGAATACGGGACACCGACGATCACCATGCCCAGATGGAGCAAGGGAACCATCATCGTGAGCAAACATCGTCTCCTGGCCGCCGTGGGTCGAAGCAGTGGAGGTAAAGACGCCCGCCGGTTTGCCTTCCATCTGGCCATTCAGCCACAGTTGCGTTGTGCTGTCGATCAAAGCCTTCATCTGGGCCGTCATATTGCCAAAGCGCGTGGGCTGCCGAACAGAACACCGTCGGCCTCGCGCAGATCGTCCACTGTACACTCAGGGATCGACTGCTATCCCTTGTAAACCTGATAGGAAAAGCCCTTCTCCTGCTCCATGTGTTGCACAAACTCAGGAAATTCGTGAACGCGGCGCAGCACCAACTCGACTCCCGGAACTTCCTGAACACCCTCGCAGACAGCCTTTGCAAGTGTCTAAACGTGTCCATAGATTGAGTGATAGACAACCAAAATTTTCATCGATTTCTTCTACTCGGCGCGGATTGGAATCACTCCCTTTCCCGCGATTTGCCAGCGCGGCGCAAGAAACGCCTTGAAGAACTGATTAACGAAATCAAACCCGCTGGATTCTTCTGTTCTTCTAAACCAGAGGGGCGCCCATGTCGTGCGTGCGCACCAACTTCTTGTTCACGAACGCTTGAATGCCCATATTGCCAAGTTCGCGCCCATAACCGGAGTCCTTGATGCCGCCGAACGGCAGCTCTGCGTCCGCCCAGTCTATATTGTTGATAAACATCATGCCGGTATTCACTTGAGTAGCCACGCGCTTTCCGCGTTCGACATCCTTGGTAAATACCGAACCGCCCAGACCGAAGTCAGAGTCGTTCGCCAGTGCAATCGCTGCTGCCTCGTCCTTGACGCGGAAGAACATGGCCACAGGGCCGAAGAATTCTTCGCGAAATGCTGGGTTCTCCGGTGTGACATCGGTCAGGATGGTCGTCTCCATAAAGGAGCCTGCGTGTTTGAGGCGCTTGCCGCCGAGTGCAACCTTTGCTCCTTTGGCGACTGCGTGCTCCACCTGTTTGATGAGCAGCAGCAGCGCGGCCTCGGTCGAAAGTGGGCCATGCGTCGTCTTCTCGTCCATCGGATCGCCTGGCTTCAGAGCCTCTAACGCGGTCTTGAACTTCGCGAGAAATTGATCGGCAATTGCATCGACGACGATAAAGCGCTTGGCTGCACAACACGTCTGACCGTCGTTATACATACGGCCCCATACCGCCCACGGAATCGTCTTCTCAATGTCAGCGTCTTCGAGTACGATGAATGCATCGCTTCCACCCAACTCCATTGAGGAAACCTTGAGGTTCTTTCCCGCTCTAGCCGAGACGCTTTGCCCCGCGGCCAGACTTCCAGTCAATGCAACACCTTTGATCCGCGGATCGTCGATTACCCGATCGGATTGCTCATGCGAGATGAGGAGATTGGTATAGAGTCCCTCTGGCGCTCCCGCATCGGTCCAGAGCTTTTCAAATTCGATGCCGCACTGCGGCACACAGCTGGCGTGCTTCACCATCAGGGTATTGCCCGCCATCAGGTGAGGGCCTGCGACGCGGGCCAACTGGTAATAGGGAAAATTCCATGGTTCGATGCAGAAGATCACGCCGATGGGGCTGGACTCCATGTGGGCTTCACCATGCGTTGGATCGAGCTTTACAGGGGCAAGAAAGCGCTCAGCGTTTTTCGCGTAATAGGCAAGAATGTTTGCGCTGAAGTTCACTTCTCCGCGCGCTTCATTGATCAGCTTTCCCATCTCCAGAGTGGCGAGCTTGGCAAACTTATCCACATTCGCCTGCATCAACTCCCCGGCTCTGGCAACGATCACTGCGCGCTTGGAATAAGGAGTTGTCCTCCAGATCTCGTAACAGGCCGCTGCGGTTGCAATCTTCTTTTCAAGTTGCTCATTGGTCAACTCTGAAAACGTCTTGACGGTTTTGCCGTTATACGGATTTACACTTTCGTATGCCATTCAGTTTTCCTCTTCTCAAAACGGGCGAATGCGAACTTGGTGAGTGAAGTTTCCCATCTCGTATCGTCAACACGCTGATCAATTCGATACCTCCTCCAATCCAACTCTGGAAAGCCAGCACGCCGCGAAAAGTGGAAAACCTCTTCAGGAATACTTCGAGACGAGCAATAGAGAGCATCATGCACACGCTCCTCGCAAATAGCCTTGGTGATTGAGTCGCGATGATACTATTCACCTCAACGAACAACAGGAGAGTCCGTTCATGATCAAGACGCATGGCTTTGCCGTCCAGTCTGCCACCTCAGTCCCCGCCCCATTTGATTATGAGCAGAGAGAACCGGGTCCGAAGGACGTGCATATCTCCATTGACTTCTGTGGTGTATGTCACTCAGATATCCATCAGGCCCACAATGACTGGGGCAACGCCAATTACCCGATGGTTCCAGGTCACGAGATCATCGGGACCGTCAAGCGAGTCGGCGCTGAGGTTACAAAATTCAAGGTCGGAGATCTGGCGGGAGTTGGCTGTATGGTCGATTCCTGCCGCGTCTGTGCCAGTTGCAAAGAAGGCGAAGAGCAATACTGCGACAAGGGCGAAACCGTCATGACCTACAACGCCAAGGGAAAAGATGGCAGGTTCACCTTTGGCGGCTACGGCGAGAATATCGTGGTGGATGAAGCTTTTGTGTTGATCGTGCCTCGCAACCTCAATCCTGCGGCTGTCGCGCCGTTGCTTTGTGCTGGCATAACGACCTACTCTCCGCTGAAGCATTGGAAGGCAGGTCCAGGAAAAATGATCGGAGTCATAGGCTTAGGCGGACTCGGCCATATGGCCTTGAAATTCTCTCATGCGTTTGGGGCGAAGACCGTACAGTTTACGAGATCTCCCGCGAAGATCGAGGATGCCAAGAGGCTCGGAGCGGACGAAGTAATCCTGACCAAAGAGCCAAACTGGCATACACAGCACGCCGGCACCTTCGACTTCATCCTCGACTGCGTTTCGGCCGCACACGACATCACGCCTTATCTGTCACTGCTGAAGAGGGGCGGAACACTTTGCACGGTAGGACTTCCCCCTACCCCGCTTGCAGTCAGCGCATTCTCCGTCGTTCAGGGACGCAAGAACTTCTCCGGTTCGAATATCGGCGGCATCAAGGAAACACAGGAGATGCTAGATTTCTGCAGCGAGCACAACATTGTCTCGGATATTGAGATGACCAGCTTCGGCAAGATTGAAGAGGCTTGGGAGCGGGTTATCAAAGGCGACGTGAAGTACCGCTTTGTGCTGGACCTGAAGACGCTGAAGAGCTAGCATTTCTCGGAAATTGAAACAGACAGCCAATTGGAGATTCAAGCATGAGCAATTCCGCAAATCGGCGTATCGTTCTTGCCTCCAGGCCAACTGGGGCACCGGCTCCCAATAACTTCAGGATCGAGACACAAGCCATCCCTGTCCCATCCCAAGGCCAGATGCTTCTGCGGACCATCTACCTGTCACTCGACCCCTACATGCGCGGCAGAATGAGTGACGCTCCCTCGTACGCGCCACCAGTCGCAATCGGTGATGTGATGGTGGGATCGACCGTCAGTCGGATCGAGATCTCGCACCATCCCGACTTTGCAGTCGGCGATTGGGTGCTGAGCCAGAATGGCTGGCAGGAGTACGCCGTGTCTGATGGAAAAGGCATCTTCAACCTTGGCGCGCAAGTGGAGCATCCTTCGTATGCTCTCGGCATGCTCGGGATGCCTGGGTTCACAGCCTATATGGGCTTGCTGGAGATTGGTCAGCCAGTAGCGGGGGAAACGGTAGTCGTTGCAGCGGCTACCGGCGCGGTTGGATCTGTAGTCGGCCAGATCGCAAAACTCAAAGGATGCCATGTGGTGGGCATCGCTGGAGGCGAGAGAAAATGCAGATCTGCTGTCGAAGACCTCGGCTTCGATGCTTGCATTGACCATCGAGATCCCGCGTTGAAGGACCTGCTCGCAAAAGCCTGTCCCAAGGGTATCGATGTCTATTTTGAAAGCGTAGGGGGAGTAGTCTTTGAGGCTGTTCTTCCCCTGCTCAATACGCGCTCCCGGATTCCCCTCTGCGGTCTGTTAGCACATTACAACGACCGTGAGGCTCCTCAAGGAAGGGATCGCACCCCTGAAGTGATGGGGACCTTCCTGAAGCGTCGCGTACGCGTGCAGGGATTCATCATATTTGACGATTACGGTCCGCATTTCGGCGATTTTCAAAAACAGATGTCGGAATGGTTCACCGCAGGGAAGATCAAGTATCGCGAGGATGTTGTGGAGGGGCTTGAACGCGCTCCCAATGCCTTCATCGGACTGCTTCAAGGAAAGAACTTTGGAAAACTGGTGGTCCAGGTTGGCGCAGTAACCAAGTAAGTGACAGGTATAACCAGAAACATGGAGGTTCTCAATGCCCACGATTACGACCAAAGACGGCAGCAAAATCTACTACAAGGATTGGGGCACGGGACAACCCGTGGTCTTCAGTCACGGTTGGCCGCTCAGCGCGGATGCCTGGGAAGATCAGATGGTCTTCCTGGCCTCTCATGGTTATCGTGCCATTGCGCATGACCGCCGTGGCCATGGCCGGTCGAGCCAGCCCTCGGATGGCAACAACATGGACACCTATGCAGACGACCTTGCAACGCTGACTGAAACGCTGGACTTGAAAGAAGCGGTCCACGTTGGCCATTCAGCTGGCGGCGGAGAAGTGGCGCGCTATATTGGCCGACACGGCACAAAAAGAGTTGCCAAGGCTGTTCTGATTGGCGCAGTGCCGCCTCTGATGCTAAAGACTGATGCCAATCCAGGCGGGCTGCCAATCGGGGTATTCGACGGAATCCGCGCAAGCGTCCTAGCAGACCGCTCACAGTTCTTCAAGGACCTCACCTTGACGTTTTATGGGTCCAATCGGACTGGTTCGACCGTCTCGCAGGGCTTGCGCGACTCGTTTTGGCTACAGGGAATGCAATCAGGGCTGAGGGGTGTTTTTGATTGCATCAAAGCCTTCTCTGAGACCGACTTTACCGAAGACTTGAAGAAGATCGACGTGCCCACGCTCGTCATGCACGGGGACGACGACCAGATCGTACCCATTAACGACTCGGCGCTGCTTTCGGTTGCGCTTGTAAAGGGAGCGACGCTGAAGGTCTATCCGGGTGCGCCGCACGGGTTGTGCTCGACCCACAAGAACCAGCTGAATACGGATCTGCTGGCATTCCTTCGGGAGTAGATCGCAAGCAGACAGCGGCATGCAGCCGAACAGTGCCGGCAGCGATCAATAGGATCATGAGCACGCTGCCCTCAAGAGACGGTCGATTTTGACCGTTTCAGAGAACGTAACGTGCAATAGGATGGACCTCATACTGGCGGTCGCGTCTTTAACAGAGTGACTGCACACGGTAGCCCGGTCGGGCCTTGGTTTGTCTGGGTGCGATAGGACGGAGCTATTAGAATCGGACTTGATGTTTCCTCTATGCGGCACTTTCGCTGGAGGGACTACGCTGTGCGTTTCGTCTTCGGCGGCATCGTAACGGCGCTTGCGGGATTGATAGCCAGGCGGTATGGTCCGGGTGTCGCCGGACTCTTCCTCGCATTTCCAGCGATTTTTCCCGCTGGAGCCACGTTGATCGAGAAGCAGGAGAGGGAGAAAAAGCGGCGAGCCGGTCTCGATGGCACTTCAAGAGGCAGATTCGCCGCAGGCATCGATGCAGTAGGTGCGGCGATGGGGACTTTGGGCCTGATTGCATTCGCAATACTGATTTGGCGCTTCCTGCCCAGTCACTCCAGTCCGGTCATCCTTACCATCGCGGGGCTGGCATGGCTCGCAATTTCCGTTCTGGCTTGGCGAATACGTAAAGCCATGAAAAAATTGAAAGCGGCTAGGCGGCGAAAGGTCGCTTAGCTCTTCAGTCATCATCTGCATCTAGTGGTATCGCGTCACCGCCGTCTACGACGGAAAAACCTTCAGCAACTATGTCGATAGCGAGCTCCAGGGCTCCGGCGACCTCCAGCTCGCCCCGCAACTCCCGGGCCGCTCCTCCATCGGAACGCGCATCAACAAAACCTTCTACTTCAAAGGAGCAGTTCTCATGGCGCGCATGACTCCCCGCGCCCTCCCGCCAGATCAATTTCTGGCGATGCCGACTTTAGTCCTAAAGAAATGAAGACGGGTCCCCATCCTACGCGCCAGGTAAACCAACCAAGAGTTGAATGGCGCTAACGGCGTTTTCCGTTACCGATCATGCGCGCCGGATGAGCCACACAACCACCACGATCACAATAATTGTTCCTACCAAACCCAAACCTAACATCTCGCCTCCTAGCGGACACATAGGGCATCAAGGTTACCCATGAAGATACGATAGGCCTGATTCCGGCTGTCGTCTGAGCAAAACCAGCCAACTTCACGGATCATCGAAATGGGATCTGTGATCTGTGCGCTCTCCGACTTGTTGTGGCGGGTGGCCCGCATCTGACCATCCACAAATGTTGGGCTTTAGCCACTGCGGCATCTCTCCGGAGGGAGCAGGTAGGCTTCAGCCCCCTGACAGAGAGCGAACTTGGGCGGCCTTCAGGCCCGGGTCTTTGCCGCTCTATTGGAACTTGAACGTGTGGTGTTTCATTGTTTGACCGGCCACTCACGCCAGCAAAATGTTTCTGAGTTGCCGACCGTCCGCCAAGAGTCGGAATAAGATATTTATATGCTGAACGCGGACGATCCAAATACTCATGCCTCGCGTCAACGTCTGAAAGAGGCAATACGTCAGAAACGCCCGCTGGTCTTGTGGGTTGGTGCTGGAGCAAGTCAGTGGGCTGGGCTGCCGTCATGGCATGAATCGGCTAGGCAGATGCGAAGGACTTTCTCTCGGAGTGTTGCTGCATTCCCCGACGAGGAAGCAAAGGCGCTCATTTCATCAAAGGCATACCCGGAGCTCTTTCAATTGTGCAGAGATGCGGATAATAAGTTGTATAACAAGACTTTGTTGGAACAATTCAGTTCCCCAACGGTTGAGCACCTCTATGAGCAATTCATTCTCAGGCTTAAGGGAATGGCGCCTCTCCAGATCGTAACCACAAATGTGGACCTCTGCCTAGAGCAGCACCTCGGTGTAATGGATGTCATCGAAAGAACTGATCTTGAGCGGTGCGGCGAGCGTATTCAGGCCGGAACTTCATTCGTCGCAAAGTTGCACGGATCAATCTCAGCGATTCATTCAGTGGTTTTCTCGACGTGCGATTACCAAAACCTCATCCACGATAGCGGGCAGATGTCTGCCGTGAAGTCAATCTTTTCTCTAGCTTGCGTCATCTTCTTGGGGTACGGCGCTAAGGATGAATATGTGTTGCAGTTGCTTGCGGAGAATGAATCAGAGCATAGGCTCTTTGGAAGCGGGCCGCATTTTCTCGTTACCGATTCCCCGGGACCTCCTAAAGACGGGATATATCGGATAGCGTACAAGATTGTACAGCATCCGGATCATAGGGCCGCGCTAACAGTCCTGGATTTTGTGAAGCAAGCAAGATCCGCTCCCACTTTTGAAACAGTGCCAGCCCCGCACTGCTCCGAAAGTACCGGCAAGGAGTCGGGCTTCTATATTAGTGACTTCCAGCCGTCAGGCGAGCGTATTACAGGGCAAACACTCGAACTTGGAAAGGTCGACAATAGCGGAACTAGGATAAAAGCTATTGTTGGCCTTGGTTTCAAAGAGGGCGAACTGCCAAGCAGCGAGACCGTTGCGTTCCACGATCTTGCGGTTGGGCTTACATGTTTTGATCGTGTGTTCTTGCCACTATCATCAATTGGCTTGCTGTGTGAGCGTGCCACGGAAGATGTATTTTGGCCATTAACTGACAGCGAGGTAATCAAGTTCGTAGACGTGGTTCATAATCCGTTCTACGTCTCCTCGCCCGAAAATCTAATGGGAGATATTGGCATCGCTCGCATCCAGAATCCTCAACATACAGAAACACGATCTTCAATGAGCGTGATAAGGACAATGCTCAATCCAGCACCAGGTAGGGAGGCAGAAGGCGAAAGAAGAATTGAGGGCCTAGAAGCACATGTAGTATCGTTTTCGGACTCAGATAAGCTTGGCCTGCCAGCATTAGTGCGGGATGCTCTTCTTCTTCCACACGTGTCGCAACTTCTCGGATATTCAGAATACATTGTATCGAGTACCATCCCCCGTTGGCTTGCTTTCCCAACTCTCAGACTGGCGCACCTTGTGCAAACAGGGATGATATGCGACCAATTTCACATCAGGGCCTCTCGTGTACCATTTGGGGGCATTTCCCTGTTAAGCGCCGCCTTTAGCGTTAAACCCGCCGAGCAGAGCGTCTATGAGTACGCAAGTTTTATTTTGGCTGGAGCTTATGGATCAAACCTAAGTAGCTACATTGAGAGAAACCCAAGTGTTCTTCTTAAAATCCTCGATTTTCGCGGGACTACTGAGGGAGAAGCTCTAAGGAGAGAGGTGGCGGATCGCCTGGAAACAAATGAAGGAGCAGAGTTCTCGGCGGCAATAGAGGGTAGCCTCAAAAAAGCAATTCCGGTGTCAGTGATACAGGCAGCTCGGAACAAATTCTCAACGCTGTTGAAGAGCAATAATCGGAATGCTTCCGTTACCGCCGTCTGGGCTGACAGCAACACTGATGACCTGAGCTTGCGGCTCTGGCGCGACCGATCCCGAGAGCTTCTATGGATTGAGGCCAAGAAACTGGGCGTGAAATCTGACTCATTGTGTTTGTGTGGCTCAGGCGATCGTCTTCGAGACTGTTGTCTCAGACCTCTCAAATAGGAGTCAGGGAACTCCTAACTCAGCAACCGGACAGCAGCCAACGCATTTACGATGACAGATGTGCAGCCAGATTCCCCTGCTCCGGTTTTTTCGGACCAGGGAAAGCCGGGTAGTCCACTCTTCCGTGTTTTTCCTGCCAAACCACGAACAGGCTGCGCCCCATTCTTGCCGTTTTGCCGAAGGCGTCTGCCGCACCGCAGGTAGCCGATACTATCCGCCAGGAAAGGCCAGGAATTGCAGACCACGATCCCCCCTGACTGGATACCCCTGCGACACCGCTGGGGGAGCAGGGGTATGCCGAACATTTCTTCCTGTTGGCAAACAACAGGTAAGGCCTGTAGTGCGGGGCTTTACTGATCCCTGACCCCTGTTCTCTTATTTATTTTCAAAACCTTGCTGATAATTAAGTGGTAAACATCGAGATAAACTCAACAGAATGAATATGTTCCACGTGGAACATTTTCGCGGATTTCTTGGTCCCTGATCCCTGACCCCTGACCCCTGATCCCTGCAACTAGACCTGCTCTAGACCAGGTCTTTTCGCCTTTTTACCCCTCCAAAACCGCCTTTTTATACCTGTTCCTTACAAGTTTTCATGTCCTTATATGCGCGCGTCACATGCTCATAAAAGCCCCAAAAAGTGTACTTTCAGCTTCACACTCTGCAACTTTTTCAGATCCCTCGCAGTTGATTTTCGTGCCTGATCCCTGTTCCTCAGTCCGCGCCCATATCTCGCATAAGCCCTCGCATTTACAATAAAAGCGTGCAGCCCGATAAGTCATCGCCTATCATTTTTACCGAAAATCTGACCAAGGTTTACCAGGCCGGCCGAATCAAGGTCACCGCCGTGCGCGGGGTTTCGCTCGCCGTCGAGCCGGGGGAATTCGTTGCCATAGTCGGCCCCTCTGGTTCTGGCAAGTCCACTCTTTTCTATCTTTTGGGAGGACTGACGCAGGCCACCGAAGGCCGCGTGGTGATTGACGGGGTGGATTTTGCCTCGCTCTCGGACGCCGAG
>CAAGKR010017347.1_pt1 | contig 10131 bp, 8 predicted proteins | sample 2556971 | NCBI WGS metagenome assembly CAAGKR01 (sample SAMEA5207829, study PRJEB30636) | soil metagenome | biome: forest; feature: boreal; material: soil | place: USA | collected 2011-09 | depth 1 m
CAAGGGCCGCATGCCGGGCTTTCCCAAACTGCACGAGGACGAGCTGGCCGGATTGCTGCACTATCTTGCCAACGCGCTACTGGGGCACGGGCAACCCTACGCCCGTTTTGAATGGCACAAACGAGGCCCGGTGACGACGCCTGGACATGCAGCATCGTCGCGCTCAACCCCGACACGGGCAAGCTGGCGTGGGGCTTCGTAGCGTCGCCGCACGATACGCATGACTGGGATGCAGTGGAAACACCTGTTCTCGTGGATGCAGACTTTCGCGGGAAGCCAAGAAAAATGCTGATGCAGAGCTCGCGCAATGGGTACTTCTTCGTGCTCGACCGGACAAACGGCAAGAGCCTGCTGACGGTACCATTCGGGCCGACCGACTGGGCCATGGGCATCGACAAGGAAGGCCGTCCCATTCCGAATCCAGACAAGGAGCCGAAACCGGACGGACGTCTGATTGCGCCGGATGAAGGCGGGATGACCAACTATCGCTCGCCCAGCTTCGATCCGACGACTGGCTTGTTTATCGTGGATGCTCGCCCCAGTTGGAGCCTCTATTTCACCAAGCCGGCCGACGGCGATTACGGGTGGGCGGGCGCAGATTATGGGCTGTGGAGCAAGAGCGTGATTGAGGCTATCGACTACCAAACCGGCAAGATTCGCTGGAGCCACGAGGTGGGCCAGGGCGGCTCAGGCGCAGGCGTGCTGACCACGGATTCGGGATTGACCTTTACCGGCGACTCGACCGGAAACATCCTGGCGCTCGACACCAGCGACGGCAAGACGCTATGGCATGCGGGCACGGGCGCGGCGATGCAGACTTCGCCCATAACCTACGAACTGGATGGCCGTCAATATTTGGTCACGGGTAGCGGAGGCGTGCTGTTTGCATGGGTGCTGCCAGGGAACACACCCATTTCGCCGGCCAGATGACTGAATCGCGAGGGAGAAAGGCAGAGGTGACGCCAGCCCTGAAGCGAATAGAAAGCCTCATGCGCGACGAGTGCGCCAAAAAAGGTAGACGGACAGGAGCAAGACAACCTCCTCTGCGTGGGTTAACCATTGCGAGTGGGGAATAAGAGAACTGCGAAGGCAACAGCAGCAACCTTGGAGTCAACGCAGCGCTGTGAGATCGAATGGGCTGCTCCAATTCACAGCGTAAACCTCAGGCTTGTCCTCCGGGGGTCGAAGGTTCAAGTCCTTTCGCCCGACCACTTTTCCCCTGTACTATCAGCACATCTACAGCGAAGACCTTCCGCACTTAGAAGTTAAAGCGCATTTCGGTTATGCTAAGGCTGCGCGACAATCTTTGGCGCCGGCGCCACAGCTTTCTAAACTGCATGAAACATCGCACAGAATATCTCCGACCCGCTCCCGGAACCCAGCCAATCTATCTTCACCCGCCATATGCCAGTTCCGTGCAGCGCGCTCCCAGGGAACCGCTCGTTTGCCTTCCACACACCGTCTCCGAAATTAGCGGCCCGACGTTTCGTAGCAACCTCTTGAAGACCGGCAGTTTCGATCTGACCAACCAGCACGGCGGCCAGCCGATCGGGCAGCACATCATCGTTTCCGGCAAAGTTCTTGATCAGGACAATCGTCCCGTTCCGCATACACTGATCGAGATTTGGCAAGCCAACGCCGCCGGCCGCTATCTTCACGCAACCGATCAGCACAACGCTCCCCTCGATCCCAATTTCACAGGCTGCGGGCATGCGCGCACGGACGCCGAAGGGCGATACGAATTCATTACTATTCGGCCGGGTGAATACCCCTGGCGCAATCACCACAACGCCTGGCGGCCGGCGCACATTCATTTTTCACTTTTCGGTCCGGCGTTTGCCACGCGACTGGTTACGCAGATGTATTTTCCCGGCGACCCTTTGCTGGCTCGCGACCCGATCTTCAACTGTGTGGCTGACGAAAAAGCACGCAACCTCCTTATTTCAGTTTTCGATTGGGATTCCACCGTCCCGGATCAGGCGCTGGGCTATCGCTTTGACATTATTCTGCGCGGCCGCGAAGCTACTCCCCTGGAGGCTTGACGTGACCGGACCTGCCACGCCTTCACAAACTGTCGGCCCCTTTTTCAGCGTTGGTTTGACCGAGCTATATCGCGACCAATTGTCCGACCCTGAAGTTGCCGGGGACCGTATCACCATTCAGGGACGAGTCATCGATGGTGGAGGCAAGCCCGTGCCAGACGCCGTGCTCGAAATCTGGCAGGCGGATGCGAAAGGGAACTATGCGTTTGTGGAGAGTGCAGAAGGCGACGCAGCCGCGCTATCTTTTTTCGGATTCGGCCGCATTCCCACCGATGAAACTGGTTCGTTCCGTTTTCACACCATCAAGCCCGGTAGTGTCCCTTCGCCGGATGGCACAATGCAGGCACCGCACATCGCGGTTTCGATCTTCATGCGTGGGCTGCTCCTGCGCCTGGTCACTCGAATTTATTTTTCGGGAGAGCCGCTGAACCAGAAGGACTATGTGTTGAATCTGGTAGCGCCGAGGAGAAGAGCCACGCTGATAGCCACTCCCGGGGCCGGTGCTCCAAACATTCTAGACTGGAACGTTATTTTGCAGGGAGAAAACGAAACCGTATTCTTCGATTGTTAGCGACGATCAGCCGGTTTTCAGGTACTCAATGCATACACAGGTCGGCATCATCGGCGCGGGTCCCGCAGGATTGATTCTCTCGCATCTCCTCCGACAGCACGGAATCGATTCCATTGTCATAGAAAAATTCAGCCGCTCACATGTGCAAGAGCGCGTGCGAGCCGGGGTCCTCGAACAGGGCACCGTGGAGATGCTGGAAGAGTTGGGGCTCGGTGAACGGCTGCAACGCGAAGGTCTGATCCATCAAGGGATTGAGCTGAGTTTTCTTGAGCGGCGCCATCGGATCGATTTCCAGAAATTGACCGGACGTGGCATCACCGTGTATGGCCAGAATGAGGTTGTGAAGGATCTCACCGATGCGCGCCTGCGGCACGGCGGCGAAATCATCTTTGAAGCGGAAGACGTTTCAATTCACGAAGTACAGACGAATCGTCCTGCCATCCACTATCGAAAAGACGGCATCGCGTACCAAATTACGTGCGACTTCATTGCCGGTTGCGATGGCTTCCATGGAATCTGCCGAGGCAGCATTCCCGCCGATCTTCTCACTACTTACGAACGGACTTACCCTTTCGCGTGGCTTGGCATTCTGGCAGAAGCTCCGCCATCGTCTTCGGAATTAATTTATGCAAGTCACGAGCGAGGCTTCGCGTTGCTGAGCATGCGTTCGCCAAAGGTTAGCCGTTTGTACCTGCAATGCCAGCCGGCGGAGGATCTCGCACGGTGGCCCGACGAGCGGGTCTGGGATGAGCTCGATATCCGGCTTGCCGCTGGCGATTGGAAGCTTACTCGCGGCGCAATTGTCCAGAAGGGCGTCACGGGAATGCGCAGTTTTGTCGTGGAACCAATGCAGTTTGGACGCTTGTATCTGGCGGGGGATGCCGCGCACATAGTCCCACCCACAGGGGCCAAAGGATTGAACCTTGCGGCTGCGGACGTAAGAGTTCTCGCGTTCGCTCTGGCAGGATTTTACAGAGCCGGAAAAATGGCGCTGCTAAATCGCTATTCGGAAATTGCGCTGCGCCGCGTCTGGAAAGCACAACGTTTCTCCTGGTGGATGACCTCCTTACTGCACCGGTTCCACGGTGAAAATGAGTTCGACCATCGCCGACAGCTCGCCGAACTCGACTATGTCGCCAGTTCGACTGCGGCCGCGCAAAGCCTTGCTGAAAATTATGTCGGTTTGCCTTTCGAGTCTTTTTGATCATTCTCAGAAATGCCAGATTATGTCGCCGGCAAACACGAATTGGCTCTGCTTGGTTCCGTCGTTGTATGCGGGTGAATCGTAGGCGCGCTCATAGCGCAATTCCGGGCGGATCAGAATGCTGGTGCCGATCCAATGACCCCATCCGATCGAATGTTCAGAATATCGCGATTTAAATCCGGTTCGCTGGCCCTTGGCGTCGTCCATAAATTCATTGCGTATAGTCAAATAGTTCTTGGTTGAAAATTCTTTTTCCACATAAGTCACGAAGGCCCATTCCGGAGCGTAGCAGTTCAATTCTGCAGCCGTACTACAAATCGCTCCATTCGCATTCGTAATCAGCAGCGGCGCAGCGGCGGGATTATTGACGTTGGGGACGTCCTTCTCCCACATGTACCAGGCTTCCGTGGCCATGTGCCAGGAGCTATTAAATTTGTGGTACCAGGTCATGTAATACGCCTGCAAATTGTTGTACGCGTATTTTCCGGAATTCGTCGAGTTATCACAGGCATAAACGTTGTCGGAACCTTCTCGCCAGGTATAACTAACGCAGGCATTAAATGTCGGCTTGGCATTCGGTTCACCAACCCACGGGGCGACATCATTCCCCGAGGAAATTCCAGCCTGGACCAACCAGTGATTATTAAGTTTCGTCGTGATGTTGATGCCGGTTTGGGTGTAGGCGTCAAATGTGTACAGAATCGAATGGCTATAAGTGTAATTATCGGGTGCCAGTTGTGCTTCGACGTCTGGAAGCGAAATGTATCGTCCAATGCGTATGTTCATTCCGTCCGCAACCTGACCGAAGTACAAGTCCACATAGGCCATTACCGGGTCGTAACCGTAGCCGTTGTTGTTGGTCAGCAGTTGTTGGCTCAGGTAACCTCTTGCGGTGGTAAAGCGATAGTCCGATCCGTAAAGCTGCGTAAGACGAAATCCCCAATCGAAATGATCTTTTTGCACGGTGTCCGGGACGCGCTCGACATAAATCGCAGCCTGATCCAATTGGATTGAATTCGGCTGAATGTAATAGGAAGCCGGTGCATTTCCGTAGTGCTTGTCCGAAGTGCTGACATTGAATCCAGCATTGATCCAGCCGTAAATCTTGATTCGGCCGTTCTCCCAGCTTTTTCCATGCTTACCACCATGGATCGCTGTCATTAATGGCCCGCCACTGGTATCGGTGGTGCCAATGACAGGCGAGCCTCCATACGGCCAGTCAGAAAACGGGAATGGAGGTGAGCTTACTGGAGCCGGAAAGCCGCGCCTGGCCGATTCAGGACTGTCCGGAGGAGTAACCGTCCAATCCTCCCAATACGCTTTACCAAATCGAGAGAAAAATCCGCCAGTGTCAGTCGATTGTTCATTCAACCGTTGGTCCGAAGCGGAGGCTTTCGCGCTGTCTGCGTCTGTCATTGGCGCCGAAGCCTGTGTCGTCACCGTCTGGGCATCTAGGACAGCGCCGCAACTTATGCTGAGAGCTGCTGCCAGGGAACAGGTTATCGCGACGCGCGTTGGGGCGCTCTTTGAAATGCGTCTCATATGCCTCATCTCGCTGCATTACATCGTCTTACGAAGGAGATAAGAAACGCATAAGATTCCCCTGGCGATAAAGCTGCCTCTCGAAAGAATTGGGTTACAATCTTGTCATTCGTTAAATGCGCCTAATTCAAAGGAGAAATTCGTGAAATCCCGTCTCGCACTCTTGTCAATAGGTTTGTTGGCTCTTACTTTCCCCGCCTTTACCGCTGCACAAGCGGCGAAGGCCACGGATGCGCCCGCGAAGGAATCTGTATTGAAAGCCGCGGACATTGGCAACAAGCTCCTTCCCGAAAAAGTATTTTTCCGGGGCCAGATAGCGCCGGTGCAGGCGCGCAACACTGGCGGCGTTCGCTATTCGGATGGTTATCTTGTTCTCGCTGGGCTTGTCGATAATTCCGGATACTCTTCCGGAATTCGCGAAAAGTATCAGGCCTACTTTATTACGGAAGTTCCCCTCGAAGTCGGTGGGCAGAGTCTGAAACCCGGCGCGTACGGCATAGGTTTTCTTGACGCTGATAAATTAATCGTAATGGATCTGGGAGCGAACGACCTGTTCACTACATCTTCAAAAAAGGATACAGCCTTAAAGCATCCCGTGCCTTTGCAGGTTGTAGCGTCATTTGACGGGAGCGGTTACAGGCTCTACAAGGGCCGCGACTTTGTGGAATTCCACCGCGCAAAGTAAGTCTGAAGAGTCATGCGGCAAAAATATTGCGCAAGATAAACCATAAATTGGCCGGGCGCTCCGCCAGGCGCCGAACAAACCACGGATACCAGTAATTCCCGTAGGCGACCAACACAATCGAACGGCTGCCTTCACGTGCCAGTCGCTCCTGCTCCGCGCGCTGTATGCCGTAGAGCATTTGCACTTCAAGCTCGCTATTCGCATGGCCCTGTTGCGAAATGTACTCACTGAGCCGCCGGATTATGGCCACATCATGGGTGCCAAAAGCCGCCCGCGGGCTTTGGCCTGCAGCTTTGGCGCGCAGCATTTCCTGCGCCAGCGCGAAATAATTTGTATCCACATCGGCTTTACTCGGCAGTGCCACACTCGCTGGTTCCTTGTACGCACCTTTAACCAACCGGATCGATGGGCGAAGAGGTAGGAGCTCGGCAAGATCCTGCTTGGTGCGGAACAAATACGCTTGCAGGCAGATGCCGACGTTCGGATGTCTCGAAAGTGCGCGTTTGTAGATATCGAGTGTCGCGTCTATGTACTTGCTCGCCTCCATGTCAACCCAGACGATAGAGTCTGGCGATGCATGCTGGATGATTTTCTCCAGATTGTCTGCGCAAAAATCGGTAGAGAAATCCAGGCCCAGTTGGGTCAACTTTACGGAGACTTCAGTGGCCAGATTCAACTCCTGTATCCGCCCGATAACTTCCACATAATGATCGGTAATCTTGCGGGCTTCATCTCGATCCGTAACATTTTCCCCGAGATAGGTGAAGACCGTGCCAATATTTTTCTCGCGCAATGAGCGCGCAGCAGTCAGGGCTTCCTCTGCTGTTTCGCCGGGCATGAAACGCGAAACACTTCGCCGGATAAATGGGTGATGAACTGCGTGCTCTCGCAGCCACACATTCTGCGAAGCTGCAAGGAGGATCGAGCGCATGAAAGCCATCGGCGGTGCGGGACTCCAAGAAGGAAATCGAGTTGCGGCCTAAGCGTTAAACAGGTGCGGGGTTAAGGTTGGGCCGTCGAGATGGCCCACTAATCGATGTTCCAGATCAGCACGGGAAGGCATGAGCATCTGCCGAAGCTGCTGCATGTCCCCGTCGCCCATCGGAGAGAAATTTCGCGCCACCGCAATATTGTGCTCCAGCATCTCGACCTTCGGCATTCCAACCACGGCGGTAGTCACCGGCAGACTCATCGAATAATGGAGCAAAGAATCGATATCGGTTTTACCCGCGCCATTTCCCAACAGAAATTCCTGCCCGCTTACTTTCATGGCAATCACACCAAGATTCTTCTTTGTCGCTTCCGGCAGGGCCAATTGCTCAAAGCGGCCGTTGCGCGAAGCGTTTAACGCCATCTGCACGCAGTCCAGGTCATGCTTGCGAATGGCCTGAGCCATCACTTCGCCGTTGGTGTGGCTGGTCATGCCGATAAAGCGAGTCATTTTCTGTTCGCGTGCTTCGAGTAATCCCTTCATCGCCCCATCCGGTGCTTCGATAGCGGCCAGATCGTCCGCCTGCGCCAAGCTGTGAATGTGGACGAGGTCGACTTGATTCACTTGCAGTCGCTTCAGGCTGGCTTCCAACCTGCGCAGAAAAGCGTCTCGCGTACGGTCGGGGATTTTTGTGGCCAGCCACACTTCTTTGCGGCGTGTGGCCATCACCTTTCCAACGCGCGTTTCGCTTTTCCCATCACCGTAGGAATAGGCGGTATCCAGGTAAGTTATCCCTTGATCGATGGCACGATTCAGAACAGCGAGCGCCTTGTCTTCGTCTTCATACATCAGGAACCGGCTGCCACATCCAAACGCGAGAATGGAAACTTTGACCCCGGTGCGCCCAAGAGTGCGGCTCGGCAGAGGACTAGCAAGCGCGGGCTTCGCCTGAACAAAATCGCCAAAAACGGACAGGCTCACGCCAGCGGCGGTGCCTAATCCAAGTTTTTCAAGAAATTTTCTGCGGGAAGAATCTTGATTCATCGTGGTCTCCTCGATGAATTTCAACTGCCACTACGCTGCACATTGTAGAACAATTCGCATCCCGACTGACTATTTAGATGTTGCGGTGGTTTGGGGAGGGCGATTTGCGCCCTCGAACGCGGAGTTGGGCAAGGAGAGAGCCTCCGACAGTAGCTTGGACAGACTCGCAGGCACCGAACGTACGGCCACACCGAGCCGAACCTCACTCTCTTTGCGGGCTGCGACGATCGCGTCAAGCGTATCGCCCGGCGAGACACTCATAATGTCCTCGGCGCGGTATAGACATGCAAAAACCAGGCGCTCCGGTTGTTTTTGACGGCGCAGAAATTCGGCATAGTTAAACCAGTCACTGGCCGTGGCCTGTGAGCTGCCGTTTGTTTCATCTAGAAGCAACGCCTGCTGGTAGGATGCCGCGGCTTCCCCCGCGTCTCCCATATGTTCTTGCACTTCCGCGCCGTGAACCATCGCCAGGCTTTGCAGCGACGCGTTACCCATCTTCGCGGCGAACCTCTCTGCGGTCCGGTAACCCTGCATGGCCTCTTTGTCGCGGTGGGCTGCGGCATCCGCGTCCGCTACTTTTGTGAGGGCAGAAATTACGGTCAAGCCTTCTCCCAGATGTTCGCTATTGTGCAGGCTAACCACCTGGAGGTAAACGCGGTAATGCCGTGCTGCTGCCTGTAGCTCCCCCTGCTGCTCCATCCCCTGCGCCAGATAAAGCTGTGCGTTCGTCTGGCCCGGGTCGAGTTCGACGGCGTGCTGCCAGGAATCCATGGCTTCCGCGCCGTGCCCGAGCCGCTGCGCCAACAATCCGTAATTTACCAGCGCATCCACATTGTTCGGCGCGCGCTCCAGCAGCTTTTGATAAAAAGCATACGCTTCGGCATTGTGTCCCGCGGTGATCAGTCCGCGCGCATAGGCTTCCTGCATGGAGCTTTTGTCGGGGTTGAGCGCCGCTGCCTGTCGCAAAGCCGCCAGCGCACTTTCGTGATCTCCAGAAGCCTCTGCGACTCGTGCGAGGCGCAACTGAACCGAACTATCATTTGGATTTAGCCGCACCGCGCGCCGCAGTGCGGAAATACTTTCCGGCACATTGGCCCAATAAAAATGCAACTGATCGAAACCAGCCCAAACAAGCAACAATACCAGCGCGCTTATCCGCAAAACGCGTGCAGCCGGATTCGATCCGGCCAACCAATGTCCCGCGCTGGCTATGTTTCCGCGGGATGGCTCGGCAGCCTCGGTTTGCGGATCGCGTTTGTTCAAGAGCAGGGAAGCAATGCGCGAATCACGCAGCTTCCAGATTGCGCCATCCAGCAGAAAGTGGTGCAAATTCACCAGCGCGGTGAAGGTCAGAAAACTGGCTGCAAAATCGGCGTGGAATACCCGGCTGGCAATCCACGGTCCGGGGATGAAGAGTGCGATGCCTCCGGCGACGAGTGTCAGCAGATATTTCGGGAAACTCCACGAGATGTTTCCGGCGGCACGTGCTTCCTTCGCTTGAAAATAGCTGGTGATCCACAAATATTGCGTGGAGTGCAGTACTGCCAGGATGCCACTTGAATAGCGTGTCTGCGGCAACTCCTTTCCGCTCATCAATTCGATCAAACCGGGCAATAGAAACCATAGAAATTGCGTGCTTACCAGAGTGGCCGCCGGCAGCAACGCTCGCCAGGATGAGCGCCGCGCCAAAGAGACTAATGCCCAGCCGCTGCTTCCGACGAAAAATGCTGCCAGAACCGCGCGCGCGGGCAGCGTGAATTTTACTGGCAAATCCAGCGACAGGATCAGCGAGTCTCCCGAAGATCCGGTCTGGAAGCTCAACATCAGCATGATGAACGAAGCAACAAACGCCAGGTGCAGGGCGCGCCTCTCGTTTTCCTCTGGCGAAATTCCGGCCCTCCGCGCAAACATCATCAGCAGGCCGTAATTTTGGCCGGTGTAATGCCAGGGGCTCCAGCAAATATAGAGCGTAAAAATCCACGGGAGCAGCGGATACCAGAGATGCGCGATCAAGCCTGCCAGCGCCAGCAGAAAGGCGATATGGACGGTAAACACCCGGTATTTCGAGAACTCGTCGTAAGAATGATAGGCGCGGTAAACCGTGGCCATGAA
>CAAGKR010165033.1_pt1 | contig 10129 bp, 10 predicted proteins | sample 2556971 | NCBI WGS metagenome assembly CAAGKR01 (sample SAMEA5207829, study PRJEB30636) | soil metagenome | biome: forest; feature: boreal; material: soil | place: USA | collected 2011-09 | depth 1 m
CTCTCCACTGCGACGCTGCTGTTATCGATGCAAATGACACTGGCCGCGCCCAATTTCGCGGCAGCTAACGCCAGGATGCCGGAACCCGTGCCAACGTCCAGCACGCGCATTCCAGCCTTCGCGCGCTGCTCAACCTGCTCAAGGCACATGCGCGTCGTAGGGTGCAGGCCTGTGCCAAAGGCCATGCCTGGATCGAGTTCCAGCACAACCTCTTCAGGCTGCGGCGCATACTCTCGCCACGAGGGACGAATAACGAGCCGTTTCCCAATGTGCGTGACATGAAAATAATCTTTCCAGGCGTTAGCCCAGTCCTCCTCATTGACCTCGCATGTCCGCAGATCGCCAACAAAATGTTCTCCCAGGCTCGCTAGATGCCACAGACCCTCCGCAACCTTTTGCCGGGCCTCTTCCTCCTTCCCATCAAGAGGAAGGTACGCGTGCACCTGAACAGGCTCGCCCGTCAACACCCGGTACTCCTGTCCCTCGTCAACAAGCTCTATCGATTCTTCAATGGCGACACCCCCTGGCGTGTAGCGGCTCAAAAGCTCGCTCACCGACTCCACCGCCTCGGGATGGGTCCGCACCGTCAATTCCAACCATCGCATATGTACAATTCCTACTTCTCTAGATCAACATTATAATAACCGTAGGTTGTAACCTCTACAAAGCCACAGGAACGATACAACCCGATAGCATTCTCATTCTGAGTCTCCACCTCGAGCGCGATACCCAGGCTTCGCTCGCCCCTCGATACATCGGCAAGGAAAGGGTCTGCATTTCTGGCATACACTTCTTTAATAATCTGCTCCAGCATCTGCCTGCCGAAACCGCGCCTTCGATACCGCGGAAGAACAGCAAACGCGTAGATGCCATACTCCATCTCAGCCTCAAACAGGTTCAGACACCCTACAGCCACCTCGCTTCGTTCGCCCCTCGATACATCGGCAAGGAAAGGATCTACATTCCCTAGCATTCCCAGGTAATACTGCACCCGCGGCATCTGCATATTTTCCAGGATATGGCGCTTTGTTCCCTCCACGGAGTGACCAAAGCTGGCCGCGGAAATCAGCGCCAGGGTCTCAACATCTTCACTCCCAGCCTTCCGCAGGGTGATGCGATCAATCGGGGATGCGATCAATCCGGTCCCTACCTTGAAATCTTCTAACACCATCTTATGTTCTGAAAAATCGTATGCAGCGCCAATGGCTGCCACAAAGCCCTGGCCCGAATGGGAAAAGCGTTCACAAACCAGAATCAAGCGCTCAGTCCCCCGCGCTTTAGCCTCTTCTTTTGCCGCCGCGAACAAGGCGCTAAAAATACCCTTGCGGCGGTGTTCAGGATGGACCATGCCGTTCAATTCTCGTTCTTCATCGCCAAATTCATCCATTGCCAGCAAGCCAACCAGCTTCCCGCCCTCATAATAGAGAAAATCATTCGCCTCTTTGCCCAAACGCGAGCGCAACATCTCTACGTCTAATTTTAGATAGAGGCCCTCGTACGTGTTACAAATATCCAGTAACTGGCGCGCCTGCGCCAGTTCATCTCCGGCCCATATTTTCTTTTTGAACATGCCTTCTTTCACAATATTCTTCAATCCTTGTTAAAACACTGCAGGCTCCATATAATCTCCGAAAACAGCGCGGAAAACATCCATGATCTCGCCCAGGGTTGCATAAGCTTTGACCGCCTCGATAATCGTTGGCATCGTATTCTCTGTTCCTTCAGTAACACGACGCAAATGCTCCAGGGATCGTGTTACCGCCGCATTGTCACGCTCGCGCCGCACGCGATTCAGCCGCTCAAGGTGGGCACGCTCGCCAACCCGGTCAATGTACAAGGTCGGCACTTTGATAGCTTCTTCCACGACATAGTCGTTAACACCGACAATCGTCCGTCTGTGCTGGTCGATCTCCTGCTGGTAGCGATAGGCCGACTCCGCAATCTCGCGCTGGAAGAACCCATTCAGGATACAGGCCAATACACCGCCAAGGGCATCGATGCGGTTCAGGTACTCCGCCGCCGCCCGCTCGGTCTCGTCGGTCAATGCCTCGATAAAATACGAGCCTCCCAGCGGATCAACGGTATTGACCACTCCGCTTTCGTGAGCGATCACCTGCTGCGTACGCAGGGCAATCAACACGGCCTTTTCGGTCGGCAGAGCCAGAGCCTCGTCGAGCGAGTTGGTGTGCAGCGAGTTTGTCCCCCCCAGCACAGCCGCCAGCGCCTGAATAGTGGTGCGCATGATATTGTTATCCGGCTGCTGCGCTGTCAGCGACACACCAGCAGTCTGTGCGTGACAACGCATCAACCACGAGCGCGGGTCCTTCGCCCCGTAGCGTTCGCGCATCAATTTCGCCCATAAGCGTCGCCCGGCGCGGAACTTGGCTATCTCCTCGAAGAAGTCATTATGCACATCGAAGAAGAAGGAGAGGCGCAGCGCGAATTCATCGATCTTCAAACCACGCTGCAAGGCGGCATCTACGTAGGCCAGTCCATCGGCGATGGTAAATGCCAGTTCCTGCACCGCCGTTGCCCCTGCCTCGCGAATATGATAACCGCTGATGCTAATTGTATTCCAGCGCGGCATATGGCGCGTGCCGAACTCGATGGTATCGGTCACCAGGCGCATTGATGGCTCCGGTGGGAAAAGAAACTCTTTCTGGGCGCTGTACTCCTTGAGGATATCGTTCTGCAGCGTGCCGCCGAGCAAAGCCATCGGAAAGCCGCGCTTCTCCGCGTTGACGATATACATAGCCCAGATCACCGCCGCGGGGCTATTAATCGTCATCGAGGTTGTAATCTTATCCAGCGGCAAACCATCGAAAAGCACCTCCATGTCGGCCAGCGAGGAGATGGCCACGCCGCATTTACCAAACTCGCCCGCGGCAAGCTCGTGGTCCGTGTCGTAGCCGTAGAGCGTCGGCATATCGAAAGCGGTGGAGAGGCCCGTTTGACCCTGTGTGAGCAGGTACTTGAAACGCTTGTTGGTGTCCTCCGCGGTGCCAAAGCCCGCGAACATGCGCATCGTCCAGGGCTTTGCGCGGTACATCGTCGGTTGCACACCGCGCGTATAGGGGTACTCGCCCGGCAGTCCAATATCGCGGCTGTAGTCGAGCGACGCGTTATCCTGCGGCGTGTACAGGCGATCGATGGGCACACCAGAAGTGGTCATCAGATTATCCAGTTCCGGCAGACGCTGCTGCGACTTGCGCACCGTCGTCTCTTCCCACTGCCGCCGCTCATCCTTCAACTGCTCCAACGTCGCTTTATCAAAAAGTGTTCCTTGTTGAACAACATTCGTTTCAGGCGATCTCTGCTCCAGCATGGTCGATTACTCCTCTCCATTGAGTTTCATTTTATAGATTACAGGTTATTCAGTATTGTATCATACCCGAACGGGAGGAATTTCGTAGTCAGGAGAGTGAATCAGGGAGTATCAGGGTTCAATCACAGACCAGCATCTCATTCCCAACCTAACTCCTCCAAAACGTCATCTAGTGGCTTGATTCTGCCTTCTTCTATATCCTTGATGCCCTGGCGGAATGCGGCCATCAACTCAGTATCACCCATAATTTCGAGGGTTTCCATGATGGATTCGTACAACTCCCATGGGAGAATGGCCATTACAGGCTTACCGTGCCGCGTGACATTATATATGAAGAGACCGCTCACCAGATCGAAGAAGGAACGGACTCCCTTTTTTCACACTCTGGCGAGTTTGGCAGAGGCTCTTGCCAACCGATGTTACAAAAGCATCACAATAGCAAAGAACCTTTCCTTTTCCACGCATTTTTCCTTAACCTGTGGTATCATACTGTGTGACCGTAAATAATATATAGTCATATGGAAAGAATAGTTGAGCATGCCAAAAGCGTTTACTGAACACGAAAAGGATTTGATCGGCAAGCGGCTCCTCGAGCAGGGGTACAAGCAGTTTTCCGCTTACGGATTGAGAAAAACCACTGTTGAGGAGCTTGCCGAAGCGGCCGGGATCTCAAAAGGGGCGTTTTACCTGTTCTATGCGTCCAAAGAAGCGCTCTTCATGGATGTCATAGAACAGGCTGAAAAACACTTCCGCCAGGAGATAGTAGCGGCCGTCGACCTGCCGGGGCCTTCGCCCCGAGCCCGCCTGTTTGCGGTTTTGAAAAAGGCTTATAGTCTCGTGAAAACGCTTCCCCTCTTGCAGTTTCTCACGGGCGGTGATTATGATCTGCTCTTTCGAAGAATCCCGGCAGAAAAATTCCAGGAGCACCTGGCTAGCGATCTGGTGTTCTTCGAAGAGTTGCTCATCCGCTGCCAGAACGCGGGCATACCCATCCAGGCACGGTCTGAGGAGATCATCGGCTTGTTGTATCCACTCGTTCTGACCATCCTGCATAAGGACGATTTTGTTGCGAATACCTTTAGCGGCGGCATCGATTTGCTTCTGGAGCTGGTCGCGGCTTTCTGCCTGGGTGAGGTCGAGATTCAGGTGCAACAATCAATCCGTCCCACGCCCCAGCCTGAATCAAGAAAGGGAACCCACTATGAACTTGCCGATTGAAACCGAGGATCTCGGGAAACGTTACGGAAACGTCACCGCCGTCAAGCACCTCTCCTTGCGGGTTGCTCAAGGAGAAATCTACGCGTTCCTGGGCTTGAACGGCGCAGGGAAAACGACGACCATTCGCATGTTGCTGGGGATGATCAAGCCCACCTGGGGAACTGCTCATGTGCTTCAAACCCGGGTCCGTCTGGGTAGACGGGCACCCTGGGCATCGGTCGGGTACCTGGTGGAGACACCGCACAGCTACCAGGAATTAACGGTCTATGAGAACCTGGAGGTTGCCCGCCGCTTGCATCCTGGCACCGCCCCTAAGGCCGTGGGTGACATCATCGAGCGCATGGGGCTGGCAGCCTATGCCGACCGGCGGGCTGGCACTCTTTCTCAAGGGAATGCGCAGCGGCTGGGATTGGCCAAGGCCCTGCTGCATGCTCCCAGGCTGCTTCTTTTGGACGAACCCGCCAACGGCCTGGATCCGGCCGGGATCGTCGAAATTCGTGAGCTCCTGCTCACACTGACGCGCGAACAGGGCGTGACAGTCTTTATGGCGAGCCACATCCTGGCCGAAGTTTCGCGTCTTGCCCAGCGCATCGGGATCATCCACAACGGGTATCTGCTCCAGGAATTGGATGTCGATGAGCTCGATCGGAATCGACGAAGGCGGCTGTTAATACGGGCGCGGGACATGGAGGCGGCTCGCCAGGCACTCGCCACCGCCGGACATCCTGCCGAAATCCTTCGGGACAGTACCCTCGAGCTCAAAGATCTCCCTTCGGTCGAACACCCTGACGACATCGCCAGCCTGCTGGTTCAGGCCGGGGTTCCGCCCACGCAGGTGCTGGTAGAAGAAGAGGAACTGGAGCAGTATTTCCTCAGGCTGGTTGGAATGGATGGAGGGCAGAAAAATGCATGACTTGACCAATGCCGTTTGGATTGAGCTGCGCAAAGCAACCCGCTCCCGCATGCCCCTGTTCACTGCCCTGGGGTTCCTGATAGTGCCCTTGGCAGGCGCTTTTTTGATGTTCGTCTATAAGTATCCCACATTCGCACGGCAGATTGGTCTGATTAGTGCTAAGGCAAACCTTGCAGGAGGCACCGCCGATTGGCCGAGCTATCTGGGTATCCTCGCCCTGGGGATCGCGGTCGGCGGAATCCTGTTGTTTAGTCTCATTGAGAGTTGGGTGTTTGGCCGTGAATTTGCCGACGGTACCCTGAAGGATCTACTTGCCGTGCCGGTTTCGCGTGCAACCATTCTCCTGGCGAAATTTATCGTGGTTGCGCTCTGGTCTCTCCTACTGACGGCGATGATCTCCATCGTCTGCCTTCTCCTGGGAGCGGCGATCGGGCTGCCCCAGGGCACAACAGGGGTGCTTTTGCATGGAACCGCTACCTTGGCGATCACCGCTTGCCTGGTCATTATAGACGTGATGCCGGTCGCATTCTTCGCCAGCGTGGGACGGGGCTATCTGCTGCCGATGGGGATTGCTCTGCTGGGGCTCGTGCTTACCCAATTGATTGCTGTAGCCGGTTGGGGAAGCTATTTTCCCTGGTCCGTGCCGGCGTTGTATGCCGGATTTACCGGAAGTAAGGGGGCGAATCTCGAACCGGTCAGCTATTGGATCGTGGTCTTAACCGGCCTGGCAGGAATGATCGGGACCTATCTCTGGTGGAAATTTGCGGACCAGAACCGTTAGCCATTCAAGGTCAGAAAGTGAAAGAGGCCATGAGTGCGGATTAAAGAAACGCTGCGAACAAATGGCCCACTTTTTCACGAATCCTTGTTGCATCCCAACATCGATCCCATTCGTTTTTTGAGGAGGAAAGAACAGATGTCCCTCAGTATTCAGACCAATCGGCTCACCAAAAGCTACGGCAGGAGCCGGGGCATTCTCGACGTGACGTGCGACATTCAGGAAGGAGAAGTCTTCGGCTTTCTGGGACCGAATGGCGCGGGCAAGACCACAACCATGCGCGTGCTGATGGGCCTGCTGCACGCGCAGAGCGGTAGTGCCACCATCAGCGGGCTGGACTGCTGGAAAGCGTCCACCGAGGTCAAAAAGGTGGTCGGCTACCTGCCCGGTGAATTCACCTTCGATCCTGGTCTGCGCGGTGCGCAGATCATCGAGTACCTGGGCCATTTGCGCGCTGGAGTGGACCAGGCCTATGTGCGTGCGCTCGTTGAACGCCTGGGTCTGGACCCCAGCAAACGGTTCCGCGATTACTCGCATGGCAACAAACAGAAGGTAGGGTTGGTACAGGCCTTTATGCATAAGCCACGCCTGCTCATCCTGGACGAACCCACCTCTGGCCTGGATCCGCTCAACCAGCAGGAATTCTATCACATGGTCGCCGAGGTCACGCTGAGGGAAGGACGGTCTTCCTCTCCTCGCACATCCTGCCAGAGGTTGAGCACACGTGCGACCGTGTAGCGATCATTCGCGAAGGGCGGCTGGTCAAAATCGACCACGTTTCCTCGCTCAAAGAGATCCGCCAGCACGATGTCGAGATCAGCTTTCCTGGTCCTGCCTCGATAGCGTGGTTCAAACAGGTCGCGGGCGTGACCAGCGTGGCGCAGGGAGTAGATGAGCACACCCTCCAATTGAATGTCCAGGGTCCATTGATGGAGATCATTCACCTCGCGAGCCAGCACGACGCGACGAACATTGCGACTCGCGATCCAACGCTGGAAGAAGTCTTCCTGCGTTTCTATAAGCCGGAGCAGGCGTCTTCCGCGCTCGCCGGATAGGAGGTGTCAGATGTTTCGCAGCATATGGAGCAAATCGCTGAGAGATTACCGGGTAGCCATTCTCGCCTGGGGGTTCGGACTGGCATTGCTCGCGGCCATCGAGTTCGCCGAGAGTACACCGACGACGATTGCGACGCTTGGCAGCCTCGCGCCACTCCTCCGCTTTCAGGGAGAGATCAGAGATTCTGGTTTCTCCCTTCTCAAAAATGCTCTTGTCGCTCGAGAAAGCCTTGAGAAAACACCCCTTTTTGTCTCAAGAAACGAACGTTTGTGAGACGCCCCTTCGAAATCTCTCAAGCCTGCCCAATAACCAGGTTATCTCGCGCCCCTTCGACGACTTCTTTTGTCACCGTCTGAAGTTCGTTGATAGCTTTGCGTAAAACAGCCATCCAACAAGCTGCGTCCGAAATCAATCCCATCTTGCTGCACGTGGCGGGTTTTTACACTTCAACCGACATTGCCACCGCTCCGCCACCGCCCAGGCATAGTGTTGCCAGACCGCGCCCGCCGCCGCGCCGTCGCAATTCATGGATCAACGTAATCAGCACGCGAGAGCCGCTTGAACCGATGGGATGGCCCAGGGCAATCGCTCCGCCGTTCACATTCACCCGCGACCAATCCCAATCGAGTTCTTTGCCATTCGCCAGCGCCTGCGCGGCGAACGCCTCGTTCACCTCGATCAGGTCAAAATCCCCAATCTTGATGCCGGTGCGCTCCAAAAGCCGCTTCACCGCACGCGTGGGGGCCGCGAAGATATAGCGCGGCGTGATCGCCGCCGAGGCATAGCCAGTAATACGCGCCAGCGGCGTTAAACCGTTCGCCCTGGCAAAATCCTGGTCGACGACCACTGTGGCTGAAGCTCCGTCACTCAATCCAGGAGCGTTCCCCGCTGTGACCGTTCCACCCTCTGACAAAAATGCGGGTTTGAGTTTTGTCAGCGCCTCGAGCGTCGAATCGCTACGAATAGGCTCATCCCTATCAACGACCAGCACACCGCTCTTCTGCTTCACTTCAATCGGAACAATTTCATCTTTGAAACGACCGGCAGCCGTGGCTGCCGCCGCACGCTGGTGACTCTGTAGAGCAAACTGATCCTGCTCCTGGCGCGTGACGCCAAACTTCTCGGCGATAATCTCTGCCTCATTACCCATGTGGATATTCTCAAAGGCGCACCAGAGGCCATCATTGACGACAGCGTCTAGAATCTCCCCATTGCCCATGCGGTAGCCCGTACGGGCTTTCGCCAGCAGATAGGGGGCATTGCTCATGCTCTCCATGCCGCCGGCCACAAATGCCTGCTCATCGCCCGCGCGAATCGACTGCGCGGCCAGCATCACCGCCTTCAGACCCGAGCCACATACTTTGTTCACGGTAAACGCTGGGATATCATCCGGGAGTCCTGACTGTATGGCCGCTTGCCGCGCAGGGGCCTGCCCGATACCCGCGGTCACAACATTGCCCATAATAACTTCGTCAATGGCATCCGGCGCAATGCCAGAACGCCGCACAGCCTCTTTTATCGCGATAGCCCCCAACTGGGGAGCCGTGAAACTGGCAAGCCCGCCAAGAAATTTACCAGTTGGTGTTCTTGCCGCGCCAACAATTACGGGAATATGCTGTTCTGCCATCTGTTCTGTTCTCCTGATATAACTTCACCCTATGGTGAAGACCAAGTTAGCAAACCTGACACCCTTTTTGAGTGCCACTTATTATTATATCGCGCCATTTAACCAAATGTATTTAGGCATGGTTCAAATGAACTTGACCGTTTGAACAGTCTGAGCAACGGAAAATTCATGCTGAAGCCGCTCAGGGAGCCTCCTTAGAATTCATTTCTGGCAATGTGGATGGTTCAACCTGCCAAGTACAATGTGCTTCATTTGAACCTTGCCTTAGAGGAGGAATTATCAATGAGAAACAGGATGGAGAAAAAAGACGAAAGAATCGGAGAGAGGGCACCCCTAAGGCCTGCTGGGCAAGCTCCCCATACTAAACCCATCAGGTATCCGCATATCCCACATCTCAGCCGGTACATGCGAAGATGGCATCATGACGAGCGAATCGTACAGCGGCTCACCTGTGCCGGGGCCGGCCGCGCCGCGCAACACATTCACCGGCTCATAGCGCATATTCAGCAGCAAAACCAGCCCATTGCTACAACGAAGACGATAGACAGCCTGACCGCGAAACACATCCTTATCAATATAGGCAGCACGGCTCGTCTTCATATCGCTGCGAATTGCGGCCAGGTTAAACATTGACTCATCGGTGCTCCACGCGTTGGCCTCCCACTGCGCAACATGATGCATCATATCCATCCCGAGCATACTATGACCATCGCCAACGGCTACAACATCCATACTTCCCGGCATAACGGTCTCTACATGCATACGTCCACTATCCGGATCATAATACGTGCTGACGTGATAGCGCACCCCCTGAGCATCAATCCTCGTTTCGCTATGGTAAATCACGTAGCCATTCCACGAGAGCGCAGCAGGCAGCGTAAACGCCTGGGGCACCGCTCCAAAACCAAACATAAAGTGCGCCGTCGCCAGGAAAGAAAGCATCACCACCGCCGCCATCGCCACCGAAGCCAGCGCTCCCCAACGCAGCCCAAATCGCCTGCGCCCCGTAGGGGCAGGTAAGATCAGGGTCGCCCGCGCTTCCCGTAGAGGCGGGAGTGGTGTGGGGATGAGTGGGGAAGCTTGTGATTGCGCGTGTCCGCTGCGAGCAGGAACGCTTACGTCGCTCCCTCCTGGCTGAACCTTACCACGCGCAGCGATAGCCGCCATCACCGCCTCATCGACGCGAGGTGACGGTGTTGAACCCGGAAGGCC
>CAAGKR010135644.1_pt1 | contig 10128 bp, 7 predicted proteins | sample 2556971 | NCBI WGS metagenome assembly CAAGKR01 (sample SAMEA5207829, study PRJEB30636) | soil metagenome | biome: forest; feature: boreal; material: soil | place: USA | collected 2011-09 | depth 1 m
CCCGAAGGTCCCTACACCGTCCAGGCCAAACAGGACGACCACAGCCTGAAAAAAGCCCCGCCCGGCGTAAGTCTGCCGGAAATATTCTTCGTCGACGCGACCCCGCCGCAGGTCACGCTGACCAATCCTGCAAACGGGACCTCCACAAGCGGCGCATTGCAGCTAGTCACGGGATTCGCGGGTAGCGCGGAAGGCGACCGGTCAGAAGTGACGGTGCAGCTGTTCTCGGCCTTGACCCCCGCACTCCAGCCCCCTCTGGAGGCCCTCACGGTGCCAGTGTTAAACGGCAACTGGTCGGCCACGTTCGGAGGGCTGAGCCCGGGCACCTACACCGTGCGTGCCGAGCAGTCCGACGACGTCGGCAACCTTGGCGTGAGCGCCTCGAGCACGTTCGTGGTCGCCGGTTCTGGGTCGGCCGCCGCGCCCGCGCAAACGCCTCCGACGGCGTCGTTTACGTGGTTCCCTGCCGCTCCACACACCGGCGAACCTGTCTCGCTGGCGTCAAGCTCGACCGATGCCAGCAGCCCGATCACCGCTTTTGCGTGGGACCTCGCGGGCAGTGGCACGTTTGCAGCGGGGGGCCAGGCGATAAGCACCTCGTTCTCGACTCCGGGGAACCACCTCGTGCGGCTCCGTGTCAGCGATGCCAATGGCCGTACGAGCGTCGCGACCCAGACGATCGCGGTGACCTCGCCTCCAGTCGTGTTGATGCAGCCGTTCCCGGTTGTGCGGATCACCAGCACGGACACCGCCTCCGGGGTCAGTCTGAGCCTACTCAGGGTGCAGGCGTCGGCGGGGGCACGGATCACGGTGACGTGCAAGGGTCGTGGTTGCCCGGTCAAATCTCAGAGTCGAGTCGCGGCAGCGGGCAAATTGGGTCCAGCGCCGGTGGACTTTCGACGGTTCGAGCGCTCCCTTCGGGCCGGTGTGATCCTGGAAATCCGAGTCTCCAAACCCGGCCAGATCGGCAAGTACACCCGCTTTACGGTACGCCGCGGCAAGCTGCCCGCGCGAGTCGACACGTGTCTTGGCCCGGCGGGGATAAAACCGATGGCGTGTCCGTCGTCATGACCGCCGTTCGCCCGGAGAAAATGAGACCCGAGCAGGGCGTGGAGCTGAGCGCCTCGCCGCGCCGTCTCCCTCGTAGCTTGGCTAGGCGGACAGGAAGGGCGCTCTTGCGAGCTGCCTTGGTCTCGCTCGTTGGGGTGGCCGTCGGCCCGGTCGGGATCGCGATGGCCGAAGGGCCCAGCATCACGATCACGAGTCCCTCCCCCGGGAGCGTGAGCAACAACCAGACACCCTTCTTCAGGGGAAGCACGAACGACTACCTCGACCTGGTCATGCTCAACATATACGCGGGGACGGGGACGACCTTCAAAGGAGTCACGCCCCTACAGACGTTGCCCTTGTCAGCGCCGGTGGGTGCTACGTGGTCGGCAGGCCCGGCCCAAAACCTCGCCGACGGGGTGTACACGGCGCTGGCAACGCAGACCGAACCCGGAGAAGAACCCGGTACGAGCGAACCGGTGACGTTCACGGTCGACACCACGCCGCCCCAGGTCACCATCACCTCCCCGGCCAACGGCAGCTCGACGAGCAGCGGATCACAGGTGGTCAGTGGAACTACGGGCACGGCGACAGACGAATCGTCAACGGTCACGCTCCAGCTGTTCTCGGGGGCGACGACCGAACCACAGGCTCCTCTGGAGGCCCTGACGGTGCCAGTGTCGAACGGTAGCTGGTCGGCCACATTTGGCGGGCTGAGTCCAGACACCTACACCGTTCGTGCCGAACAGTCCGACGAAGTCGGCAACCTTGGCATGAGCGCTCCCGTGACGTTCACGGTCAGCGCGCCCGCGGCCCCGCCCGCAGTCCCGCCGCCGACCGCGTCGTTCAAGTGGTTTCCGGCCGCACCCAAGACCGGCGAAAACGTCTCGTTGGTTTCAAGCTCGACCGATGCTGCCAGTCCGATCACCGCTTTCGCATGGGCCCTCACGGGCAATGGCGCCTTCCAGGCGGGAAAACCGGTACTCACCACGTCGTTCTCCAGTCCCGGAAACCATGTTGTGCAGCTGCGTGTCACTGACGGCAATGGCCACTCGAGCGTCGCCACTCAGACGGTCTATGTGAGCTCGTCTCCACTCATCCTCATGCAGCCCTTCCCAATCGTGCGGATCGCAGGCTCTGAGACCTCCTCTGGCGTCCGCCTCAGCCTGCTGACCGCACAGGCGCCCGCCGGGGCTCGCGTTACGGTGAGCTGTCGTGGGCGTGGTTGCCCGACCAAGTCCGAGAGCCGGGTCGCGGTTTCGAGCAAGAGGAACGCGGGTGCGGTCGTGGTCGAATTTCGACGGTTCGAGCGCTCCCTTGCGGCCGGCGTGATCCTGGATGTCCGGATCTCAAAGGCCGGTGAGATCGGCAAGTTCACCCGCTTCGTGGTCCGCCACGGCAAGCTGCCCGAACGCGTCGATATGTGTCTCCAAGCGTCGGGGGTCAATCCACTGGTGTGCCCGTCGTCATGAGCACCGCGCGTATTCGCATCAAGGAATGGGGGACCCGAGCGCCCTGGGGACCTATGCCTATCGACCTCCGGCGGTCGGTCGTCGTCCTGGCGTGCATGTTGACGGTGTTCGCCGGCTCCTTTGAGATCGGCCATGCGACGCGCTCCACGGCTTCTCTTCCTCAGGCCTACGGACCTCAGGAGCTCTCGGCCGGGTCCGTCCGCGCGGGGATCCCGGGCGGTTTGATCGCCACTCCTCCGATCCCGCCCCTTGCGGCTGCCCCCGCGCCCAAGACCGCAGGCCGGTCGAGCTCCCGTGCTGTGGTCGCGGCGTCTTCGGTGGCACCCGTGGAAACGGCGTCAAGTGTTCTCCCAAACCGATCCTCACCGGCACCAGCGGTTTCGTCGCCGGCGCCATCGGTTTCGCCGGCACCTGTGCACTCACCGGCGCCGGCGCCGGCGCCGGTGCACGCGTCTCCACCGGTTGTCTCCCAGCCTCACGGCGGCTCCTCCGGCGGTGGCGGCGGCTCATTTGACAGCTCGGGTTGAGCCGTGCACAGCCGCACACGTGAGGAAAAGAAGATCATCGCGGTTGTGCTCGTGGTGCTGGCCGTGATTCTGGGTTACACCGTTGGCCATGCTCACTCGACCGCTGCGCCGGTGGAAAATACGCGTGAAGCCTCGAATGCGGTCACGAGCCTCCACTATCCCTCCGCCTCCGGCTGGCAGCCCGTCTCTGTGGCTCCGCGGGTTCCAGGTCTCTCGATTGCACAGCCGCTCGTCCTGGCTCCGAACGGCGACGGCGCTCGCGGGGGTCTCGTTGTCGGACGGCTGCTGGGCAGCGAATCGAGCCCGCTCCCTGCGGCGCTCCTCGCACGCCTGCGTCAACCCCCGAACACCCAGGTGGTGGACCTCCTGAACACCCAGGCCTACCGATACTCGCCGTTGAGCGTCACAGGCTCCCCTCAGAAACTGACGCTCTACACGATCCCGAATAGCGCGACCAACACGACGGCCATCGTCTGCTATGCCTCGGCGGGGTTCTCGAGCTACATGCGGGCATGCGAACAGCTGGCCGGCACGCTCACCATCGCAACCGGCAAACCGGAAGGCGAAGTGCGAGCCCCTAATCCCTTGAGCCCCGAAGCAGGCTACGGGCGCCGGATCGCCGCAGCCGCCGCGCGGGCCGATGGACTGCTTCTCACGTTGCGCCCTGAAATACGTGAAGGCGCATCCCGGGCCACAGTGGCGACGCTCGCCAAGCGTCTCGCCGATGGGTTGGCCGGCGTGGCTGAATCGCTTGCTGTGGTGCCGCCCCCGGCCGCGGGACGGGTGCACGCTGCGCTCTCCGAATCCCTGGGGCAGGCGCGTGCGCATACTCAGCGCTCGGCGCGGCCGTAAGCGCCGGAAATGCGTCCGGCTACGCCACCGCACGAACCCAGATCTATGCGGCGGAAGCCGGCCTCAGCAGTGCGCTCAAGAGCTTCGCCCTGCTCGGCTACAAGTAGTCCAGAATCGGACGCTTTTCGGCAGGCTCGGTCGGTGAGCGGCCGATGAATGAACATGGTCTGCGATCACTCCGCACTGCACAGCGGTGGCGCGCGCTATCTGCGGGATGCGGGCCAGCTGCGACTGGTGTTGGTGTGCGATCGCTGCGGAGCCGAGCAGGCCGAGCTGGCAAGAATCGACTACGCGCCCAGCGCGCGGTGCTTCACCGGGCATCTGGCTGAGCTGACTGCCCGTGAGCTTGGCCTGAATGAGACCCAGGTGGTCAGAGTTCGCTTTGCGGCACTGGTGTGCGGAGTTGGGCGCGATCAGATCCGGCCCGAGATCCTGAACAAGCAGGGCTCCCTCACCATGGAGGAGTGGGCCGAGGTCTGTCGCCAGCCCGAGCTCGGCGCGGCGCTACTCAGCGACGCCAGCTTCGACGACATCAGAGAGTGGATTCTCTGCCACCGCGAGCGTCCCGACGGCAGCGGCTATCCCCGCGGACTCCTCGGCGAGGAGATCCCGCTGGAGGCGCGGATCCTGGCGGTGACCGATGCCTATGTGGCGATGACCAGCGACCGCCCGTACCGGCTGGCGCGTCAACACGAGGATGCGTGCCTCGAGCTTTCGCGCTGTGCTGGAACCCAGTTCGACGCCGCGGTCGTGCAGGCGTTCCAGCGGGCGTCGGTACGACGCAACCAACATCTGGCGCACGCCGCCGCGTGAATCAGCCGGTCGCGCTCGCGAGCCGGTCGGTCAGCCGGTCGCGCTCCCGTGAGGTCGGTCAGCCGGCGGCGCTGCGGAGCCGGTCGGGCTCGGTGCGCTCGGTGACCAGGCGGCAGAACACCTTCACCAAGTCCGGGTCGAACTGGCTGCCGGCGCAGCGTTGCAGCTCCGCCAGTGCGTCGCTGAGTGACATCGCGTTCTGGTAGACGCGATCGTCCAGCATCGCGCGGAAGGAGTCGCAGATCGTGATGATTCGGGCTCCGAGCGGGATCTCCTCGCCGGCGAGTCGATCGGGATAGCCCATGCCGTCCCAGCGCTCGTGGCTGGCACGCACGAGTGGGCCTATCCGCTCAAGGGAGGGTCCGGCGGCCGCGATGATCTGCTCGCCCATCACGGTGTGCTGCTTCATGAACTCCCACTCCAGGTCGGTCAGCGGGCCCGGCTTGCTGATGATCTCATCAGGGATGCCGAGCTTGCCCACATCGTGAAGGTCACCGGCTTTCACGATGAGATTGATCACATCCTCGTCGAGTCCGATGGTGCGTGCAAGCAGCTCGACATCGCCCGCAACGTCGTCGGAGTGCTCGCCGAGGTCAGGGTGGCGCTGGGCGAGAGCCGCGTGCAGAACGGAGGTGATGAGCTCCGCAGCGCCGTTCTGGCTGCCCACCTTCTCGCGATACATGTGCTGGTCGGCGAGTCTCAGGGCCTGGGTCGGCTCGCCGGTTTCGCGGGGGATCTCGACGGCACCCGCCGAAGCGGTGACGGTGAACGCGCCGCCGTGTTCTGTCAGCGCTACCCGAGCCTCTTGGAAGACCGCGAGCGGGTCTCTCACGGGAGTGGCGATCAGCACGCAGAACTCGTCGCCGCCAAGCCGGTAGACGGTTCCGTAGCCCTTGACCGCATCACGCAGACGACCCCCGAGCCGCGCGAGCAGCGCGTCTCCCGCGACATGCCCGAAGGAGTCGTTGTAGCGCTTGAAGCCGTTGAGGTCAAAGAACCACAGAAATGCGGGCTCTTCCTCGCTCGCCCGGTGGCACACGCGCGGAAGATCCTCCATCAGGGCACGACGGTTGAGCACCCCGGTTAGGGGGTCGGTCGACAGCTCTCGCCTGACGCTCCGGCCGGACGCCACGAGTCCCACGATGGAGCCGGTCAATATCAGGAGCGCCAGCCCCATCACCGAGAGCATCCACGGACTCCACGCGTTGAGGAAGTCGGGATTGGATGCGAGCGCGTGTGCGGTCACCGCCACCTGCTGATGCGCTCCCCCGATCGTCAGGGGCAACGTGGCAACCATCGCGCGATGGCCTTCCTTGAGCGTGGATTGGGGGCGCGAACCGATCCTGATTGCCGTGACGGGGCTGGACGGGCTGTTGAGCGACAGCTGGCCTTTTTCGTAACTGGCCAGCTGGACGTCAATCCCCGGGGTGTCGTTCACAATCAGACTGCCCCCGCGCGTGTCAGACATGCTGATGTCGAGGTGCACCACGCCGAGCAGCCGACCACCAACGCGGAAGGGCGCCAGGAATGCGACCGAGAACTGGTGGCTGACCGGCGAGAGGAACGGGCCGCTGGCAGCCCCGACAGCCGAGCTGTCGGCGAGCGCGGCAAACTGTTGACCCAGTCGCAGCGGGAAGTTGGCCGGGCGTGTCGTGGGACCACACACGAGCTGGTGACCAGTTCCGTCATCCAGGCAGGCGGCTGACACGGGGACGAAGGCGGAGCGCTGGATCGCGGCGAGGGCCAGAGCAGAGTTGGTGATGTCACTACGGCGAAGTCCGGATGACGGTCGGCCGCTCAACAGGTCGTGCACGGCGGGATTCACCAGCATCAAAGAAAGTGCCGTCGTGGTTTGGCGCTCGCCCCCGAGGATCAGCCCTCTCTCACGGCCCACCGCCTGCAGCAACGTGCGATCCTGTTCGTTGCGCCGGGCACGCATGTCGTCGTTCGTTACCGACACGGCGATCGCGCCGAGCAGGAGCGAGACCACAAGTCCGAGAAGCGCTAGCAGCCGCATGCGACTGTCTTCGTCTCCTCAGCGCCAAGCTTGAGCCTCACACCCCCCCGACCAGCGAGAGTTGCAGGACCGGCCTGCGCGGTCTCCCGGCCGCGGCCGCAAAGCTTCCGCACGGCTACTGTGCGCACCGTGCCAACCCGGCTTGGCGGAAGTGCGCATTGATGTCCGCCTTTAGCGCTTCGCTCTGTGATTGAACCTTGGAAAACGTGCTGATTTCGACGACCCCAGCCCGCATCTGACCCAGGAAGCGACGCAGGACCGTCTCGAGCTGGTGCGTGCTCGCCAGCGCGGCGGCGAGCGCGGCGCGGCGGGATGCAGACGGATCGAGCACAGCCAATTGACCCGTCTCGCGCTGCATGATCGTGAGCGCCTTGGGCAGGTAGGACAATGCTCCTTCGGGCGTGCTTGGCTGCGTTAGCTTGTTGAGTGCTGTCAGCTGCTTGGCGCAGATCGCGTCACCCGTGGCCACGTAGGCCGGGGGCGCCGCTTGGGGCGCACTTGCGGGATGCGAGGAGGTTGACGCTCCGCAGCCTGCGAGCAGCAGACAGGCAGCCCCGAACAGCGCGGTCACGTGCATTCGTGCCATGTCGCCCGACCTATCGGCAGCTGAAGGCGTCGGCACAAGCATGCAGCCTGCTCGTCGACAGCCGGGTAGGCTCAGACTCCGATCAACCACACCGGACAATCAGGAGGAGCAATGCCAAATCCAGTTGTTCATTTCGAGGTCCTCGGCCGCGACGCCGACGCGCTGAAGCGCTTCTTCGCAGACACGTTCGACTGGGAGATGGAGTCGGTGATGCCCTCCTATGCGATGGCCAGGCCCGGGGAGGGGATCCCGGGTGGCGTGGGATCTGCGCCCGACGGCGGCGCCGGCCATGTGACCTTCTATGTGGAGGTCGACGACCTCCAGGCAGCGCTTGAGAAGGTTACGGCGAACGGCGGCAGCACCGTCGCTCCGCCGATGGACCTACCGGGCGGTCCCAGCATCGCGCTGTTCGCCGACCCGGAGGGACATGTCGTGGGTCTCGTCAAGGGGTAGGGCCGCCGTGTGCAGGGGTCCGGGCGCCGATCCCTCACGCACTAGATTGAGGACATCGCGACGATCTCGGTATCCCATTTCAGCGACCCGGGCTGTCCCTGGGCCTACTCGGCGAGCCCCGCCCTCGCCGTGCTGCGCTGGCGCTACGGCGAGCAGCTCGACTGGCGGCTGGTGACGATCGGCTTGGCCGAGGATCCCGAGCGCTACGTGCAGAACGGCTACACGCCGACCCGCATGACCATTGGCAATACACGCTTCCGTCGCTACGGGATGCCGTTTCTCTTTGAGCCACGCGCGCGTGTCGCGGCCACCGCGCGGGCCTGCCGGGCGATCGTCGCCACGCGCCTGCTTGACCCCCCGCGCGAGAACGAGGTGCTCCGCGCGCTCCAGCTCGCCTGGTTCACCACCACGCTGGTGCTCGACCAGGACGATGACATCGCTCGGGCGCTTGAGCGCGTCGACGGCCTGGACGTCCAGGCCGTCGTGAGAGCGATCGACGACGACCGCACGACCGCAGCCTACGAGTCCGACAAGCTGGAGACGCGCACGGCGGACGGCGGCCCCACCCACTTCCAGGGCAAGGCGCGCCAGACCGACGGGCCGGTGCGCTATTCCGCCCCCTCGCTCGTGTTCGAGAGCGACGGCCGGCGCTTGGAGGCGGGCGGTTTTCAGAAGGTCGAGGCCTACGATGTGCTGATCGCCAACCTCGACCCCACGCTCGAGCGCCAGGCGCCGCCTGAGGAGCCGTTGGAGGCGCTCAGACGCTTTCCGGGCGGTCTGGTCACCCAGGAGGTCGCCGCGATCATGGCGCACAACAACGAGGACCCCGATCCGGCTGCGGCAGAGACGGCCCTGATCGAGCTGGTGGGCGCGGGCGACGTGCGGCGGACGGCGCTCGGCGACGACGCCCTCTGGCAGATCGCCTGAGTGTCCCGGCGCGTGGCTGACGCGATCGCGCGCCGGGTGGGTAGCCTCCAGCGCTGAGATGCCGGTCACGGTGACACTCCCAGACGGAAAGCCGCTTGAGCTGAAGGACGGCGCCACGGGCGCCGACGCCGCCGCGGCGATCGGGCCAGGGCTGGCGCGGGCGGCGCTGGCCGTCGAGGTGAGCGGCACGGATGCGGGCGAGGGCTCGCAGGTGCGCGATCTGTCGCGTGCGCTGCCCGACCGAGCGCAGGTGGCGATCCTCACGGAGAAGAGCGGGGAGAAGGCCCTTGAGCTGATCAGGCACGACGCCGCGCACGTGCTGGCGGCGGCCGTGATGGAGCTGTATGAGGGCGTGAAGATCTCGATCGGCCCGTCGATCGCGGACGGCTTTTACTACGACTTCGAGTTTCCGGACGGAACGGCGATCTCCGAGGCGGATCTCCCGAAGATCGAAGAGCGGATGCGCGCGCACGTCAAGGCGGCGGAGGCGTTCGAGCGACAGGAGGTGCCTCCGGCACAGGCTCGCGAGCGGTTCGTGGCCGAGGGGCAGGACTACAAGGTCGAGCTGATCGATGACCTCGTGCGCGACGCGGACCCCGCGCACCCGTTGAGAACGGTCTCGCTGTACACGAACGGCCCGTTCACCGATCTCTGCCGGGGACCGCACGCTCCGAGCACGAAGACGGTGGGTGCGTTCAAGCTGCAGTCGGTCGCGGGCGCCTACTGGCGAGGGGACTCGACGAGAACGATGTTGACGCGCATCTATGGGACTGCGTTCTTCTCCAAGGCCGATCTCAACGAGCACCTGGAGAGGATCGAGCAGGCGAAGGCTCGCGACCACCGCAAGCTGGGGCGCGAGCTTGGCCTGTTCACGTTCTCGGACGTCTCGCCGGGCGCCGCGTTCTGGCTGCCTGCGGGCACGACCATATGGAACGCGCTTGTGGCGCTATCGCGTGACATGGGTCTGGAGCGCGGCTACGCCGAGGTCAAGACGCCCCAGATCTACGACGCGGAGCTGTGGAAGACCTCAGGGCATTGGGGCAAGTACAAGGAGAACATGTTCACGGTGCAGGTCGAGGACCGCGAGATGGGCGTCAAGCCGATGAACTGCCCGGGCCACGCCCACCTGTTCTCCAGGGGGCGTCACTCCTACAGGGACCTGCCTGTGCGCTATTCCGAGCCGGGGCTGCTGCACCGCAACGAGCCCTCCGGGGTACTCCACGGGCTGCTGAGGGTGAGGCATTTCGCCCAGGACGACGCGCACATCTTCTGCACCGAGGAGCAGGTTCACGACGAGGTGAAGGGCTGCCTGGAGATGGCGTTCGCGACGTACGAGCTGTTCGACTTCGATGTGCGGTTGGAGCTCTCAACCCGCCCCGAGCAGCGGATCGGAAGCGATGAGATGTGGGACCGGGCCGAGGGGAAGCTCACGAG
>CAAGKR010431969.1_pt1 | contig 10126 bp, 11 predicted proteins | sample 2556971 | NCBI WGS metagenome assembly CAAGKR01 (sample SAMEA5207829, study PRJEB30636) | soil metagenome | biome: forest; feature: boreal; material: soil | place: USA | collected 2011-09 | depth 1 m
CCGCGCGAGCGGATAAATCCAGATGCTTTTGATGGGCTGTGCGTTGCAATGCAGGGTGTCGAGTTTTCCGCGGCCTTGCGTGTCGCCGAGATACTGCCAGTTGGCCGCTTTGTAGCAAGTGCCTGCGAAGCGCGGCTTTTCGACGAAGGTTTCCAGCAATACCGGGCGATAGGCGTAGCGGGCGTGCCAGTCCTCGGTCAAGCGACGGCTGATCAGGGCAAGGATCCGCGAGGCGAGGTTTTTACAGTTATTCCACGGCAGGATGATCGGCCTGACAATCTATCAAGCGGATCTCGAACCTAGCCCTCGAGGCCGTAAGCTGCTTGACGCTCTGGAGTACTTGACGTCAGCAATCTCGCCGAGTTCAGACAGATCTGTTTAAAGTCGATCCGTGGTGCGCGGATATACGAATACCGTCGATTTCGCACGATAAGGCGGGCGTTATCACTATGGTCAATGGCGGCGCGATGGTCGACGAATTTCTACCAGCGCTGTCGAAGGCACTGTCAATCGACTAATCGGATGACGCCTCGGCAAGGGACAGCACATGTGCTGGACGAAACAGGGCGCCCATTTGCTTCTGCGGGTCCGATGCGCGGTGCTCAACGGTGAGTTGCTATCACGATTTCAGCGATGGTTCCCGTATGTCGGAACACGCCAGATCGGGTTACCCGGGAACTGGCTACCCCACCATTCTTAACCGTTCCAGCTGACCGCAGCCATCGGACCGGCGTTTCTCAGTTCAGATTTCGCGAAACCCTGCGGGCTAGCCCGGGGCAAAATTGACATTCGATCAAATCGGATTCAGGGGCGACTGGATTTGCAGAATCCCATCAAACTATTGGGGGCCGGCGGCTCCAGCCGCATCGGATGGCGGGTTTTCGCGGCTTATGCGGTTAGTAGCAACAGTCACCCTATTCCTTTGCATCACCAACACCCCGACAGGAGATCCTATGCGACTTCCGAGCCAAACGAATAGCCTGATCGTCACTTCAATCGTCGGACTCGTGCTGGTAGCGCTGAACTTGAATCCCATGGCGGGTTATAGCGTCGCGAATGCGGCGGCAAATCCCGACAGCGTCAACCCCTGCAAGCTGGTCACCGCCGCCGAAGCGCAGTCCGCGCTCGGGATGCCGGTGAGTGCCGGTGTATTCATGGATGACAATATCTTTCGGCATTGCACGTTCACGGGCACCACCGAAACCGGCAGTGGCAAGCCCTATGTGACAATCAGCCTCATCAGTAAAGATAAGGCGACATTCGACAAGATGAATTCGACGGATTTCGAGCGCGCGACGGGAACCACTCTCGATGCATTTTTCTATAGAGCCTCACCGTGGGTCACTGTCTGGCACAACGGAAATGAGCTGCAGATTCAGATCAGCTTCAACAATGACGCCGGTAAGGCGCGCGCCAAGACCGAGGAACTTAAATTAGCAGATATCGCCGTCACTCGATTCTGATGCTGTAGCTCCCATCAAAGGATTAATCATCGGCGGGAGTATGATGGCGTCAACACCAGTTGGGTTACTCACAATGTTACGAAATCGTGTCAGATTCCCATAACATGTATCGAGTAGCGCTCGCGAATCGATGAAAGATTCATCAGCTACGTCGTCGACCTCGCATAACGCCTGACCTTGAAATAGCTCGTACCCATCTATGGGCGCGTGTCTCAAGTAGTTACCTAGATCGATGGGTGAGTGGTAACAACCATTGTTCCAGACCGAGGCCACCGCCTCAATATGTGCCCAAACTACGATACGTCATCGAATGATGGCGGAAATCACAGTCATTTGCTGTTATGTCTTATGAAAGAAGCGCGTGCCTTGAGGCGACGCACGGATTTAGCCGCTTTTTGGGGGATCTCTGCCATGTGCGAACTTCGCTTGATACTCGCCTGCATCGTGCTCTCGGCCTGCGGCAAGCAGTCGCCGCCTGCTGCCCCTACGGCCGCGACTGTCGCGCGCACGCCTGCTGCCGAGGCATCCAAATCCCCAGCAGCGATCGAGGCAGGAACGGTTCCGGGGTCACAAGAGGGTGAAACGGCGCAGAGTTTCTTCGATCCAAAGAACTATCCCGACGCGGTGCAGGGCAGCTTCGTCGATCCGGCGAAACTCACCGCGGCCGAGCGCAAGTACGGCATGGCGCCGAAGCGCGATGCTCGAGTGACCTATCAGGATGGCATCGTTCTGATGGAGCACGGGGATGAGGCCATTCGCGAGGCCAAGAGCGACGGCATGACTTTCAGCTTCGATGCCAAGGCGGAGCACGTAGGGGAGTTTGAGGAAGGCAAGATCATCTTTGCGACAGGCCGCGTGGTTGGACGCGTAGGGCAGCTCAAGCGAGATGGCGACACGGTGACGGTGAAACTCGCGCCGGTGAAAATTACCGAGATCATCAAAAAGGGTACTTTCATGATGGACAGTACCTTCAACGCGAAGGATCTGATCATCTACACGGCGCCGGACTTTCCTTCGAATGTCGACCTCAAGGACCAGCCGCAGCAGTCGTCTAACTTGGACCCACAGCTATTCGAGCCTCAATACCTGCGCACCGGGTTGGTGCAAACTCAGGGGATAGTTCCGGGCATGCCCGGCAAGGATTTGACCACCCGCACGCCGCAAAATCCGCCCACCCTGGATGCGCCGGTATTGAACATCGGGGCGGGACTGAAGGTCGTCCCGGCCATCGGCTCGGACGGCGGCATCGGACTGAACTTTTCGTACAACAAGAACGGCCTGCTCTTCAATGCCTTCGGCCAGTTGGTGATCCCCTCGCCAAAGATCAAATTCCTGCTGGACATCGACAGCTCCGGCATCAAGACCTTCGGTATCGAAATCACCGGCGCCATGTCAGTGCGGATGTCGCTCGTTGCCGGTAGTGACGTGGAACACTTGATCAACATCAACACCACAACCGCCACGCCCATCGATTTATCGCTTCCTTGTCCGATCGCGGGCGTGCCGCTGGCAATCTCTTTTAAGACCTCATTCAACCTGCATACAAAATTCGCGGCCAAGACGTCAACTTTGACCAGCAGCGGTTCGTTTGGGATGAACGGCACCCTCTTCGCGGGCTACAAGAGCGGTGCGAAGTCGTTTGAAAAACCGAAAGCGACGGCCACCTCTTCGTTCGCTGAGAACGTGAGCGGCGCCTCGGTCGGGATCAACACGGTCGGTGCCGGCATCAAGGTCGAGCCGATGATCGGTCTCGGTGGCTTCGGCTTCATGACCGGCGTATTCCTCGGGGTGAGCTTCACGGGTGATATTGGCAAGCAGGCTAGCCAGGCTTTGGTCGATTGTCATGTCGCAAGCGCTTCGGCGACCGTCGAATCGGGGGTGGGTTACCAGCTGCCGGGGTGGTTGGTGGATGCCGTGAACGGCGTATTGGCGCAGTTCAGCAAGTACCAAATTCAAAAGGAAGGAAAACTGACTCCGGGCGGGGGCGGCGAACTATTCAAGATCGGCGAGGACATACCGCTGCATTGCGCAGGCCTGGGCAAAGCCGCAGCCCCGGCCACAACCTAAAACAACCTCAGAAATCGTTTGATCTCTAAAGCTTGGAGCGGAAACATGAAAAACTCAATGCGAAAAGTACCTCACACAGTCGCGATGCTTTTGAGCGGGCTGTCCATTACCCTCGGCGCGGTCGTGTCTCATGCCGCCAGTAAAGCCGATGTCATCGCGTCCGATCCGTGTGTCTTGGTGACTGCGGCGGATCTGCGCGCGGTGCTCAGCGCGACCTTTCAACGCCCTAATGTGGCCAGCGATGTCGACTCCCGCATGTGCTCCTACGAGAACGACAAGTTTCTCATCTCGGTCTATACGGGCAATGAGGAGCTGGCCGAATTCCAAAAGGATAGCAGCGAAGCTAAGAAGAAGAACGATACCTGGGGAAAGACGATCAAGGTCAGCAACGTATCCGCACCTTATTATCAAAATATCGGTGAAGGCCGACTGATCGTGTGGAAGAACAAAACTCGCTTCACGGTTGGCGTTCAAGACGTCACGTTTTCGATGGGCGATGAGGCGCTGGAGGCGGCGCGCGAAAAGCTGGTCAACATTGGGTTGTTGCGGATCAATTGACGACTGAAACATCAGCTCATTTGACCTCTGATTGCAGATACACGCTGACCGGCTTGTCTTCTTTTTGAGTGATCATGATGGTGCTGTCGGGCGAACCTGCACCGGCGGTCGGCGCCTTAAATAGAGCTACTCGAACTTTCGGCGGGGCCGGGCTGGCGTTGCCATTAGTCGGTGAGGAACTCGGCATCTCGCCTTTGAGGAGTTTCATGAGGTCCCCGCCAGGCCCTTGAGTTAGTTGCTGTGATAGCTGCCCGAAATCTCCGATAGAAGTACTCTGCCAGCCGGCAGGCAAGTTTTTGCGATACCAGGCTACAACGTCGTCGAAAGAACTCGTTGACACGATGCCGGCACCCGTACCAAACGCGCCGGTGTGCTCACCGCTTTTCGAATCGAGCGCGTAGCTAATCGAGCTTGCAACGTCTCGTACGTTGTCGGGGTAGCGCGGAAGGTTGGTTTTATCGTAACTGAAATCGTATGCAACCAATGACTTGGTGCGGGCTGCGGGATTGTCCTTGTCTGAAATTACGGCGGCTCCATAGGGAGTCACGCCTTGGGCAAGCTGCGCGACGGCCCCGTATAACTCCGGGTCCGCAGACCCCCCACCCGAGGCGACATCCAATGTCGGATCACCATCTTGAGATTTATGTCCGAGGCTGTTGCCGGTGTCTTCTTTACCGGCAAACTCATGCGGGGTAATTTTGCCTGAGCCCTCAATATCCCCTGTTGAGCTGCCGCCGGCCGCTTCGGCAGGTCCCTGACCGGAACCGTTGCCCAGTTTCTGTGGGGGTCCTTTATCCAGCGCTGAGGTTCCGGATGCGTGAGCGTTACGACCACGGCCGGATGCGTCGCCGGCGGGGGATTCACAGCTCGGACATTTGGGCGCGAACAGCAAAGCGAGCCAGAACCCTAAGCCGAAGGCCAGGAGCAGTGCCAGCACCCACCAGCCAGCGCCGGTCCTTTTTTTTTTGGCCGTCAAGACTGGTGTACCACGCGTGTCAATCGGCTCTGGGTTCGGTGCCACGGTCGAGCCACATTGGGGACAATCACGAGATTCGGCGTTCAATTTGGCGCCGCAGCGCGTGCAAAAAGCGGTCATATGAATGCTAACCGAAAAGCGCCCAGAATCCCGCCACGGCACTGAGAAGCCCGACGCGAAATACCTACCATCAGCCCGCGAGACTTCCTACCCTTTATTGCGACGAGCAGAATCAATCGGGACGGCAGCTCCCAAAGGAGCGCTCGCGTTAAACCCGCTCGGCCGCAGGTACTGTTATGGCTCAGCTCGAGGTTTTCTGGGTGCGGGAGAGAATGCGTCCCATGTCGTGCTGCTGAGCCGTATCTTGCAGTTTCCTGCGCATTCGCGGCGCATTTGCCCGATCGCCGTTGATCTCGGCGAGCCGCCAGGCCGCGAGCTGCGCCTCCATCGACCACCTAAGAGAGCGGCTGCTTTCAACAACTTGACAGCGACGCGCTGCTCGAATTCGCCGGAGACTCGCATGCCTTCGTAGACATCGCCCATGCCGCCGCGTCCGATCAACCGAGTCAGCCGCCAGGCGCCGAGACGCACCCCGACGGATGAGTCCGGGGGGTGCTCTTGCAGTCGCGTGCGAGGCGAGGTGCTCATAAAATTACTGGAAGCGTGTACCGCCTCTAGCCAGCGCGCTACCGCGGCGGCAACGGCTGGATCATCAATCGCGCGGCGCTGCAGGACAGCCAAGCGCTGATCGGTGGGCAGGTCCAGCAGTTCGTCCATCAGCGCGTTCATTTGCGCGATTTGCTGGTGAGATAGGGCGGAAGTGGTTGACGTGCCCGGCTGCATGGCTTACGCCAGTGTACAGGTCCGGAGCGTCTCGAAAATGCTCTCCGCTGAAACTGTTGGCGGGATTTCCCCCGCCATCCGGTTTTCACTCAAGAGGAGCCAGCGAACCGGCTCAAGCCAGTTCGATTCACGCGGAGGATTTATGCCCGGGCAATCCAACATTAGAAACACGATCTCGACTTTCGGTGTGGCGGCGGCCTTGGTGGCCTCGTTTGCGAGGGCCGGCGCTGCCATGGATCCTTGTACTTTGGTCGCGGCGAGTGAGGTCCAGAAGTACGTGGGTGTCCTTTCGACGCTTCCCTTTCGAGCGAATAACGATGGCGCTGCTAACCCGAAGGGGTCGGAATGCGTGTACCGCGGCTCGGGGGGTCGCCAGATCGCTGTCGTTTGGAATCCTGCGGGTGCGGCCCAATCGGGCGACATCATCGATTCAGTGCCGAACACCGTGGGAGGCGCGTTCGACAAGGTCGGTCAGCCGGGGTTCTCCGCGAATGCTCACCGAGTTATCGCTCAGGGGCCGGCGGGGCCATGGGACAAGGCCAATTGGATTCCAGGCGGTACGCTGTTTATTACCAAGGGCGATCAAGGTGTCAACATCGACATGAGCGGCGCAAGCGGCAGCGAGGATGAGGCCGTCGCGATCGCGAGACTGGCGGTGCCACGTTTCAATGATCCCCTGATTTATGACGGCGCCCGCGCGGCTTTAAATGTACCTAAAGCGAAAGCCCATGGAGCGGCGTGTACCGTTGTTGCCAAAGCAGCAGTCGAGGCCGCGATCGGCCCGCTATCCGGCGTGCCTGTCGCCAGTTCCGACGGGACTCGCTGCGACTATCCTGTTGCGACCTCGCAAGGTCAGCGGATCTACAGCGTGGAATATGTTTGGCAGGGTGGTCTCAAGAACTACAACATGCTCAAGAACGGTCCGGCGACGATGGGGACTGCCATGGGTGGCAGCATTCCCATGGGCGGCTTAAATTCGATGCCGACAGACCCGCAAAGCGCGGCACTCATTGGAGGGTTGATGAAGCTTGTGGGCGGCGCGGATGCGGGCGGCGCGCCGGGTGCCGCAACTCAGATCGGCTTCAAGACGGATAGCACGCTGCAAGGACCTTGGGACAACGCGACGCTGCTCCACGGCACGCAACTGCTCGCAGTCAAGGCGGATGTCATGGTCGGGATGGATTTGAAATCCGCGGACTACGAAAAAGCCAAGGCATTGATGGCAGCGATTTGCTCAACTTTATAGCTCGTTGTCCGCCACAGGAATATCCGATGTTTCGAGCCGCACTTGGCAGTGTGATGCGAGTCACTGTCTCATGCAGAAAACTTCAAGCCGGGTCGGCGTCTGGTCAATAGCGCTGCAGTGAGCGGTAGCCGCGCGAGGCCGGTGAGCATACCCAAACAGTGGCATGCCATTAGCATAGAGGCAAAGCCCCTGAGCTGTGCCGCGCGCATGACATGCGCAAGAGACGCTTCTTGTCGAAGGAGGCTCCGGCTCTGCCCGTGGAAGGATGCACTAAACGTGCGACTTGCCCCTGCACCTACAAGCATCACGACGATCGGCGCAGTAAGCCGCGACGGAAGGACGGAGTTGGTCTTTCGTCTACTGCGAAAAGCCCTACTGGCGAGCGTCGCGCGTCCCGATGGCCTCGAAGCGACGATTAGAGCGACCTAGATTACGGATAACGTCACAGTTTACGGCTGCCGCATGACCCTCAATCATGATTCCGAAGGGTTAGCTGACGCTGCCCTCGTGGTCGCGATATTGCAGTCGCTCGAGTGTCGTGACCGAGCGAAGTCTATTTGTCCCTCGGAGGTCGCGCGATCGCTCACCGATCATAAGTCTTGGCGCAACTGGTTCGAGATAGACGCGTCATTGTGACGCGCGGAACAAAAGTGTTGAGCGTGGAAGAAATGGAGGGCGGCCCAATTCGAATCCGCCGCGGCCCGCTGTTCGGCTAACGACGAGACAAACACGACTACGCTAAGAAAAGTCTCTCTCAATCACTTCTGTACCGCCGGCGCGTGCACGCCGCTGTAGGTGTAGTGGGTGCTGTAGTGCGACTTGTTGCCTTCGCCGATATTGTTGTCGACTTGAATGGCCAATCCGCTGGCTTTCGATATTGCAATTTTCGATTCGACCACCGTATCTTCAGTCTCGGTCCGGGTTTCGTAGTTGGCGACTAGGACACCGTCAATGGTGCTATCGGGCAAGGATTGGCAGGTGTAGGACTTGGCATTTTTCAAGTTCTCGTCGGAACGGGCTTGGTTGTCCTTCGGAGACAGCGGGCTCAGTTTCCAAACGCCGTCCATTTGCAGATAGCTGACGCCGCCGGCGGTAATGCCATTGCTGGTATGACCGTTGCTTTGCGAAACGGTGGCATGATCAACCGCGATGGTCTTGGCCATCGCTTTCAGTATCGGCGCACAGGCGGGGCCCGGCTCTGCCCCAACGGCGGATCCGGTCGCCGCAACTAGAATCGCAATAGTCGGCAAAATGGCTTTCATAGCAATAGTCCTCATTCGGGAGTGTTGTGACTATGAAAACCGGATAGCAACCTGTATCCCGCCACTGCGAGCCCGAATTATTGGAGAGGTGAGGGCGCACGCATTCACCGCTCTACCTGTATGAAACCTTGGTTTCCTTCGGAGCTTACAAGCTTTTCCAATTCGGGCTCCGATTGCGGCCGTCGTCGATCGAACGGGAGGCGCGGCTTATTCTCTGCGTGAAATATATTCGCTGCGACAACGGTCTAACATGATACGTGGCGAACGGGCAGCTGCGCATAGTGCTGGAAGAATTTGAGCCACTGTTGCGTCCGCTGAGTCTGGTCTATCCGAGTCAGCGGCAGGTGCCGTTGAAGCTCCGCGCCTTCCTGGATTTCGCCACGACAAGATTGCGCGAAATGCTCGACAACAAGCCAAAAAAAAGACTATCTGTTGAACTTCGTATTCATGGCAGCCTCGAACTTGACGCGTCCGCCCCGCTTGATCCGCTCAACCGTCTCTTCGGCAGCTATCGCTCGGGCCTATCGATAAAATTTAGTATCGATGGCCGCTGCGCACGATAATTGGCGGTTATCGAGGCCCGCGATGAATCGGATCAGCCGGCCCGCTTGTCCGGACGTGGGATTATCCCAATGGCAGTCTTATGGGGTCCGCTCACGAAACGGAAATTTATGCACGCTTAGCCGCAAATATTCCTGCGGACAGCACGACTTGCCGCGTTATCCAACAGGCTCCAAGACGACCATTTGAAACTCGCACGCGACGCTCCGGGTGTTTGCGTACCGATGGGGAGTGTCGGCCAAGAATCGCAGCGTCGAACCAGCGCGGGCACCCACAGTCTCGTGGGTGGCTTCCGCCGTCAGGGTTCCCCGCATAACCGAGAGGAATTCCGTGGTGCCTGCGGGGTGCGCTACGCCGTCAAAGAACTCGCTGGGTGCGAGCCGCCAATCCCAGATTTCAGCAGCGAGCGCACCGATGCGGACGGTATCGACGAGCGTCGCTCGACTTCCCGCCTTTGTCTCCCAAAAAGCCCGCGCGGCAGCGCGGTGGTGAACCAAGAACCGCGTTTTTGGCTCCTCTTGCCCCAAGAGTTCACCGAGTCCGACGCTGAAAGCGTTAGCCATTCGACATAGGGTCGCGATGGACGGGTTCGTACGGCCTTGCTCGATCTCGACGAGCGTCCCTTTACTGATTTCGGATTGCTTCGCGAGCGCATCAAAGGTAAACCGACGGGCCTTACGTAGGCGCGCGCAGTTTGCCGCAATTGTTTGGAAAATTGTGTCTTCGTGAATCATAGTCACTATATCGACTATTTATACATTTATAGTACTATATTTTGATTGAGCGCGCGATGAAAGGTTAACGGGCGCCATTCAAGGGAGCACCGAGATGATCACTCTAACTGCAGTCCAAGGCGATCCGGGGTGCTACGAGCCCGCCGCGATCGTTTCGCGGCAATGACCGCACAGCTTTTGACGATCGGGCTCGTGGTCGCCTCGCTCTAACAACGCGCGGCAGTAGTGCAAATGATACCGGACCGGCGCATCACTCTGATCACGGGGCAGGATATGCCGAGTCCCGACACGGAATCCTCACTTATTGTCGAGGCGCTGGCGTCGCTGGGCGTCGACTCGGAGGTAGTCATCTGGCGCGAAAAGCGCGATTGGAGCGCTACACAACTCATTGTTTTGCGCACCCCCTGGGATTATGC
>CAAGKR010300032.1_pt1 | contig 10118 bp, 9 predicted proteins | sample 2556971 | NCBI WGS metagenome assembly CAAGKR01 (sample SAMEA5207829, study PRJEB30636) | soil metagenome | biome: forest; feature: boreal; material: soil | place: USA | collected 2011-09 | depth 1 m
ACCGAGCCGCAAGGCGCTGCTCGAACTCCGAGGCTTCGCCAGCGGCGCGATGGGCGGACAAATTTTTCACGCCATTTCCAGCAACGCAGACTACCTGCTGGTGGGACGGATGCTCGGAAGTTCGGCGCTGGGCTTTTACGGGATGGCGTGGGATCTGCTCCGCTTCGTGCCCGACCGGCTTTATAAAGTGGCTGGCCGCGTGACGGTGCCGGCTTTCTGCCGTATGCAGCATCAACCCGAGCAACTGCGGCGCGCCTATCTGAGCTTTCTGGGTTATATGAGCCGGCTCATCGTGCCACCGCTGGTATGTATTGCGGTCGCGGCGCCTGAGCTGTTGCGTCAGATATATGGACCCCATTGGGTGCCGGCCGCAATTCCACTGCGCATCCTGAGCATCGGAATAATTACCATCGGCCTGCGCGCCGGAATGGGCGCGATCTATTACGCCTTGGCACGTCCGGTTTTCGACATGTATCTGCATGGACTGCGACTGACGCTGATCGTGATTGCGGTGTTGGTCACCGCGTCGAGCGGATTGCTCTGGGTCTGCGCCGCAGTCAGTGCGGTCGAAGCCGCATGCAGCGTGATCGGGCAGTTGGTCGCATGCCGCATGCTGGACGTCGGTCTCGGGAAAGTATTGCGCGCTTTAGTGCCCGGGTTCACCACCGCGACGGGCTGCGCGGCTGCCACCGTGGCCGGACGAGTTTTGGCGAACAATCTCGGAATCAGCGGCCTGCTGGAACTGTCCCTGATGGTTGCACTTCCGGCGGTCGCATTCCTTTTGATCGAAGCGCGCACGGTCCGTGAAATGCTCGGCGGCGCGCTCGGTTCAGTGAGCATGGACGATCGACTCGCCAACCCGAGCCGAGGGAATGCGTAGCATGGCGCGAATACTCATCATCGCCTACACGGCTTACGCGCGCGACGGACGCGTCAAGCGGCAGGCCGAAGCTTTGACCAGCCGCGGCGATCAGGTTGACGCGATCTGCCTTGCCGACGGGAACGTCGCCGATACTCATGGAGTCCGAGTCACCGGACTGCGGCTTCCGCGCTATCGCGGCGCGAGCAGAATTAACTATCTTCGAAGCTATACTAACTTCTTCAGCCGCGCCGCCGCGCTCGCGGTTCGACGCAGTCTGAAGGCGCGTTACGATATCGTGATCGCATGCACGATGCCCGATGCGGCAATACTCAGTGCGCTACCATGTCGGCTGTTTGGATCCAAGTTAGTACTCGATGTTCACGATACCATGCCGGAGCTGTACCTGGACAAGTTCGGCGGACGCCATGGACGAATCGGCGCCCGGATCCTGATGCTTCAGGAACGGATGAGTGCGTGGCTTGCCGACCGGGTGCTGGCAGTGCACGATTTGCACGCCGAACGGCTGCATCAATCCGGCGTGCCGCAACGCAAGTTGGTGGTGATTGCCAACTCGCCCGATCCGCGCATCTTCCCGGTCGCGGATACGGACTGCCAATCACGTCGGGTGCGAAGCGAACCGGGTGACGGACCATTTTCGATCATCTGCCATGGCACAATTTCCCGGCGCCTGGGCCTGGATACCGCGCTGGCGGCGTTGGCCTTGCTGCATGAGCGATTTCCTCTCATCCGGCTGAGGATAATCGGTGCGGGCGATTATTTGAACGAGGTCAAGGCGCTCAGCCGAAACCTCGGCGTCGAGTCCGCGGTCAGTTTCGAAAGTCCGGTTCCGATTCAGGATCTGGCGGCAAAACTTGAGCAGGCCGACGTGGGCCTGGTTCCCAACCATGCGTCGAGCGCCACTCATCTGATGCTGCCGGTCAAGCTGCTGGAATACGTGACGCTCGGGATTCCGGTGATATGCGCCCGCTTACGAACCATCGAGCATTATTTCAGCGAAACATCGGTACGTTTTTTTTCTCCGAACAACGCGGCGCAACTGGCAGGAGCAATCGAGGATTTGTACCTCGATCCGGCGCTCCGGGATAGCCTCTCGAACTCGGCTGCGAAAGTGGCCAAGAGCTTCAGCTGGTCGATACACAGCCAGCGCTTTTGCCATGCGGTCGATTCGCTGCTCAACGTTTAAGAGGAGTAACCAAGTGCAGAGTGCAATACCATTAGTTGTCGGCCTGGGGGAAGTTGGAAGCGCCTTGTCGCAAGTGCTGAAGCGCACCGGCCGCCGCATCCTCGAGCACGATATCGAAAGACGCGAGTTCGACGAACCGGTCGGCGTGATGCATTTGTGCTTTCCCTTCACGCGGCAGGACGATTTCGAAGCAGTCGCGCTTTCCTATATCGAGCGGTTCAAGCCGGAACTGACGATCATCAACAGTACCGTCGTTCCAGGAACCAGCCGACAGATAGCCGAAAAAGCATCAGTGCCGATTGCCTACAGCCCGGTGCGTGGCAAACACGTTCGGATGGCGGAAGACCTGCTCAAGTATCGCAAGTTCGTCGCGGGCACCGATGACAAGACCGCAAAACGCGCCGCCGAACACTTCCGCGAAGCCGGCATGACTACTCAATGCATTAGTAAGTTGGAGACTCTCGAGTTGGCCAAACTCGGGGAAACCACTTACTTCGGCGTCCTGATTGCCTTCGCTCAGGAACTCAACCGGTACGCGAATCACGTCGATGCTGACTATGCGGAAGCGTTGGACTTCTTCGAGGAAGTCGATTTCCTGCCGCGCACGAAATACTCCCCAGGCTTCATCGGCGGTCATTGTGTTATTCCAAATATCCAATTGCTGCGCACGATCGCATCGTCGCCGATCCTGGAGGCGGTGCTCGAATCCAACCGGCTGCGCGCCGGCGAACTGACGATCGAAGCGAGGATGGCGCTCAGCCCCGAGCCGAAACAGAACTCCGCAGCCACCAGCCGCAAATCGGAGTCGCAGGCTGCGCTGCGCCGCTGACGGCGCGTATCGAGGAAGGGTCATTTTCTAGTCGGGAGAAGTGGTCGAGTCGAGAGAAGTGATAATGGAATTTGCCCAGCCATCGAGAGCATCCAAACCGCCAGCGACCGCGATCCTGGTTGGCATGGCGGCGCTGGGCCTCCTGGCTTTGCTGATGCTCAATTCTCCAAACCTTGCATTGGGCGCCGCAGCCCTCGTGGGCGGAATATTGATCATCTGGGCTGCCCGGCGCGTGCAGGGCAACGGCGCGCATCTACTCTGCGCCCTGCTCCTCATTGAAGAGCTGAGCGGGGCAAGCTTTTTACCGCTCACCAATGATCAGCTCTTCATGGTCCGCTATCCATTGCTGATAGCATTTTGCGGAGCCTCAGTTTGGACTGTGTTCCAGAATTCGGAGATTTGGCAGGGTGGGTTTCTTGACTACCTGATATATCTCGGACTCGGCGTTATAAGCATCTCCTATTCACTATTGCCGAGTTATTCGGTCGCCAGAGTATTGGCCGCAATTCTGATGTTCATGGGGGTAGTCAGAATTGCTCGTGCAGTAGCTAATCGTGAAGACATCGAGAACCTGCTCAGTTGGTACTTAATCGGAACCGGGATCGTTTGGACAGTGATTCTAATCAGCTCGGTATCTATGTCCCACGACCTGGTGTGGGACGTGGAAGAAATGACCGGTCTGGTGCGCCTGCGTGGCATCTACGGTTCCCCAAACCAGATCGGTGAAATCGCACTCGCGACGATCGGCACGGGGATGGTCATCTGGGGCTCCACCAGTGGATGGAAGAGAGCGCTGCTCGCGGCGCAGATAGCGGTCGCGTTCGCACTCGCCGTGCTGGCGGATTCGCGCTCGCCGTTTGTCGGTTTGGCGGTCGGCGGGCTGCTGTATTTGGTTTGGAGATACCGGCTGCGGGCGGTGCCGATCATTCTTGCGCTGGGGGTGGTGGGTTTCAGCCTCGTTACCCAGCTGGATCCCGAGTATCTCACTCGCGGCGACGTTTCGAGTCTCACCGGACGCACCGACATCTGGAAGTTTGCGATCGCGAAAATCAAGCAACGTCCTCTGATCGGGTATGGCTTCGAGGTGGAAGGCGAAATTATGAAGGCCCGCGACTTCCCAATCTGGTGGGGACCGTGGGAGGAGGGGCCGCGCAGCTCTCTGCATAGCGATTACCTGTCAAAAGCGGTCAGCCTCGGTGTTCCTGCGCTGGTCTTTTGGGTGTTTTTCTTCATGCGCCCGTGGCTTGCGCTGCTCCGACGCAAGGATGATCCGTGGAATTTGAAACCGCTGTTTTTTCTCGTAGTCGTTCCGATCTTGCTCCTCGACCTTACTGAAAGCACCGCGGGTGACTGCCGCTACGCGGTAGGCATGATCGCGACGCTTTGTTGGGCACTGGCGGAAAGGCAGCGACTCGCGATGTTGCACCGGCGTCCCGCGGCGGTCTCGGAACAGCCAGTCACCTCGGAACCGCCGGTTATGCTGACGACACCAAGGCTCCGGCGGGTAGGCTAACGGAACCGTGCCATTTGGCGGCGACATGAATCACAGGACTAATTATCTTCCGATTCTGATGTATCACGCGATCTGGTCTGCCGCGCACGGAGCGCTTCCGCAGACCTCGAGTATCGAGCATGCGGTCGAAGCCGGCGACTTCCGCGCTCAACTCGATGCGATCGTGAGTGGCGGGTACCGCACCATCAAGCTCGACGACCTGGAGCTTCCTGCTTCCGGGCCCAAACCGCTCTTGATCACCTTCGACGACGGCCACGAAAGCGATCTCCTGATGGCCGCGCCAGAGCTTGCCCGCCGAAATCTGCACGCGATCTTTTTCGTCATATGGTCCTACCTCGGGCGTCCCGGCTATCTGAATCGCGACCAGGTGCTTGCGCTGCGAGAGCGGGGATTCGAGATCGGCTCGCATGGACTGACCCACACCGGACTTACCCAGATAAGTCCGGCCGAGGCATCGAACGAAGTGCTCGAATCGAAGCGGCGATTGGAAGACCTGCTCCAGGAGCCGATTGCAGGCCTTGCGCTTCCATTCGGGCATTACAACGATGCCGTGCTCCAGGCCGTGTGGGCCGCGGGCTATCGGCGGGTCATGACGTCGGATTTCAGAGTCGCCAATCGCGAGCATCGGATCATGCCCCGGATGGGACCGATGGCGGATACCACGCTCAAGGATTTCAAGTGGATGCTCGAAGCGAGCCGCGCCGGCGCGATTCGTCACCGTACGATCGAGGCGATTGGAGAGCGACTGCGGCGCGTGGCCAACTATGGAGAAGCGCTGCTGACGCGCGCTCAGAATGTGGAGGGTTTAGCGAAGCCCGAGAAGTGATCGGCGCGGACTAAAAACCAAATAAAATGCGTGAAAACCAAATGGCCGACTTCTTCCGATCTCTGGGGCATAAAATCGTCCGGACCAGGAGTTGTTTCTGGTACAGTTCGCATCGCTTCCTGTACAAGAACCTGCCGATCCACCGTAACCTAGATCCCTCCCTGTCCGAACTGACGAAGGTGATGATTCGCGGTACTGGACTCGCAATTCGCTATCCGGGTCCCTCGGGCGAAGCCGACCCGGACGGCGGAATTTACGTTTGCGCGGATCGCAATTACGACTTCGCATCGCTCACGGCGAACGCTCGCAGTCATACCCGGCGCGGACTTGCCCGCAACGCCGTTGAACAGGTCGATTTCAAAGATCTCGCAGTGAAGGCCTACCCGCTCATCACGGAAACCAATTTGCGCCAAACCGGAAAGCAGCCGACCCGCAGCGAGTCGCACTGGAAATCGTTTTGCGACCTGGCGCGTCGCTCGCCGGGCCTCGAGGCATGGGGTGCGTTCGTCGATGGTGAGCTCGCCGCCTTTATCGTCGCGATGCTGGCGGAGGATTGTTACTACATCCATCTGCAAAAGAGCGCTTCAGCCCTGCTCAAGCACTATTCAAACAACGCGCTCCTGTTTACCGTCATGAAAGCGGCCCTCGCACGTCCCGAAGTTGGTTGGGTCTCGAACGGTCAAATCGCACTCGCCGCTAAAGAGGGTCTTTACCACTTCAAGACCAGCATGGGCTTCGCGATTCATCCTTTCAAAGAGCAGTTGGTGTTCAATCCGCTGATAAAACCCGGTCTGTGGGTAGGCAGGGCGGTGACCAGCCGGCTTACGAGAATCGATCCGGAAAATCTTTTCTGGCGCAGGGCTTCGAGGGCGCTCGACTTGGCCGGAGATTGAGGGGCCGTAAAGCTCCGGTGAATCTCTCGGTGAAAATTTCAGGACTTGGAATCGATGGAATCGAGCAGCGCGCGCAAGCCTGCGCCACGGCCGAGCCTAAGCAAGTCTTCGTCTGTCGGGAATTTCAGCGCTTCGCGCGAGTCTCGATATTACGAGTCTATTTCTTCTGGCAAATCCCGTAGGCATTTGCCGCAAAGGGCGTAACATTCCTCCGGATCTTCGCTCATGGCAAGGATTGCCACGACCCACGAGTTAACATCTGCGCAGCGGTGGCAGACAAGCAGCCCGCCTTCGGAACGAATTTTGAACCAGCATTCCGCTATTGTCACCGGATCTTCGATCAATTCGACCTGTACACAATTGCTTTCGGTCTCCAAAGACTCTTCCATCGGCTCACGCGCTACGCTTTTGGTGCGGCTATTCATGTGATTCAACCCTCAAGCACTGTCGCATCAAGCGTTAAATCAGCAACCATCATGCCAGTCGTGGCCTCCTTCCGGCCGGATTTGAACGCCGAAACCCGGATAAAGACTGCCCGCATCTCGGGGAAAATGCTCGATTGAACGGGCATAAGCCGCCGCTAGGGTATGGGCGCAGTCTATAGAGGAGAAAAATTTACGGGATCGCTGAAATCGGGGAGCCCAAGGCGTGAAGTGCCCAAGGCGTAAAATGTTGGTCCGGACGCCTCCGCGCGGTCAGAACCCGTCGCGGCCGTCCAGCCTCGAGGTCGGAAAAATAGAAGAGAGGTTTGGCTCGGAGGTCGAGTCTCGCGCGCGCGATCCTCGTCGCGTCCTACTTCACCATGCGCCCGAAAATACCCGCGCGTAATCCTTCGAACATCCGATACCGATTGACAATCCTTTCGTAGCCGACTCCGATCAGAAACGGCAGGAAGTGAAAAACCAGGTATAGGGGCTCGGGCTCCCACATCCGAAGTTCGATCCGCTCGAAGCCCGCCTTATAGCCTTCAGCATAAACGATCTTGCGGGAATTCAGGCGATAATAGGTTGGCCAGGGGTCGTGAGTTCCGGAAGGATATCCGCGCGCCCAATTGGCGACCAGATGGTGAAACCATGCGGGCGTAAGTTTCGCGATAATCGCAACGTAATGCCATGAATTCGGAGTACGAAAAAGAAACACCCCGCCTCTTTTAAGGACTCTATATACTTCACACAGGAAATGATCAGGCGAAGACACGTGTTCGAGTACCCAATCACACAAAACCGCGTCGAACGTATTGTCCTCGAACGGCAGCGTATGGTCCGAGCTGATTACGTGCGCCTCATCCAATTCCGGGTTGCGAAGCACTTCGGGATCAATGTCGGCGCCGACGACCCGCGCGACTTCGCCCTTTAAGACGCGGATTGATCCGCGTTCGGCGGGTGGACCGGCGCCCAGATTAAGCAATACAGTCTCACGCGTGGTCTCCTTTCGTACCCAGCCGTAAAAGGCAACCCCGCCGTCGCGAGTCTGGTCCGGATAAAAGCGATTAAAGGTGCTTATCGATATCATGCGAGATCCTGCGGCCGACGTTCATGACGCCTGCGCCGGCTCGAAATCAATTTAACAACCGATCTGGTTCCGATGGTTTCCCGCCGAGCACCGAACAGTCATATTGTAATAAGCGTATCTAAAGAAGCTATATGTGTCAAGATTATATGATATAAACATCGTCCAATCGCACCAAAGAACATAGACGGTAGCGGAGTAGCCGTGGTAGAATACATCCAGCTAAGGCTTTTCGAACCTGACGCTCATCATGAAGCGCCTCAGACGTCCAAAGAAGCGAACTTCAGATGCCTCCTCGACTGGGCCAGCGGAAAAGCTCGAAGTTCAATCTCTATCAAAATACTTTCCGGCGCTTGCACCCGACAAACTCGAACGAATGGCCGAGGAGATGTCGCTGGTGCGTTTCAATCGAGGCGATCGCATCCTGGTTGGCCTCCAGTCACCGACTGACGTCTTTCTGGTTCTGAAGGGAGCGATTGCGGTCACCTGGCACCACGATAGCCGCCATCAGGTGCTGGTCGCTCTGCTGGCGCCAGGAGAGATATTTTGCGTCTCTGCCTTGCTGCCTGAGATGGCGCAAGGTCTGAAAGGATATGCATTCACCAACAGCCTGGTAGCGACGATCAATTCGACGAGGCTTGTGGACATACTGCTCGGCGTTGAGCTGGGGGCGTTCAAATCCGCGATGGAAATGACGGTCGGATGGTCGGCCGAAACGCTCATGCGGTACATAAGGATGTTTCACCTGGCGCCGCGCGACCGGCTGGTGATTGCGCTGATCGAAATGGGGGCAAAGTTTGGCGTGCGTGACTCCAGAGGCCTGATCTTGAATTTGCCGATGACTCAGAAGGATCTGGCCAACCTGCTGGGCGCATCGCGGCAGAAGGTCAACGCGTATTTGGCCGAACTGGTGCAACTAGGTGCGGTGATCAATCTGCGCCGCCAGATCGTTCTGGTCCCGGAAAAGCTCTTCGCACTGATTGGCAATCCCGGAGTCCGCTACCACGGTGCTCCGAGTAAGCATTCTGCAGCCAAGTCACATGACGTCTCGATGCGACGCGAACAGATGCATCTATGAAAAATCTTTTGCCGGGTACGCGAGCCGATGCGCGCGATCGCTCGGCACGCAGGAGAAATTTGAAATGAGGCTCCGAGTCGTTGTTGCTCTCTGCGCTGTCATTGCGCTGGAGTTGGCAGGGCACTACGCCTACGGCCAAATGCGGATGCAGGCGACGGCGCAGCGGCAACAGCGAGAACCCTACGATCACAACGATGAGTCACAATCCCCGTTGCACGAAGATCGGAGCGTGCACCATCGGGATTTGGATAATCGCGCCGATATACTCGGCGTAGAGCAGGATATCCTGCGCGGTGCTACGAACTTTACCGACCCTGGCTACAGAGATCTTCCGAACCCCGCACAGATGCAGTTTCAACGGCCCGGTGAAAACGATCACCGGACAGCCGGCATCCGACGCTAAAGCTGTACGTGTTGAAGCGGGATGCGATCGCTGGTATCGATCAGGCGCTCGCGGTAGATCCCCGAAATTAGCCCGTTTGCGCGGCGTCGCGGGCTGGCCGCTAAGCCACGGCGACCTGCGCTGTCAAATATTCAGTTACGCTGCGTTCTGCTTGGTCCGATTGCGCCTGATCGGCGATCCAGTCAATCCCATCCAGTGTCAACTCCGCGACACTTTATCGCTTTTGTAAATTATTAACGACGGGATGAATTGAAATCGACTGTGACTCTTGTGTAGCTACTTCACCCAAGACATTTCGTCGAAAAATCGAACGCCAGAATTTCCGTCCTGAGCGCGTTGACCGGATGCCAGCGTGAGTAGGGAAAGGGGCTAGGAGTGTTCTGTATGGCAGATTGGTCGCGATGGCAGATTCCGATTCTAACAGTACATGCAATCGTATTCGTGTTGCTCGGCTGCGATGGCGTGAACTCGGCCCTGGCGGGAACCCAGGCGAGCATCAGGATCACCTCGCCGGCCAACCGCAGCGTGGTCTCCGGCGTCGTCACGATCATGACCCGGGAACAAGCGCCGATAAGTTGGATGAATGCATTTGCCGATAACCGATGGTTCGTTTCGGATGGGGCGGCAAAACCTTATTGGGTGCGATGGGACTCGACGAAGGTTTCGAACGGCCTGCACGCGCTCACGGTCAAAGGATACAACGACGAAAATCAATTGATCGCGCGGCACACCGTAGTTGTCAGGGTTGCCAACAATTCTGAAATTCCTCCGCCACCTCCAACTATCCTCCCCACCCCGTTCGAGACTCCGACTGCAATGCCGACGGTTAATCCCACATCAGCCCCGACTGTCGCCTCGACCCCGACATCCGCTCCGACGCCGACTGGCGCGACCTTCTACGTGTCGCCCGATGGCAGCGACTCAGCGGCGGGGACTTCGGCAGCGCCGTGGCAGACGATTCAGATGGCAGCCGATACGCTGCAAGCGGGCCAGACCGCGAT
>CAAGKR010277126.1_pt1 | contig 10117 bp, 9 predicted proteins | sample 2556971 | NCBI WGS metagenome assembly CAAGKR01 (sample SAMEA5207829, study PRJEB30636) | soil metagenome | biome: forest; feature: boreal; material: soil | place: USA | collected 2011-09 | depth 1 m
CCACGCGTACGTGCGCGTCGAGAGCGCCGGCACCGACGTCACCATCAACGGCCTCCGCATCCAGCCCGGAGACCTCATGCACGCCGACCAGCACGGGGTGCTCCTGATCCCTAGAGAGATCGCCGCCGAGCTGCCGGCGGCGGCGGACCGCGTCGTCGCCCGAGAGCAGGACCTTATCAAGTGGGTCCGCTCCGAGGACTTCGACCCCGACAAGCTGGCCGAGATGAGGAGGGTGCGGCACTGAGCCACGCCGGTTGGCGCTACAGCGGCCTGCTCTTCGACGGCGTCGACCGGGCCCCTGCCAAATCGACCCGCCTGGCGCTCGACCTGGAGCGCTACCTCGCCGACTACAACGGCGATCGAGCCCACAACGGCCGGTGGACCAAAGGCCGAACTCCCGAAGAGGTCACCGGCAAGGTGAAGGTCTGGCCTTCCTAACCCCGCCTTGTCTCACCAACTTGGGGGCAGGTGCACGCTAGACGACGGGCGAAGCGCCGCCGTCCACATTGATTGCAGTGCCGGTTAGGTAGGAGCTCCGCGCGGAAAGCAGGAAGACGACTAGGTCCGCGAATTCTTCAGCTCGGCCGACACGCGCCAGGGGGATGTCCAAGGAGCGCACCATCCGTGCATACAGCTCTTGCGGCGAAACCGATTCCGCCTGTGCGCGGCGGATCCACTGACCGCTCTCTATGAGCCCGACCAGGACGGCGTTCACCCTGATCCCGGCCGGCCCCCACTCGCGGGAGAGGGCCTTTGTCAACGCCATGCCGGCCGCCCGCGATACGGAGGTCGGCAGCGACATCTTACGGGGCGCCTTGGCGCCGATGTTGAGGACGTTCACGACCGCTCCGGCGCCACTGGCCGCGAGGCTGTCGTACACGAGCCGAGACATGCGTACTGCCGCGAAGAGCTTGAGGTCAAGATCCTGCCGCCACTCTTCGTCGGTGACCAACATGAAGTCCCCGGCGGCCGACGTGCCGGCGTTGTTGACAAGGCCGTCGATCCGGCCCCAGCGCGCCAGCGCTGCGGTCACGAACGCATCGATGTCCTTCGCGATCGTCACGTCGGCCCCAACGGCGAGCACGTCACCGCCGGCCTCCCGAAGCGACGTGGCGGTTTCGAGCAGCCGCTGTCGGTCGCGCGCGCAGATGCCGACTCGAGCGCCCTCGGAGATCAGCGCGCGGGCGGTCGCCGCCCCGAGGCCGTCCGAGCCGCCGGTGACGAGCACCACGCGCCCGTCGAGCTCCAGGTTCACTGTCCGGTTGACCGAACGGGGGTCACTCGAGTTTCAGGCCGCTCAGCCGCCGGCAACATTCCAGCCCCGGGCGGAGTCGCCATAGCCCTCACACCCGACGTCTGTGACCACCACCGTGTCCTCCAGCTTCACGTAGCCAACCTGCGGATGCCTCATCGTGGTCTCCAGCGACAGCACCATCCCAGCCTGAAGCGGCCGAGCGGTGTACGTGCCCGGATAGGGGACATTGCCCGATCCGGTGAGGTGAGGAGCCTCGTGGCTGACGAGGCCCATGCCGTGAGCCTCGAAGACCATGCACGCGCGGTCCTCGAGCCGGCTGAGCTCCCGCTCCGCCGATTCGTAGATCTCGCCGCCCAGCACCCCGGCCCGAACCGGGCGCCGCGCCGCCATCTGGACGGCGTCCACCTCTTTCAGCAACTCGATCATCTGCGCGCTCGGGCTGCCAAGCACGGCCATGCGGGCGAGGTCGCCGATGTAGCCCCGTTTGTTGCCGCCCGAGTCGAGAGAAAGGCACGCGCCGCAGTCCCAGGTCTGGGCTGAGGGCGCCCGGTTCAGGCTGGGGCCGGCGGCGACCAGCAGATAGTCAAAGGCGAGGCCGCGGCGGACTTCCTCCAGTCTCAGGACCTCCTCCAAACGCGCGGTGGTCACGCTCTCGCCTGCCTGCTCGATCGTGCTCAGCATGGAGGCGACGATCGCTTCGGACGCGTCCTTGATGAGCGCCAGCTCGTCCGGCCGCTTGACCGCCCGCAGCTCCTCGAGCAGCGGCACCGCGTCCACGATCCTGGCGGCGGGCAGGAGCCGGCTGATACGGACAAAGGAGTCGGCGGCCAGGAAAGGCATCTCGACGCCGATCGTTCCGCGCGCCAATCCGGCGGCGTCGATGAACCGTACCGCTTCCTCGGCGACCGCCTCGGTGGTCCAGGCGGAGTTCCGAACGTGAGCGGTCCAGAGCCGCTCATGTTCCTGCTGCCAACCCTCCATCGGGTTACCTATGTAGAAGGCGAGCTCCGGCCTGCCCCGGGGATAGCCCACCGCCGGCATGTACCGGCTGAGACCAATCGCATCCATCTCGGCGAAGAAGAAGAACTTGTAACCGCCCAGCAGATACCGGACGCAGTGCTTGGTCGTGGCCAGCACGACGTCGACCCCCGCCTCCTCCATCAGACTGTCCAGCCGCGTGCGATCGAATGGGATCTCGATGGTCCCGCTACCCCGGCCGCATGTAGACGTCAGGGTTGGTGACGATGCGGGGACGCTTGCCCTGAAGCACGTCGAGGAGGTTGTCAGTCGCCATCTCGAGCATCGCGCGCTTGCCACCGTCGCTGAGCGCGGCCAGATGCGGCGTGACAAGAACACGGTCAGGCAGGGTCAGCAGCGGACTGGCCGCCGAGATCGGCTCCTGCTCGAAAACGTCGAGAGCGGCGCCCGCGATGCGCGCCTCGGCGACGGCGTGGTAGAGGGCGAGCTCGTCCACCACACCGCCGCGAGATGTGTTGATGAGAAAGGCCGTCGGCTTCATGAGCCGAAGCTCGCGCTCCCCGATCATATGGTGGGTATGCGGGTTCAGCTGGACGTGCAGCGACACGAAGTCAGCCTCCGCCAGCACGTCATCTAGGCTGCGGAACTCAACCCCGCCGCCTGCCTCGAGGTCCTCGGCACGGGCGACGTCGTAGTAGAGGATTCGCATCTCCAATCCCCGGACAAGCTGGGCGAGCCGGCGGCCGATGTGGCCGAGCCCGATGATGCCGAGAGTGGCGCCGACCAGGGCGCCGCCCCCCAGCTCAGTGCGTGCGAACCAATCCCCTTCGCGCAGAGCGGCCTGGCCGGGAACGATGCGGCGGGCGACCGCAAGCATGCAGCCGAGCGCGAACTCGGCGACCGCCGGCGCGCCGGCACCGAAGGCATTGCAAACGACGATTCCTCGCCGGGTGCACTCCTGCAGGTCGATCCGGTCGTAGCCCGCGCCCTGCCTTGAGATCACGCGCAGGCGATCCGCATTGGCGAGCACCCGCGCGTTGATGACGTCGTTGCCCGCCAGGTAGCCGACCACGCCGCCTACCAGCGGGATCACGTCCTCCTCCATCAGGCTCCGGCGCGTCTCCTTGACCTGCAGCTCGAAACCCGCCGACTCGATCCTCTCCCGCATCCGCCGCGCCGACTCCTGCACCGTGTGCAGCCAGTCGACCGTGACCAGCACCCTGTCCGCACTCATCTGCCCTACTCCAGCTGAAAGAAGCGCTTCGCAAACTCGAGGTGCGTGGCTTTTCCCTCGAGCATGCTGATCGGGTCCACCGCGGCCAGGTCGGCCCAGGTCAGGATCACGAACTCGACGTGCTGGGGCTTGACGTGCACGTGAGGCGGCGTGAACGGGTGGTAGCTGACGATGTTGGCGACTTTGGGGGAGAGCCCGACGTCGAGGCACCGTACTCCGGCCAGCTGAGCGTGGAGGAGCGCCTGGCCGATCTCGGTCGGGCTGCCCTCCGGCCCCTGGTACTCGACCAGCTTCGATGCGTCGTGGGTCAGGGCGGCGGCCAGCAACGCCTGCCGGTCGCAATCGATGTCCCAGAACTCCTTGAGCGTGTCGGCGAGGTGGAGGCAATTCCTGACCACGTGGCGCGTGTGGCGCGCCAGGTCGTAACCGGGCAGCCCCGGGAGGGCGGGTGCATCTCCGATGCTCCCGTACGAACTCTCCCGAAGAAAGCCGGCCCAGAGGGCGATCACCTTCTCTTGCGTCTCGGCCGGCTCGAGCATGTCGATCTCGGGAAGCTCTCTACGGATGCCGGCAGCTTCCGCCGCCGACACCATGCCGGCCATCACCATGCCCGGCATGTTAGGCGCGGCTCGTGCCGGCCGCTGTCGCAGATTGGCACAGTCGAACAGCCCAGCGCGGCACACACGCGAAACCCGAGAGTAAACTCGCCTCAGCCGATGCCCGACAGCCCCGCCCTGCGGCCAATGTCGATTCACCCTGGGCAAGCGCCTCAGCTCGCGCGGGACTTGCGGCGCGCCTGGGAAGAATTCGTTCGCTCGGGGAGGGTCCTGCCCATGGTCCGGTCCCCGATAGCCGACTCTTGGCGGCGCTCGCGGGACCTGGGCATATCGCCCCACCAGCACAGCCGGCCGATCGAGAAGGGATTCGAGCGCCTTCTGCGCAGCCAGATCCGGCAGCTGCTCGCACGGGCGGGAGAACGGGTGGTGAGCCGCCTGGAGGAGCAGCTCGAAGACGCTCCTTTCACGCTCACGCTCGCGGATGCGGACGGCTTGGTGCTCGTGCAGCGCGGAGACCCTGCGATGCTCAAGCGGGGCGAGAGGATGGGGATCGTGCCGGGCAGCCGCTGGTCGGAGCTCGACGCCGGCACCAACGGGATGGGGACCGCTCTCTTCATGGGCCAGACCAGCCAGGTGTTCGCCGCTGAGCACTACTGCGAAGGCTTTCACTCGCTGATCTGCACCGCCTCGCCGGTCAGGCACCCCCTCACCGGCCAGATCCTGGGCGTCTTCGACGTGAGCGCGGACTTCGGGCAGGAAAGCACCCGGGTCTGGAGCCTGACCAGCCAGACCGCCGGCTCGATCGAGGCCGAGATACGCCGCCTGCTGATGTCGGCCGACCAGATGCTGCTCAAGGCGCTGTCAATGGCCGGCGACGGCATTGCGGCGTATGCGGTGGACCTTGAGGGGCAGCGCACGATCGGCAACCGCGGCGCGACCGCGGTGATCGGTCCGGAGGATCACGCCGCCCTCTGGGGCTTCATTAAGACCGCCCTCATCGCACGGCAGGTCGAGCCGATGGCGTACGAGCTTCAGAGCGGTCGTGGCGTCATCGTGCACATCAATCCGGTGACGGTTGGCGACGAGACCGTAGGCGCGCTGATCGTCCTGCGCGACAGCCCCCGGACGAAGCGTGCTCAGCCGGCCGAGGAGCGCTCCGCAAATCCCGACTGGTCGCCCTTCTCAGCAACCGCCGACTGGCTCCGGACGGCTCAGGCCGCGGCCGCATCGGAGGGACCGGTGCTGGTGATCGGCGAGGCCGGCAGCGGCAAATCCGCGATAGCTGCCGCTCTGCATCGGAATCGGGAAAACGCGGGCCGGCTCACCGTGATCGACTGCGCCTCCCTGGACGGGACTTCCTTGGAGAGCGAGTGGGACCGCGCCTTCTCCCAGGGGCCCCAGGGCAGCGTCTTGCTCGAGCGCCTGGAGGAACTGGAACCGTTCCTCCAGGCGCGGGTGGCCCAGGCGGTTGATCGAGCTGCTGCCGACGACGGCCCTCGGGTCTTCGCCACTGCGACCACAGCTTCAGAGGACGGGCTCCGTGAGGCGGGCATCCGGAGCGAGCTCCTGGACCGGATAGCGGTGCATTTGGTCTGCGTCCCGCCGCTCCGCGAGCGCACACGGGAGTTTGATCGCATCGTTCGCGAAGTGCTGGTGGTCGTAGGCCAGGGCCGCCTTCCGATCGGCCCCCCGATCACAGCGGAGGCTCTGAGCGTGCTGCGCAGCTACCACTGGCCCGGCAACGTGCGCCAACTCCAAAACGTACTCCGGCGCGCGCTGGCACAGCGTCCGCGTACCCAGGTCGACGTCAAGTCGTTGCATCCCGACATCGTCGCCGGCGCCGCCCTTCCGCACCTGACGCGAATCGAGCAGTTGGAGGTAGAGGCGATCCTCAACGCCCTCCGGACGACCGGCGGGAACGTCTCGCGAGCCGCCGGGCACCTCGGCCTGTCACGGGCGACCGTTTATAGGCGGCTGCACTCCTACCAGATGCGCGGGGGCAAGCGCAGTGGCGGCCCCGGTTCCGAAGGCAGGCGCCGGGCCTAACAACCGCGCCAAGCTTTCTCGGCCGCCATCCTCCTACCGTCCGCCGGCTATCTGACGCGGCACCAGCGCGATGGCCCGTCCCGGCGATCCCGACCCGTCCGTGATCTTCAGCGGCAGCACCTGCAGGTAGCAGACAGGGGGCAGTTTGTTGAGGTTCGTCAAGCACTCGATGATGCAGATCCCCTCGGGCAGCACCCGGTTGTGGAAAGGGTCGCCCGACGACTGCTGCGCGTCCGGCGAGAAGGTGTCGACCCCGATCGCCTTCACCCCGCGCTCGATCAGGATCTCGGCATTGTCCAGCCCGACTCCGGGCCAGCCGCGCTGGAAGTCCAGGTCGTCCGGATGCCGGCGCCACTTCGCCGCCCAGCCGAAGTCGAAGACGACTATGTCACCCTTCTGGAGCTTTCCGTTTTCCGACTCCCACTGCTTGACCTTTTGCGGTGTGGCGGCGGGCTTCGGCGCCACGTCGCGGCAGTCGATGATCGCAGCCCTGCCCATCCATTGCTCAACGGGGACCTGGTCGACCCACCTGTGCATCGGGTGACCCGCTGCGACGTAGTGAGCGGGAGCGTCGACGTGCGTGCCGGTGTGCTCGTTCATGATGATCTGGTAAGCGTTGGCAGGGTCCCCGTGCGTCGTGCTCAGCCAGAGCATGTGATAGAACTTCGACAGCACCGGGAAAACCGGCATCAGCTCCTCCAGCGGGTGGCTCAGGTCGACGATCTCGAACTCGCCGAGAAGCGTGAGCAGGCGTTCGACCTGCTCGGCTGCATCGGTTGTCGCCACGGGTGCACCTCCCTCTGGACCGTTGGAAATCTAGCAACATAGGTTGCCATCCTGGGCGCCGGCCGGGTGTCGCAATTCGCGACGGAATCGAGCTGCCGTCTGCGCTAGCATGGGCCCTGGTGAAGAAGAACATGGATGAGATCGGCCACCCGCTGGTCCCAGTCACCGACATCGGCAACGAGTTGCTCTTCGAGAACGAGGTCGTCCGAGTCTGGTCGATGGTGCTGGAGCCCGACCAAGAATCGCCCTTCCATGTTCACAAGCTCGACTACCTGTTCGTCTACGTGACGCCGAGCACGATTGCGTTCATGGAGACGCCCGGCGAGGTCAAAGAGACGCGTGAGTACGGCGACGGCTATGTTGCCTACAACTCGGTCGGCGATGGCATCACGCACCAGATCCGGAATGTCTCCGTCCTCCGGCACCGGCAGATACTGGTCGAGTTGAAGGCCGTGCGCGGCGAGGCGCCCTCATCGACGAACAGCCGCGTGGGCGAACCGCTCTAGCTCTTCATCCTCGCGACTCCGCCCCGGAAGGCCTGGAGCAGGTAGCCGGCATCAGCGCCACAGGTCAGCAGCCAGGCGCCCTCGTCGCGGAGCGTCTGCGCCGACCGCGGATAGGCGCCATGCTCGACCGGCATGCCAAGCTTCATGCCCGCCTTCCCGCAGGCTTCTCGAACGCGTTCGACCGCCGCGACCAGCTTGGGGTCGTCCCGCGTCCCGAGCAGGTCGAACGAGGCTGAGAGGTCGCTCGGCCCGACGTGGACGAGGTCGATGCCCCGCGTGGCGACGATCGAGTCGATCGCGGCGACGGCGCCTGCATCCTCGACCATGACCGCCAGCACGGTCTCCTCATTGAGCCGCTGTGTAAGCTCGCGCACACTGCCCAGCCCGTGCGCGCCGTAGAGCGCCGAGCGGGCGCCGCCGCTCATGCCGCGATGGCCCAGCGGCGGATAGCGAACCGCAGCCACGAGCAGCCGCGCGTCCTCGGCGCTCCCCACGTGAGGCACGAGGATGCCGTCGGCCCCGCAATCCAGCACCCGGAGGATCAGTTTCGGGTCGAGCGACGGCACCCGCACCATGGCCGCGATATCAAGGGCCGCCGCTGCCCGAAGGTGGTTCTGCAGGGTCTCCAGACTCATGCCCGAGTGCTCCAGTTCGACGACTACGAAGTCGAATCCCGCCAGTGCGGCCAGCTCGACCACCGCCGGGTCGTTGAGCGTAACGAAGGGCCCGAGCACGCTCTCTCGGGTGCGCATCAGCTCACGGAGCCGGTTGCGCATCGCGTGCTGCGTGGCCGCAGCCTTCTCGACCGAGGCCGTCATGCGTATCTCAGGCGCCCTTGAACTCCAGGATGTGCAGCCCGGCGTTGAAGTCAGTGAGGTACATGATCCCCTGGGGATCGACGTACACGTCCGCGGAATGGATTACGCGAGGACGGTCGGGCCGGTTGTCCACCCACTTCGAGAACTCGGTCGCGGGCACGTAGAAGGCGACTTCTTCGGGGCGGTAAGGATTGCGGATGTCGAACACCCGCACGCCAGCGTTCTGGTACGTGCCGAAGATGATGTCCGAACTCTGGAAAGCGCCAGGACGGTTCTCATGCAGGTTGTGGGGACCGAAGTGGCCGCCCTCTCTGCAGTAGTCGCGCTCCCCTGGCGTCGGGAAGGTAGAGACGTTGACGGGCCGGGCCTTGTCGCGGATGTCGATCACCCAGTTGTATTTGACCTGGTCCTTGCAGTTGTCCGCGATCGACTCGTCCGAGACGATCACGTAGTCCTTGGGGACAGGCACGCGGTCGGTCAGTGGAACCGAGGTGTGCGTGCCGCCGCCGAAGGGCGGGTGCCAGTTCGCGTGGGCGAGCAACTTCGGCTTGGAGGCTTCGCTGACGTCGATCAGGGTCAGGCCACCGTCCCGCCAGGAGCCGTATGCGATGTCATTGGCGACAATCGAGTGGTGCAGGGCGACGCGGTCGCCTTTCGCCCAGGTCGGCTTCTCACCGGCGCCGGTATGCATGCCTGGAAGCCACCAGCGACTCACCTCTTCGGGACGCGTTGGGTCCGACATGTCCACGATCATGAAAATGTGGTCGGAGAAGCCGCGCAGCTGTGCCGAAACGTAGGCGTAGCGGCCGCCCACGTACCAGATGCGATGGAAGCCATAGCCGTCGATCTCCATCTTGCCGATCGGCCGCGGCTTGTCGGGCTTGGAGATGTCGTAGACCGTCATACCGGCCGAGTAGTCCGTACCTCGTTTGCCGAGTATCTGCTCGCCGCCCGCCTGGTTGATCGAGTCCTCGACCGATTGGCCGTAGTAGCTCTCCTCGTGCGCAAAGTGGGGGTCGGCGTAGAAGTTGTACTCGTCGACCACGAGGAGCAGGTCATCGTGAGTCTGCAAGTGGATGTTCCAGTTCTTGCCGAAGGCAGGCAGGAAATTGACGGGCTTCGGGTTCTTGACGTCCCGGACGTCCATCACCGTCACGCCGTTGCTGAAGATGTGGCCAATGTAGGCGTAACCCCGGTGGACCATGATCTGCACGCCGTCAGGGCGCCCGCCCTGGTCTGACCGGCTGATCAGGTCGATGTTCTTGCTCAGTGCGCCGCTCGTCGTGGTAGCCACCTCCGGTGCCTCCTTTCACTCATCACGCCGGCGAAAATCCATTCCACATGCTGGGCCCTGAGGCGCACGGGGGCGGTCTCACTTTGAGACTCGGGCCCGGTCCTCGGCAAAGCCCAGCACCTGGTCGAAGACGCGCAGGAAGTTGAGGCCTAGCACGCCCCGGACCTGGTCTTCGGCAAAGCCTCTGCGCAGCATCGCATCGGTGATCGCCGGCAGATGCCGCGAGCCATACAGGCCGGGGATAACCTGCTTCAAGTCGATGCCTTCGACGGTCATGCTGAGCCTCGGCGAGTGGAGGTCTTCATTGACGTCAACGATGAAGTCGGGCCCAAGCCCGACGTGCTCGGGCCCAGCGATCTCGACCATGTGCTCGATATGGTCGACCACCCGATCGATCGTCGGCTGAAGCGGGTCGATGAAGCCGGGCAGCATGGTCGCCCCGATCACCCCGCCGGTGGCTGCGATGCCGGCCAGCTGCTCGTCGGTGAGGTTCCGATGGTGGTCGTGCAGCGAGCGCGCGGAGGAATGAGAAGCGATCACGGGCCTGGTGGCGAGGTCGAGCACATGGTCGACCCCGGCGGGACCGAGGTGCGAGATGTCCATGAGGATGCCGAGGCGGTCCATCTCGGCCAGTACCTCGACG
>CAAGKR010113451.1_pt1 | contig 10115 bp, 10 predicted proteins | sample 2556971 | NCBI WGS metagenome assembly CAAGKR01 (sample SAMEA5207829, study PRJEB30636) | soil metagenome | biome: forest; feature: boreal; material: soil | place: USA | collected 2011-09 | depth 1 m
GCCCCTGCACCCTTCTGAGGACGTGCGCCCCTCTTGCTGCCCCAAACCTTCCTAACAGGGCAAAGCCCGCATCCGATTCTTATCTTCTTATCTGAATCTTCCCGACGGGAAGTCCGAAACCTGCGTGAGGTTTCGGGTTTCCTTCGCGGATTGAGCGTCTCGAATGAGACGCTCCACTTTCTAGACTTATTAGACTTTGTAGATGCGTTTGGCGTCTGCGCGCAGTTCTGACCTGAAGTCGGGATGCGCGATCGCGACCAGTTCCTCGATGCGGGTACGAATCGATTTGCCCTTTAGCGTCGCGATTCCATATTCGCTCGCAACGTATTGCACGAATCCGCGCTGCGAGGTCACCACGCTGCCCTGATCGAGCATCGGAACGATTCGCGAAATACGCTTGCCTTTGACCATCGAGGATGACGGCACGACGATCACGGTCGTGCCGCCGGCCATACTCGCGGCGACTACGAATGCGGTCTGGCCGCCGGTCCCGGTGTACATGGTGGGGCCGATCGACTCACCGTTGACCTGGCCGGTCAGATCCACCGCCATCGCGTTGTTGACCGAGATGATTCCCAACTCCTGCGCGATCAGCCGGATGTCGTCGGTGGTGTTGAAGTCGTAGAGCGCGAAAATCGGGTTACCGTCGATGAAATCCAACTGGTCGCGCGGAGTCAGCGGCGCGAGCCCGGAGCCGACCACCAAACCCGGGAAAAGCTTCTTGTATTTTCCGGTCAGCACGCCTTCCTTGACCAGCGGCGCGGTGTGCAGCGGGATGATCTCGGTCTGCATCCCGAGGTCATGATGATTGTGCAATTGCGTACATAACATCCCGGACATCGAGCCGACGCCGATTTGCAGCGTTGCGCGGTCGGGGATCAGTTCCTTTGCGACCATCTGGCAGACGGTCGTGATATTGCGCGCTTCCTCTTCGCCCGGCTGCGGCAGATCAATTACGGGTAGCTCGAGCTTGCGCTCGACGAAGTAGTCGATCTCCGAGACGTGAATTGCATTGTCGCCGCCAATCCGGATCGACCTGGTGTCGATTTCCGCGATCACCAGCTTCGCATTGCGCGCCAGCAGCTTCGACATGATCTGCGATTCGCCGAAGTTGCAGTAACCGTGCTCGTCGGGCGGCGAGACCGTCATCAGGTAAACATTGAAATTTTCGAGCGCGTGCGGCAGATGCCCAGCGCGGTAATACTGGATCGGGGTGAAATCGGCGGCGCCGCGCGAGTAGAGGTCACGATCATACGGCGAAACATACATCGATTCGAGCCGGAAACGCTCGCCCAGACCGGGCAGGTCCCAGTTCATGACCGCGGCGCTGTGATTGACGACCACGTTTTCGAGCTCCATCAAGCGGCCCGCCAACGCGGGACAAAGCTCGAACGGCGTCATCTGCGCGATCGACAGGCAGACGCGGTCGCCCGACTTGATGTGCGAGACCGCTTGGTCGGGCGCGACCAGCCGCGCTCCAAGTTGCGCGCGCCAGTCGGCGCGGTGCTCAGCAGCGTAGGCGGTAGCCATCACGCAGCCGCTGTGAGGTTGGTGTCGATTCCCATGTCACGCATGAAGGCGCTGGTGCGTTCGTTGAGCAACCCGACCTTCTTCATGTTGGTGACGACCGTCTGATGCATCTCGCGCCGGAACAGCTTCCGGAAATAGGCATACTCGCTACCGCGAGCGATTTCCTTGCGGGCGATGCGAATGGTGTCGATTTCCGCACCGCTCATTCCAACCGCCTGGTACGCTTCGACCGGGAATTGGCCGGTCATAACCAGGATGAGCGCCTCGCGGGTGAAGTCTTCGAGTTCGTGCAAATCACCCTCGCTCAGTCCGCGAATCTCGTCGGGGAGGCTCAGCACCGAAAAGCCCATGTGGCGCGATTCGTCGGCCAGAATCCGGGTGCAAATCTGGCGCAGCAAAGGATCCTTCGCGGTTTCCATCAACATGCGGAAGAGCGACACCGCAAAGGTCTCGGCCAGCAATTGCAGACCGACGGTTTTGACGAACCATTTTCCCTGACCGAGGATATAGTCGAACAACTTCTTGATATTCCCGGTCATCGGGTAAATCTTGCCGTCGCATTTATCGAGCAGATATTTGCTCAGCACCTCGGTATGCCGCGCTTCGTCCACGACCTGGGTGGCCTGGAAAAACTTGGCGTCGTTGCCCGGCACCATATCGACCAACTGGCTGCAGGCCAGCATCGCACCTTCCTCACCGTGAAGGAGTTGCGACAGGCGCCAGCATGAAAACTCGATATTGAGCTGCTGGAAAGTCCGCGGCTCGAGCCGGTTGAGGGTCGGGGTGCCGTGGCCGTCGATCAATTCATCGGCGAAGATGCCACGCTCGGGATCCACGTTGATGCCCCAGTCGATATCGCGCGAGGCGTTCCACTGGTCGCGCTTGGCGTTCTCATAGAGACGTCGCATGTCCGGCGCTTCGACCGCATACGAACGCTGAAAGCAGGTGTCAAAGGACGTGGGGATGCGGTCCAGAGTGGGCTCCAAAGCCATAAGCAATGCTCCTCAAACCAGTCGCGAGATTGATTTCACCGTAGCAAATTCGAGCCGATTCGGAAAATCGTCTCGAGGCTGAAGATTTGGCGACGACCGCGCGGAGCCGGGGCGCCCCACCGGAGTACGACGCGTCGAGCGGATTCTTCGCCAAGCCAGCCGTCAGTGGACGGAGACACTCACGCTCGCAGTCGCGCGCCCGTTCGATAATGCGACTAATACGCCGCAGGTTGTGAGCCTTAGCGGAACCGGCTCATAGGGGTAAGCGACTGGGAGACAGTCTGTAAGTCAGGCCGCGACCTGGGTTGTCGTGAAAAATCTTATCGGCGATCCGCGCAACTTGTGGAACTTTCAGCAGCGGCTGGTCTTCAAAGACGATTCATCATGCGATGGTCGACGCGCGCGACCACCTGGCCCTTCTGATTGGTAAGAGTCGAGCGCACCACGACAAATATCATCGTACCGGTGCGGCCGGTCTTCTCGTAGATTTCCTTCACTTCGGAGGAGACGCGGATTGAATCGCCGGCCCTAATCGGCTCTTCCAACTCGAAGTCGATACCGCCCATCAGGCCGCCGCGGCCAAAGGCCGGGAGCTGATCGAAAACATTGTCCGCGTACCGAAACGATGCCACGAACGCGGGCGGCGCGATTATCTGACCGTATCGGCCTGCCCTAGCTGCAACCGGATCGACGTAAAGTGGATTGTTCTCGCCGACCACGGCGCAAAAGGCCGCAATTCTCTCGGCGGTGACTACGAAGGGCTCGCCGGCGTTGAAGGTGAGGCCCACCGGGTTAGAGTCGTCTTTTTTCATGCTTAGCTGTGACCGGTCACATCTACACGGATTGGTCGCGAATTGAATCCTTTGTAGAGGTGCCGCTCGCGGGTTCATTTCACGCGTGCAATATTAGGAACTCCGATCAACGCCATCAATCGATGCGGCATTGCGCTGCGGAAATCCAAGGTTTGGCCCGACACCGGATGACGAAACCTGAGCTCGCTCGAATGCAGCGCAATCCGACGCACCGGATCGGTTACCGCACCGTACTTCAGATCGCCCACGACAGGATAGCCGAGGCCAGCCATCTGCACTCGAATCTGGTTCTTGCGGCCGGTTTCCAGGGTCATCTCAACGAGCGATTTGCCGCGCGACGCTTTGACCACGCGATAGTGAGTGATCGCCAGGTCCCCACCTCGCTCGACTCGATGCATCTTGAGCGACTTGCTCTCGACCAGGTTGTCCCGCAGCGTTCCACGCGTATCGGGCGGCACACCCTCGACCACCGCAAGGTATTTTTTGGTGACCTGTTTCCAGTTCCGCTGCAGCACCGTCTGCACCGATCGCGTTCTTGCGAACAGCATCAAGCCCGAGGTCTCGCGATCGAGCCGATGCACAATGAACGCCTGTTGCAGCGGGGATTTCGTGAGCGCCTTCAGATGCTCGTTGAGGAGCCGATGCGCGGTATTCGCTTTCTCCGTTTCCGATCCCATCGAGAGCAGGCCGGCCGGCTTTTCAACCACGACGATCGCATCGTCCAGATGAATGACTTTCAGATCATGATGCTCGAGCGCTACAGCAGGCGGTTGCTTGCGGGTCGCGATCGTCACGACGTCGCCCGGTTCGAGTTGGGTATCGTGTTTGACGCTTGCGATTCGCGCAACGGTCACTGCGTGGAACCGTAAAAGGTCCTTCGCCTGTTTGCGTGACAGTCCGAGCGGAAGACCGAGTAGGTAACGCAGCAGTTCGCATCGCTCGTTGACGCGATAGTGATGGTCAGGCGTCGTCACGAGAGTAGTATCCGCAATACTCCCGGATCCCGCCACGACGCCGGAGAACCAAGGCTCTCGATTCGCGAGCTGCCTCAGCGTATTCGGACCCGCACCGGGGCAGACCTCGTCACGGAAGGACCGGCTTTCAGCCAGCGGCTTGGGAGCAGCACAATCATGGTGCGAACCGAGCCCCGGACGTGTACAAGATATCTCTAATAACGGCAAAGTTTAGATGACATTTTTCTGTCGTTGATAGCCGAGGTCCGATCGTTATGAGTAAATCGAATCGTGCGGAAGTCGTCATCGTAGGAGCAGGGATCGGCGGCAGCGCGCTGGCGACCGTACTCAGTCGGGCGGGAATCGCGACTACCATCGTCGAAAAATCCACCGTGCATATCGACCACGTCCGCGGCGAGTGGATCGCTCCGTGGGGCGTGGCCGAGACGCAGCGGCTTGGACTATACGACACGCTGGTGAAGGCCGGCGGCCATCATCTGAAGCGAGCCGTCCCATATGGCGACGACGTCGATGCCGAAGCTGCCGAGACCCAGGCACTTGAGTTTACGGCTTTTGAAGGCGCGGGCTTCAAGCCGCCGCTGTGCATGAGGCATCCGGATATGTGCGACGTTCTGAATGCGGAAGCGGTCGCCGCTGGCGCCGAATTACTGCGCGGCGTCGCCGATGTGAATGTCACGCCGGGGAGTTCGCCCAAAATACGATTCCGACATGAGGGTCGCGACCATGAAATCAGTCCGCGGCTGGTGGTCGGCGCAGACGGCCGCAATTCGATGGTGCGCGCGCAGGTGGGTATAGAGCGGCATCGAGATCCGACGCATCATCTTATGGCGGGGATGCTGGTGGACAACACCGACGGATGGCCCGAGGGCGTTCAAATCTTTGGGACCGAGAACAACATCAATTTTCTCGCGTTCCCGCAGTCAGCTACGCGAGTTCGCCTGTATATATGTTACGGGGCCGATCAAAAGAGCCTGTTCGCGGGAGCGGACAATCAGCAGCGTTTCCTGGATGCGTTCAAACTCAGAACCGTACCGGGCAGCGAATTTCTCGCCAGTGGCACGCCGGCCGGTCCGTGTAATTCTTATGGCAACGAAGACACCTGGACCGACACGCCTTTTGTGCCGGGCGTGGTGCTGATTGGCGATGCGGCGGGCCACAATGATCCGATAATCGGGCAGGGACTCTCGATCACGTATCGCGACGTACGCATCGTGCGCGATCTGATGCTCGAGAATCGGGACTGGACGCCGGAGACATTTCGTCCGTATGCGGTGGAGCGGGTCGAGCGGATGCGGCGCTTGCGGCTGACGGCCTCGATGTCGTCAATTCTCAACGCGGAATTTGGTTCGCGTGCGCATCAGCGGCGCTTGAAAGTTCGCGAGGAACGCGCGCGAAATAATTTTCCGGATCTCTTACCGGTCGCCTTCGTTGGCCCGGAGGTGCTGCCAGCGGAACTGTTTTCCGAGGACATACTGGATCGGCTACGTTCGATGTAACTTCAGAACGAGATGAATTGTTTCGGTGGAGGACCACATGTCGCTCGATATCGTTCAGTACAATGCGCGCTGGCTGCGAGCCTGGACCGAGAAGGACGTCGATCGTCTGCTGACCTTCTATGCGCCGACAACCGTCTACAAAGATCCGCAGGTTCCCGCCGGGCTTCGCGGCCACGAGCAGCTCCGAGCGTATTTGACGAAACTTTTTGCCGAGACGCCACCAATGCGCTATGAACCGGACGAGACTTGGGCTACACACGACGGCTACTGCGGCCGCTGGATCTGCACTATCGAGGGACCGGACGGGACCAAGTCATACATGCGTGGATTCGATCTGGTGGTGCTGAAAGGCGATCAAATCGTGCTCAACGAAGTTTATACTCACACGCTCGCCGAGGCGCTGGCCGCCGGAGCGGTTTGATTCGAGCGGCGAAGTACGATGGCCACTCTGGAATCATCGCTGGCAGATTATATCAAGTTGAAAATAACCGACGCGGCGGAGGTTAGCGTCGATCAGCTCGAGCAGATATCCGGTGGCGCCTCGCGCCAGACCTACCGTTTTCGCCTTTCGTACAAGGAGCAGGGACAAAATCGCGAGCGGCGGCTAATCCTGAGACGCGATCCATCGGGAAGTCTTATCGACACCGATCGAAAGATTGAATTTGCCGCGTTCAAATCTTTCTTCGGGACCGAAGTTCCGGTGCCAGAAGTTCTGTGGCTCGAAGACGACCCGCGACATCTCGGAAGCCCGTTTTTCATCAGCGTCGAGATGACTGGTTTGCAGACGTCGCCGGCGCGAATCCTGATGGAGCCGTATGCGTCGCATCATAAGAAGATCGCCGAGCAGAAATGGTCGATACTCGGCGCGATCGCGACGCACGATCCGCGCAAGCTTGGACTGGTCGGCGTCATGGAATGGGTCGAGCCGGATCAGTGCTGGAAACGAGAGCTGGATTATTGGGAAGGGGTGCTCGATTCAGACGAGTTGATCCCGCAGCCGATAATTCGCGCGGCGATACGATGGATGCGGCGCAATCCTCCACCGCCGGCGCAAAAGATAAGCGTGGTCCACGGCGACTATCGAACCGGGAATTTTCTTTTTGACGAAGAGGGGCGTATCCACGGCATCCTCGATTGGGAGCTGTCTCATCTGGGCGATCCGCTCGAAGATTTGGGCTGGAGCCTGAATCGGGTTTGGTGCTGGGCAGGCGACGATCGTCGCGGCGGTCTGATACCGCGCGACGAGGTGATCTCGATCTGGGAGAAGGCGAGCGGGCTCAAAGCCGACCCTCGGGCGCTGCACTGGTGGGAACTGTTCGCCTCGGTGAAGGGGCAGGGGATCTGGGTCTCGAGCGCGCACGCGTGGGAGACCGGCGACAACAAGGATCCAATCCTGGTGCTCAGCTCTTGGGCGTTGATGAACAGCCAGGATCGAGCGGTGCTCGAGCTGATGGGTCATCTCCGATGAGGCCACGCATCGATACGGTGTTGCTGACGATGGCGCAGGACTTGGCCGAGCGGGTGATACCCGCGATCAGCCCCAGCTATCACCAGGGGACCGTCGGAATCATCGCCAGCATGCTCGCGATGGTCGCCGAGGAATGGGATCGCGCCGCCAGCCGGCGGATCGAAGAAAATGATCGGATGCGAGATCTGTTTCGCGATGCGGCGGCGAGTGTGAAGGACACTGAGTTGAACCGCCGGCTGTCGGAACTCGCGGAGACCAGCGACCGCGATTTTCGCATCGCCGCACTCGAGGCAAACAACTGCACTCTTCGCGCGGCGCTGATCGAGCTGCATGCTCATGTCGAATCGCAGATCGGTCCCGATGCGCGCAAGCTCGAAGATGCGATCTGGAAGGAATTGGTTCGATCAACAGAGCGTCGCCGATTTTCGAGCGCGCAATTTTGACCAGCCGCAAGGACTGTTATGCCATATCGCACGCATTCTGGATGGGATTGAGGAGACCGAGCAATGATCAAACTCGTTTACGTAATCCGCAAGCGCAAAGATGTTTCCGAAAAAGACTTTCACAACTATTGGCTGCAGAAGCATGGTCCGCTGGTGCGAAGCTTCGCCAAGGCGATGCGCGCGAAGAAGTACGTGCAGAGCCATACCGTCGAGGAAGCCGCAGGCCGGCAATTCCGCGAATCGCGCAAAATGACCGAGACCTACGACGGCATCACTGAAGTGTGGTGGGACAACCTGGACGACATCGGCGGCGATCCTGCCAACCCCGACCGCCTGAAGGCGGCTCGCGCGCTGCTCGAGGACGAAGCGACCTTTATCGATTTCGAGAGGTCATCGATATTTCTCACCGAAGAGCACGAAATTTTCGATTACAAGTAGCGTGATCCTTTCGGTAATCAGCCGAGGTCGCGGCGGCTGAGTCCAATCAGTCAGCGAGATCAGGGAACCTGCAGTCACCGGGGCGGCCCAATGAACGTGGGCGAAAGGCGAGATCTCAAATGTGGATTGGCTCACTTGGCTGCGCCAATCCCCAGCGCCTCGCGAATCAGTCGGCGCGGCGGTTATCGATCAGGCGCGCGCCATCGGTCCACGTAGTAACTTTCCAGGCAGCGCTCCCGTGTGTTCATTGTTTCGCAAAAGCACCTGACCATTGACCACCGTCGCAAGCAGTCCGTCCGCCTTTTGCTTCAGGCGGCGCGCACCAGCCGGCAGGTCGTGCGCCAGTTCGGGCAACCTCGGAGTGATCCGCGCCGGATCGAAAACGATCACGTCGGCAAAATTACCTTCGCGCAGCATCCCTCGGCCCTGAAGACCCCAGTGATATGCCGGAACGAAACTCAGCAGTCGAATCGCTTGCTCCAGAGTGAGCGCTTCCTTCTCGCGCACCCAGTGGCTCAGAACGTGGGTTTGCAGAGACGAATCCATGATTTGCGAAACGTGCGCACCCGAATCCGAGAAGGTAACCACGGATCTGGGATGCTTCATCATTTCGAGGACGTGGTCCTGGTTTTCGTTGACCAGGGTCTGCAGGAAAAATTGCTTCAGATTTTTCTTGAGCGCCAGGTCGATCATTACATCGACCGGATCCTTGTGCTCGGCGTCCGCGATCTCCGCTATCGATCGATACGGTGGCGTGGGTCTGTCGAGCGGAAAGAGCCAATTGAAATTTGCAGAGCGGGCTTCCGCGCCAACTCCGCGCTCGCCGTCGCGGGATTGCTCGTGCGTCGCTTCCACCAGTTTGCGCCGGATCTCGGGATTGCGTAGCGCTGCTTCCTGTTCTGCCAGAGGCAGTTTGCGGATCTCGCGCCAAGCCGGGATCCGATCGAACGGCATGTTGGTTTCGAACGACAGCAGCACATTGAGCGAGCGGCTATGGACCTGGATGAACATCCTTCCACCGGCTGCCGCGGTTTCCTCGGCCGTTTCAAAATATCGCCGCCAGTAATCGGGCGCGCGCCGCGAACTGAACATTCCGAAAGTCACCGGCACAGAATTTTCGACTGCGAGAGCTTTCAGCCGCGCGAGATAGTCGTCAAGCCGCGGCCCTTCGACGCCAGTGTCTTCGCCGGCGATCTCGAAGATTCCAGCGCCCAACTCGCCCATCGCTCCGACCAGAGAGCGTACTTCGTCCCAGTTGGCGATCCGGCTGGCAACCGGCCGTCCGTCGGGGGTCTGATGATTGCTGGTCCGCGAAGTGCTGAAGCCGATCGCGCCGGCACGAATACCGTCGCGCAATTCGTCGCGCATCATCTGCAGGTCTTCGGTGGTGGCCTGCTCGTCAAACGCGCGCTCGCCCATCACGTAGGTGCGCAGTGCGGAATGTCCCATATACGCGGCGTAGTTGATGCCCTTGGGCAGGTGATCGACCGCGTCGAGGTATTGCGCGAACGTGGTCCAAGACCATTTGATCCCCGCCTGCATCGCTTCGGGCGAGATATCTTCGGCGCGTTCCAGGTTTCGCATCACCAGCAGTTTGTCTTTCTCGGCGCAGGGCGCGAGCGAGAAGCCGCAGTTCCCCATAACGACCGAGGTAACGCCGTGCCAGCAGGAGCAGGTCCCGAGCGCATCCCAGAAAACCTGCGCGTCCATGTGGGTGTGCGCGTCAACCAATCCCGGCGCGACGATGTGACCATCTGCATCGATCGTCTCGCGGGCGCTCTCGCGGATTTTTCCGATCGCCGCGATTTTGCCGCCTGCGATTCCGACATCACTCATAAAGCGCGGCATTCCGCTTCCGTCTATGATCGTGCCGTTACGAATAATCAGGTCGTACATCGCTCACTCCTTGCCCCGGCGCGCCGGGAGTGCGACCGGCCGCCCAAGATGCCGGTCGGTAGAGAA
>CAAGKR010103241.1_pt1 | contig 10114 bp, 6 predicted proteins | sample 2556971 | NCBI WGS metagenome assembly CAAGKR01 (sample SAMEA5207829, study PRJEB30636) | soil metagenome | biome: forest; feature: boreal; material: soil | place: USA | collected 2011-09 | depth 1 m
CCACGCCGCTCACCCACGGCCTGATGGCCGGCTACAAGGTGGTCAAGACCGAGCTGCTGCGCGACCCGAGCATCCGGCCGCTGCTGGTGCTCATCAGCGACGGTCGAGGCAACATCTCCATGTTCAAGGACGAACCGCTCGTCGAGGCGCAAAAGGTGGCCGCGATGATCGACGCGGAGAAGATCGACGCGCTGGTCATCGATTCCGCCCGCGACTACAGCCACCTGCCGTCGGTCCAGCACCTCGCGAGGGTCGCCCCTATGTACCAGACATACGCCGTCAACGCCTGCGCTGACCTCGCGGAGCGGATGGGCGCGCGCTACTACGGCCTGTACGACCTGTCAAGGGACGAAATCGCTTCGGCAGTGGAGAGGGAGCTGCGCGGCGGAGGTCGGTGACCCGGCGCGGGACTGCTCTTTTCGGGAACGGCGAAGTTCATCGCCGGTAACATTGCAGGTCCGATGGCAATAGACCGGTACTCCTACCCGTTCACTGCGATCGTCGGCCAGGAGCAAATGAAGCTGGCGCTCGTGCTCAACGCCATCAACCCCTCCATCGGCGGCGTTCTGATCCGCGGCGAAAAGGGCACCGGCAAGTCCACGGCGGTGCGTGCGCTCGCGAAGCTCCTACCCGACCAGAAGGTCGTCGAGGGCTGCCATTTCGGATGCCACCCCGGGGACCCCGAGGACTGGTGTCTCGACTGCCGAGAACGAGCCGGCGCGGGTGAGCTGCCCGTGACCACCCGGCGCATGCGCGTGGTGGAGCTGCCGATCAACGCATCCGAGGACCGCGTCGTCGGGACGATCGATCTCGAAGCGGCTCTCAAGGAGGGCGCGCGCCGTTTCGAGCCTGGCGTGCTGGCCGAAGCCAACCGCAACATCCTCTATGTCGACGAGGTCAACCTGCTCGACGACCACATCGTTGACGTGCTGCTGGACGCCGCGGCCATGGGCATCAACACCGTCGAGCGGGAGGGCGTCTCCGTCTCCCATCCGTCCCGATTCATCCTGATCGGGACGATGAACCCGGAGGAGGGCGAGCTTCGCCCGCAGCTGCTCGACCGCTTCGGCCTCTGCGTTGACGTCGAGGGGATCCGCGATCTCGACCAGCGGGTGGAGATCGTCGAGAAGAGAGCGGTTTGGGAGGACGACCCGGCCAAGTTCTACCAGCAGCACGCGGAGTCCGAGCAGGACGTTCGCGTCCATATTGCAGAGGCGATCGCCACCTTTCCTGAGGTGGACCTGCCGCGCGAGATACTGCGCTTGATCGCGCAGATCTCGATCGCACTCGAGGTGGACGGTCACCGTTCCGACCTGGTGTGCGCGCGCGCCGCCCAGGCCAAGGCGGCTTACGACGGCGCCGCCGATGTGCGAGTGGGCCAGGTGGGCCAGGTGGCGGAGATGGTGTTCGCCCACCGCGTCCACACCGTTCCCTTCGGCAAGGGAGGCCCGAACCTGGCGGAGGTAATCTCCCGGATGATCGGCCAGGGCTGAGCCTGGAGGCAGAAGGCGCGCTCACGCTCGGTTAGTCACCTCCCCGCTTCAACCCCACGGAGTCTTTGACTCCGCGAGGACCCCGGAGAAGGGCGGGGAGGCGCGCATTAATCAAAATCTCATCCGCTTTGCGCGGGAGGGGGAGACTCACTTGTGCAATTGGGGCGCTACATTTACTTGACTTGCCAAACAAATGTTCGTATCATGTGACCATGAGAGTGGGGAGTGGGGGTGGAGTATCCGGACCCGAGCTCGCTGAGAAGCTGATCAACCTCGGCCAGGCGGCCGATCTCATCCTTCTCGAGTTCTCAGAGGTCGCCGCCGAGTTCGCAAAGACCAACGAGCACGACGAGCAAGGCTTCGACAGTCCCATCTCTTGGATCAAGGAGAACTGCCACCTGTCAGGTGGTGCCGCGGCGGATCGCGTCTGCGCCGGCGAGCAGCTCGAGCGTCTGGCCGAGAGCTCGGCGGCGCTGGCCGAGGGCCGTATCGGTTTCGCCCACTTCGCACTTTTGGCCCGGACATCTGCGGCCGTTGGCGGTCGCCTCGATGAGGCAAGGCTGCTCAGGCAGGCGGCCAAGCTCAGCGTTGCCCGCTTCCGCAACGCTTGCATGCATGCACGGCATGCGGCCGACCCTGAGGGTTATGCGGCCGAGGAGGCGCTGTGCGTCGAGGCGCGAAGCCTAACCTTGACCACGGTCGACGACGGTGTCGTCCTCATCAACGGCATCCTCGACAAGGTCGGCGGCGCCGCGCTGCGCACCGCGTTGGAGCCGCTGGCCAAGCGCGCGGGCAAGGACGACGACCGAGACCGTGGGCGCCGGCTGGCCGACGCGCTCGTGGATATGTCGATGCACGCACTTGATTCCGGGCTGATACCGCAGCATGCAAGCCAGCGAACACACATGCAAGTCACAACCTCATTGGAAACGCTTCTCGGTCTCACCGGTTGCCCGGCGGCCGAGATGGAGTTCTCACTGCCCATCTCGGCCAAGGCTGTCGAGCGGTTGGCCTGCGACTGTACGGTGACACGCATTCTGCTCGGCTCGGATTCGGCGGTCATCGACGTCGGGCGCGCCAAGCGCGTGGTCTCCGGACCGAGTCGCAAGGCACTCAATGCTCGCGACGGCCACTGCGTATGGCCGAGCTGCGACCGGCCGGCGACCTGGACCTCTGCGCACCACCTCGTGCACTGGATTCACGGCGGGTCGAGCGATCTTCCCAACCTTGCCCTTCTTTGTTACCGACATCACTGGATGGTGCATGAGGGCAAGTGGCAGCTCGTCCGTGCGGATGACGGCCGGTTCGTGACCGTTCCTCCACCGACCGGCGTTGAATATGTCGCCCGAGCGCCAAGCCAGGCGGCCTGACCAAGTGCCGGCCGACTTCGCAGCTTGGGTCCGGCAGCACCCGTAACTACAATCCGAGAAATGAGTGCCGCCTCGCCTCAGTTGCACCCCAGGCGCTTGGCTGAGCTCCTCGGGCGCATCGAAGAGAACGTCCACCGCGTCATCGTCGGCAAGGAGAGGGTCGTGCGGCTGGCGGCGGCCGGGCTGGTCGCCGGCGGCCACGTCCTGCTGCAAGACCTTCCGGGAACCGGCAAGACGTTGCTGGCCCGCGCGCTCGCGACGTCGGTGGGCGGCACCTTCCGTCGCATCCAGTGCACGCCAGATCTTCTGCCCTCGGATATCACGGGCTCGAGTGTGTTCAACCAGAAGGACCTCACGTTCGAGTTCATCCCGGGCCCGATCTTCGCCAACATCGTGCTCGCGGACGAGGTCAACCGTGCGACGCCGCGAACCCAGTCCGCGCTCCTGGAGGCGATGGGCGAGGGACAGGTCACCGTCGAGGGCACGACGCGCACGCTGGAGCGCCCGTTCTTCGTCGTCGCGACGCAGAATCCGACCGAGTTCCACGGCACCTACCCGCTGCCCGAGTCGCAGCTGGACCGCTTCATCCTCGCCGCCGAGATGGGGCCGCCGACCGACGACGAGGCGATGGAAGTGCTGGCCCGCCGCGAGCATGGAGACCCGATCTCGGACCTTCGTGCGGTGGTGAGCCTGAAGGAGGTGATCGAGCTGCAGGAGGCGTGCCTGCGTGTGGTCTCCGCCCCGGCGATCCGCAGCTACATCGTCACGCTGCTGCACGCGATTCGCTTGCGCTCCGAGGTGCTGCTGCCCGCCAGCATGCGCTCGGGCGTGTACCTGCAGCGGGCCGCTCAGGCATGGGCGCTCTTCGAGGGTCGCGACTTCGTACTGCCTGACGACGTCAAACTGCTCGCCATCCCGGTGCTCGCCCACCGGCTGGGCATGCGCGGTCGCGCCAGAGCGTCCGAGGTGCTCGAGGATGTGGTCGCCTCACTTCCGCTTCCACCACTGAGGCAGCACTGAGACCAACAGCCAGGTGTTTCGGAGCGGTTGCGCTCGCGGCGGTGGTCGAGTACTACGGGGCCACCTCGGAGGTCCCTTGGTTGTTCCTGCTGGCGAACTGGGTCGCGGCCCTGATCGTCGCCGCATGCTTTTACACGGTCTGGAACTGGCGCGGTCTGCGCGCGCGCATTGGCGTGCTGGGCACCGAACCAGGACCGCAGTCGCCCGTGGAGGACCTTCCGGAGCAGCTTCTGCGCAGCGGCCCCATCCCGGCGCCCATCTTCGAAGGTGACCGGCTCGAAATCGAGATCGGCCTGGAGACGAGCGGGGCGCCGCGCGGACCTGCGCGTCTGACGGGCTTCATCGGGACCACCGAGCTGACTGCCGCCAGTGGCCTGGTCCCCAAGTCGGGTTGGAAGCAGCGCAGGCTCGTGGGTCCGCTGACCCGTGGGCCGGTCAACGCTCGGACCTGGGTGCTCGAGGCGAGCGACCCATTGGGCCTGTTCCGGTACCGGCGCCGCACACCCGACGCGGAGGTCGCTCTAGTCCTCCCCCGGTTCACTTCGCTGGCCGCGCAGGCTCAGGTGCGTGAGCTGGAGGCAAGCGTCGCCGCCCCCCGGGCCGGTTCGGGGACGGAGATGTTCGGCGTCCGCGAGTACCACCCTGGCGACCCGCTGCGGCGCATCCACTGGCGCTCGAGCGCGCGCCACGGTGAGCTGGTCGTGCGCGAGTACGAGCCGCCCGGTGTGCAGACGCTGGGCATCTTCTGCGACCCCGCGCCCTCGACCAACGAGGTCGCCGACCAGATCGCGCGCCTGGCCGCGTCGGAGGCCTGGGACTGCATCCGAGAGGGCGGCCGCGTGGTTCTGTGGGCCCCGGGCCAGGAACCGAGCCGGCCCAGCGAAGCGCGCTCTTTGTGGGCCCTGCTGGAGTGGCTGGCCCGCTACCCCCAAGCCACCTCCCCGTTTGGCGGGGAGGCGCGCATTAATCAAAATCCCGACCCCTTTGCGCGGGAGGGGAGACCGGAGCTGGCACCAACGGGAGTCAGCGACGCGGTCGGCGTCTGTGCGGGTGCCGCCCTCGAAATCACCGAAGCCCTCGAAACGGTGCGCCGTCGCGGTGGCCGGATCCGAGCCTGGGTGGTCGGGAGGGAGGCGGCCCTGGACATCGATGCTCCGGTTCGGCGGGGGGGGACGGCCTGGCCGCTGTGAGAATCCCCCGGCTGTTCCGGCTCCCCGCCTCGCCGACCGAGAACTCCCTCGAGGGTCGGGCTTTCGTGTTTTCAGGCTTCGCGGTCGCGGTGCTGGCAGTCGTGCTCTACGGCCAGGACTACGTGGTCCCAGCACTCGGGGTGGCGGCGACGGGTATCGGTCATGTCGTCAGCTATCGGGAGCGGGCCCGCAAGCGTGGATTCCGCCGGCAGATGTTGCTGGCAGGACTTGTGTTCGCGGCGCTCGCCTACTTCCTGGCCGACTCGGTCGGCGCATTCTTCGGCGGCGTCCTGCCGCAGGCCAACCTCGCCATCATGCTCGTGGCGGTCACGAGCTTCGACCTCAAGACCCGTCGCAACTGCTACTCCAGCCTCTGGATCAGCCTCGCCATCCTCTATCTCGCCGCCGTGTATGCCTGGGACTACGCCTTCGGCATCATGGTCGCGCTCTGGGCGGTGTGCCTTGCGGGCTTCTGGACGGGGTCGTACCTGCGCCGCATCGAAGCCCGCGTCACCGCTCCGATCCGCGCCGTCGCGCTCACCCTGGTCGGCGCGCTCGCCCTCGGCCTCGCCGGCTTCATCCTCATCCCCCAGCCGACCGCCCAGGCGCCGACGCCGTTGGTCGTGTCGCTGCCCAACTTCGTCGGCTTCAAGGGCGAGCTCGAGAACCCGGCCCTGCCGCTGGTCCAGGTGAGCGGTGACCCGTCGGGCTCAACCAACAGCATCGACCTCCACTTCCGGGGCAGGCTCGGTGACGCACCCGTCATGTATGTGCGCACCGGCGCCCCGGCTTACTGGCGCGGGCTCGTCTTCGACACCTATCGGAACGGCGCCTGGACCGCATCCAACCACGACTACAGCATCCTGCAGCCCTACGTGCTGCCGCGGTTCTTGCCGCCCGCCCCGCCCAACAACCTGGGCACGTTCGTGCAGGTCTTCCGGGTCGTCCGCACCCTCCCCGGCGTGATCAGCGCGGCTTACCCCATCCAGAGCCTGTACGCGCCGGTGTCGGCGCTGCGCGAGGACGCGTACGGGACCTTCCGGACGCCGGACGTCCTGCGGCCGGGCCAGACCTATTCGGTCGTGTCGTACCTGCCGAACCTCTCTGCACAGGAGCTGCAGCAGGGTTTAACCGCCCACGAAGTCTTGGTGGGAAGCCGCGAGTACCTGGACTACGGATCACTCTCGCAACAGGCAAGGGACCTCGCCGCCCAGGCGGTCGCAGGCCACGGCACCAGCCAGTTCGAGATGGTGATGGCGCTGACGAAGTACCTGCAGCAGAACTACCAGTACTCGCTGCAGCTGGGCCACGTGCCGCCGGGCCGCGACCCGGTCGATTGGTTCCTGTTCGATGTGAAGATCGGCTACTGCGAGCAGTTCGCCACCGCTGAGACGCTGATGCTGCGCAGCCTGGGGATCCCAGCACGCCTGGCGACGGGGTACTCCACCGGCGACTACGACCCCGTGCTCGACCAGTCGATCGTCCGCGAGCACGACGCGCACGCCTGGGTCGAGGTGTGGTTCCCCGGCCACGGCTGGGTGCCGGTCGACCCTTCGCCCGGTTTCTCGGCTCTGCCCGCGGCGCAGTTCCCCAACCGCTGGGCCGCCGCGGGCATCGCGCGCCTCATCCCACATCTATCGATCGGCGCCCCGCTGGCGGTGCTCGGCTCGCTTGGCTTCCTGGCGGTGATCCCGCCCGCGGTGGCGATCGCGTTGGTCGTGGTCTTCCTATGGGCGTGGATCCGCACGCGCCGCCGCCGGCGACGGTTGCGGCCGGCACCCGGGGAATCCGAGCTCCTACGTCTCTACGAGCGCCTCCAGCGGCGGCTGGGCCGCCGGCGCGCACCGCCCGAAACGCCCCTGGAATACCAGCGCCGCGTGCGGGCCGGCCCGATGCCATTGCTCGAGGAATTGACGGAGGCGGTGAACGAGGGCGTTTACGCGGGCCGATGGCCTGAGCCAGAGCGTGTGCGTCAGATGGAGAACCGCTTATCCTGACGGGCCGTGGCTCGAGCACTTAAAGCAACTGGCGCCGAGACGGTTCGCTGGGACCTCAGCGATCTGTACGCCTCGCCCACCGACCCCGCCATCGAGGCCGCTCTCGGACAAGCCCTCGAGCGCGCGCGGGCCTTCGAGGCCGCCTACAAGGGTCGGGTTGGGTCGCTGGCGCCGGCCGAGTTCGCAACGATGATGCGCGAGCTCGAAGAGGACGAGGAGGGGGCGGCCATGCCGGAGGTGTACGCATACCTCCTCCACAGCCAGAACACTCAGGATCCGGCCGCGGGCAGGCTGCTGGCCCGAGTGCGCGAGGCCGGCGCGGAGCGCGGACGGCACGGCGTTTTCTTCATGCTCGAGCTGGCGCAGATCACCGACGAGCAGGCCGAGAGGCTGTACGCAGACCCGGAGTCGGCCCGATATCGCCACACCATCAAGGAGGCGCGAAAGTTCCGGCCGCACCAGCTGTCCGAACCCGAGGAGCGCGTCCTCACCGACTTCAGCCCGGTCGGCAACTCGGCTTGGACGCGCCTGTTCGAGGAGCTGTGCGCCGGGATCCGCGTCGAGATGGATGGGCACGACCTGGCGCTCGAGGAAGCGCTCGCGCTTCTACGGGACCCGGAGCGAGACGTTCGGCGCCGGGCGAGCGGCGCCATCACGACCGCGCTCCGGAGCGACATCCGCACCCGCGCCTACATCTTCAACGTCATCCTGCAAGAGAAGGCGATCGACGACCGGCTGCGCCACTTCCCGTTGTGGATCTCGTCACGCAACCTCGCCAACGAGACCTCCGACGAGGCGGTCCAGGCGCTGGTGGCGGCGGTCACCGGCCGGTACGACATCTGCGTCCGCTACTACGCCGTCAAGAAGCAGCTGCTCGGGTTGGACACGCTGCACGAGTGGGACCGATATGCGCCCATCGAACAGGCGAGTCGCAACCTCTCCTGGGAGGACGCGAAGGAGCTTGTGCTGGGCTCCTACCAGCGCTTCTCCAAGCGCGCGGGCTCGCTCGTCACAGACTTCTTCACCCACGACTGGATCGATGCTCCGGTGGTCGCCGGCAAGGCGGGCGGAGCGTACTGCATGCCGGTCACGCCGCGCCATCACCCCTATGTGATGCTGAACTTCAACGGCAAGCTGCGCGACGCGCTCACGATGGCCCACGAGCTCGGTCACGGCCTCCACGACCGCCTGGCGTCGAAGCAGCACATCTTCGACTTCAATCCACCCCTGACGCTGGCGGAGACCGCCTCGGTCTTCGGCGAGGCTTTGACCTTCGATCGCATCATGGCTGAGGAGAAAGACCCCAAGGTCCGCCTGGCCATGCTCTGCAGCCAGTGCGAGGACGCGTTCTCCACGGTGTTCCGGCAGGTCGCTTTCAATCAGTACGAGGAGGCCTGCCATGTCGCCCGCCGCACCGAAGGCGAGCTTGCGATCGACCAGCTCGGTGAGATCTACCAGTCCAAGCTGCAGCCGATGTTCGGCGACGCGCTGATCCTCACCGACGAGCACAAGGTCTGGTGGAGCTACGTCGAGCATTTCCTGCACACGCCGGGATATGTGTACGCGTACGCCTTCGGCAACCTGCTCGCGCTGTCCGTGTACCATCGCTTCCTCGAGCGCGGGCCGGCTTTCGTCGACGAGTACCTGGACTTTCTCGCCGCCGGTGGCTCAACGCGGCCCGACGAGCTGGTCCGCCGGATCGGCATGGACATCACCGATCCAGGCTTCTGGGACGCGGGCCTCAAGATCCTGGAAGGGATGGTCACCGAGGTCGAGCGGCTGGCGCAGGCGTCGACTGGCGCGTCAGGCTCTGATTCGACCGGCGCCATCACCAGCCAGCCACATTAATCAATAGACGCGAGCAGCAAGGCGCTGCCCCGCGTTTACTCACCAAACAGTGGCCAACACAGAGTCTTCTCCGAACTTGATCGCGGGCGTGGACGTACAAATGTTCGGTACTAAACGCGGACATTCGCGCTAACCTGATGCGCAATTGCTGTAGCGGAATCACGTTTCCTACCTGGGACGGCGGTTGTGATTGAGCTACCGATCCAAGTAGATGTTATCCAGAATGCGACTCAGAAGACGAGTTTCTCACCCCCACCCTGCCGCTGCGGACAACGGGGGGCGTAGTAGCGCAGGCACGCCGTTGAGCCGGCGGGCGCGGGGCTTCCTCCGCTCGTGCCTGGTGCCCGGTGTCGCCGCACTGGTCGCGGGCGCGGCCCTGATCTTTCAGGCGCCTCAGTTGGTCACCGCCACGCACGGCTTTCGGACGTTCCAGGTCATCCGAGTGCCGCAATACTCGAGCGCGACCCTCGGCGCAGGTCTCACCGCGGGTCCATGGAACGGCGCCGTCCACGCCGGCGGAGTGCTCGCAATTGACGTGGCAGGCGCGCTCAACCTCAACGCGCAGACCATCAGCGTCGGCCAGCTCGGGTTCAAGGGCGCCCTCGGCGTCGCGCAGGCAGGCGGAGCGGACATCGCGATCACGAAGACGGTGTCGAACCCGACCCCCAACCTCGGTAACAACGTGACGTTCACGGTCACGGCCACCAACAACGGGCCCAGCAATGCGATCGGCGTGCAGGTCACCGACCTGCTGCCGGCCGGCCTGACCTTCGTCTCGGCGGTGCCGAGTGTGGGCACGTACACCTCGGGGACGGGTCTCTGGAACATCGGCACCATCGCCAACGGCGCCAACGCGACCCTCTCCATCGTCGCCACGGTCAACACGACGGCAGCGACCACCAACACGGCGACCAAGACGGCTGCGAACCAACCCGACCCCGTGGCCGGCAACGACTCGGCCTCGGCGACGGTGACCGGGCAGGCGGCGGACATCGCGATCACGAAGACGGTGTCGAACCCGAGTCCCAACTTCGGAACCAACGTGACCTTCACCGTCACCGCCACCAACAACGGGCCCAGCAGCGCCACCGGCGTGCAGGTCACCGACTTGCTGCCGGCCGGCCTGACCTTCGTCTCGGCGGTGCCGAGCGTGGGCACCTACACGTCCGGGACGGGTCTGTGGAACATCGGCGCTC
>CAAGKR010291850.1_pt1 | contig 10114 bp, 8 predicted proteins | sample 2556971 | NCBI WGS metagenome assembly CAAGKR01 (sample SAMEA5207829, study PRJEB30636) | soil metagenome | biome: forest; feature: boreal; material: soil | place: USA | collected 2011-09 | depth 1 m
CGGATTTGAAGTCGCCGCATTATTCTCGTTAAAAGCAATCCGCACGCCTCCCGCCGATAGACTGCTATCATCTGGAAAGCTAGAAGCATACTGGACGGAAGTGATTGTTAAGTTGATACCAGAATAAGCGAACGCCAGGTTCACCTGCTCGGTTGTAGCGCCATTAGGAGTTGTCGATGCGGTTGTCGTAGGTGTCGTACTGCTGCTTCCAGGAGTAGAGGCTGAGTTGCCCGTTCCCGTCGTAGCCGTTACAGTACTGCTATTGGCACTGGTGGTTGCCGTATGCTGCGGGTTCGTTCCGCCCTGTGTATTGTTGGATTTATTGAAAAAGAGGGCATACGCTGCAACACCGCCAAGCACAAGCACGAGCAATAACACCAGGCTTACAATTAAACCGAGCCTGGAGCGGCGGGGAGCGCGGGCGTAATCCGGCACCGTATAAGCTCCGGGCGCTTGTGTTGCCTGCGAGGGGGAAGAGGGAGTTTTTGTGGGCGCTTGATAGGTAGATTGATACAATGACCCAACCAGCGAATCGGGCGGTGGCGGCGGTGGGATGGGATTGGCATCGGTCGTTTGCGAGTAGAACTGCGCGCCGGAAGCGGATGCAGCAGTAGCGGGATAGGCACCGGGCGTTTGTCCTGAAGCGCCGACCATTTGGGTAGGCGCGGTACCAGTATTACCGGGTACGCCACCACCCGGTTCTGGTTGTGTCGCAAATTGAGCGCCCTGTGAAGGAATTACCGACTGCTCTCCACTTGCCATGGCCGTTGGTTGATTCGATGCTACATTTAACGTCGTGCCACACTCCGAGCAGAAACGTTGATTCGGTTCCGCCGGTGTGCCGCATTTGGGACAGAGACGAGGGGGATTCTGGGCCATCATGACCTCCTGAGATAATTACGTCTGTATTTGAAAGGATACAGTAGCCTGATCATTACTATTCTGACCCAGTGGCAAGAATAATAACGTGAAGGCTGTGCTTTTTTGTGGCACGAGGAAACTCACTGTGCCCGTGACGCCGCTTGCGCCTGCCTGAAATGAGAGCGGCAAGGTACTATCCACTGGAACAGCCGTCGTTTGGCCAGATTTCAAACGCGCAAAATCGTAGGGCGAGCCGGTTATTGCCATCTGCGAAAGCATATTATTCACGCTGAGTGTCAGTGTCATATAGCGTGTGCCTTTGGTTGCCTGCTCTCCTGGAATACTCAGGCTAGTCGTTGCGCTTTGCAACGTCCAGTTTAGTCCAAAGTAGACCGCTTGACCATTGAGAGAAGTCGTTCGCGGCAGGTAACTGCTGAGATCGGCTTGCGCTTTCAAAGGGATATCCAGTTGCGCTTCGTTTGCAGCGCCGATACGCAGTATCAATTTCGCCAGGTCAACTCCGCTGGGTACCGCAAAATCGACGATGCTGCCTTGCGTTTTCCCCACAGTCAAGTCTACTACACCTTTGACGTAGGTAGGTTTGACGATGGTATTGCCGGGCAAAACAAGTTGCGCGATATCTTCATACCGCCAGTTTACTCTAATACCAGTACTATTGGTAGCGCGCAGATTGAGACGCAGCATACCATCATTGCGAGTGTTGGAGTCATCGAGAAAATTCTGCGCCTGCTGCGCGTTGGCGAGTGTGATAGTCACTCCGGCATAGGAAAATGTGGTTGAGAGCGAGGTCGTGGTAATAGAAGATTGCGTTGGCCCAAAGCCGGGTATCGATGCTCCGAATGCGCGCGCCGCCACAAACAGACCCGCGCCCACAAGAATCAACAGCGCAAGCAGCGCAAGCACCAATCCGCCTCTGCCGGACGACCTCTTTGGCGCGCTCGAAGTTCTCCACCCAGCCTGCTGGTCTTCCCGCGTAACCGCTGGCGGGGGCGATGGAGCCTGCGGCCCAGTCTGGCGCATCTGTCCTGCGGACTGAAACGGTTGCGCAATGCCGGCATGTGTCAGCATGGCATCTGAGGGCATACCGCAATTGGCGCAGAAACGCATACCCTCCACTGTAGGCGTGCCACAGCGCGGACAATAGCGAGGAAGAACCATTGCCATACGAAACTTCGTTTCTTTCCAGTGATACAAACAAAAAAACTGTGCTACTTGCTAGAGTATTGTAGCACAGTCACCCTGATAGACAATGAGACAGATCACACTGCTGCTATCTCCAACGGAACAATTTCACCGAGATCAGCAGGCATACCGCCAGCATACCCAGCAGAGCAAGCACGTTGCCCCGGTGATCGAACCAGCTTCCACCAAACCACAAGTCTTGCATGAGTTTTATCGCGTGAGTCAGCGGCAGGAACCAGGCAATTTGCTGAACCACCTGCGGGTAGATTTTGAGGGGTACCGTCGCGCCTGACAGGTAAAGCATAGATAAAAACAATAACGTACCGATGATAGGAGCAACGCGCGCGTTCGGCACGATACTCGCCATGAGAAACCCCAACGCGAAAATACTCAGGACGCTTATTACATAGGCCAGCAGCACATTCGGCATACTGCTGGTGATATGCACGTTATAGAAAAGTTTTCCGGCCACTACCAGGATAACCGCACCCACAGTGGTCATCAGGAAGTTCGCGCCAATCTGCGCCGACAAAATGGTAAGCGGACGCAGAGGCGTGGCTTGCAGGCGAAAGAGAATGCCGCGCTCGCGATAATTGATAATCGCGATAGGCAGTGAATAGAACCCGGTGGCAATCATAAGCATACCGATATAGGCGGGCATGTAGAAATCGAGCGAACCGTGTCCATCCAGGAAGGCGCTAGGCTTATTGCCGTAGATTGCGCCGAAGATGAACAGTAGGGCGAGCGGCAAAACCAGCGCGAAATACGCGCCCGGCTCGCGCAAGAACAGTTTAGTCTCGACCCACGTTAGTTTCAACCAGCTATGCATGATCTATACTCCTTTAGTCGCGAATGGCGCGACCGATTACCTGGAGGAAAACATCCTCTAATGTCGGTCGCTCGGTGTGCAGATCGTGGTAACGGATGCCACTGGCAGATAGCGTAGTGACTACGCTGACTAGCATGGCATCCCCATCGCCTCTGCCAGAGATGATTACGCGATCTTCAACCTGCTGAATACAATTCACTTCTGGCAGAGCTTGCAGGCGTTGTAGATCGGGAACGCCGTCTACCGTGAATATCACGCGGTTATCTGCCCCAAGTTTGCTCACAAGATGGTGCGGCGAATCGAGGGCGACGATACGCCCATGATCCACAATGGCAACGCGATCACACAGCCGCTCGGCCTCCTCCATCGAATGTGTGATAAGAAAGACAGTTTTGCCGCGTTCGCGTATATCGCGTACCATCTCCCACATAGATCGCCGCGCCTGTGGATCAAGTCCAGTGGTCAATTCATCCAGGAAGACGATGTCAGGGTCATGCACGAGCGCAAGCGCGATGAAGAGACGCTGTTTCTGGCCGCCTGAAAGTTTAGCAAAGCGGGTGTTGCGCTTCTCGGTCAACCCCACCTGTTCAAGCAAGGCCGTCTGGTTCACGGAACGCGGGTAAAACGAGGCGTACAGGTCTAACGCTTCCCACACTTTGAGACGAGCCTGCAACGCCGATTCTTGCAATTGCACGCCGATATGCGGGCGCACCTTATATTTGTCGCTCTGCGGGTCCATTCCTAACACACGTATCGTTCCACTGCTAGCAGAGCGCAGCCCTTCGGCGCATTCGACCGTGCTGGTTTTGCCCGCCCCATTCGGACCAACCATACCGAAAATCTCTCCCTGCTCCACTTCAAATGAGACATCATCAACTGCCACCACCGACCCATAGACTTTGCGCAGGTGTTCCACCTGGATAACTGCCGACATATATTTTGACCTTTCTAACAAGTGATTTGTTGGCGAATGGGCAATTGTTGGCGGACGCGATTAATCGCGTCTCTACACATCATTCGTGTTTTGTCTGATGTCCGTTGGCTTTCAAGATGTCCTGGAGCGCGGTTACGTGTTCTGAGAAGGCGCGTCGCCCCAATGAAGTCGCCTCAACATAAGTATGAGGTTTGTTATTGACGAAGGTTTTGCAAATCTCAATATAGCCAGCCTCTTCGAGCTTGCGTAAGTGCGCTCCGAGGTTGCCATCGGTCAATTCCAGCACATCCTTGAGGTAGTTGAAACTGGGCTGTAAATCGCCATCCAGCGAAACCAGTACCGACATGATACGCAGGCGCGCAGGCTGGTGAATAATCTCATTCAGTTCTGCCATAGCTACCTCCAACGCAAGCGCAGAGTAAGGCCAATAGCAAACATGGCAAGTCCGCCAAAAATGGCCTCCCACAGGTAAAAGTAGGCGGGCAGCAGGTAATATCCTGTAATGGCAAGGATAGTGAGAGACGCGGAGCCGATAACTGCTGAAAGGTTGCGGTAGAGTATTCCAGCTACCACACCGCCGAACATAACGATTGAAATGAAGAACATGACGCCCTGCTTCGTGTTCTGAGGAGCCAGTACGATAAACCACAGTGCAGCGAAGGCAAACAAGGCCAGGTAAAAGAAACCAATACGCGGCCCAATCTGAGAGCGTACATATTTCCCCTGGTTGACGCCCAGCACTGCACAACTCACCCACGCGACCAGAACGAGTCCTCCCCAAGTCCAGCCAACTACAGCAGGCTTCGATTGCAAAAATTGACTGACCAGAAAACCGATAAACCATACTCCTCCCCAGATCATCAGGTAATATCCGTTATAGCCATACCCCTTACGTGTTTTGACGGTCGTCTGTTGAATTACGGCCAGCGCCTCTTGCGCTTCTTCGGGTGAGACGTTCATCATGCAGTTCCTCTCTCATTCATTTCTATTCACTTTACAGAGTACTCTATACAGCAGAGTACTCTGTAAACCATGATTTGTCAAGTGTTTCTCTGTGAGGATGCAATAATCATGCAGACCGCATTACATGTGACAGAAGATGTCAGGTATAGAGGTGTATCTTTGCTGCGTGGTATAATACAGATACATTTGGAAAGAATATTCTATGACTTACTAAGGATTACAGCATATGCCAGAGTTCAAAGTAGAGGCCCCTTTTGTGCCGACGGGAGATCAGCCGGAGGCGATTACGAAGCTGGTGGATGGCATTCGAAAAGGCTATGAGAAGCAGACGTTGCTGGGCGTGACGGGTAGTGGCAAGACTTTTACCGTTGCGCGCATTGTTGAGCAGATACAGAAGCCGACATTGGTGCTTGCGCCCAATAAGACGCTGGCGGCGCAGCTTTATAGCGAGTTTAAGGAGTTCTTTCCCAACAACGCCGTCGAGTACTTCGTCTCATACTACGACTATTATCAACCGGAAGCATACATTCCGCGCAGCGACACCTACGTTGAGAAAGAGAGTATGATCAACGAGGAGATCGAGAAGCTGCGTCTCTCGGCTACGCGCAGCCTGTTCGAGCGGCGCGATGTGCTGATTGTGGCCTCGGTTTCGTGCATCTATGGCCTGGGCAGCCCGGAAGAATATGGCGAGGTTGTCCTGACTCTCAAAGTGGGCGAGGAACGCCGCCGCGACAAGATTTTGCGTCATCTGACGGATATCCAGTATGAACGCAACGACGCGAACTTTGTACGCGGGCGTTTCCGCGTGCGCGGGGATGTGCTGGAGATTTTCCCGGCTTACGAGGATGTCGCGGTGCGTATCGAGTTCTTTGGCGACGAGATCGAGCGTTTGACGGAGATCGACCCGCTCACTGGCGAAGTGCTGGGCAAGCGGCAACGGTTGGATATCTATCCAGCAAAGCACTGGGTCACAACTCAGGAGCGTTTGAACAAATCCATTGAACTGATCGAGGCCGAGTTGGAGGAGCGCCTGGCCGAGTTAGAGGCCGAAGGCAAACTGCTGGAAGCGGCGCGTCTAAGGCAGCGCACGAACTTCGACATCGAGATGCTGCGCGAGACAGGCTTCTGTTCTGGCGTCGAGAACTATTCGCGCCACCTGGCGGGACGCCCGGCGGGCGAACAGCCCTGGACGCTGATGGATTACTTCCCCGATGATTACCTGCTGGTGGTAGACGAATCGCACGTGGCGCTGCCACAGGTGCGCGGCATGTTCGCCGGAGACCGTTCGCGCAAGCAGGTGCTGGTCGATTATGGTTTCCGCCTGCCATCCGCGCTGGACAATCGCCCGCTCATGTTTTCAGAGTTCGAGAAACAGATCAACCAGGCGCTTTTCGTCTCCGCCACACCCGGACCTTATGAACACGAACACAGCGCGGCCATCGTGGAACAGGTCATTCGTCCGACCGGATTGCTCGATCCACAGATTCATGTGCGCCCCACGAAGGGCCAGATCGATGATCTACTGGCTGAGATTCGCCAGCGCGTCGAGAAGAAGCAGCGCGTGCTCGTCACAACGCTGACCAAGAAGATGGCGGAAGACCTGGCGGATTACATGCAGGAACTCAACATCAAGGTCCATTACCTGCACTCCGAGATCGATACGATTGAGCGCATCGAAATTCTGCGCGATTTGCGGCTGGGCGTCTATGATGTAGTGGTGGGTATCAACCTGCTGCGCGAGGGTCTTGATTTGCCGGAGGTTTCGCTGGTTGCCATTCTCGACGCTGACAAAGAGGGTTTCTTGCGCTCCGAAGGGTCGCTGATCCAGATCATCGGACGCGCCGCGCGTCATATCGAGGGCAGCGTGATTATGTATGCCGATACCGTCACGAAGTCGATGCAACGCGCCATCGGTGAGACCAACCGCCGCCGCAAGCTGCAAACCGCGTTCAATGAGAGTCACCATATTACGCCACGCGGCATCATCAAAGATGTTCGGATGCTGTCCGAGCGCATAAAAGCTATGAGCGGCGCAAATGTTGACGCGACTGACGCGAAGTCGGTGGCGACGGCTCTGGCAGGTATTCCTAAAGATGAGGCGCTGCGCCTGATTAAAGACCTGGAATCGCAGATGCGCACAGCCGCGAAACAACTGGAATTTGAGAAGGCGGCGCAACTACGCGATCAGATCATCGAGATTCGACGCTCGATGATTGAGTAATGGCGGCCTCTTGCGCCTCATCTGCGTTCGATGATTGGGTAACAGGAGCCGGTTCTGACTCATCAGAGGGAGAAGGGGGCAGTGCGTCCAGCGTGAAACAGAAGCGACTGCCTTCGCCGGGTACGCCGGTGCTTTCGACCCAGATGCGACCGCCCATGTTTTCCACCATTTGTTTGCTAATGTATAACCCCAGGCCGGTGCCGCGCACAGAACCGACCATGTCGCGTTCGAGCCGCACAAACTTTCCAAAAAGGAGCGAGATATCCGCAGGCGGAATGCCCGGCCCGGCATCCTGCACGCTGACAAGCACTTTTGGCAAGTCACCCTGTGTTCCATTAACAGACGAACTTACAAGGGGTTCCGCACAAATCGTGATAGGGGTTCCGCGTGGTGAATACTTGAATACGTTAGAGAGCAGGTTGACCAGAACCTGGTGTAGGAATTGCCGGTCGGCTCTGACCATGAGTGAATGTGCTACTTGCACATGCAGATCGTAATCTTGCTGCTTATCGGGTTCAAAGAGGGCGATTACTTCGTTGACCATCAGCGCTATTGACAGTTCTTCGATTTGCGGCTCCTTGCGGAATACATCTCCGCGAATAGCATCCAGCACATTGCTTACCAGGTGCAGCAATTCTTCGCTGCCATGTACGGCATGGTCGATGAAGGTATTTTGCAATGTCTCGTCCAACTGCCCCCGGTATTCGGTAAGCAGGTCAAGATAGCCATGAATTTCCGTCAGCGGAGTGCGTAGCTCATGGTTGACATTGAGCAGAAACTGGTCTTTGAGTTCATTGAGATGCAGTTGTTGCTCATAGGCCGACTCTAATTGTATGGCCTGTTTTTCCAATCGCTCGTTTGCTTCGCTCAACGCCTGGTTCTTGAGAGACACTTCTGTCTGCATTTGTTGCAGCTTTTTATTGAATTCAAGAGTCTGGCGAATAACAAAGAATTGTCGCAAAACAACCAGCCCGATTAGTGCCGCGCCTCCAAAATACACACCCTGGTCCAACACGCTACCTGTACCCAGTTGCCAGACATACACCATCAAGGCAAAAACCGCCGGGATGAGTATATAGGGTAAGAGTGAAAGCCATTCAAAGCGAATCGACACAGCATTGGCAGGAGTCTTACCATCAGTGGCCGCAACATGTGCGTTCCTTTTTCGCGCAATAGTTAAAGTCTGCGCGGCCAGGCCGATCAACATATAGCCCAGGGGCCAGCCGGCGTCCTGCAAGCCGCTGGCATACGCACCCTGCAAATTCATAATGGCATAGGTGCTGTCCGCTATAACAATTATGAGAAAGCCAAGCGCCAGCAATTGCACAGCAGGCCACAAAGTCTGGTTATGAGAGAGCATCATCAAACGCAGGACACAGAAAATCAGCACCAGGTCAAAGAATGGGTACAGGCTCCCCACAATTTTAGCTATGAGGGTCTCCTGCCCTTGCAGCATGGTTGGCCCAAGCACAAAATACCAGCTAAAGGTAATGGCTGAGAACATGATGATGAAGCCATCGAGGATCACACGCGCGCGGGTCGTCTGGATGAGAGGACGGGTAGGCAAGAGGTAGATACCGATGAAGAAGAACGGGAAGGTACTCAAATAACCCACGTCCGCCCAGGAGGGGAAATTCTTTAGATTCTGAATATCATAGACAGTATAGATGACCTGGCCGATAAACTGGCAGAAAATGCCAGCCGCGAAAAGCAGGGGCAACCATCGCCGGGCAGTGTCAACATTGACGGGTGTTTCAGCGCGTGATGATACTCTCCTGAAGGGCAATCGCAAGCCAACAAGACAGAGGAGCGTTCCCAGCAGCCAGCCAAGCACCTGCCCCACGTCGTCCATGATAACAAACTGGCCATGCATGCCAGGTTTAAAGATAACGAGGGCCAGAAACAGGCTATTAAATACAATATAGACGCCAACGCTATACCAGAAAGAGCGGGGCAGCATACCTTTTCTGGCGATCATGGAACATATCTCCCAACGCATTACAAGGAGAGAACATTCTCGTCACATCTCCTATCAGTTAGAAAAAACAATCAACCTGAGCATATTATAGAGGGGTCTGAATGCTATAGTAGAGTATGACATATTTGTGATCTTTTTTCAAGCATTTGATCTAAACGGCTATCTTTGAGGGTAAACAAAACACATTGCTTTTGCATCTTTCTCATTAATAGACCGATTCGACTCTATCATCTTCTTTTACATTCAGAAATTAATTTCCGCTCAAATAATTCTCGCTGCTTGTTACATATGAGGTGAAAGCTCGTTGCATAATATAGATTTCTATCTATGTATATTCGTGGAAAGATTGTAAATAGGCATATGTAAGGAAGAACAGGATGACCAAAACCCCATCAATTATTCCAGACGAAGTTCCTTCGGATAGTGTCAATGCTACACATATAGAAAGAGTAAACAATCTCCTTGAGTGGTGGTATCGTTTCAGCGCTCCCGCCGAGGTTGCGGAAAGCGCAAATTTCCTCTTCCGCGAGCGATACCGGCGCGGGCGTGTCGCCAGTCTGATTATCCTGGGGACATTGTGCGCGATAATCTTGCTGCTTCCCATCATTATTACATATGCCCCGGTGCAATTCAATCTTCCCTGGGTCTTCGCCAGCAGGCAGCAGGTATTCTCTGCTGCCTGCTGGCTATACCTGCGAATAGCTTAGGACGTGTGCAACTGGCCGGTACTCTGTTAATCGTGGCGGTAGACGTAATAGTGGCCGGCGTTATCCTCAGCGAACGAAACGGTCTCGATCCAATCTTTCTGAGCATGTTCGACCTGCTCGTTGTCACCGAATTAATCGCGGCCTCGATTCTGAATCCGTCCAGCGTCTTCGGGGTAGCATTGATTAACATCCTCCTGATCGTGCTTGATCTCAATTTTCAACCGCACTCGATGATGTGGATGCAGATGGTGATGTCACAAACACTTGGCTATTCGCTCCTGGCGCGGCCGGTTACTCTGTACCTGGTTGTCGCGGCGGTGGCGTTTTTGTGGGTGCGCAGCGCGCTGAAAGCGCTCCAGAGAGCGGACCGCGCCGAACTGATCGCCGAACTGGAAAGGCGTGAAGTCGAGCAGAAAAA
>CAAGKR010398375.1_pt1 | contig 10113 bp, 13 predicted proteins | sample 2556971 | NCBI WGS metagenome assembly CAAGKR01 (sample SAMEA5207829, study PRJEB30636) | soil metagenome | biome: forest; feature: boreal; material: soil | place: USA | collected 2011-09 | depth 1 m
CACTGTTCCCATCGATGCCGGTCACGAACCCGGGAAGACTGTGACCCCGGCCGCGCCGCTAGGGTCGCTCACCTCCGAGCGAGGGGAGCCGTCATGAAGGACCTGCGTGGACGCACCGCGGTGATCACGGGCGCGGCGAGTGGGATCGGCCTCGGTATTGCGCACGCCCTGGGCGACGCGGGGATGAACCTCGTGCTCTCGGACGTCGAGCCCGACCCGCTGAAGGAGACCGCCGAAGAACTGTCCACGTACGGAACCCGCGTCCTCGCGGTGCCCACGAACGTCGCCGACCGCGCCGCGGTGGCGGCACTGGCCGACGGCGCCTACGGCGAGATGGGCCGCGTCGACGTGCTGTGCTCGAACGCCGGCGTCGGGGTGTTCCCGCCGATCGCGGAGGCGACCGCTTCCGACTGGGACTGGGTCGTCTCCGTGAACCTCGGCGGGATGATCAACTGCCTGCTCGCGTTCCTGCCGCGGATGGCCGAGCAAGAGGGCGACAAGCATGTCGTGCTCACCGCGTCGATCGCGGGGCTCGCGCCGTTCAACATGACGATCTACTCGACGACGAAGTACGCGATCGTCGGGATGGGCGAGTCGCTGGCACAAGAGTCGGAAACGAACGGCTACGGCATCGGCGTGAGCATCCTCTGCCCCGGCGGAGTCGACACCAAGTTCGGCACGTCGAACCGCAATCGTCCGGGTGGCACGACGGGACAACAGATGTCACCGACCGGCTCGAGGCGCGGCTCCGACCCCGACCGACTCCAGACGACGATGGATCCGCGCGACGTGGGTAGCTGCGTGCGCGACGCGATCGTCGACGGCGACCTCTATATCGTGCCGCACCCGTACACACGCGCGCTCGTCGAGGCCCGCTCCGCGCGCCTCGGTGCCGCGTACGACAAGGCCGCCTCGCACGAGACATGACCCCGATGCGTCGTTGCATCGTGATCACGCTGCTGCTGACAACGGGTGCCGTCGCCGGCGCATCGACGCCCGGCGCGGCGAGCACCAACTTCGCTCGGAAGATCAACGTCGGCAACGGCCGGAGGATGTTCCTCGAGTGTCGCGGCACGGGGAGCCCCACGGTGGTGTTCGAGTCCGGGTACCGCAATCGCGGTGACGTCTGGAGCGCGCAGCCCGAGCCGGGAAAGACGATCACCACCGTCGAGCCCGCGGTGGCCGGGTTCACGCGGGTCTGCACGTACGACCGCCCCGGTACGACCCTCGGCGACAACAAGACCAGCCGCAGCGATCCGGTGCCGAACCCGCGCACCGCACAGGACGCGGTCGACGACCTGCACGCGCTCTTGGGCGCGGCGAAGGTGCCGGGTCCCTACGTGCTCGTGGGCCATTCGATGGGCGGCCTCTTCGTGCGCCTCTACGCCGCCGAGCACCCTGACGAAGTCGCGGGCATGGTGCTCGTCGACTCTCTGCCCGAACAGCTCGAGCCCCTCCTCTCCGCCGACGACTTCGACCGCTACGCGGCGCTCGTCGATCAGGTACCGAAAGAGCTCGCGTTCTACGCGGACAAGATCGAGACGGTCGATCTCCGGGCGAGCTACGAGCAGATGCGTCAAGCGTTCGCGGCCAACCCTCCCGGCGACATCCCCTACGTGGTGATCGCACGGGGCCGCGACCTCGGCCTTGCGGACGATCCCCCGGGCTTCCCCAAACGGGTCGAGGACGCCTGGCGGACTGCACAAGAGCAACTGGCCGCGCTCGCTCCGAACGGCAAGCTCGTCATCGCGAAGAAGGCGGGTCACTACGTGCAGCTCGAACAACCGCGAGTCGTGATCGACGCGGTTCGCGGCGCCGTCGACGACGTGCGCGCGTCCGACTGAGCGACTTGCTCAGGCCGCAGCTCGGCGACGCTGCTGGCGCGCCTGGTAGCTCGCGACGTGCGTGCTCATGTCGGCGAAGAACGCCAGCACCACGACGAACCAGCCGAAGCCGCTGACGCCTTGGATCGGGGCGTACGCGACGGCCCACGCCAGCGTGGTCCACGGCAGGAAGAGAAAGCCGACCAGGGCGATCCAGAACGAGTCGAAGGCGATGCTCATCCGATCGCTGAACAGCCAGACGAGGAAGATGGCAAGCCGAGGCGAGAAGAACGCGACCAGGGCAACGATGCATCCGCACATGGCGTGAGAGGCTACGCCGAACGCGGGTTTCGGCGTGCGGAAGGATGGCATGGGAACGCTCGACGGCAAGGTCGCGCTGGTCACCGGCGCGGGGCAGGGAGTCGGCGAGGGGATCGCGCTCGCCCTTGCACCGAGGGCGCACAGGTGATGGCTGCGGGCCGAACGCTCGAGAAGGTCGAGGCCACCGCGGAGGCGATCAGGGGCAGGGGCGGGAACGCCCGAGCCGTCGCTTGCGACGTCAAGCACGAAAACCAGATCCTCAGCAGTGTCGCGGCGACGCTCGAGGCGTTCGGCACCGTCGACATCCTCGTGAACAACGCGCAGGAGGTGTCGCTCGGCCCGCTGCTCGACATGACCCGCGACAACTTCGAGAGCACGTGGCTGTCGGGGCCGGTCGCAGCCTTCAGCTTCATGAAGGCGTGCCACGAGCACCTGCAGCACGGTGGTGTCGTGATCAACCTCGCCACGTCGGCGAGCCTGCGCCTCGACCCGCAGGGCTACGGCGTGTACGGCGCGGTGAAGGACGCCATGCGCACCATCTCGCGCGTCGCGGGTTGCGAGTGGGGTCCCGACGGCATCCGTGTGATCTGCGTCATGCCACTGGCGCGGTCGCCCGGCTACCAGATGTGGGAGCAGATGGATCCCGACGGTGCCGCCGCGTTCGCGCAGAGCGTGCCCCTCGGCTACGTCGGCGATTGCGAGAACGACGTCGGCGGCGCGGTTGCGTTCCTGTGCGGTCCGGGAGCGGCGTACATCACCGCGACGACGATCACCGTCGACGGCGGCCAGGCCTACGTTCGGTAGCTCAGGTTCGCTCGCCGAGGTCGAGATCGCCGAACACCTCGCGCGCGTGCGCAGTGTCGGCATACTCCTTCACGATCGCGATCTTGCCGTCGCGGATCTCGAACAGCATGTGGTAGTGGTTGTTGTAGACCTTGCCGTTCACGAGCGGTGCGTAGCTCTCCACCTCCGCCGCGACCCGGTCCGCCTCGGCGGTGAGCGAGTGCACCGTGAACTGGATGCCGCCGTCCACGAAGATCGGCATCGGGTCGACGATCACCGCCTTCATGCGTTCGATCGGCGCGAAGTCGTCGGTACTCGCGCGTCCACCACCCCATTGTCCGTCGGGCGCGCAGAGTTCCCACATCTCCTGGAACCGGCGCTCGTTCATCAGCCGGTAGAACTCGAGTACCAGCGCCTTGTTCGCCTCGACCGCCATCGTGATCTCCCCGCGTCATTGCGTCAGGTTCCGCGATCGTCGAGGAACGGGAAGCGCTCGCGGGTCTTGCGCACGACGTCGGGGTCGACATCGGCGACGAGCACCGTTTCACCGGCGTCCGCTCCGTCGGCCAGCTCCTCGCCGAAGGGACCGACGATCGCGCTGTCGCCCACGTAGTCGATCCCTCCCCCGCTGCCCACCCGATTGGCGCCCACGACATACGCGAGGTTCTCGATCGCGCGAGCGCGCAAGAGCGTGCGCCAGTGGTCACGTCGCTTCTCCGGCCAGTTCGCGGGGATCACGTAACAGTCGGTGTCGCGCGCGATCGCCCAGAACTCGTCAACAAAGCGCAGGTCGTAACAGACGAAGAGGCTCAGCCTGATGCCTTCGACGTCGACGGTGACGAGCTGGTCGCCCGCGTCGTAGCGCTCGTGCTCGCCCGAGTACGAGAACGGGTGGATCTTGCAATACCGGTGCACGGTGCCATCGGGACCGGCCAGGACGAGGCAGTTCGACGGACGCTCGTGGTTGGGTTGGCGTTCGGGCACCGATCCGCACACCCACACGCCATGCGCGCGCGCCTGCTCCTCGAGGAACTGCGCGCTCGGGCCGTCGAACGGTTCGGTGATTCGGTCGGTGTCCATCGAGAAACCGGTCGCGAACATCTCGGTGAGTACCACCAGCCGGACATCGTCGGCGGCGGCGCTCTCGATCATCGGCGCCAGCCGCGCGAAGTTGGCCGTGGGGTCCTCCCACACGATGTCGTGCTGGACGGCAGCGACCTTCATCGTCGGAGCACCTGTAAGCGCGCAACCGCTTCGTCGATGACGTCGAGGCGCTTGCAGAACGCGAACCGCACGAGCGGGAGCCCGACATCGTGCGCGTCGTAGAAGACGACGTTAGGGACCGCAACCACGCCGCAACGCTCGGGCAGCGCGCGACAGAACGCGAGACCGTCGTGCTCGCCGAGCGGCCGAATGTCGGTGGTGACGAAATAGGTGCCGTGCGACGGGAACACGGTGAGACCGGCATCGGCGAGACCTCGCGACAACCGATCGCGTTTCTCGCGCAGCTCCGCGGCGAGCGCGAGGAACATCGCGTCCGACAATCCAAGGCCCGCGGCGATCCCGTACTGGAACGGACCCGCGTTCACGTACGTGAGGAACTGCTTCGCGGTTCGCACCGCGGTCACGAGCGGCGCGGTCGCGCACACCCATCCGACCTTCCAGCCCGTGCAGGAGAAGGTCTTGCCCCCCGAAGAGATGGTGACAGTGCGGTCGCGCATGGCGGGCAGCGTCGCGAGCGGCACATGCTCACCGTCGAAGACGAGGTGCTCGTAGACCTCGTCGGTGACGGCGAGGAGGTCGTGTTCCAGGCACAGGCGCGCGATGGCCTCGAGCTCTGCCCGTGAGAAGACCTTGCCCGTTGGATTGTGAGGAGAGTTGAGAAGGACGAGGCGCGTACGGGGCGATACAGCAGCGGCGAGTGCATCCAGGTCGAAGGAGTATTCGGGCGGATGCAGTTGCACGACGCGCCGTTCGGCGCCCGCCATCGCGATGCACGCGGCGTACGAGTCGTAGTAGGGCTCGAACGTGATCACCTCGTCGCCCGGCTCGCACAACGACAGCAACGCGGCGGCGATGGCTTCGGTCGCACCGGCGGTGACGAGTACCTCGGTCTCGGCGTCGAAGTCGAGGCCGTACCAGTGGTATTGGTGCGTGGCGATCGCCGACCGAAGTTCGGGAATGCCGGGCCCCGGCGGGTACTGGTTGTGTCCGGCGCGGATGGCCGCGATGGCCGCGTCGAGCACCTGTTGTGGTCCGTCGGTGTCGGGGAAGCCCTGACCCAGGTTGATCGAGCCGGTCTCGACCGCGAGCGCCGACATCTCCGCGAAGATCGTGGTGCCGAAGCCTTGGAGGCGCGAGGTGAGGTACGGCACGCGATCGCTCACGGTTACCGCGCCAGGAAGCTGAGCCGCACGTGACGGCGCGGGTTGTCGCGGTTCAGGTCGACGAGCACCACGCTCTGCCACGTACCGAGGAGCGGCTCGCCGCCTTGTACCGGCACGACGAGGGTCGGTGCGACGAGCGCGGGTACCACGTGATCGGCGCCGTGACCCGGCGACCCGTGCACGTGACGGTACCGGTCGTCGCGTGGAAGCAGAAGCTCGAGCGCGTCGACGAGAACACTGGGAGCGAACGGCCGCGTGGCCGGGCATCCCGGCCACCAAGTGAGCGACCCATGATGCGGCGCGAACACGTTGCAGAATCCGCCACCGCGTCCCGCGCAGAAGGCACGCACCTGTTGAGTGAGGTCGACGACCCGGTCGCGCGTCGTGTCTACATCGACGACGATCGTGTCCATTCGCCAACGAGCATACGCTCGGGGTATGCGGAGGCGCGTCGGCTGATGACAGCACCGAGCACAAGCCGTCCCCACATGCCCGGCTACGGCGTGCAGCCGGCGGACGAGGGCACCGGACTGCTGCCGTGGTCGTGGGCCGTCGAACGGCTGACGGCGTCGCACGGCTACTGGCTCGCGACGACCTGGCTCGGAAGAGGGAGTCCCCACGTCATGCCGGTGTGGAGCGTGTGGTGGCAGGACGCGCTGTGGTTCAGCAGCGGCCTCCGATCACGCAAAGCACGGAACATCGAACACGACGAGCGCTGCGCGTTCACCACCGACGATGCCCGCAATCCGGTCGTCATCGAGGGAACCGCGGCGCGCGTCAGCGCGAGCGACGCGATCGCCGCGTTCAACGACACCGTCAACGCGAAGTACGAGACGAACTATTCGGTCGACTTCTACGACCCGTCGATCAACGGTGTGCTCCGCGCGGCGCCGGTCTGGGCGTTCGGCGTGTCGGAAGGCGACTTCACCGGATCGCCGACGCGCTGGACCTTCGGATGACCGACGAACTTCTCGAGCACTACGGCTTCGACCCTTCGGCACCGGACGCCAACGAGTCGCCGGCGCTGCTCGCGTTTGCGCTCGAATCGGGCGCGTCCGAAGAAGAGATCCGCCATGCGATCGAAGGCGGCTTTCTCCATGCGGTCCCGGTGCGCCGTGGGCTCGTCGGGGGTCGCGAACGGTGGACCTTCGTCGAGATCGCGGATCGAGCCGGTCTCGATGCCGACTTCTCGCGCCGGCTGTGGACCGAACTCGGGCTTCCCGAGGACGAGGTGACGACCTTCTCGGAGCGCGACCTCCCGCTCTTCGAGTACTTCGCGTGGAGTCGCGAGCTCTTCGGCACTGAAGAAACGCTGCACTCCGCGCGTGTGTTGGGGTCGGCGCTCTCCCAGCTGGCTGATTCGGAGATCGCACAGATTCGCACTGCGCTCGAAGCGCCGCTCGCTAGGAGTGGAGGTACGAGACTCGACATCGGGCGACTCCTGTTGGGGTTGCTCGACATCGTTCCCCGCCTCCACGAGGCGATGCTCGTCATGCACCGGCGGCAACTCCTCAGCGCGGGCCAGCGGTACGCGTTGTGGGGAGTCCGGGCGTCGGAGGCGGGCACGACCGACTGCGTCGTGGGCTTCGCCGACATGGTCGGCTTCACCACGCTCGGCGAGCACCTCGGAACCGCCGAACTCGATGCGGTGCTGCGCAAGTTCGAGCATCGCGTCGTGGAGGCCGCGACGAGTACGAGCTCTCGGCTCGTCAAGCTGATCGGCGACGAGGCGCTGTTCGTCGCGGGCAGCACCGAGGACGCGCTGGCCATCGCTTCGGCACTGCTGCGCGACCCCGACCTCCCCGACCTGTGCGTCGGGCTCGCGGCCGGCGAGGTCGTGACCCGCGGCGGCGACGTCTATGGATCGGTGGTGAATCTCGCGGCGCGGCTGGTGGGCATCGCGGCTCCCGGTCAGATCCTCGCCGACTCGCGAGCCGTGGAGCGGCTCCCTGCGGCAACGGACGCAAGAGTGGAACCGCTCGGATCACGCGCGATCGCCGGTTTCGAGCAGCCGGTCGAGGTGTTCGCGATCAGCCCGCGTCCACCAACCAGCTGAAGCCGTTGTCTCGGAGACCCTCGATGATGCGGGCGGTCACCGGCTGCAGCTGATCTGTGAGCAGGATGACGCCGAAGATCGCGAGGATGCCCGCGGACACGAGCGTGATCGCGCGCGAGTGCCGCTTGAACCAGTTGAGCGTCCGCGTGAGCTTGCCCATCGCGAGCCCAACCATGAGGAACGAGAGTCCGAGCCCGAGCGAGTACGCGACGAGGAGCAGCGCGGCGCGCGCGATGTTGTCTCCGACGGCTGCGAAACCGAGCACCGCGCCGAGCACGGGGCCGATGCACGGCTGCCAGCCGAGGCCGAACGCGGCACCCGCCACCGGCGCGGCGACGGGCCCGAAGCGCTCGAGGTGCGGATGGAAGCGCACCTCCTGGTAGAGGCTCGGCGTAGTGAGGATCTGCGAACCCGCGAGGTAGCAGGCCATCAGGAGCACGAGCCCACCGGAGATACGGGTAAGGGTCTCCTGGTTGCTGAAGAGCGCGTTGCCGAGGGTGGTGGTGAGCAACCCGAGCAGCACGAACACCACCGTGAAGCCGAGCACGAACATGCCGGTGTTGATCGCGATCCGTTTGAGGTAGTGAGGGCTGCCCTCTTGGATCTCGCCGACCGAGAGTCCGGTGACCAGGCTGAGATATCCGGGCACCATCGGCAAAACACATGGCGACAGGAAGGAGATCACGCCGCCACCAAACGCGGTGAGGAGATAGAGGTTGCCGGAGACGTTCGCAGCAAGGACACTCACGAGCACCCGATCGTACGGGTCCGGCGTACGCTGCGTCGCACGGGAAGCCCGGGGATGAGCCCGCTGTGCGGACGGCGGAAATGCCGACATGCGGCGGCGAGGCGAGCACGGCGAGCCGAGATGCTCGCCAGGAACGAGCGTCCGCGGCGCAGGTACCCTGCGCCGCAGCGAGCGACGAATAGTGAGGAGACCGCCGAGCGGATCGGTCCGGCTGCACGCCTCCGGCATCACGACGTCACGAGTGAAGACGACTGGAACGAGACCGTCGCCGACGTGCGCGCGCAGGAGGGCAAGCTCGACGTGCTGATCAACGACGCGGCGGTGCTGCACTTGTCGTCCATCGACGACACCACTCCCGAAACGTTCGAGCGGGTCTTCCGCGTCAACTGCTTCGGACCGTTCCTCGGCACGCGCGCCTTCCTGCCCGTGCTTCGTGAGACGCGCGGCGCAATCGTGAACATCGGGTCGATCAACAGCATCTTCACACTGCCGGGCACGGTTGCGTACACCGCCGCGAAGTTCGGCCTGCGCGGCCTCACGAAGTCGACCGCGCTCGAGAACGGCAAGTACGGCGTGCGTGCCAACATCGTGTGCCCGGCCACGGGCAATCCCGAGATGCACTTCGATCTCGTGGGCAAGGAGCGATCAGGCGATCTGCCGGCGGAAGGGCCGAAGACACCAGGGCAAGAGTCGTCGGACGAGCTTGTCACCGGCATGGACCTGCGACCGATCGCCGCGGTCGCGCTGTTCCTCGCGTCCGACGAGTCGCGCTACTGCACCGGTGCCGAGTTCGTCGCCGACAACGGCATGCAAGTAGGCCCCGTCATCGACATCCCCGGCGTCTGGACCTCAGAGGTCTAACCGGCCTCGCTCTTCGGCAATGCGCGCTTCGGCGATGTCGATGTACGACTGGTCGGTGTCGTAACCCACGTAGTGCCGGTTGTTGCGCGCGGCTGCGATCGCGGTGGAGCCCGACCCGAGAAATGGATCGAGTACGACGTCGTCGACGTACGTGTGGAACTGGATGAGCCGTTCGGGAAGCTCTACGGGGAATGGTGCGGGGTGCTTCACGCGCCGCGCGCTCTCCGGTCGAATGTCCCACACGTCGAGCGCGGCGGCAAAGAACTCGTCCTTCGAGATCGTCGACTCGTGGGGCAGCCCCAGCGCCTCTCGCCGCTTCGGCTCGATCGCCCGGTTGAAGCGGCCCTTCGACGCGACGATGACGCGCTCGGTGACGTCACGCATGACGGGGTTCGAGGCCTTGAGGTACGAGCCGAACGCACAGGAGCCGGACGCACCCTTTGCCTTCCGCCAGATGATCTCACCCCGCAGCAGGAGGGCGAGCTCGTCCTGGAGAATCGTGGTGACGTCACCCGCGAGGGACCGATAGGGCTTGCGGCCCAGGTTGGCGACGTTCACCGCGATGCGACCACCGGGCTCGAGCACACGAACGCACTCGGCAAAGACGTCGCGGAGCATCCCCAGGTACTCGAAGTAGCTCTTGGGGATGCCACCTTCGCCGAGCGCGAGCTCGTACTCCTTGCCGGCGAAGTACGGCGGTGACGTCACGACAAGAGCGACGGAGTTGTCGTCGACGGCGCGCATGTCGCGCGCGTCGCCACAGAACAACGTGTCCGCCGCACGGCACGGGTTGACCGTCTCGTCCTTCGAGATTTTCGGCGGTGTGAACCGCGCGTAGAAATCGCTCGCGTCGTGACTCTCGCGGTTTCCGGAGCCGAAGGCCCGCGTCCGTGTCGCCATCGCGGGAACCGTACCGCCCCTACCCGGAGGCGGACCGGATGCGGCGGCGGCGGAGCCACACCGTGCCGACCGCGGCAGCGGCGAGCACGCCGGCGGCTACCGCGACGCCCACGGGCGAACCCGCGCCGTCGTTACCACCGCCCCCGCGGCTCGCCACGAGCGCTTGGGCCTGCTCGTCGTCGCGGCGGTGCGGCCTCGATGTCGAGGTCGAGGTGGGCGCAGTCTTGGACGGGG
>CAAGKR010013068.1_pt1 | contig 10112 bp, 8 predicted proteins | sample 2556971 | NCBI WGS metagenome assembly CAAGKR01 (sample SAMEA5207829, study PRJEB30636) | soil metagenome | biome: forest; feature: boreal; material: soil | place: USA | collected 2011-09 | depth 1 m
ACGGTGATTGGCTTGACCATGAGGCCCATCCCCGGGTCAGACCAGTCATGGTTGCCCGTGCACAGGTAGGCACCCTGCGAGACGACCGCGTTCGACGCGATCCGAACGGACACGAAGTTGTCTATCCAAGCCCTCTCCCCTATCCACGCGTTGTCCCCGATTTCCAGGTGCCAGGGGTACTTGACGTGGACGCTCGGCTTGATGAGGACACCACGGCCAACCTTGGCGCCGAACCGACGCAGGGTCCAGCGCTTGAGCGAGTAAGGCGTCAGGAACGGATTGAGGAGGATTAGCGCCTCGACGATGAGCCAGAGCGCTCGAATTGGATACGAGCGTCCGGGGTGGTAGTCACGCCGGGACGTCTTCGACAGATCTACCGTCATTAGGGCGAAACACCCCTATTGCTGCTAACTTGGGTACACAGCAGAGGGCCGCGTCCGGCAAGTGCGCCTCTGCGGGCCAACAACCACTGCCAGCGCCAACGCAGGACGTCACCTTTGCATACGGCCTCGCTCTCTAACTCGAAACGCAGGTTACGCGGCTGTCTCTGGCTACGGTGCCGCCCAACCCTAGATCTGTTCACGCTTTGCACGCTGCGACACCAAAATGGATTGGTACATTTCTTCCAGTTCCGCGGCAACTCTGGGCCAAGCGAACTTCGTATCCACAAGGTCCCGTCCGGCTGTTCCCATCTGACGAGCCGCTTCAGGGCTGGCGAGGATCACGCCAATGCTCCGGGCAATCTCGGCTGAATCTCGCTCAGCTACGAGGCCGGCTCCGGCAGCTTCGATCTCCTTGGCAATGGCTACATGGGGGCTCACAACCACGGGGCAACCGACCGCCATGGCCTCGGCGACAGCGACTCCGAAGCTCTCATCAGCCGAGGGAAGAACGAAGACGTTCGATCTCTGGAGGAGAGCCCGCTTCCGAGTCCCGGAAACAGTCCCGACAAACGAAGTCCGATGGCTCAAGCCCATAGACTCAACGCGTGGCAGCAACCGTGCTCCAATTCCCTGATCGTCCGGTCCCGCGATCACCAAGCGTGCACTTGGGTAAGTAGCAGCGACGATGGCGAAAGACTCAAGAAGGAGTTCAAGTCCCTTCTTCGGAGCAAGACGCCCAAGGAACGTAATCAACGGGCCTCCACGATCGATGTCGACACCGATTGAATCGCCATCCGCCGGGATAGGCGACCGAAGCGCTTCGGCGTCGACACCGAGCGGAATCACCCAGGTAGGGTTTAGGTAGCCGAGACCACTGAGCGATTGTGCCTCCAGGGAAGAGGTGGCGAGAAGTGCCGCCGCCCTACGCACAATCCGATCCTCAACGAGGAAGTGATATGCATCCTTCGCTGCCCGTCGCTGTCGACGATGCCATGGGTCCAAGGCCCCATGAGGCTGCAACACAAACGGAACTCTGTGACGCGCGCATGCCCATGCCGCCGCGATCGTTTGGAACCTGTAAAGCCCGTTGATGTGAACCACGTCGAACTCAGGCACCCGTCGCAGCAGGTCGGCAAGCAGCGGCCATGACACGAGAAACCGGCGCGGGAATGCTAGGCCATGGAACGTGACTGTCGCCTCTCCCCACTGGACCGGTCGCCCAAGCGGGACGGGCAGTTCGCCAGCTCCGTCGATGTTCGTGGTTATCACTTCGACATCGTGCCCTCGCGCTGCGAGCCATCGCTGCGACTCGAGCACAACGACAGGCGGTCCGCCGTAGCGAGGGGCCAGCCAGCCGATGACGTGGAGTATTCTCACTCCGCCCCGCCTTGTCGCGGCCATCGTTGGGTTCTCGCCCAGATGAACAGATAGATCGCCCGGCTGCACATGTACGGCACCAAGGGTGCGCGTCCGCCGGGCATCAGCGCATCGAGTCGCAATAGGCGCGAACGCTCAGGACCGTATCGGCGTGCCAACTTGGCTGTGGCCGCCTGCACGCCGTCAGGGCTTCCGGTCAAATTGCACCAAGGTCTCTACCCCAACAGGAGTCGTGCACCGGATCCGGCGAACGACCAGAAGGCCAGCCGCCTTCGCCATCCAGTCGAGTTCCTCAGGCAGCAGTGGGTACGACTCCACCAGCTTTCGACGACGCCAGAACTCGTACGAAGCATGGCCGAAGACGCCAAAGGTGCATATCACCCCTCGACGAGAAACACGCGACAGCTCGTTCAGAATCTGATACTGAATCGGGCGAGGTACGTGTTTCATCAGCGCAAAGCTAAATGCATAGTCAACCGAGGCGTTCTCCATAGGCAACGCCTCTGCGTCCCCTCGCGAAACTAGGACAGGAATCGGTGAGCTCTTAGCCCGCTCTGTCGCGTGCTCGATCATCCCGGGCGATATGTCCACCGCGTGGATCTCACGCGCTCGCATGGCAAGAATCGGCCACCACCGCCCGGTGCCGCATGGGCAGTCGAGGATCGACACCCCATCCGGGAGTGCATCGACGATTCTCCGCACGGCCGACTGCTCGCGCCGCCAACGGTAGCGGCCGAGCAGTCCGCTGAAGCGGACTTCTTCGTACACGTCGCCGGTGCCGTAGTCCGCGTAGCCCGACTTGGCGGAGTACTCAAGGCCTCTCGTAGATGGGCCTTCCTGGCTATCCTGCATGCTGGCTCCTCTTTCCTTCCATGGCTCTTGCATAGAACGAAGCCCGCTCCCTCGCCACGGACTCAATGGAATACCCGTCGGTCGCTGCACGCCTCGCCTGACTTCCAAGTTCAAGCCGGAGGTCCCTATCCACGACCAGTCTCATGATCGCAGACTCAAGCTCAGGAAGATCGTCGGGGGATATGAGGAGCCCCACTCCGCGGCGCACGATCTCCGGGTTTATGCCGGACCGCGTGGCAACCGTTGGGAGGCCGCAGGCCGCAGCTTGAAGAAGCGCGTGGGCATCGTGTTCCTCATGATCGCGGCGAACGCGAGACGGCAACACGAAGATATCAAGTGACTGCAGAAACGCCGACACGTAGCTAGCGGGTACCGGACGAAGGAGTCGGACCCACTCACAGCGAGCGATCTTGGCTTCAATGGCCGCCGCACCTTGGCCATCACCAAGAAGATCCAGGCGAATGTCCGTCCCCAGACTCTGCCGGCAGCGTTCGACCGCGTCTATAAGCAACATGATCGCTTTGTCGCCATCGATCCGACCTGCATAGCCAACCCGGACAGCGCTCATCTCGTCAGTCTCGTTGTCTAGTCGCGGTCGGAAGTGGGAGACATCCACGCCCATGTGCGTTACCACGGCCACCGGCTTCCGCGCCACCTCGGGGAAATGCTTCAGCAGCATGGCCAGGGCGATCTCGCTAGACGCTTCGACAGCATCCACGACCCGGAAACCGGTCGTCGCCAGAAGCCCCTTCACGAGGCCTGGCAATCCTCGGTATGGCCTGTAGGTGTTCTTCTTGACTGTGCAAACCAAGACGACGCGTCGCCTGGTGAGCCGCGCCGCCACTGCTGCCTGCCAGAACGGAACTGACCAGGGGGGGTAGTCGACGTGAATGAGGTCCGGACGGTGACTTCCGAGGCCTAGTAGCGGCGGCCAGAAGAGCAGCTGATTCCGAAATCGCCACGCACGCCTAGGGACAACGTCGGTCCGACCTGTCGCCGCAGAGGCCTCGGCGAATAGGGTCACCTGCCCGCGTCTAGGCACATACGCAATCAGGGCCACCAGCCGATTCACCACTTCTATGTACTTGAGGTTCTCCTTTTCCAGATACGCATGAGAGATCAGGGCGACTTTGAGGCCTCTAGGATCCATCGAAGGGGCCCGCTCGTCCTGAGGTCCGATTTGGCACCGCGTCACCAGTCGTGGGACGAAGCGGGCACAACTCCAGCGAGTCATTGCCGACGAGGGTCACTCTGATGCCTGGCCGACCGCGCAAGATCCCGATAGCGCGCCGAACGACTGTTCCTGGCGCAACGATCCACTTCTCTATCCGGACGATGCGCGCGATCCAGTCGTCGGCGACTGTCCACTCCCGGCCGAACACCTTACGAAATAGTCGCCCTCGTTCTTGAATACTCACTGCCTTGAGTCTTCGCGAGCCTGTGATGGAGCTTGGGTAAACCGAGAACACGCCCCACTTTGCGCGAACGTGGTGGAGTCTCGACCCGGTCAAAGCCAGATCTATTAGCAACTCCTTGTCCCACCACACTGGGTTCTGGATGTTGAAACCCTTCGTCCTGTCATAAGCAGCACGGCGGATGAACGTGGCTTGCTGAAGCACCATGGCGGCGCCGTAGACGAGGCGCCTCAAGTTGAACGGCGATGACTCGACAACCCTAACCACGTCTCCCTCGCCGTCGACGATGTAGCCGTCACCGTAGACAACGTCCGTGGCGGGATGCCGCTGCATGTACTCCACCGCGTCGCGCACAGCTCCCGGTAGGAGCGCATCGTCCGCGTTCACATACGCGAGAACATCACCCGTGACAAGCTGAAAGCCATGGTTCAACCCATCGGCAGGGCCTTGATCAGGGACTAGTAAGACGTGGTCTATCCGGCCCGCATATCGCTCGATAACGTTTCGGCTGTCATCCGTCGAACCTGGGTCGACGACGATATACTCGATATCCGGATAGTCCTGGCCGATTACCGAGGCAATTGCGCGAGCAAGGTACCGGCCCTGGTTGAACGAGATAGTGACAATTGAGACTCTCACGTCATACTCGGGAGCGGCTCCGCTCGCTGTTTGCGGGTGAGTCGAAGCCCTAGCAGGCACAGTGCGAGCCCATAGCAGGCTAGTAACCTTGCATTGGAACCATAGGGGGAGAAAGCGATGTTCCAGATCAGCAGCATCGTGGAGAAGATGAGCAGCGGCGCCATGTCGACGCTTAATGCGGCCGGATCCGCCAGCAACCAGAGGGCGACGGCCAACACGACCAGCCAGAACACACCGCCCGCCAACCCGGCCCAGACCCAGGATTGCATGAGGTAGGAACTCGCCGGTATCAGCCCTAGGTCGGAGGACCCAGCCCCCATCTCGTAGCCAAGGGAGCCGCGACGCTCTGCGAGCAAGTCAACGTACGCGAAATCCTTAGCCCACGATCCATGACCAATGATCGGCGAATCGATGACGGCCTGGCTGGACGCAAGGACTTCCGAGCGACCGCCAACTAGAACCCCGAGATCCCCGGACTGCTCCAGGTACTTGGCCTGGGCACTGGGTCCCAAGAGACCTTCAGACGCCGCCGCGTCGTAGAGTTGGAGCGTGCCCGCGACGGCAACAGCGAGAAGGGCTAGACCCGCCGCTGCCCGTAGCAGCGAATGGTGAGGAGCTTTGTTGCGGCCGACCACGATGCTTACGAGGATGTATCCGGCACTCAGGAGACTGACGCCGCCAAGGCTGCGGTATCCGAGGACCAGATTCACCGCGCCGAAAACCAGGAATGTACCAACGGACAACACGGGGAACCGGGATCCAATCCGGCCCGACAAGAGAGCCGCGATCGCAAAGCCCGCCGGGATTGCGAACGCCCATTTCCAAGGATCGCCTTCAGCATAAGCGCTGGGGACCAGCAGGTAGCCCACGACTCCGCCCGCAGCGAGGCCTAGGGCGAAGACGCGAGCCCGCCCAGGCGTGGACACCAACACCAGTACCGCCGCGCAATCCGTGACAGTGAAGACTATGGCCGCCCATCCACGTGTGTAATCCGCGAAAGCGCTGCCGACAACAACGTCCGTCAGAATCTGAGAGAGGAGCCATCCAGCCCACAGGACCACAAACCATCGTGGAAACGGAAGGCGGTCTCTGACACTCCACAGCCACGGAAGCATCGCCATCGCAACGACTTCGCTGACGATGACCTGCCCGCCGAAGTTGATCTCGACAAAGGAAACAGCCGGCAAGATGAAGGCCCATAGGCCCACGGGGCTGAGACCTGCTGGCGTCGACCGAACGACCGAATCGCCGCGAGGTGGAGGACCAACCATTGGCGAGCGCATAGTCGGCGAGATCACTGTAGACGCTCGCCACGGGGACCGACGCCGAGGATCTCCCGGTAGAAGGCGTCGACGCGTTGCGCATAGTGCTGTGCGAGATACTCACGCCTAATTGCGTCAGCGTTGGCACGCCCTATCACCGACAGTGCCCCACGCTGACTGGCGGCTTCCCTCAGCACGGTTGCTAATGCGTCCGCGTCTCCCACTGGCACAAGGCGCCCATGGACACCGTCCTGCACGATCGACCCGGCGTTCCGCGTTGTGATCACATAGCATCCTGTGGCCATCGCTTCGGCAATGACACGGGCCGAACCCTCCGCGAGGGATGGGAAGACGAATGCGTCGGCCCGGCTCATCAAGGCCGCGACTTCGGGCCGACGAACCGTGCCGAACCATGTCACACGAGGGTCACTCAGGAACTGCGACCAGGCTGTGGCAATTGCCGACGTTATGCCCCCAACTAGATCCAGATGCCAGTTGACGTCCCTCAGACTCGAGAGCGCACGAAAGAGAACGTCTGCGCCCTTCCGTTGACAAATCGTACCCACAAAGAGCAAACGCAGGGGCTCGGCCTTAGACGGCGTGGCTCTCTCCGGGATCGAGCGAACGAATTCGGGTTCGACACCAAGGTATATGACCTTCACCCTGGTGGTGTCGAACCCAACCCACTCGAATGTCTCGCGTACAAAGTCGGAATTGACCACGATCCAGTCCGCCTTCTCGATGTCGCGCAGCACGAGGGACCAGATTCCCCGTGGCTCTGTGGGGCTCCACCCCTCTGGGAGTCGCCCTCCGTTCTGCATAAGCGGTTCCAGGGTGGCAGGGTGCGCGATCGAGTGGTCGCAGATCGTCGGAATCCCGCGGCGGCGGGCCGCGTCCACGGAATCCAGACCAAACCCAGATCGAAAGTGATAGGCATCAAGACAACGCGCCTTCCGCACCATTGTCGCCGCACGACGGCTGGCGAGACGGAAACTCGCCACTTCGACCGCCTCACCCAGTCGCACGGCCCCATTCGACTTTAGGACTCGGGCCGCCCGCTCAACGGCTTCCGACGCGAAGTCGGCGTGGACTCTGTCGCGCTCGATCAGCACACGCCTGTCCAGAATGCGGCCAAGACGCCCGAGCCTTCGCAGCGGGCCGCTGCCCAGGAGTGCCGCCGCAGATTCGCTGGGGTAGGTCCCCGTTAGGAGCTCGACGTCCCAAGCGCGTTGCCGAAGGCCAGCGGCAAGATAGGCCAGGTGGAATCGGCCACACCCATTTGAGATGAGTATCTTGGGCTGGCGCCCTAGAGCCGAGCCGTTCGACCCTGTAGCGCTCATCGTTGGGTGCATGCGACGTCACACCGGCCAACCACCCGAGCTGGCTGACGGACTATCGTCCCACCAGAGGTCGCATGCTCGACGACAACTCCATTGGCGCCGCCTCCATGCGATGAGACCTGCTCCGTCGCTCTATTGCCGAAGGGGAAGCTGTGAGACACAGCTGAACCCGCCATCCCGATGGTTCGGTCCACAATGGAGACGAAGGCCGAAAGCATCCCTGTTGCGGCCACCGCGAAGCCAGCCGTCGATCCGGCCCAGTCGGTCGCGAGAACTGGGATTGCGGTCATCAAAAAGACCGCCCGCAAACCGCGATACCAAGAACATGTTCTGTCAACGCCCTTACGGAACGATGAGTCATCGGACTCCTCCCCGTCGAAGAAATCGGTCACTGACAGTGCGCGCCTGCGCGTCAATAACGGACGCGCCGGCCGACAGCCTCCTGAAGCGGCCTGTCGGTGCTGGTAACCCAGCCATGTAGTCGTCGATTAGGTGGTCGAGTCCAAGCGCCATGGCTAGCGGCCGGAGCTCTGTCGCGATATCAGCCCGCATGTTCTCGTCGGTGGCCAAGCCGGCTTCACGTAGCACTGCCTTGAGTCTCGACTCAGCGGCCGTTCGAATCGCGCGAGCTCTCGACATCCCGAGCTTGTCTACCATTTCGGGAATGATCTCCATGCCTATTACTCGTTCGTCATGGGCCTTGTCAGTGAGGCGTCCAATCAGCTTGCTCCTGGGATAGCCAGAGCGGAACCTGACGACCCTGCGCCTCGTTGTAATAAAGGACCCCAATGGACTGAGACGCAAGTACAGACCCCAGTCAAAGCTGTGTCGAAGCCTCTCCGGAAAACCACCGGCCTCCGACCATGCCGACCGATTGAATAGCACGGCTGACAGGGACGGCTTGGGGCCGCGCAGCTCCTCGAGGAGGGTCCGAGGTGGCCTGGTTACCGCCGCAGTCGTCCATAGTCGGTGGTGGCCCACCACCTGACCGGTTTGGGAAGCCAGCAACCATCCACCACGCACTAGTACGGCATCCGGTTGTCTTGACGCTGCCTGTGAAAGGACCTCGACGAACTCGGGTTCGGCTGCATCGTCGCCACCGAGCACAGAGAACCAGTCGCCGCTCATGTTCGTAACCAGGAAGTTGAAGTGGGCCACCATTGAGAGACGAGCTGGTGGACGAATGACGCGCACGCGTCCTTGATACCGCCTGAGGATGTCCATGGTCTCATCGGTGCTGCTGTCATCCGACACGACAATTTCATCCGGCCGCACGGTCTGATTCAGGAGTGCATCAAGGGCTTCTGCGAGGAAATGGCCTTGATTATGTGAAGGGATTCCGACCGAGATGCTCGGCTTGCTTATCTCGTGGTGTGGTGGAATGCCCGTCTCGCAGCGTCGCCTCGTATCGTCCCCACCGTCAGGCAGCGTCGCGAGTCCCAACCCGCCTTCTACTTGTCGGTCAGTCATCCGATAGCCCTCAGCCTTGAAACGCCTGATCGGACAGCCCCGCCAACATCGAGCAAACCGCGAAGGAACCCCCCGATAGAGTCTTGAACCACGCGTAGGGCTGCCGGGACCACGTACGTGACCATAACAATATCGATAGCGAGTAGCGCCGTCGCGGTCCCTGGGAGCCCGAACGCAGAACCGAGAGGTACGGCCGTAAGCAGGGCAATAAGCGTGCCGGAGAGGTACACGACGGCGAGTCGCTTGTGACGGTTCGTCGCGGCTAGGACGGATGAGAGCGTGTACCACATCGAATTGGCGACGATCACGAGTAGGAGGATCAACAGAAGTAGAAACGGTGGATCGACCGCTCTGTGAGTCCACCAGCGGATGATCGCGACTCCGAACAGCGCCAGCACGAACACGAGGGAGAGCGAGGCCGCAAGCGCAAGCTGGACGGAGCGTCTTAGGATGGCGCGCGCCTCATCCAGATGGCCATTTCCCACGGCTCGAGACAACTCCGGCCATATCGCGTTGTTGATAGAGCCCATGGCCTGCAAGGCGACTCGCGTGATTGTGCGCGTCGTCGAAAAGACGACAACAGCGGGAGCTCCGAGCGTCGCCCCAACCACGATCGTGAATCCCTGTAGCGAAACTGCGTTGCCGATCGGAAACGCCATGAACGCAACTCCAAACGGCAACAGCTCCCGAAACGTCTGTAGGTGCGGGCGCTCCAGGCGGAAGCTGGACCACGGTATCCCGATGCGCAGAACGACCCACGACAGGACGAACCCCGTGATACTACCCACTAGGAAAGCCGTCGCGGCCACGCCGGGTTGCGCCCCGAGGAGCACCGCTCCCATGAGGGCACTGAACTCGATCACACGCCCAAATTGGCGCATGGTAGTCCCAAGCGGGTAGCGTCCGCCGGCGCGGTACCACGCATCAAGAACGCCGTATTGGTTGCCAACCGCCACCTGGACGAAGAGTGCGACGAGGACCATCCGGGCTTCCCAGGCGGGGATTCCAGCCGCCGTGCCAAAAACGCCGCCGAACGCCACAGCGATCGCTACCGCAGCGAGGACCGCGCATGCGGTCATAACTGTGACGATTGACCAGAGGCGCCGACCGAGGATGACCGCATCTGCACGCTTCCCCTGCGCAACAAGCATGGTCATCGAATTGCCCGCCACAGACGAGAAACTCAGGTCGCTCAGCGCCACGTAGGTCGGGACGGCGCTGAGCACCAGCCATTCCCCGTACTTAGGAACACCCCACGCCGCAAGGAACACCGGCACGCTTACGAGCTGGATGATCAGCGTGACGCCCATCCCACCGACGTTTGCGGCAAGGCCACGCACTATGCGCCCAGCCGCGCCACTGGCGACCGAGTGA
>CAAGKR010177263.1_pt1 | contig 10112 bp, 10 predicted proteins | sample 2556971 | NCBI WGS metagenome assembly CAAGKR01 (sample SAMEA5207829, study PRJEB30636) | soil metagenome | biome: forest; feature: boreal; material: soil | place: USA | collected 2011-09 | depth 1 m
CGAGAGTGCCCGCAGCAGCAGGAAGGACACCGCATAGACGAGCACCGATACGAGCAGCACCAGCACGATCCCCTCCTCCTCCTCCTCTTCGTTGTTGCGGCCGTACCCGCCCCCGAAGCCCCCGCCGAAGAACAGGGCGAACTGCGCGATCAGCGAGGCCAGCGTGGCGAAGAAGCTCGCCAGCGTCATCACCATCACGTCGCGGTTGATCACATGGGTCAGCTCGTGCGCCATCACGCCTTCAAGCTCGGCCGGGGAAAGGAGTTCGAGGATTCCCCGTGTGGCGCACACGGTGGTCGACTTCTTGGTGCGGCCCATCGCGAAGGCGTTGGGCATCGGGGTCTCCATCACGCACACCCGTGGCTTGGGCAAATCGGCCTGCACGCACAGCCGTTCGATGATCCCATGCAGCTCGGGCTCCTGGGCGGGCGAGACCTCCTTGACCCCCATCGTGGCCATCGCGATCTTGTCCGAGGTGAACATCTGCACGACCAGCAGCACCAGCGCCACCGCGACGATCGTCACGGCCCCGGCGCCGGCGGCGAACAGCACCCCGACGAACACCACGTACACCAGCCCGAGCAGGAACATCGTGAGGAGCATCCGGAACTGCAGGCCGGTGTCCTTGCCAAAGCTTGGGTGACGCGTTGCCATCGAGGCTGATTGTGGCAGAAGGAGTGGGAGCTGCCCCCACGTGCGCTCCCATGCGCGTGGGGGCAGTGGCGGCGCGGGGCGGGGCGGCGGTGTGGTGGACCGGTTCCTGCCGTTACAGTCCGGCGCGGACAATGACCGTCGCAGCGGAGACGCAATGAAGCCCGAAATTGACATTCTGGGCATCTCGATCAAGACCTTCGGTGTGATGTTCGCGCTGGGCTTCCTGGCGTGTGGGGCGGTCGTGGCGCGCAGGTTGCGTGAGCTCGAGAAGCCGGTCGACTGGGCGTATGAGATCGCGTTCGCCGCGCTGGTCGGGGGCGTGGTGGGTGCGCGCGTCTACTACGTGATCGAGAACTACAGCCAGGTCAAGCACAACCTCCTCGGGAGCGTCTTCTCGGGGTCGGGGCTCGTGTGGTACGGCGGCGTGATCGGCGGCGCGATCGGTGTGGTCCTGTGGATGCGTTGGCGCCGGGTGCTGGAATTGAGGATGTTCGACATGTGCGCGACGGCGCTCGCGCTCGGTTACGCGATCGGGCGCATCGGCTGTCAGGTCTCGGGCGACGGCGACTACGGGATCCGTTCGAACCTGCCGTGGGCGATGGGCTATCCGCACGGGACGGTCCCCACGCCGCCGGGAGTGAAGGTGCAGCCGACGCCGATCTATGAGACGGTCGCGATGTGCCTGCTCGCCTACGTGCTGTGGCATCTGCGCGACCGCGTGCGCCCGGGAGTGGTGTTCGCGCTGTATCTGCTGCTGAGTGCTCTGGAGCGGTTTCTGGTCGAGTTCATCCGCCGCAACCACGAGGTGTTCGTTGGGCTGACCGCGCCGCAGCTTGAGAGCATTGGGCTGTGCGTGGTCGGGCTGGCGTGGCTTGCCGTGATCGTGCGCCGGGGCGGAATGACGGCGCTCGGACCGACGATGGCCTGAGTGTCAAGCGATAATCACCGGCATGGTCACCGGTACGAGTCTCTCGCAGGTGTTTCCCCTGGGCAGCCGGCTGAACGAGCGCGGCCGGCTGGAGGTGGGCGGCTGCGACACGATCGAGCTGGCCAGGGAGTTCGGAACCCCGGCCTACGTGGTTGCCGAAGACGATCTGCGCACGCGCGCCCGCGCGTTCGTGCGGGCTGGGCGCGACGCTCCTCACCGCGACTTCCATGTGGTGTTCGCGTCGAAGGCGTTCCCCTGCACGGCGGTGCTTCAGCTGTTCGCGCAGGAGGGCCTGTGGTGCGACGTGGCCTCGGGCGGCGAGCTGCACCTGGCCCTCAACGCGGGCTTCTCAGCGGAGCGGATCGTGGTCCACGGCAACGCGAAGTCCGAGGCCGAGCTGGGTATGGCGTTGGGTCTCGGCGTGGGGTTCATCGTGGTGGACAACTTCGACGAGATCGACCGGCTGGAGCGGCTTTTGGCGGATCGCGACCCGGCCATCGGGGCTGTGGGCCCCGATGGTCAGCCGGTGCTGGTGCGGGTGACCCCCGATGTGTGGGCGGAGACGCACGAGAAGATCTCGACAGGCCAGGCCAATTCCAAGTTCGGCTTCTCCATGGACCAGGCGCCGGAGGCGATCGCGCGCGTGGAAGGCGTCGACGGGCTCTCGCTGGAGGGGGTGCACGCACACATCGGCTCCCAGCTGCTCGGGTTGGAGCCGTTTCGCTGCGAGGTGGAGGAGGTGGCGAAGCTCGGCGACTTCCCGGTCTGGGACCTCGGCGGCGGTCTGGGGGTGCGGTACACCGAGGATCAGCTCGCCCCCCCGACGATCGAGGAGTACGTGGCCGAGATGGTCAAGACGGCGCATGCTCACGGCATGGGCCCGGGGCGTCTGCTGATCGAGCCGGGAAGGGCGTTGAGCGCAAACGCGTGCGTGACGCTGTACACGGTGCAGAGCGTGAAGAGCAACGTCTCGCGCTGGGTTGCGGTCGACGGCGGGATGTCCGACAACCTGCGACCGATGCTCTACGGCGCGGTCTATGAAGCGCACGTGGCGGACCGCTTCGGCGGTGGGAGCAAGTGCGTGCTGGCGGGCAAGCATTGTGAGTCCGGTGACGTGATCGTGCGCGACGCGCTGCTTGACGACCCACGGCCGGGCGACGTGATCGTGACGCCGGCGACCGGGGCATACGGGTACGCGATGGCGAGCAACTACAACGGCGTTCCCAGGCCGCCGGTGATCTTCTGCTCTGAGGGTGACGCGCGAGCGGTGGTCAGGCGCGAGAGCTTCGACGATCTGCTTGCGCGGGATGTCTCTGGAGAGGAGACCGCGCCCGATGTGTCCTGATCGGAGGAGCTCCCCGGCGCCGTTCAACATCGGCCTGCTCGGCCTGGGCACGGTGGGGTCGGCCTTTGCCGCGCTGCTCGAGGAGAGGGCCGGGGAGATCGCGCGCTTCAACGGCCGCAGACCGGTGATCTGTGGAGTGCTGACGCGTACGCGGGGCAGTTTCCAGGAGATCCTGTCCGAAGCCGACCTGATCGTCGAGTTGATGGGCGGAATCGAGCCCGCCCGTGAATACCTGCTCAGCGCGATGCGCGCGGGCAAGGACGTGGTGAGCGCCAACAAGCAGCTGCTTTCCCAGCACGGCGAGGAGCTCTTCGAGACGGCGCGAGAGCACGGCGTCAGGCTGCGCTTCGAGGCGGCAGTGGCGGGGGCGGTGCCGGTCGTGCGCGTGCTCGAGGAATCGCTGTCCGCGACTCCCATCGAGCGCATTCACGGGATCGTCAACGGCACGACCAACTTCATCCTCACCGAGATGACTCGCGGCTCGAGCTACGCCGAGGCGCTCGCCGAGGCCCAGCGCTCAGGCTACGCCGAGGCGGACCCGAGCGATGACGTCAGCGGTCGCGATGCGGCGGCGAAGATGGCGATCCTCGCGCGGTTGGCGTTCGGTACGCCTGTGCATCTGAACGATGTGCGCTACGAGGGGATCGAGCACCTGCACGGCGACGACCTGGAGTACGCACGTGAGCTCGGTCTGGGGCTCAAGCTCATCGGGACCGCCGAGCGCCGCGACGGAGGCCTGTCCGTGCACGTTCATCCCACGTTCCTGTACTCCGGGCACCCGCTCTCGGCGGTGTCAGGCTCCTTCAACGCCGTGACGGTCGAGTCCGGGACCATCACCGAGATCACGATGTCTGGACCCGGCGCCGGCGGCCTGCAGACCGCGAGCGCGGTGCTGGGGGACGTCGTGAGCGTGATGACCGGTGGCGCGCGGCCACCTGCTCCGCCGCTGCCACTGCGCCTGATCGAGGACGTCGAGAGCGCCTACTACCTGCACCTGGACGTGGTCGATCGTCCGGGGGTGCTGGCAACCGTGATGCAGGCGCTCGGGGAGCAGGAGGTGTCCGTCAGGTCGGTCGTCCAGCGGGGCATGGGAGAGAATGCGCGGCTGGTGATGGTCACCCATCCGGTGCTCGAGTCGAGGCTGCGTGTGGCGATCGACCGGCTTCGGGAGTTCGACTTCCTGCGCTCTACACCGCGCACCATAAGGGTGATCGAAGAGGAGTTCGTATGAGTGAGTCGCGCAAGCAGTTGCCCCTCGTCGAAGGGGCTGCGTTCTCCGGGACACACGTGCCCCTGATCGAGCGCTACCACGAACGCCTCCCATTCGACCCCGGTGACCCACTCGTGAGCCTGCAGGAGGGCTCGACACCGCTGCTGCGCGCACCGGTGCTGTCCGAGATGGTGGGAGCGACTGTGCGGCTGAAGCTCGAGGGCGCGAACCCGACCGGCTCGTTCAAGGACCGGGGGATGACATGCGCGGTGTCCGCCGCCGTGCGGGAAGGCGCCAAGGCCGTGATCTGCGCCTCGACCGGCAACACCGCCGCCAGCGCGGCGGCCTATGCGGCTCGCGCCGGCATCACCTGTGCGGTGATCGTGCCCGACGGGAAGATCGCGCAGGGCAAGCTTGCACAGACGCTGGTTCATGGAGCGCGCGTGATCGCCCTGAAAGGGAATTTCGACCAGGCGCTGACGCTCGTGCGCGAGCTGACCGACACGCACCCGATTGTGCTCGTCAACTCGGTGAACGAATACCGCATCGAAGGCCAGAAGACCGCTGCCTTCGAGATCCACGAGGGGTTGGAAGGGGGCCTTGAAGCGCTCTGCATCCCGGTCGGCAACGCCGGCAACATCACCTCCTACTGGCGCGGATTCAAGGAGATCGGAGCGGCGCCGAAACTGTTCGGCTTCCAGGCGCTCGGCGCGGCGCCGCTGGTCGAGGGCCGGGTGATCGACAGCCCGGAAACGGTCGCCAGCGCGATCAGGATCGGCAACCCGGTCCGCTGGGAGGACGCGATGGCGGCGGCGACCGAGTCGCGGGGCTCGATCCGGGCGGTCAGCGACGAGGAGATACTCGCGGCCTTTCGCCTGCTCGCTTCCAAGGAAGGCATGTTCTGTGAGCCCGCGTCGGCGGCGTCGGTCGCTGGGCTGCTGAAGTACGGTGCGGATGGCGCTGAATCGATCGCCTGCGTGCTGACCGGTCGGGGCCTGAAGGATCCCGAGACCGCGCTCGCGAACAACGACGGCAGGATCATCCCCTGTCTTCCGGAGACCGGGCCGATCGAAGAAGCGGTGTTGGGTGATCCGTAGGCGCCTCGTGCGCGTGCCGGCGTCCTCAGCGAACCTGGGGCCCGGGTTCGACTGCATGGCGGCCGCGCTGGCCTTGCACCTGGAGCTCGAGGTGCTGGAGACGGGGGAGTTCGCCGTGGAGTCCGATCTGCCGGTGGCCTCCGGGCGCGAGAACCTATGCGTGCGGGCGTTCGAGCGGCTGCATTCCGCGGACGGCTTCACATTCAAGATCCGCTCGGAGATCCCGCTGGTCGGCGGGCTGGGATCGAGCGCCGCGGCGATCATCGCGGGGCTGATGGCGGCCGACCACCTGTTCGAGCTGGACGCCGACGTGCTGAGAGAGGCCGGCGAGGTGGAGGGCCACCCGGACAACGTTGCGGCCGCGCTGCTCGGCGGGTTCGTCGTGTGCGCCGACGGGCAGGCAACCCGGTTTGACCCCCCCACGGGATTGGAGGCGCTGGCGGTGGTGCCCGAGCAGCCCGTGCGCACCCGTGCGGCGCGTGCGCTGCTGCCCGCGCAGGTGCCGCTCGCAGACGCGGTGTTCAACGTCGCGCACGGAGCGCTGTTGACGCTTGGCCTGCTCAAGGGCGACTGGGACCTGCTGGCGCGTGGTCTGCACGATCGCCTGCACGAGCAGCGGCGCGCGGAGTTGTTCCCGCGCTCCTACGAGCTCGCGTCGCGCGTGCGAGCGATGGGAGCGCTCGGGGCGACGATCTCCGGGGCGGGTCCGACGGTGCTGGTGTGGTGCTTCTACGAGCAGACCGGCGCCGTCGCGGAGGCGCTGGGAGCAGAGGTGGAGGGCTGGGCGACGCTGCTGAGGGTCCCGTTCGAGTCCCAGGGAGCCTATGTGGGAGAGCTCTGAGGAAGGTCCTGCCCCAGAGGCCCGCCGCTCCGATCGTCTATCGGGCTAGAGGCGGGCGAGATGCTTGCGGGCGTCCTCGAAGCCTCCCAGCCGCTCCAGCACTTCGCCGGCGACGGCGACGTAGTCAGCGCCCAGGTCGGGTCGGTGGTCGAGGATCGACGTCGCCCGCTCGGCCGATTCGGCATAGGCGATCGAGGCGCGTACGACCGTGTCGAACATCTGCTCGCCAAACCGCTTCTTCAGCGAGGCCAACGACTCGCGCGAGTGGACGGTGCGCATGTCGGCCAGGTTGAGCAGCACGCCCAGCAACGACAGCTCCGGGTTCAGGCCGTCCCGTGCGAGTTCGACCACCTCCATCGCCTGCTCGACTCCCTGCAACGCGAAGTACTGGGCCTCGGCGGTGACGAGCGCCCGATCGGCGGCCACGAGCGCGTTGACGGTGAGCAGGCCGAGCGAGGGAGGGCAGTCGATCAGGATGAGCTCGTAGTCCTCAGGCAGCTTTTTAAGCGCGCGCCTGAGCGTCAGCTCCCGCCCCATCTTGCCTCCCAGCATCAGCTCGGCCTCGGCGAGGTTCAGGTTGGCGGGGATCATCTCGGCGTGGATCGCCTCGGAAGCGCGCGAGCGCCCAGAGAGCACGTCGGCGATCGTGGGCTGGACGTCGGTGGGCAGGTCGAAGTAGTCGGACAGATTGCCCTGCGGGTCGAGGTCGATCGCCAGCGTGCGCACGCCGCAGCGGCGAAGGACATCGGTGAGGCTGCGAACGACGGTTGTCTTGCCTGTGCCCCCCTTCTGCGAGAGCACGGCGATGGTGTGAGCCATTCAGGCGATACTACGCGGCGCACCGCTCAGGGGCGGCGAAGAGCTCAACCGGTGTCTGGGAGCGAGGTCGGCTCAGGTGTCTTCGGTGTCTGCCAGCGAGGTCCGCTCGGGTGTCTCGGATGCCGGCAGCGACGTCGGCTCAGGTGTCTCGGGGGCCGCGACCGACTGGGGCGCCACGTCCAGGAAGCTAAGGCGGTAGCGGCCGACAATGATCTCGTCGCCGTCATTCAGCACCTTTCCCTCGACCCGCGCGCCGTTCACGAACACGCCGTTCAGGCTGCGGTCGTCGAGCACGCGCACACCGTCGGGCTGGCGCACGATCAGAGCGTGCCGGCGCGAGACGGTGGGGTCGTCGAAGCGCAGGTCGGCGGCGAGGCTGCGCCCGATACGAGTCCACTCGCGCGTGAGCGCCACCGTCCGCAGCTCGTAGTTCTCCTCGTAGCAGAGGTACTGGCCCGGCTGCTCGATCCCTTCTCGCACCTTCGCCAGCCGCGCGTCATGTCCGGGGGAAGCGGGTTGGGAGAGCGTCCCTTCGCGCCGCGTGGTCTCCTGCCCGTCGGGCAGGCGCTCGGTGCTGAACAGCGATGCGCGCACGAAGTCCCGGCCGGCGCACCCCGGGCACTCCGTGAGCGAGTCCGAGCCGGCGAGCGTCAGCACGTAGCCGCAGCGCCGGCAGCGAAACGACCCCGCGCCAACGAAGGTGCCCGAAGTCAGTGGCTCCATGCTGTGCCCCTCCCCTTTCTTCTCTGTCCTACCCGGGGACGCTGTCGGTGAGCGAAGCTTGTGGCGATCATAACAAGGCCGTTTACAGGCGAGCCACGGTCGCAAGTTCTGGATAGCAAAACCTACCAGAACAGTCACCGGCCTTTAATGAAAAGTTCGGAAGGAGCTGGGAGCGGGATGGCGAAATCAGGGCGAACATGCCTTCGCCCGTCGCCGTCACCCACGTGGAGCAGTTCGAGCGCTTGCTGTTGCGCAGCTGCGTCGGCGCCCTGGAGGAGGACCGCAACCGCTGCGTCGACTGCGAGCGCTCGCCGCTGATCGGCGAGCACGTCCATCTGTATGACGGGCGCGGAGGGGGCGTGGTGTGCGAGCTATGCCGGCCGCTACGCCGCGAAACTCCGGTGGCGACCGAGATCGTGCGCCACTCCGAGCACGGTCACGCGGTGCGGCTCACCGCCCGCGCCGCGTAGAGCGCCTGAGCAGCGCCCGCCGCGTAGACTGGCGGTCGCCGTGGACCCCGTGACCGTGTCGATCGTCGTATCCGCTCCACGCGAGCGGGTGTTCGACTATCTGCAGGACATCGCCAATCACCCGGAGTTCACCGACCACTATCTCGTTGACTGGCATCTCACGCGGATCGACTCCGTCGGACGCGGGGCGGGGGCGCGCTTTCGCGTGAAGGCGCCGGGCAACCGCTTCAGCTGGGCCGACGTGACGTTCGTCGAGGTCGACCGTCCGCATCGGATCGTCGAGGTTGGTCGCACCGGCAAGAACAACCGCATTCGCACGCTCGGCGTCTATGAGCTCTCGCCTGCCGCGGGTGCCACGACGCGCGTGCGGTTCACGCTGGAGACCACCCCGGTGACATTCTCAGATCGGTTGATGGAGGGGCTCGGCGCCCGGGGCTGGATGAGGCGCAAGAACGGGCGGGCGATGCGCCGGCTGCGTGCGATCCTCGAGGCAGGGGAGGGCCGGGGCACGGCCGCCGCAGGCGGCGGTCGGCGCGTCACCGTCGCCGGCGGATGAGGGCGCAGGAGGATAGACTGCCGCGTCGCATGTCCAGCCGTCTGCGCAAGTTCCCGCTCGCCGTGCTCGCTCTGCTCGCGGCCCTGGCCCTGGGCGCATGCGGGGACTCCCACACCAGGGTGAGCACCGGCACCTACGCCGGAGAGTCAGGGGCCAACGCCCCCTATCTGAATGTCGGACCGCTGATCTACGAGGTCCAGCTCTCACGCGAGCTGAACCCCTTCGACACCGAGGACGCAACCTATTTGCAGGGACTCTCCCCGGGCGCACTGAAGCTGGAACCCGGGCAGGAGTGGTTTGGGGTGTTCCTGCAGGTCTACAACAACACCTCCCAGGCGCTCCCGGCCGCCGCCAGCGTGACGATCACCGACACCCAGGGCAACAGCTACAGCCCGGTGGCGCCCGGCCCGATCAACCAGTTCGCCTACCGCGCAGGGATGGTCCCCGGCCAAGGTCAGCTGCCGGTACCCAACTCGGTTGCCGCCGCCGGTCCGACTCAGGGCGCGCTGCTGCTCTACAAGATCCAGATCGTCTCGCTCGACAACCGACCGCTCGAGCTGAGGATCGTCGACCCGACCAACGCCGCCGAGAAGGCCTCAGCCGAGCTCGACGTCTAGCTAGTGGCTGGCCTGCAGCCCGGCTTCGAGCACCTGGCGGGCCACTGGGGCTGCGGTGGTTCCGCCGGCGCCGTCTTTCACGAGCAGCACGCCGACGACGATGCGGGGGTGAAGCGCCGGTGCGAAAGCGGCGAACCAGGCGTCGGTGTTGCTCGCTTCGCTCACCGCCCCCTGGCAGCCTGTCGCGCCTGATTCCCCAGAGCCGGATTCGCCCGCGCTTGAGTCAGAGCCGGAGGGGGGGCAGGCTGTCTTCAGTTCTGCGGTGCCGGTCTTCCCGGCGACCACGACCCCGGGGATGGCGGCGGATGTCCCGGTGCCGACGCGCACGACGGCGATCATCAGACGTCGCACGGTGCGCGCCACGGAGGCGCTCATCGCCGGCACGCCCGCCGCGGGCGGAGCGCCGAATGCGAAGGTCGGCCTGGGTCGCCGTCCGCCGTCGGCGATCGTCGCCGCGACGGTGGCCATCTCCAGCGCGCTCGCCAGGACCTGACCCTGGCCGATGGCCGTCGATCCGAGATCGAGTTCGCCCTGAATCTGTGCGGCCGCCGGAAGCGTGCTCTGGGCCGCGCCCGGGATCCCCGGTTCCTGGTTGAAGCCGAAGCGTTCCGCGGTGGCCACCAGGCGCGCGGCGCCGAGCTTGACCCCGAGCGGCGCGAACACAGAGTTGCACGACACCGCGAAGGCCAGTTCGAGCGTGCCGCCGCAGTCCTCGCCGTTGGCGTTGTTCAGCTTCACCCCGTCGAGCGTGGCGAACGTCGCATACGGGAAGACGGTGTGCGGGCTGGCGACTTTGGCCTGCAGGACACCGGTGAGGGTGACCATCTTGAACGTCGACCCCGGCGGCTGGAG
>CAAGKR010005099.1_pt1 | contig 10111 bp, 6 predicted proteins | sample 2556971 | NCBI WGS metagenome assembly CAAGKR01 (sample SAMEA5207829, study PRJEB30636) | soil metagenome | biome: forest; feature: boreal; material: soil | place: USA | collected 2011-09 | depth 1 m
AAAAAACGGCTACGTCGTGATCCATGTCACCCATTTGGAGTTCAATCTCGTAAAGATCCGATCGGGCCAGATGCTCGTTTCCGGATCCTTGGTGCCGATACCCGAGGCCGCGAAGGAGGAGATGAGCGGTGATCCAGAGAACTGGATGTTGAAGAACCGCGCGCTGGATATCTCTTTTATCATCGACTCCCTTCCCGCGATTGCAGAAGCGGTGCCCGAATTGGAGGGACGGATTGACCGCACTCGTGTTGGCGTCGCGGGCCATTCCGAGGGTGCCAGCACCGTCATGGCTGTCGCTGGCGCAGTCCTCCAACTGCCAGCATGGAAGATTCGCGCTTTCGGAGACCCGCGCATCAAGGCTTTCATTGCGATGGGACCCTGGGCGCCCGGAGAAGGGGGATTCAGTGCGGATTCTTGGGCATCGGTCACGCGCCCGATGATGACAATGGGCGGGTCCAAGGAGAGAACCAACGGAGGGACATCCAAAGACCCCATGTTGCAAGTCATAGCGCACATGCCATCGGGAGGGAAATTTCACGTGACTGTCGCCGACGCCACCCACACGGACTTTGCCGATGACCACCTCGATGGGACTCCATGCCACGAGTTCATCGAACGTGTGGGATTAGCCTTCTGGGATACGGCGCTCCTTGGAAGCGACTCGAGCGCCTCAGGATTGGTTCACATTCTGGCCGCGGAAGGCATAAAGGACGAAGGGGGCCTTCTTTCCGGCGTCGGTGCTAAAGGTCAACTCAGTTCGAAATAAGGCCTTCGTACAATGACCGTGTTCCGAAAGGGATCCGTTTATAGACACCTGCCGTTCACTCAGCACGCAATGACTGAATCGGATCAACCCGAGCTGCACGGCGAGCGGGGATCCAGGACGCCAGCAGCGCGATACTGAACAACAACAGCGAGCACTCGGCGACGACTAACGGATATTGGCCCACCGAACCCGGTATTAAACTACCAAGAACGCGGGCGAGAGCCCAAGCTCCACTCAGGCCGAGGAGCACACCAAATGCAGCCAAACGAGCGCCTTGGCTCAGCACGAGCCATATGACGCTTCGCAAATTCGCTCCAAGCGCGATGCGAATCCCGATTTCCGAAGTCCGCTCGACCACCAGGTTTGCAATTACCCCGTATAATCCGAGCGATGACAGGAGAAGCCCCGAAACGGCCATGAAGGTGAGACTATTGGTCAGAAGAGTATCCCCTTCACCGTTGTGCGCGACAATCTGCTCACCAGAGGCCACGCGATAGACTGCTTGGTCTGGATCGACCCGGCTTACGGCCCGGCGCAGCGCATCCGCGAGAGACTCCGGCGCAACAGACGTTTGCGAAAACACATAAAAATAGTTTCCGCCTGTTTGAGCGATAGGGCGATAGATCTGCAAATGGGTCCATGGATTCGGATCCAACCTAAAGCTCACCTCGTCAACCACCCCCACAACCTCCATCCAGTCTCGCTTGAGCGGATCGGGGCCGCCGATTCGTTTGCCTAGAGCACTTTCGTTTGGCCAGAATTGTTGGGCCAAAGTTCGATCGACGATAACGACGGCCGGCGCGCCGATCCGATCCGCCGCGTTGAAGTTTCGCCCTTCCAGTATCTTCATGCCTAGCGCTTCAAAATACCCGGGCGTCATCGTGTTGATATAGGCTTGAGGAGGCTCTCCGGCAGTCGGCAAGCTTGCACGCTCAGCGACCACTGGTTGTGTATTATAGAAGCCAAGAATTGGAAGCGAATCGCAGGCGACAGATCGCTCGACGCCGGGAATAGCTGCCAGTTCCCTGTTCACGTTCTCATAAAACGCCGCGCATTTTTTCACATCCCCGTATCGGCTGTAAGGTAGCGCGATACGCGCTGTGATCAGATGATCCAGGCGCCATTCAAGCTTTCGCTGTGTCACTGTGCGAATGCCGAGGATCATATAACCGGCCCCTGCGAGAAGCACGAGCGTCAGAGACAACTCGAGCACTATCAACATTTGACGCAGCCGATGTCGTGATCGGCCTCCCGTCACCTGAGACCCCGCCTGTTTTAGGCCGGCATTCACGTCCACTTGGGATGAAATCCAGGCAGGCACGATTCCGAAAACCACGCTTGTCGCCACTGTCGCTATTAACGCGAGGCCAAGCACTCGGGCGTCTATCGATAATCGAAAATCCGGTTGCTCGAAGAACCGGGCCAAACGGCTCGTCAGAATTTGGTTGGCAAAACGGGCGCCAAGCACGCCTAAAGTACCTCCGAAAAGCGAGAGTATCAGGCTTTCGGTGAGCATTTGGCGCAGCAGCCGAAGGCGCGAAGCACCGAGCGCGATACGGACCGCGTATTCGCGGGCCCTCCTCGAACATCGCGCAAGCTGCAAATTGGCAAGATTCGCACATGAGATGATGAGGACGGACGCAGCCAACGCGATGAGCATCCAATAGAATCGTAGCTCGTATGAGGCACCCACTGTTCCAACCTGGAACAGGAGGAATCTGCGCCGGGAATTAGTAAGGGGATAGTCGTGGCCAAGCCGTGCCGCAATGGCGTTCAAATTGGCTTGGGCCTGCTTAGGCGAAACCCCCGGCTTTAGTCGTGCAACTGCGCGCAGATAGTAGTTTCCACGTACCTCGGCGGCGGTTTCAGTTATCGCTAGCGGCTTCCAAAGATCCAGCGGGCCCCAAAGACGTGGACAGTCAAACTGCCCCGGCATAACGCCAACGACCGTCACGAGGCCTCCGTCGAGACGCAGGGGCTTCCCGACAATGGACGGATCCCCGGCGAACCGACGCATCCAGTACTGATAACTCAGGATGATCACATCGTCGCGACCAGGCTGGTCCTCTTCGGCATTGAAAAACCGCCCTAACAACGGCGGCACACCCATAATCGAAAAAAAATCGCGGCTTACCGTGAAGCCGCTCACCCGTTCTGGCGGTTCGCCTGAAACAGTAACATTGAAATAAGGGCAGCCAAAGATAGCGGTTTTGGTAAAAACCTCGTTCTGGGTTTTGACGTCGACTAGATCCGCGGGTGCTTGAGCGAAGGGAATATAGAATAGGCTTTCGGGCTGGGGGTACGGCAATCGCCGGAACATAGTTGCATTCAGGTAGCTAAACGTCGTCGTCGTCACGCTAATGCCAAGGGCTAGCGTGAGGACCGCGACGGTCGTGAATCCTGGGCTGTTTCGAAGGATGCGCGCAGCAAATTGGATGTCTTGCGCAAGATCGTCGAGCCACCGCAAACCGCGTTGGTCTCGGCACTGTTCCTTTATCTGTTCGACACCCCCAAATTGCCGGTGCGCTGCAAATTGTGCTTCCTCAGGCGACATACCTGCCGCGATGTTTGCATTCGTCAGTCCCTTGAGATGTTGGCGCATCTCCTCGGCCATCTCGGCCTCAAGGCTCTTCTTGCGAAAGAATCCAAACCCGCGGCGAAAGATAACGCGCAGCCTTGGCATCTGTAGTGCTCTACGCTTTGGAGAGGACGAGATTGATCGCGCTGGTGATGCGCGCCCAGTATTCGGTTTCTGCAGATAACTGCTTTCTTCCTGCGGGAGTTAGCTTGTAAAAGCGGGCCTTTCGATTGCTGTCAGAGATGCCCCGTTCGGCGCTGATCCAGCCCTCTGCCTCAAGGCGATAAAGGGCAGGATAGAGCGACCCTTGTTCCACGTTAAGTACCTCATCCGAGATCTGCCTAATCCTTTCAGCAATCGAAAGGCCGTGTCGCGGTTCATGCTGAATCGCCTTCAGGATCAGCATGTCGAGCGTTCCATAAACAAGGTCCGGTTTCTCTTTGGCCATGTGGATGAAGATGAACGTCGCCTAGACGGTCTAGGCGATTGCACACAGCCCTTGCTCCCCTAGACTGTCAAGGCGTATCTTAATCGACCCTCAGAAAAACATCGCCACGCTGAGCGCATTCTCCTGCGGGAGGAGCGCGACTGACGCGGGCATCGTCGTGCGCCCCGATCCGAAATCCGCGTCGAGGGTGGCATGGGCCGAGGCCAGGTCCGCGTTCCAGGCGAAGAACCTCCTGTCGCCATAGACGAAGCGCAGGGCGAACGCCCTCGGCGCAAGCTCCGGGGCCTGCGCGACCTCAAACGCCTCCCCGGTCGCCCCGCAGGCGCCGATCCGGTCCTTTGCCCACGCCATGAGCACGCGGGCCTCCGACGATACCTCCCCGCCGTGGGCAAGCGTGATCGATTTCAGGCCCGCGGCGAGGGAACCGGCCGGATAGCGGCTGAGAAACTGGCCGATCGTCTGGCGCACCGGCAGCAGCCGCGCAAACGCAAGGTCGCGGACATTCTCCGGCCGGGGCCAGGGGAACTCGATCGCGTCCGCCGGGGCCGTGGCGCTGTCAATGAGGACGCGCTTGGCCGTCGTCAGGAGGTACCGGTAGTCCGCCAGCCGCGCGGAGTCGCTGAAGCGGTGGGCCCAGTAATAGAGCGGCAGGTCCGTCGAGAGACAGATCGACACCTGGTTCTCGAGATACACGCGGGAGCTGCGCGGGTAGCTCAGCAGGACAAACTCGCAGCAGCGCGTGTCGCCGGCCGACTTCCCGATGGTGCACTCGCCGTAGACCTTCGCCCTTATCTCCGCAGGACCGGATTCGTCCCTGAGGGGGCAGAGCACTACGACGCGGCACGGGTAGCACCGCGAAAACTGGACCGCGGTCTCAAACTGCCTCACCGCGTCGGCGGCGTCGGTCTTGAGGCCCAGGTGCAGGACAAAATTGACCTGGATCGCCTTCGCGTCGTCGGTCGGGGGCGCCGGCCTGCCGTCGGCGGCCGCGCCGACCCACATCTGGTCCAGGCCGCCGGAGATGGAGCCCACCGGAACCTCGATTCCCGGCAGCGCGTCGAAAATACCGGGCATGGGATTTCAGGGCTGGCGCCACGCGTCCCCGCGCGGGGCGAGGAGGCCGGCGGCTGCGTCCGGGCCCCACGACCCCGCCGGGTAGCCCTCCATGCCCTTGCGGCCCTGCGATGCCCAGAAGTCCAGCACGGGGGTGTAGAGCTTCCAGGAAGTCTCGGTCTCGTCTCCCCGGATGAAGAGCGTCCCGTCGCCGATCATGGCGTCTAGGACCAGGCGCTCGTATGCCTCGGGCGTGTTGGAGCCGAAGGTGGTCGCATAGCGGAAGCTCATCTTGACCGGCTGGGTGCGCGTCTCGAGGCCGGGGATCTTCGCGTTCAGGATCAGGCTCAGGCCCTCGTCCGGCTGAATCTGGAACGACAGCGTGTTGGCCGCCAGGTCGAACTGCCCCTTGTTGCCGAAGATCGTCCCCGGGGGCGCCTTGAACTGGATGGCGATCTCCGAGACCCGCCTGGCCAGGCGCTTGCCGGAGCGCAGGTAGAAGGGCACCCCGAACCACCTCCAGTTGTTTATCGACAGCCTGATCGCCGCATAGGTCTCGGTCGTGGAGCCGGGCGCGACGCCCTTCTCCTCGAGGTATCCCTGGACGGCCTTGCCGCCGGTCATCCCCGCCAGGTATTGCGCGCGGGCGACGTCGCTCGCCCCTTCAAGCGCCACCGGCTGGATCGCCTTCAGGACCTTCACCTTCTCGTCCCGGACCGCCTCCGCCTCGAAGGAACCCGGGGCCTCCATCGCCGTCAGCGCAAGCAGCTGCATTGTGTGGTTCTGGATCATGTCGCGCAGGCACCCGCTCTGCTCATAATACCCGGCGCGGGTTCCGACTCCCTGGTCCTCCGCCACGGTTATCTGCACGCTCGATATGTAGTTGCGGTTCCAGAGAGGCTCAAAAATGGAGTTCGCAAACCGCTGGACCAGGAGGTCCTGAACGGTCTCCTTGCCAAGGTAGTGGTCGATCCGGTAGACCTGCTGCTCAGAAAAGACCGACCTCAGCGCCGAGTTGAGGAGCCGGGCGGACTCCAGGTCCCGCCCGAAGGGCTTCTCGATGATGACCTTCGAGTGGTGCGCCTGGCCGAGGTACCTGCCGCCGAGGCCGCTCGCGCCCAGGTTCTGGATGATCGGCCCGAACACCGAGGGCGGCGTCGAAATGTAGAAGAGGGACTGCACCTCGCTGCCGACGCCCTTCTCAATTTCCGCGATGTGGGCGGCCAGCCGGTCAAAGCCTTCCTTTTCATCGTATCCGCCGGTCACATACGTCGTGTTGCCGGCCACGCGCCCCCAGACCTCGGTGTCGAGCTCGCGGCGCGAGAACTCCTTGATCGCCCCGGACGCGATCGCGCGGAACTCCTCGTCCGGAATCGCCTTGCGGCCGTACCCCACCAGGTGGAAGTCCGCCGGCAGCAGGTTGTCATAGCTCAGGTTGTAGATCGCGGGGATGAGCTTCCTCGCCGTGAGGTCGCCCGACGCGCCGAAGATGACGACGACCGTCGGCGGCGCGCCGCGGTGCTTGCTCAGTCCCTGCAGGAACGGGTGTCGGTCGGCATCGGCCATGGCAAAGCGGCGATTTTTTGCCAAGTCACCGGCTAAGCAAGGGAAATGGGAACCCCTCGCGGCGGGGCCGCGGCCGACGCACGGGAAGGCCGGCCGCGGCCCGGAATCCGGCCGCGGAACGCACGCGCCGATGGGTATCTTCACGTACGCCTGCCGGCGTGCAATTTGCGCGCTTAGCAGGGCGCGGGAGCCGCCTTCGCCGGTCGCCGGCGCCCCGCGGCACGCCTGCGGGCCGTTTCTCGTTGCCGCAAGGCGCTTGCGCTGGCAATTCCGTTATTGAACCCGAGTATGGCCGCACCCTCCATTGCGAGCGCGCTGAGACGCTCGCTGCTGATCAAAATCATCTCCAAGCCGGCGCTGAGCAAGGAGGACGTCGCCTCGGTGATAGAGCTCACGGCCTCCAAGGTTGTCGAGGCCCTCAAGGCGCAGTCGATGACCCTCTACATGCTCGAGGGCAATGACATCGTCTTTAAGCACGTCTATTACTCGCCGTCCCTCTGGGGCGACGACAAGGTTAAGGAGAGGAGGTTCAAGGAGATGGAGGCGAAGCTTCTCCAGCTCAAGATACCGGTCGGGACCGGGATAGTGGGCAAGGTCATCCAGACGGGGGAGCCGGTGTTCTTCAGGAAGGCGGAGAGCCAGTCGCCGCTCATGCTTTCGATGGCGAAGACGACCGGCTTTGAGGTGAGGTCGATGCTGACGGTCCCGCTCAAGACAACGATCACGCTCGGGGCGATCCAGACCCTCAACAAGGAGATTTCGGCGGGCACGGACGGGGAGTTCACCGATGCGGATCTCAAGCTGCTGCAGGAGGTTGCCGAGTATTCGTCAACCCTGATCCACAGGATGATCGACCCGAAGTTCCAGCTCGCGCCGGACGACACCGCGCGGTTCGTCTCGCGGCTCACCGACCTGCCGCTCGTGAAGAAGATCGATGAGCTGGTCGTCGAGGACAAGCTTGTCGAGGCGACTGGCGACGCCGTCATCCGGCGGGAGGGCGTGTTCCCCATCAAGCGCCTGGCGACCGAGTCCGTGTCGGTCGTCATGATAAACCCGCTCGACTACGCGAAGCGCGAGTCGTTCACCCGGGCAACCGACCTCAATATCGACGAGGTCCGCGTCGTCTCCGCGACGATCTTCGAGGCCCTCCTGAAGAAATACTTCAAGGACTCGAGGCTTGCGGTCGGGGGCAATGACGAGGTCGACATCGGCTCCGTGGCCCAGGTGATCAGCACGGCCTACGAGGAGAACGCCGAGGCCGGCGAACTCAGGGCGGCCGACCTCGAGAGCGAGGACTCGGCTCCCATCATCCAGCTCGCGAACCGCATCGTCGAGGACGCCTACATCTCGGGGGCGTCTGACATCCACATCGAGCCGATGGAGAAGGACCTCCTCATCCGCTACCGGATCGACGGGCTCTGCCAGGAGAAGCTCCGGCTGCCGAAGCAGGTCGCCAACTCGCTTGTCACGCGGCTCAAGATCATGTGCAACCTGGACATCTCCGAGCGCCGCCTTCCGCAGGACGGGCGCATCGTGTTCAAGAAATACACGAAGAAGAACATCGACATAGACCTTCGCGTCGCGACCGGGCCGATGAATTTCGGTGAGAAGGTCGTCATGCGCATACTCGACAAGCAGAAGTCGACGCTTCCCCTGACGGCGCTTGGCTTCTCGGAGGAGAACCTCACGAGGTACCGCGAATGCATCCGGCAGCCCTACGGGATGATCCTCCACTGCGGGCCGACCGGCTCGGGAAAGTCGATGACCCTCTACTCCGCCCTGGCCGAGGTCAACACGCCGGACATGAACATCCAGACCGCGGAGGACCCGATCGAGTACACCCTCGCCGGCCTCAACCAGATGCAGATGAACCGGCAGATCGGGCTCACCTTCGCGCGCGCGCTGCGCTGCTACCTGCGCATGGACCCCGACGTGATCCTCGTGGGCGAGATCCGGGACGAGGAGACGGCGGGCATCGCCTGCGAGGCGGCGCTCACGGGTCACCTGCTCGTCTCCACGCTCCACACGAATGACGCGCCGTCCACGGTCACGCGCCTGAGCGAGATGGGGATAGAGCCCTTCAACATTTCCGCGTCGATGGTGTGCGTCGTCGCCCAGCGCCTTCTGCGAAGGGTCTGCAAGAATTGCAAGATGCCCTACGAGCCCGAGGGCCGGGAAAAGGTCATCCTCGAGAAGGCGCTGGGCTGGAGCGGCCAGGTCTTCAGGCCGAACCCCCAGGGCTGCCCCGCGTGCAACGGGCTCGGCTACAAGGGCCGCGTCGGCATCCACGAGCTCATGGTCAACTGCGAGGAGCTCACGGAGGCCATCAACCGGGAGGTCGAGGTCGCCCAGCTGAAGCGCATCGCGATGAAGACGGGGATGAAGACGCTCCACCAGGACTCGATGCTGAAGGTGCAGATGGGGCTGACGACGGTCGAGGAGGCCCTCGCCAACGTTCCCCCGGACCTGATCCTCTGAACGGGCTCGGCGCATCCGATGCCCCCCGCCCTGCCCCACAAGATCGCCGTCCTCGTCTTTCTCGAGAACGCCGCGGGCGAGCACCTGCTCCTGCACCGCGCGAAGCCGCCGAACCTCGGAGCATGGAGCCCCATCGGGGGAAAGCTTGAGACGGCGGCGGGCGAGTCGCCCTTTGAATGCGCCGTGCGGGAGACGCGCGAGGAAACCGGGTTTGCTATCGGCACCGCCGACCTGCACCTCTTCGCCATCATCGCCGAGAAGGCCTACGAGGGAGAGGCCCACTGGCTCATGTTCCTGTTCCGCTGCCTCCGGCCCCTTCCCGGGCTCCCGCCGGACATCTCCGAGGGCCGCTTCGGTTTCTTCTCCCGGGAGGCGGTCGGCGCCCTCACGCTGCCCGAGACCGACCGGACGGCTCTCTGGCCCATCTACGACGGCCACCGCGAGCGGTTCGTCTCCCTGCGGGCCGACTGCGCGCCGGGGCGGCCCGTGCGGATCGTGGTGGAGGAGATGACGCCCCCGCCCGGCTGAAGAAAACTTGATTTCCCGGCGCGACGACCGGAAACTTGTCCCTTCCGTTTTCCGTGAACAAGAAATCCAGCGCCACCACCGAGGGCCACGCCGAAGCCGGGGCCGGCAAGCCGGACCAGGCGGCAGCCCCCGTCAACGCGGCGCTTTCGCCCGAGCAGAGGATCGGGCTCTACCGCTTGATGGTGAGGATCAGGAGGTTCGAGGAGCGCAGCCTGCGCGCCTACCAGGCGAAGAAGATCGGCGGTTTCCTCCACCTCTACATAGGGCAGGAGGCGGTGGCGGTCGGCTGCTGTTCGCTGATGGGCAAGGACGACCACGTCATCACGGCCTACCGGGACCACGGGCATGCCATCGCCGTCGGGATGGAGATGAACCCGCTCATGGCCGAGCTCTACGGGAAGGCCACCGGCTGCTCGAAGGGCAAGGGCGGCTCGATGCATTTCTTCGATCCGGCGCGCAATTTCTGGGGCGGCCACGGTGTGGTCGGCGGCCAGGTGCCCCTGGGAACGGGCATCGCCTACGGGCTCAAGTACAAGGGGCTGAAGGGCGCCTGCATGACGTTCATGGGGGACGGCGCGGTCAACCAGGGCGCCGTGCACGAGGCCTACAACCTCGCCGCGCTCTGGGACCTCCCCGTCGTGTTTGTCATCGAGAACAACGGCTACTCGATGGGCACGAGCCAGGCCCGCTCGAC
>CAAGKR010084259.1_pt1 | contig 10111 bp, 11 predicted proteins | sample 2556971 | NCBI WGS metagenome assembly CAAGKR01 (sample SAMEA5207829, study PRJEB30636) | soil metagenome | biome: forest; feature: boreal; material: soil | place: USA | collected 2011-09 | depth 1 m
ACGCCGCCCGCCCCGACCCGTGGAACGGCTGGCGGATGCTCGACCGTGCCAAGCGCGCGGCGGCCGGCGACACCTCGGCGGCGCGAACACTGCGCGAGGATTTCGCCAGAATGGCCCAGTTCCGTGACGGCCTGGAGGGAGTCCGCGACCGGATTCCCATGGCAATGGACGGCCTGCCGGTGGCCGGTGCCCTGTTGCAACTCTCCCAGGTTGGCGACCAGGCGCTCGGGTACCTCGCGCGGAACACCTTGCCGACGCCGGCATGGCGGACAACAGCTGACTCGGTGCTCAAGGCAACGGAAGGGAAGACGTTCGGCCTGTTGCGGCCAGTCGGCGCTGACGCCATCCGGTCGCTGGTCAACGCCATTCCGAAATAGCGTTCGAAGCCGGGGCTGTCCCCTTTTCACCGCCCCGAGATGGCCGTAACCTTGGGCAACCCTTCTTCTTCTCTCCGAGGCAATTCCATGTCCCGTCGGGCATCTGCTCGCGTTGGGTTGTTCGCAGCCGCTTTGGCGGCGGCTTGCGCCGGCCATACCTCGCGCCCCTCCCAACCCGCCATTCCGGCACCCACCGGACCGAACACGCTGACGGCGGCCGAGCAACGCGCGGGATGGGAGTTGCTCTTCGACGGCACCACGCTGAACGGATGGCACACCTACAAGCAGGCCCCCGGAATCACACCGGGATGGGCGGCGAAGGACGGCGCCATGGTCCGCACCGGGCCATCGGGCGACCTCGTCACCGACCAGCAGTATGACTCGTTCGAGCTCGATCTCGACTGGAAGATTTCGCCCGGCGGGAACAGCGGGGTGTTCTACTGGGCCAACGAGGGTACTCCGGAGATCTACATGAACGCCCCCGAGATGCAGATCCTCGACAACGTCGGCCACAGTGACGGCAAGTCGCCGCTCACCGCCGCCGGTGCACTCTATGGCCTCTACCCGTCCCAGGTGAACCTGGTCAAGCCCGTGAGGGAATGGAACACGTCGAGCATTGTCATCCACGGCTCCAGGGTGCAGCACTGGCTCAACGGCGTGAAGGTGGTCGACGTCAACTTCAACTCCAAGGAAATGAAGGCGAAGATCGCGGCCAGCAAGTTCAAGGAATGGGAAACGTTCGGCTTGGCGCGTCGTGGCCACATTGCCCTGCAGGACCACGGCGGCACGGTCTGGTACCGCAACCTCAAGATCAAGGAGTTCCGGTGAGCACCCGCCTCAAGCTGCAGGCGATGATGTTCCTCCAGTACTTCATCTGGGGGAGCTGGTTTGTTACCATGGCCACGTACTTGCTGCAGACTCGCCAGTTCACCGGAGAGCAGGTCGGGCTCGCATACGGGGCCACCGCGATCGCGGCCCTGCTCTCACCCTTCTTCCTCGGGATGGTGGCCGACCGTTTCTTCGCTTCGGAAAAACTGCTGGCCATTCTGCACCTGGCCGGGGCCGCGCTGATGTACTTCCTCAGCACGCAGCAGACCTTCGGCGCGTTCTACCCTGTGCTGATCGGCTATGCCCTCTGCTACATGCCGACCCTTTCCCTGAGCAACTCGGTGGCCTTCCATCACGTCACCGACCCGGCCAAGGACTTTCCGCTCATCCGCGTGCTCGGCACCATCGGCTGGATCGTGGCCGGGATCCTGATCAGCAAGGTGATGCATGCCGACGCGCTCGCGCTTCCGATGCAGGTCGCCGCAGCCGCGTCGCTGGTGATGGGGCTCTTCGCCTTCACCCTGCCACACACCCCGCCGAAGGCTGCCGGCACGCCGTTCAGCGTGCGTGATGCCCTCGGCCTCGACGCCCTCCAGCTGCTCAAGGATCCGTCGTTTGCCATGTTCTGCCTCGGGTCGTTCCTGCTCTGTATCCCGCTCCAGTTCTACTACTCCTTCGCCAATCCCTTCCTGACCGAGATCGGCGTCAAGGACGCTGCCTTCATCCAGACATTCGGCCAGATGTCGGAATTCCTCTTCATGCTCGCGCTGCCCTTCCTGCTCAAGCGCTTCGGCATCAAGTGGATCATGGTGGCCGGCATGACCGCTTGGGCGGCACGCTACTTCGCCTTCGGCAACGGGAACGCCGGCTCGCTGATGTGGCTCATCCTCATCGGTATCGTGCTGCACGGCGTCTGCTACGACTTCTTCTTCGTCAGCGGCCAGATCTACACCGACGAGCGCGCCGGAGTGAAGATCCGTGGCGCCGCCCAGGGCTTCCTCAACTTCCTCACCAACGGACTGGGCTACCTGGTGGGCGCATTCGTCTCGGGACGCGTGGTCGATGCCTATCTCACCGGACCGAACCAGCACGACTGGCATGCCATCTGGATGGTGCCCGCGATCGGGGCGGCGGGAATCGCGCTGATCTTCGCCGCACTGTTCCGGCCCAAGCCGGTGGGCGTGTGAGTCGATGATCGATCATCGACCATCGATCATCGATTGACTTGAGCCCGAACCGCGGCATGACGTTCATCGAAGCCTGCGTTGATTCCTATCCCTCCGCCCGCGCCGCCCAGCTCGGTGGCGCCGATCGTGTCGAGCTCTGCGACAACCTGGCCGACGGTGGCACGACACCGAGCCACGGCGTCCTCGAGTTGGCACTGGAGCGTTTGACCATCCCGGTCTTTCCGATCATCCGGCCTCGCGGTGGCAGTTTCTGTTATTCGGAGGAAGAAGTTGCCGTGATGGAACGTGACGTCGAGCACACCGCTCAACTCGGCGCGCCCGGCATGGTCATCGGCGCACTCACCCGGGCGGGAGAAGTCGACGAAAAGATCGTCGGGCGCTTGCAAGTTCTCGCCAAGGACGCCGTCTTCACTTTCCATCGCGCATTCGATGTCTGCCGCGATCCCCACCAGGCACTCGAAACCCTGATCCATCTTGGAGTCCAGCGCGTCCTCACCTCGGGGCAGCGCCCCACCGCATGGGAAGGCCGCAGCTTGATCGCAGACTTGGTGCAGCAGGCGGGGGATCGCATCGTGATCATGGCCGGTGGCGACGTCGGTGAAGGCAATGTCGCCGAGCTCGTCCGCCAGACCGGAGTTCAGGAGATCCACGTTCGTGGCACGTCGCAAGTGAATGGGCCGATGGTCTTCCATGACCACCCCGTGCCGTTCCGCCGCCCACTCCCCGCCGACGAAACCGCGATGTCGGTGACCAACCCGGAGCGACTCCTGGCCATTCGTGCGGCGGTGGGGTGAACGCACGGGCCTCCCATCATCAAGGAGGAAGACCGGACCTCACCTTCCTCGCAAGGAATGGTGTTCAGGGAACCGGCCGACGCCCCGGACCCCTGGCTGAGCTGCGTCCCTCAGAGTCCTGCTGCAAACTGTCGAATGATCTCCCCCGCAGGTTCGATTGTCGTGATTCCGGCAACACTCTTCCCTGCCTGCCAATAGGCATCGCCACCCTTGGGGTCGAGCGCGGCATGTTTGAGTTGCCGAATTGATCGCAGCGCATACCAGATCCGCATCCAGCGCTTGCGCCGACGGCCGCGCAGCATCCACCGGGCGAACAGCCCTGCGTGGAGCCCCATCCGGTCGATCCACGGTGTCCGGATCACCGCCACCGGAACCCCGGTGATACGCTCGGAGAGCACGATGTCCTCTTCCGACGCCGTCAGGATCGCCTGTTTGTAGGGCTCACTTGCCTTGCACTCGACCGTGGCAATGAAACGGGTTCCGCACTGGACACCGGCATAGCCCAGGTCGAGCATGGCTCGGAATTCCGCCGCGGTCCCCACTCCTCCGGCCGCCACCACCGGCAGCCCGAGCGGACGCAGCTCCTCCAGCAGTTCGACGGCAGCCCTCTCGCCCGCATGGCCGCCCGCCCGCCGATTCACGGCGATGAACCCCTTGGCTCCACCAGCGGCCCCCTTCTCCGCCCACTTTCGTTCGGTGACATCGTGGTAGACGATTCCGCCGACCGGCTCCACCATCCGGACCACCCATTTCGGGTTGCCGAGCGAGGTCACGAAGAAGCGCACCCCTTCCTCGAGGGCGACGGCGATCCATTGCTCCATGCGCTTCCGGTAGGTGGTCGACGAATCCTCGATCAGCGCATTCATGCCGAACGGCTTCGCGGTAAGCGACTTGATGAAACGCAACCCGGCCCGGAACTCGTGGCCATGTACGTAGGTGAGCGCGATCGGCTGCACGATACCGATCGCTCCTGCCTCGGAGACTGCGGCCACCAGCTCCGGATTGGAGCACGGATACATCGCGCCGCAAATCAGTGGAACGCGAATCCCGGCGTCGCGTGTGAGCAGGGTATCCATCACGCCGGCGGCGCCAGGCGCCATGTTGCGGTGAACACGGCGACGTCGTCGCCCGCAGCATCGACGATTGGCGCGGCCACCTCGACGTCGAGCGCCTCTGTCACCACCGGCGGATTCACCCGGCACTCGGCGAACAACCGGCCACGCGCCTTCTTGTGATATTCGATGTGCATACCCACCAGAATGCCGCGGGCGCTGGTCGCTGCGGTCAGCATCGCGAGCCCCGTGGCCAACTCGCCGAGGTTGGCGAGGGCGATGGCGTGAATGGAATTGAGATGGTTGCGGACCGCCCGTCGGTCGCGCAGCGAGACGCGCGCATGCCCGGGCTCGAGTGTTTCGATCCGCGCCCCGATCGATCCGGAATATGGCACGGCGATCCCGAGGCTCCGCGCGAAGAGCCACTTTCCACCAGGGAGTGGCGCCAGTCGTTGCCAGAGCTTCAGCAGCCGCTTCGCGACCGCCTCAGGCATGATCGGGTGGAACCGCCGCCGCGACCACAACCGCGGTACCATAGCAGAGCACTTCGGTGACGCCCCGCATGATTTCGGTGGCGTCATACCGCACACCGATCACCGCGTTCGCGCCGATATTCTGCGCCTGCTCGAGCATGATCTCATACGCGTTCTCGCGGGCAAGCTCGCACATCGACGTGTAGATCGTGATGTTTCCGCCGAAGATGATCTGGACTCCGGCGCCGATGTTGCCAAACACCGACCGCGACCGTACCACGATGCCGCGGACCAGGCCGAGGGACTGCCCGACGTAGTAGCCCGGCACATCGAAGGTCGTGCTAGTCATTTCGTGGGGAATCGGCGCTCCGCCGCGTCGTGTCATGGTCGCCATGTGCCCTTCGCTACCGCCGGAGTGAATTGATCGAGGCCGCGTGGCGGAAACGCGAGCGTCTTGCCCTGTTCGGCACTCATGTAGGCCGTCATCAGGACCTGCATCACCTCCAGCCCGTCCTGGAAGGTGAGCAGCGGTTTCTCCTTGCCAAGGAAGACCCGGACAAAGTGCCGGTCTTCGGCCACATACCCATATGTCGCCGCTTCATCCGGCACCACCGGCATCAACCCCGTCTCGGCGTTCTGCTTCTCGACCAAGTCTTCCCCGGCCGCCCCACGCACTTCGCGCGAGAAGAAACAGGAGAGTTCGGAGTTGAGCGTGTTCCAGTTCATCGAGTATTCCGGCCCAAGCAGCTCGCCCGAAAGTCGCAAGCCTGGCCCGACGAAGCTCCACGACGTGGTGGCCTCACCAATCACCCGGTTGCCATCCGCGGCTTCGTAAGTGATCGTGACCGAGGCGAAGTCTTCCGACGGCCGCTTGGCGTAGTCGACACCCTTCCCGTACCGCTGCTTGAGTTGCTTCACGTAGGTGGGCCGGCTCCACTTGAGTGAGGCGATCCGGCCATTGATCGACACCGGCTTGAGCGAGGCACGCGGCGTCCCCGGTTCGGTGAGGAGAAAGCGCACCACTTCCGCCGAATGGCACATCATGTCGTTGAGTACCCCACCGCCCTGTTGTTCGCCCTGCCAGAACCAGGCGTTGTGCGGTCCCGAGTGCTCCTCGGCGGCGCGAGCGAGATAGGGCCGACCGGTGGTCTTCGCCCCGCGGGCCCAGATCAGGTCTCGGCCACGCACCAATCCCGGTGAGAAGAGCTGATTCTCGAGATACCCGTGTGCGATCCCGGCATCCGTCACGAGGCGGAGCACCTCCTTCGCCTCGGCGACGTTGCGCGCCAGCGGTTTCTCGCACGCGATTCCCCGCAGCGCGCCCTTGCCGCGCACCACCGCATCACAGATCTCCTCGACGTTTTCGATCCGGGCCTGATTCGGCCCGCAGAGCCAGATGGCGTCGACGGTCGGATCGGCCACCATCTCGGCGATCGAGCGATGCGCCTTCGCGTCACCGACCCCGAGGCTGGAAGCCAGGGCCGCCGCCGAAGCGGCGCCCGTCTTGTTGGGGCTCCAGACGCCGCGAACGTCCCCGTCGCGCACCCCGGTCCAGCCGGCGATATGGAAGCGCGCGTTGAAGCCGGAGCCGATGAAGCCAACGCCAAGCCGGGTCTGTTTCATTGGCCGCGCATCGCGTGTCGCACTGCCGCCGGTGGGCACCCTTTCCATTCCGCCAGCCCGGTATTACCTCGATAGCCGATGTCGAAGATGCCGATCTTCGAGGTGTAGTAACCACTGGCGGTGAAGTCGCGGAACGAATTGAACCAGGTCACGCCGCTTGCCACGGCCGCGGGTGCCTTGGCAGGCCAGGCGATGTCGTCGAGCACCTGCCGCCGCTCGGCATCGGTGCTGTCGGCGAAGGTCTTGTTGAAGCGGTTGGTGCACTCGGTATTGAGCCAAGCGAGCCCGTCCCGATGGCGCGCGACCAGCTTGGGCTCAAGGCCCAGCATGGCATCCATGAACTCCGGAACCCCGGCATCCAGCGCACTGCCGCTGTGCCGGTCCCTGGGGATGAGGTAGTTCACCAGCAGCCGGACCGTGTCCCACTCCGGCACGGTGAAGTTCTTCGGGCGATAGGCAACACCGGTCGACTGCACCTCAGCCAGCGCAGCATAGGCGTGGCGCATCGCCTCGCCAACATGGGGTGGAAGCAGGAACGCGCCAGCCGCGATCGAGCCCATGGTCGAAAGCATGTCGCGGCGGCTCAGGTCGGGCATGGCCTTGTCCGTGGTGTCGTCGCTCACAGGAGACCCCCCTTCCGCTGCTGCGTAATGAAGCGCGTGGTGCGCATCGAGAGCGCGAGAATGGTCCAGGTCGGGTTCTTGTCCGCTTGGGAGACAAAGGGGCCGCCGTCGGCGACGAACAGGTTCTTGCAGTCCCATGCCTGACAATGCTGGTTCAGCACGCTGGTACTTGGGTTGTCACCCATGCGCACGCAGCCAAGTTCGTGAATGATTGAACCCCCGGTGGAAATTCCGTAACCGTGCTCCTTGGTCGGCATTGGTGCGTCGACCTTGGCGCCCATTTCCTGCAGCAGCGCACGGAAGGTCTCCTGCATGTGCTTGACCTGCAGGTACTCGTTGTCGCTCCACTCCCAGTGGAAGCGCAACACCGGGATACCATACTTGTCCTTCGCCTCGGGGTCGAGCTCGCAGTAGGACTTCTCGTTGGGAATCATTTCGCCCCGCCCCGAAAAGCCGACGTTGGTGCCGTAATACTTTCGGTAATCGGCCTTGAGCGACGCCCCGTACCCGCCCCCGCCGGGGAGGTTCTGGATGCCGCCCATGAAGCCGGCGCTCGGCATATCCATCCCACCCCAGATCTCGATGTGATAGCCGCGCGGGAAATCGAGCTTCTTGTTATCGAGCCACCACGGCATGTAGAGATGCGCACCTCCAACGCCGTCGCAGTTGTGACGCGTCTGGTCCATCAGGGCCGGCACGAAGCCGCCAACATCCGTACCGGTCGAATCCGTGAGGTATTTGCCGACCATGCCGCTCGAGTTGGCGAGCCCCTGCGGAAACTTCGCCGACTTCGAGTTGAGGAGGATCCGCGCGGTCTCACAGGCACTCGCGGCCAGCACTACGATCCGGGCATCGATCCGCTTCTCCTTGCCGGTCAGCTTGTCGATGTAGACTACGCCGTTGGCGAGGCCGCGATCGTTCAGCGTCACCTCGCGAACCATCGCATCGGTGCGCAAAGTCAGCTTGCCTGAGAGCATCGCCGGGAGCACCAGCACGTTGGTCGATGAGAAGTTGGCGTTCATGGAACAGCCCCGATTGCATTGCCCGCAATAGTGGCACGGTGCGCGGTTGTTGAACGGGCGCGTGAGGATCGAGAGCCGCGAGGCGATGCAGGTCACCTTCTGCTTGTCGGCCGCTTTCTTGACGAGGTGCTCCCAGCACCGCGGGGTCGGCGGCGGCAGGAAGATCCCGTCGGGATGATTCCGCAGCCCTTCCTTGCTGCCGAAGACCCCCACCAGGCGATCGACTTCGTCGTAGTACGGCGCCAGATCCTTGTAGGAGATCGGCCAGTCGTCGCCAAGCCCGTCCACCGATTTGTGCTTGAAATCGTCCGGCCCGAACCGCAGCGAGATCCGCCCCCAGTGGTTCGTCCGGCCGCCCAGCATCCGCGCCCGCCACCACTGGAACTTGCTCCCTGACCCCGTGGTGAACGGTTCCCCAGGAAGATCCCAGCCACCGATGCACGCGTCATGCTCACCAAAGGGACGCTCCGGGGAGCTGCCGCCGCGGCGTGCCGTCTGATACGGCCATTTGAGCATGTCGGAGTCCTTGGCGTTGTCCCACTTCCCGCCAGCCTCCAGCAACATCACCCGGGCCCCGGCCTTGGTGAGCTGGTGGGCCGCCATCCCGCCGCCAGCTCCCGAACCAACGATGCAGACGTCGTAGACGTCCCGTTTGACCTGCTCAGGGGAACTCATTGGATCGGATCCTTGCCTAAACGTTATTAGTAGTTGCCATAAATACTAATTGTTGCAATATGTTGTTTGTCAATCATTTACCGTCTTCTACGACCGGTGATCGATGATCGATCATCGTCTAGAACTTCAGGGTGCTCAAGTACTCGAAGCTCGCCTTGATGCTTGCCATTGGATTGGGCGGGTCGTCGTGCTCGACGAAATAGTGCCTGACCCCCGCCTCCTTGTGCTTGGTGAAGATCTCGGCCCATTTGATCGTCCCTTTCCCCACGTCACGCATCTCATAGGCAGGTGGAGGGCCGGCGTCCTTGACGTGCAGCATCGGGAACCGACCAGGCCACTTGGCGAAATACGCCAGCGGGTCGCCACCACCCTTGGTGATCCAGTAGATGTCCATCTCAACCTGGAGCGTCTCCGGCGTGGTCTGCTCCAGCAGCACATCGAAGGCCCGCCGCCCTTCCACCTCGCGAAATTCGGTCTCGTGGTTGTGGTAAGCCAGCTTGATCTTGTACAGCTTGGCGTCTTCCGCCGCCTTGTGGATGATGTCCGCGGTGCGCTTGATGGCGTCGATCGAGTTCCGGTCGGCATCATCAAGCGAGGCGATCACCAGCCATTTCTGGCCGATTTCGGCGGCATCATTGAGGGTCCGGTTCCATGCACCGCGGAGTTGCGGCATTCCGAGGTGGGCTGCGGGCGAGGTCAGGCCGTTGCGATCAAGCAGCTGGCGAATCGCTCGGGGCGGCCGGTTGAAGTACCCTCCCGGAATCCCGTAGAACTCGACCTCCTTGAAACCGATATCTGCCACGTCGGCGAGGGTCTTCTCGACGCTCACCTTCAGGCGGTCTCGGACGGTATAGAGCTGGACGCCGATCCGGCTGATCTTCTCCAGTCCGAGGAGATCGGTGCCGGAGGGAAGCATGGCGGCGGCCCCAACAGCGCCCAAGGCGCCCACAAATGTCCGACGGTCCATGATTGACTCCCTTGGGTACTGGAGAGGCAGGATAGTGGCCGCGACCGCAGAGGTCCGGTCGGGCTGGATCAGGAATCATTTGAATCTGCCGCGGTCCGCACCAGAGGGCAACGCAGTCCCCGCGCGTCCCTAGTGTGGCGTTCGCAGCCGTGGATCGGGAATCTGGTCAATCCGGTCGGTGAGCACCCGCGAGAGGAATTCCTGCGACTCGGCCAGGCGATCGATCTGCTGGGTCATGGCGTCGATCTGGGCCTCCAGTTGGTCGACGCGAGAGTGCCCCGACTGCAGCGGCAACGGCACTTCGTCGATGAACGCGGCGATCGGCATGCCTTGCGCGGCGGCGATTCCCCAGAGCCGGTTCTGCAGCTTCTCCCGCTCTCGCCGGGCGCGAGACCATGCGATGACGAACCCCAGCGCCGTTGCCGCAAAGAGGCATGTCGTAAAGAAGAAGACGGCGGCTGGTTCCATGGCGCTTCTCCGTGGTGTGTTG
>CAAGKR010024988.1_pt1 | contig 10109 bp, 7 predicted proteins | sample 2556971 | NCBI WGS metagenome assembly CAAGKR01 (sample SAMEA5207829, study PRJEB30636) | soil metagenome | biome: forest; feature: boreal; material: soil | place: USA | collected 2011-09 | depth 1 m
CGCCTTCGGTGACCCGACCGGCATCACCTTCCCGATGGTCAGCGAGGAGATGTGCTGGGGCGACGCCGGCATCACCCTGTCCATCTTCGGGTCCACCCTGGCGGTGTCCGGCATCGTCGGGAGCGGCACCCCCGAGCAGATCGCCGAATGGGTCCCCGAATGCTTCGGGACCCCCGAGAAGCTCCAGCTGGGCGCGTTCGCGGTGAGCGAAGCCGACGCCGGCAGCGACGTCGCCAACCTGCGGACCCGCGCCGTGTACGACGGCGCGACCGACGAATGGGTCCTCAACGGGACCAAGACCTGGATCACCAACGGCGGCATCGCCGATGTCCATGTCATCGTCGCCGCCGTCGACCCCGAGCTCAAGGCCCGCGGTCACGCCAGCTTCGTCGTCCCCCCCGGCACCCCAGGTCTCAGCCAGGGCCAGAAGTTCAAGAAGCACGGGATCCGAGCCAGCCACACCGCCGAGGTCATCCTCGACCATGTCCGTGTCCCCGGACGCTGCCTGCTCGGCGGGAAGGACAAGCTCGACGAGCGCCTCGCCCGCGCCCGCGAGGGCCGCAGCACCAAGGTGCAGGCCGCCATGAGCACCTTCGAAGCCAGCCGACCCCTCGTCGGCGCCCAAGCCCTCGGCATCGCCCGCGCCGCCTACGAGTACTCCCTCGAGTACGCGAAGGAACGCCGGGCGTTCGGGCGGGCCATCATCGAGAACCAAGGCATCGCGTTCAAGCTGGCCGACATGAAGATGGAGATCGACGCCGCCCGTCTGCTCGTCTGGCGGGCCTGCTGGATGGCCGCGACCAAGAAGCGCTTCGAGAACGGCGAAGGCTCCATGAGCAAGCTCAAGGCCGGCGAGGTCGCGGTGCACGCGACCGAGGAAGCGATCCAGATCCTCGGTGGCTACGGATACGTCCGCGAGTACCCGGTCGAGCGCTGGCACCGCGACGCGAAGATCTACACCATCTTCGAAGGCACCTCCGAGATCCAACGCCTCGTCGTCGCACGAGCCATATCCGGCGTGCATATCCCGTAGTTCGAGGGACCCCGGCCCGCCCCAGAATTAGGGCTCATCCCTACCAGATCCCTACCCGTCAGCCTAGACTTCCGGTGTGGCGACGATCCGGGAGCGGCGGCCCGGCGTCTGGGAGGTCCGCGGGTACACGGGCAAGGACCGCCGGGGCCGCCCGACCCAGGTGAGTCGGACCGTCCACGGCGGCAAGCGCGACGCGCGGCAAGTTGCCGCGCAGCTGACGTTGCAGCCCAGCCGGCATGCTGGAGGCCGCACGGTCGCCGAGCTCCTCGACGAATGGCAGGCCCGCAATGAGGGAACCTGGAGCCCAGCGTCGAAGCGGGACCAGGCGGGCCGGGTCACGCTGGTCCAGCGCGACCCGATCGCGAGGATGAAGGTCGCTCGGATCAGCGTCGCCGACGTCGACCGCTGGCACGCCCGGCTGCGCACGGCGGGGGTCGGCGAGGCGTCGATCCGTAATCAGCATTGCGTGCTGCGGGCCGCGCTCACCCAAGCCGTCCGGTGGGGATGGGTGCAGACCAACGTCGCGACCGCGGCTCGCCTGACGTCACCCAAGACGATGCCTCGCGGGGTGCTCGCGGTGGACGACGTGCGTCGCGTCATCGACGCCGCACGAGCGCTGGACGCGGGCGCCGGCCTCGCCATTCGCCTCGCCGCCGTCACCGGCGCGCGTCGAGCCGAGCTCGCAGCCTTGCGGTGGGAGGACCTCAACAGGGACCGCCTCACGATCGACAGCGCGATCGGCACCATCCGCACTGGGAGTCGAGGAGATCCATCCCATCCGATCCTTGCGGACGCGCCGACCAAAACCGCGAACCTCCGCACGGTCACGCTTGACCCTGCGACGGTCCAGGCACTCGAGGCGCGGCGAGCCGAGCGCGACCGGTACAGCCCGTGGATGTTCTCGCTCGACGACGGGCCGCCGAACCCCGACCGCATCGGATACTGGTGGCGGCGAGCCCGCGAGCGCGCGGGGATCGATCCGAGATGGCGGCTCCACGACCTCCGGCACTGGTCGGCGACGCAGGCCATCGCATCCGGCCACGACCCCCGCACGGTGGCGGGCCGCCTGGGTCACGCCAACGCCGCGATGACGATGCGGACCTACGCCCACCCGCTCACGAGGGCCGATCGCGCCGTCGCCGCAACACTCGGCGAGATCCTCTCCGGCGACGAGCATGGACTCGGGTGCCGGAGCACATTCCGGGAGGATTCCCCGAACATTGTTGATGTTCGGTGACGGTCCGTTTCTCTTCAGGCAGCCTCCCGATCATCGCATGTGGGTGTGACAGTATCGACGTGACGTGCGAGCGCGGTGACGAGGACGGGCATGTCCTGGCAGCCTTGACGCGCCGGAAGCTGCGCTGCGCGTTGAGCATCCCAGCCGCGCACCAACGCTTGACCATCGTCCCGTGACGCCACCGCTTCACGCGCGCTGTTGTGCGACCGATCGAAATCATCGACTTCGATGCAGTTGGTGTTGGTGAGGGCGCGCGCGAGGCGATCACCGACACCGAGGCGCCACACCGTGAACATCTCCTCGAGTCCCTCACGCAACGACGCGGCCGCGTCGGAATGGTCCCGTTCGAAACTCCGCGCGAGGTCCTTTGCGGAGCGCAGCCCCGCGTCTGCATCCGGGTTCGCGAACGCCTCGCGAGCTTGCGGTCCACCCACGGAGCCGGATCCTTGGGGAGATGGTCGACGATGCTGCTCGGCATAATGCAACGTGCATCGCTGGACGAGCGCCGGGTCGCCGAAGACCTTGCGCACCCCGGCGGCCAGCGCCTTGGCGCCGTCGATCGCGACCAGCAGCCCGCCAGCGACCGAGAGGCCGCGGTCGACGAGACCGGCCAGCAATGCGGTAACGATGATCGTGTTCTCGGTGTCGCCCAGCCACAACCCGATCGGCACCTTGGTCCCATTGGCAGTGATGGCCAGCGCCACCACAGAACGTGCCTCCGCGAAGTTCACACCGTCGACCATGAGCGCGACGACGTCGAGTCGGCAAGGTCGCGGCTCATCAGCTCCTTCGGCGCCTTCGTGGTGCTGGCGATGAACCGGCGCGACACCGCCGAGCGCGATGTCGACGACGCGTTGGCCTCGGACCACGGCTCCCACCAAGAACAGTCCCGCATGATCCGCCGCTAATTCGCCTGGCGGGACCTCAACGCCCACGACCGAGCCCTCACCGAACTCATCAAACGCGCAAACGTCACCTGACACGCCACTAGCATGCGCGTGATGGCGAACCCTATCCAGAAATCGGCGCGCGTAGTAGCAATGAAGGTAACCTCGGATGGCGAACAGAACTTCCTGGGCGCCAAATGGGTGGCTGGCTTGGTCGAACGGACACCCGTGAGATACAGGGAGCCGGTGGTTCTGCGGCTGCTGTCCCTCTCCCCTCACTACTTCTTTGACCGAGACCTCCAAGCCGAGGCCCAGCGAAATCGACAGTCCCGCCAAGAGCTCATCGATGCCCTGGTGACGCCACACCTCGTCGAGCCAGGCCAGCGGGTACTGGACTACGGCTGCGGTCCCGGCTTTGCTGCTCGCGCTGTTGCCGATCATGCCGCCCATGTCGACGCGGTCGACATCTCGGCTGGCGTCATCGCGTGTGCCAAGGTGCTAAACGGGCGGGAGAACGTGTGTTTCTGGACGACTCGTCAGTACGACGATGTAGAGGGCGCCTGTGATCTCGCCTATTCCTTCGCCGTGTTCCAGCATCTCACTACCAAAACGCTCAATGAGGTGTGGGCGGTGCTGGCTGATCGGCTCCGGCCGGGTGGGCTCCTGCTCGTTCATTTCGCCGCACCCGAGAATGGCTGGCGCACCGAACGAGAGTGCAGGAGCGACAGTTCGCTTGCCGGTCGGCTCCGCATGAAGTTGGGGCTCGACTGCTTCGGACGCACCCCCGACGAGATGGTTGATGTCGCTGCGAGACATGGGTTCACGACGATGGAAGTGAAGCAACTGGCGGGCGCAATAGATGTTGACGACGACATCAGCGGCCAGTATTGGCTTGAGGCCCGGAAGGAGGTCTGAGGTTGTCCCCGGGTCAGCGGACGGGTGGGGTATGCGGCGATAGCGTCCTGGTGACGGTTGAGAGGTCTCTTCTGAGCGTGAAGGCATCGGTGTGCCGAGTCAGGGATACCGAGGATGCCCGCAGTCTGAGCTTCCCAGTGAAGATGGTGCTGCGCCGTTCTTCGCGTGAGGATGGCGCGTGAGCCTCGTCGCTGGTCTGACTCGGAGCTTCCCTGACTTCGTGTCATGAACGGGATCTGTCGGCCCGCCGGCGGGGCTCGTTCGTTTCGCACGCGGCCGGAGCGGTTGTGACTTCATAGGAGCCTGTGGCACCAGGCGACTCATCACTGGGCTGTCCGCCCACCCGGCCGGCGCATGCCTTCTTGCGAAGGCGACTCCATCATGACACCAGCTCGATCCGTCGTCACCGGCGGAGTGGATACGCACGGCCGCACACATCACGCCGCGGCGATCGATCAAGCCGGGCGAGTCCTCGGTAGCACGGAGTTCGACGCGACACCCGCGGGTTACTCGCGGTTGCTGAGCTGGCTGGGTTCGACCTACTCCCGACTCAATCGTTCACGGTCGGATCCCAAAGCGAAAAGCTTCTCGCCCGGATCAGCAAGGAAGGTGTTCGATGGAACCTCGAACTGTCTCAACACAAGAAACGACGGTCACCGGTCAGGGATGTGCCGCGCCGGCCAGCCTGTCCGACCGGCCTCCAACCTCTTCGCCGCGGGCTGGCTGCGCGCAGTGACCGGGCCCCGTCAGTGGTCAGGTCCTGCCCAAGACGATGCCTCGCGGGGTGCTCGCGGTAGACGACGTGCGTCGGGTCATCGACGCCGCACGGGCGCTGGACGCGGGCGCGGGCCTCGCCATTCGCCTCGCCGCGGTCACCGGCGCGCGTCGAGCCGAGCTCGCGGCCTTGCGCTGGGAGGACCTCGACGGGGACCGCCTCACGATCGACAGCGCGATCGGCACCATCCGAGTTGGGAGTCGAGGAGATCCATCCCATCCGATCCTTGAGGACGCGCCGACCAAGACCACGAACATCCGCACGGTCACGCTGGACCCTGAGACGGTCCAGGCGCTCGAGGCGCGGCGAGCCGAGCGCGAGCGGTACAGCCCGTGGATGTTCTCGCTCGACGACGGGCCGCCGAACCCTGACCGCATCGGATACTGGTGGCGGCGAGCCCGGAAGCTCGCCGGGATCGATCCGAGATGGCGGCTCCATGACCTGCGGCACTGGTCGGCGACGCAGGCCATCGCATCCGGCCACGACCCCCGCACGGTGGCGGGCCGGCTGGGTCACGCCAACGCGGCGATGACGATGCGGACCTACGCCCACCCGCTCACGAGGGCCGATCGCGCCGTCGCCGAGACGCTCGGCGAGATCCTCTCCGGCGACGAGCGCAAGCCCCGGCATCCATAGCAGCAAGGTCTCGGAGGGACCACACCTCCAACTCTCGTTCTCGTCCTCGGCCCTTCTCCTCGCCCTCGCCCAGGTCGGGCGGCCCTCGTCGGGCCGGCGCGACACCAGTCGGGCAAGGGTCAGGGCGGCGTCTGGGAACGCTTCGGTCCGATTTGGGAACGCGACTCGAGCGCTGCCGCGGCCGCTGATGGCCGCTTGTGGCCGCTCCTGGAGGGATTTCACGTCTCTCATCGGCGACGTCGAGGTCGGCGTTGAAAGTCTCGCAGCTCTCGTCCGCGTGGGGGATTGCTGACGCGAGGGTCGAAGCGGCCGCCTCGTGCGGCACTGGTGGGTGGTCGGAGATCCATGCCCTGGCCCAGCTGGCTGAGCTGTTGGTGGATTGGGTCGATGGCGTTCGAGTAGGGGTTCATCCCGCCCTGCAGGCCGGTATGCATGGTCACACCGCCGAGGAGCTCACCGGCGAGATCGGCGACTTGGTCTCCGATGAGCGCCCAGGTGAGCACCATCAGGCAGTCGGCGGTGTCTTTGGTCTGGATGGGACCGCTAGTGGGGGGTTCGACTCGGCCGCCGACGTCTTGGAGGTATTTGAGTTCCAGTTCGGCCAGCTCGTAGGTGGGTGCGTGCACCAGGCCGAGCCCAATGGCGGTCTTGAAGGTTTCGCTGATCTGCCAGTTAATGGCGCGGGTGAAGGTGCGTTCGTAGATCATGACTCGCTTCGGATATCCGTGCTGAATGGCGTGTTTGCGGAGCCGCTGGATGATGCCGATGGAGTTGAAGCTGTCAAAGGTCAGCTGTTCAGGCGTGAAGGCGTCCAGGTAGATCTTGAGGTCGGCTTCAACGTCGAGGTAGTCGATCTCGTAGTTGTTCTCGGGGTAGTCGCTGGGGAGCCACGCGTGGATGCTGTCGAAGACAACATGGCGCAGATCGGTTGCCGGGTCGATCTCGACGTGAGCGATGGCGAACCCGAAGTTCGCGCCGGACTTCGCCGGATCACCGTGCGCGTAGTACGTGGTACCCAGAACACCCTGGGACTGCATGAGCAGCTCACGGCCTGAGGGCCACGGTTCGAAGATCTGATCAACGCGTCCCTCGGAGAGGTAGGCGTCCAGGATCATGGCGAATTGCGAGCGCCGCTCAACCCGGAAAGTCTCGGGGTTGGCTCGTTCGAGGCGCTGCATATTCTCGTCGTAGGCCTGGATGGGCCGGTGCATCTTGGGGAAGAACATGATCTCGCTCACCAGGAGCTGCCCTTGCCCTCCGGGTAGACCGCGATGCCGCCAGGGCCGGTGCGGTCCGAGTCCACGAAGAGGTCCCAGCTCGTGAGCTGCACCATGAGCTTGTCGGGGTAGGCGGGAAGGCCGGTGAGAGGGTCGGTCTCGAGGGCTTGCTGATACAGATCCCAGAACTTGCCGGCTCGTTGCCACGGCGACGACGGGATGTAGATGAAACCCCACGTACCGAACTGGTCCAAGGACGGTGTCGCCGCCTCATAGACGTCCTCCATGGACCGGGACGCCCCGGTGGTGCCGACCATGTGCGCGCCCTCATCGAGGTAGATCATGAAGGAGGTGGGTCCACGTCCAGCGGTGTCGGTGGACTCCTTGGCGACGATCTCGAAGCTGGCCTGGTCCAGATCGGGCGCGGAGCCGCGCCGGAGCTCGGTGGCCCGACGGATGTCGGCGAGCGACCGCAGCGTCAACGAGTCGGCACGCGTCCGAGACAACAGGGGGGTGAAACAGGGCGCGTTGACAATGGTCTGCTGGAGAACCCGGAATTGGACGTCTCGGGCCTGGGTGAACTTGGAGCCGAACACGATTCCGGTGAGGCGTTGGGTGGGGTCGATGCCGAAGGCCGCCTGGGGATCGTCGAGGCCAAGAAACCTCCACAGTACGTAGGCGCCAACGACCGCGCCGAGATAGTTCTTGCCGCCTCGACGACCGACGACGAGCAACACCTCCCGAAACCAGGGGCGCCCCTCTTCCTTGCATAGCTTCAGTCGGGTCAGGACGTCCGGCTGGATCCCGTTCGTGCCGGTCCGCTGGAACGACTCGCTCCACTCGCCGATCACGTCGAAGTCATACGGGCTCATGAGATCATCACGCACAAACAGGAGCTTGAGCACGGTTGCCTGACGAGGGGCGAGGGTCCTTCTGAGGTAGCGGGGAGAGAGTGCGAACTCGAGTGGGTCAACCAGCACGGTGGGATCGACGCCCGGTGTCGCGCCGGGCCGTGCATCCCATCGCTCAATGTTGCGCTGAAGTCGGCGACGCTCAGTCTCACCGCTCACCGTTCGGACTCCTGGGTACCGGCGGCGAGTCGGTGTTCTAGCTCACGGATCAGCGCCTCGTACTCGGCGCGGCTCGTGAGCCGAGAGCCTTGATCAAGGATCAGCCGGGCTGCTTGAAGACGATCAGCGACCTTCGCGCTCTCGAGCGCGGCGATGATCGTCTCGGTTGCGAGCTCGACCGCGGCGTTCAAGCGACCGGTCCCGACCGAGACCATCTCAAGTCGTCGATCCTTCACGAGCCCCGCGAAGTCGGGATCGCTCATCCGCCGGCGCACTGACCTCGCCGACCGTTCGATGGGGCGGCCAGCCTTCTCGTAGCTCTGGCCCTGAGCCAGCGCGTCGACGGCCAAGAGATAGACATCGTCCACGTCGGGACGCTCACCGCCGAGTTGGGCCAGGTCGTCGTCGCCTACTTGGCCGAGTCCTGGCACTGACGCGGGTCGGTGCCCTTGGGCACGATCAGCATCTGCGCCTTCGCCGGACTTGTCCTGCTGAGCTGGGTGCTCGCTTGAGTTCGGCAGGCGGATCCAGCCGCCCTGATCATCTGCTGACTCCATCCGGGCCCTCTTTCCGGGTCGGAATACCACATAGTTCGTGTTCCCCTCTTAGCCTCGATCCACCGATTCGCGGTCGGGTTGGGTGCTGGTGGACGTGTTCGCGGGCGCGGGGTCGCGGTGACGCTCGAGGGAGGCGCGCGCTGAGCTGCGCGTCGATGTAGTCGCAGACCAGTCCGGTTTGCGGACGCGTGAGGCCGCGCTGGGCCGCGAGTCGTGTACGGGTCGATGCCCGAAGGGGTCAGGCGGGCCTTGGTGGTAGCGCGCGGAGTCGTGTGAGCGCGACGAGGAACTGTTCGGCCCATGGCCAGCGCGCGGGGAGCCGGAGGATCCAGCGTCCGGCGCGGTTCACGAGCCGGCCGGGGAGCATGAGCAGGCGCGTGCGCACGGTGCGAGCGACGGTGAGCTGACCGTCGGGGCGAAGCTCGCCGAGTTCTGCGGTCCAGCGCCAAAGATTGTGCGCGAGCACCGCGCAGGCGAGCCAGGCGGCGTTGGCGAAGAAGTGCCCGGAGGGGCAGTGCTCGAGCCCGGCGCCTTCTTTGAGGTCGCGGATCGCGAGTTCGACGCTGGCATGGTCGCGGTGGAACGCATCGACCTCGATGGTCGGGGTGTCGAGGCTGGTGATGAAGGCGTGGTAACGCCAGTCGGGCCACAGTGCGGCCTGGGCGGGATCGATGAGGCGGGGGCGGCGCACCACCAGGCGCAGCACACGTCGGTCTCGACCACGCCCAGTCGCATAGGTGGTCTCGGCGACCGCGGCCTGGCCGTCGGCGGGATAGTCGATCGCGCACCAGGCGGTCTCGTCGATGGCGTCAATGCTGGCCCGGATCTGGGGGTTGATGTTGACCGTGATCGACCAACCGACCTGGAGGCGGGTGAGCGTGTCGATCAGCGCATAGGACCAGAACCCGGAATCGGCGCGGACCACGAGCGCGCCGGCGGCCCCGGCCCGGCGGACCCGGGCGATGAGCTCTTCGACGAAGCGCTTGGCGCCGCGTTGGCTGGAACCCTTGCGCAGCCGGGCATGGAGGATCTCGCCGGTGTCGGCTCGGGTCGCCAGCAGTGGGTGATAGCCGAGCACCCGGGTGTAGCCATAGGCGGCGCCCTGCTTCTGGTGGCCGTGGACCTCACAGATCGTCGAGTCGAGATCGATCGTCACCGGGTCGTCCCCCGGTCCCGCGCCCAGGCGCCACGCGCGCCGCAACGTCTCACCTGCCACCCGGTCGAGCTGGCGGACATGCCCGAACGTGAACGAACGCAAGAACGTCCCCAGCGTCGAGGGTGCCATCACCCGAAACGGCAACACCCGCTGCGTCGCACCCGCCCGCAACACATCAGCGTGGGCGATGTGCGACCCGCCCGCCAGGATCGTCGCCACCAGCGTCAAGACCTTTCGGCCCGGCCACGCGCCGCCGACCCGGCCCACCAGCCGCACCGTCGAATTGATCAACGTCTCCAAGCCGAGGCGGACCATCAACGTCGCCGGGACCACCAGCCCCGCGTTGGCCACCAAGGTCGAGTCGTCGAAGATCACCTCGACACGGTCCACCGAGCGCGATACTCGACTCACTGGAAGTGCCTCCCGGGTTGGCGACAAGGACGACTTTGAACACCGTCATCGTCCCAGCCCAGGGAGGCTTTTCCGCGGATACGCGCCCGCCTCAGCCGACCTCAATCGGTGGATCGAGGCTTAGGGGCCTAGCGGATAGGTACATGAACTTGTCGTTGGGCTGCGCAGCGGCCGTCGTTTCCGCAGGTCAACGGCGTCGAACGAGACGCGTCGTC
>CAAGKR010533403.1_pt1 | contig 10109 bp, 7 predicted proteins | sample 2556971 | NCBI WGS metagenome assembly CAAGKR01 (sample SAMEA5207829, study PRJEB30636) | soil metagenome | biome: forest; feature: boreal; material: soil | place: USA | collected 2011-09 | depth 1 m
GTGGGGCGGGCCCCAAAACGCATCCGAATCTGGTACCAGGCGGTTTTGGAAGCCCAGAGGGCTGCGATCGCGGCCGCAAAGAGCGGCGCGGCCTGCGGGGATGTCGATGGGGCGGCGAGGCAAGTCCTGACGGGATATCGCCTCGACCATCTCTTCGTTCACAGCACGGGCCATGGGCTTGGACTCGAAGTGCACGAGGATCCCAGGGTGGCGCGGGGGCAGAAGAAGCGCCTGGAGCCGGGAAACGTAATCACCATTGAACCCGGCGTGTATTCGGCGGGCATCGGGGGAATTCGCATTGAAGATGATGTCGCCGTTCACGCCGACCGTGCGGAAGTACTGACCCGCGCACCGCGGGATCTCATCGAGATCTAGAGCAGGCATGAAACGCAAAAAGCCCAGCAAGTCCAGTCCGTCGTTCGCCAATCCTGAAATTCAGCAGATCGAACAGCTCTTTCAGTTCATGACCGAGCACAATCTAGAGGAGTTTGAATACTCGAGGGGCGATCTGCGGATACGTCTGCGCAAGCCTTCCGCCGGATTGGTGGTTTCTGCCCCGCGGATGTTGGCCGCGCCAGAGATCATCGTTCCCGGGTCAATGGATGTTTCCTACGCTTCATCCGGCGGTGCTGCGGTTCCTGAGGCGCGGTCCTCAGAAGACCTGCACCTGGTCAAGTCCCCCATCGTTGGGACGTTTTATGAGTCTCCCAGTCCCGGGACGGAGGCCTTTGTAAAGGTAGGCACGGACGTGGAGACTGGGAAAACCCTCTGCATCGTGGAAGCGATGAAGCTGATGAACGAGATCGAATCCGACGTCTCCGGCGAAGTCATTCGCATTTTCGTGGAAAACGGACAACCGGTTGAATACGGGCAGCCTCTCTTTGGCATCCGTCCGAGCCGGAAGAAGTAGTCGGCACGCCAGATCATGTTCCAGAAAATCCTAGTTGCCAATCGCGGGGAGATCGCCCTGCGGGTCATCTGTGCGTGCAAGGAATTGGGGATATCCACGGTTGCCGTCTATTCCGAAGCGGACCGCAACTCGCTCCATGTCCGGTTTGCGGATGAGGCGGTTTGCATCGGGCCGGCCCGGAGCAGCGAGAGTTATCTGAACATCCCCCAGGTGATCAGCGCGGCCGAAATCACGAATGTGGATGCCATCCATCCCGGGTACGGGTTTCTTTCCGAAAACGCCAATTTCGCCAAGGTCTGTGAGGCATCGGAAATTACGTTCATCGGACCGCGGCCGGAAATCATCGAAATGATGGGTGAAAAGGACCGCGCGCGGCGGGAAGTGAACACCGCCGGTCTGCCCACCATTCCGGGGAGCGAGGGCGTCATTGAAGGGGAGGAGCAGCTCGCGAAAGAAGCGACACACATCGGGTATCCGCTGATTATCAAGGCCTCGGCAGGGGGTGGGGGCCGGGGCATGCGTGTAGTGCGCAAGCAGGATGAGCTTTTAGCCGCTTACCAGACGGCCCGTAGCGAGGCGCAGCAAGCCTTTGGGACGCCGGACGTGTACGCGGAGAAATTCCTCGAGCATCCTCGCCACATCGAGTTTCAGGTACTGGGCGACCAGCATGGGAAAGTGATCCATCTGGGTGAACGCGAATGCAGCATCCAGAGGCGGCACCAGAAATTAGTAGAGGAATCTCCTTCACCGGTGGTGGACCCCAAGCAGCGCAAGGAGCTCGGCGCCAAGGTCGTGAAGGCGCTGGAAAAGATCGGCTACACCAACGCGGGGACCGTCGAGTTCCTGATGGATGAAGACGGCGCGATGTACTTCATCGAGATGAATACGCGCATTCAGGTCGAGCATCCCGTGACCGAGCTCGTCACGGGAGTGGATTTAATCAAGGCGCAGATTCGCATTGCCGCTGGAGAAAAGATGGAAGATGCCACCGGCGCGATTATTCCGTCCGGCCACGCTATCGAATGCCGGATCAATGCCGAGGATCCGGTAACCTTTGTGCCGTCCGCGGGGCGCATTACGACGTTCCAGGCGCCGGGAGGTACGGGCGTGCGCGTGGATTCCGCCGCTTATGCCGACGCCGTCATTCCTCCGTACTACGATTCGATGATTGCAAAGCTGATCGTCAAGGGACGCGACCGCACCGAGGCGATTGGCCGCATGAAGCGGGCGCTCGAAATGTTCGTCATCGAGGGCATCAAGACGTCCATCCCCTTGCACCGGCTGATTCTGGCCGATCCGGATTTTGCCGCGGGGAAGTTCGATACCCACTTCATCGAAAGATTGCTCGGCACGAACGGAAAATAAAAGTTGAAGCGCCTTGTTCTACCACGGCTGTATGTGATATTAGACGCAGCATTGCTTACCGTCCCCGAAACAGAGTGCGCTGAAAAACTTGCCGCTGCTGGTGTCCGTTTGCTCCAATACCGGAACAAGCGAGCGTCTGCGCGCGAATTGTTTGAATGCTCGAAGCGGCTTTCTTCTTTGTTGATCCCGCGTGGTGTCACATTTGTTGTGAATGACCGGGCCGATGTCGCGTGGGCCGCGGATGCAAGCGGCGTTCACGTCGGGCAGGAAGATTTGGGAGCTGAAGCAGCGCGTTCGGCGATCGGGGCGGGGAAACTGCTGGGCGTTTCGACGCATAACCTGGATCAGTTCAAGGAAGCTGCTGCCACTTCCGCTGACTATGTCGCGATCGGACCGGTGTTTTCCACCTCCACGAAGGCCAACCCTGATCCAGTGGTTGGAATCGAAATGATTCGGCGGGCTCGGGCGCTGACGGGCAAGCCGATCGTGGCCATCGGAGGCATCACGCTGGACCGCGCCGCCGAAGTCATGCAAGCGGGCGCCGATTCCGTTGCAGTCCTCAGTGATATTCTCCTCGCGCCTGATCCGGGGCGGCGGGCGCGGCAATATATTAAACTTCTGGAAGCCGCGAACCATGCGGCTGCCGTCTGAGGCGCATCCGAATGCCCGACGCGACGCACGCCATCCCACAAACTAACGCGAAGAACGAACCAGGCTTTGTGCGCGCCATCGGATTATTCGATGGCACGATGATCGTCGTGGGTTCCATGATTGGATCGGGCATCTTCATTGTGGCTGCGGATATTTCACGGCAAACGGGATCTGCCGGTGGCCTGCTACTCACCTGGATTCTCACCGGACTGCTGACGATTTCTGCCGCGCTTTCTTATGGTGAGCTGGCCGCCCTGTTTCCCCACGCGGGTGGTCAATACGTTTATTTGCGCGAAGCTTACTCGCCGCTCTGGGGGTTTCTGTACGGCTGGACGCTTTTTCTGGTGATTCAGACGGGAACGATCGCGGCCGTAGCCGTGGGTTTCGCGCGCTATCTCGGCGTTTTGCTGCCATCGATTTCTCCCAACACATGGATTGTTCACCCCATCGCCCTCGGTTCAAAGTACGCGATCAGCCTCTCGATTCAGCAGTTGGTGGGCGTGCTGATGATCGTGTTCCTGACGTTCATCAATACGCTGGGCGTGCGGCTTGGGAAGCTGATCCAAAACGTCTTCACGAGCGCGAAGACGCTTTCTCTGCTGGGATTGATTTTCCTGGGTATTTTTGTGGGGAGAAATGCCGGAGCAATTACCGAAAATTTTAGCCACTTGTGGATGATTCGCAACGCCCAGCCCATCGAGCCAGGCGCGAATTTCCTGAGAAGCTTTGTGCCGACAATTACTGCTGCGAGCGGCGCGTTTGGGTTGTTGGTCGCGTTCGGAGTGGCGCAGGTTGGTTCGCTGTTTTCTGCGGACGCTTGGAACAATATCGGCTTCACGGCCGCGGAAGTGAAAAACCCGAAGCGCGACGTGGCGCTCTCGATGGCTTTCGGCACCATCATCGTGATCACTCTGTATTGCCTCGCCAATCTGGCCTATCTTTGCACACTGCCGCTGGTGCAAATTCAGAGCGCTCCTGACGATCGCGTGGCCAGCGCGGCCCTGAACGCCATCTTCGGTCCCACGGGCGCGATGATCATGGCCGTGGCGATCATCATTTCCACGTTTGGCTGCAATAACGGATTGATTCTTGCCGGCGCGCGAGTTTCTTACGCGATGGCTAAGGATGGACTCTTCTTCCGGGCGACGGGCAGCTTGAACAAGAAGGGCGTTCCCGGCACAGCGTTGGTCTATCAGGGGATTTGGATCGCTATCTTGATTTTGTTGCGCACCCGCCACGTCGATGCAGCCGGAGCAGTGACCTACGGCAATCTATACAGCGACCTGCTCGACTACGTTGTTTTTTCCGTCTTGATCTTCTACGTGCTCACGATTGCGGGAATTTTTGTCCTGCGCGCGAAGCGGCCCGATGCCGAACGTCCGTACCGCGCGTTCGGGTACCCCATCGTTCCTTTGCTCTATATCGTTTCGGCGCTGGCGATCATGTTTGTGCTGCTGCTCTATAAGACGCAGACGGCCTGGCCGGGACTGGTGATCGTGCTTTTGGGCGTTCCGGTCTACTGGCTGTGGTCACGGCAGGCAACGCAAGTCGCACGCACGGAATAACTAAATTTTCTTGTAGGGGCGCAGCATGCTGCGCCCCTACAATGCTTAAGGCCAAATTGGTAGTGGCTGGAGTAAGCGGGAAAAATCTCCCAAAGGAGGAGTTGCATGGGCAACCCCTTGTTCGCCAGAAAACCGATGAGCATGTTGCTCTCGGAAGCGCAGGAAGTAGGCGGGCACAGCCTGAAGCGCACGCTCGGCCCATTCCAACTGACGGCGTTGGGCGTCGGCGCGATCATCGGTGCGGGCATCTTCGTGCTATCCGGTCTGGGCGCGCACTACGCCGGGCCGGGCCTGATGCTTTCCTTTGTGCTTTCCGGGCTAGGGTGCGCGTTTGCAGGGCTCTGCTACGCCGAGTTCGCGGCGATGATCCCGCTGGCGGGCAGCGCTTATACATATGCCTACGCCACGCTAGGCGAACTCTTCGCCTGGATCATTGGCTGGGACCTCACGCTGGAATACGCCATGGGCGCGAGCACGGTTTCGTCGGGTTGGTCCAACCACTTCATCGAGCTGCTCAATATTTTCAAGATCAAGATGCCTTTGTGGCTGGCCTACGACCACTGGACGGGGCTGAGCACCGCCACGAAGATCGTCGCTCGCCAGATGGCGCAGGCTTCGGATGCCGCTCTGCAGCCGGGCACGCAAGCCTTCCTCGACAAAGTCGATGCCATCGTCAAAGCGCAGTCGCCGGAATTGGTGCAGCAAGCACACACGCTTCTCAATGCACCGACGATTTTCGGATCGGAGATCGGCTTCAATGTTCCTGCATTTTTGATCGCGCTGGTCATTACGGCGATCCTGATCATCGGCATCAAGGAGAGCGCGCGTTTCAATGCGACCATCGTGACCATTAAGGTGGCCGTGGTCCTCTTCGTCATCGGATTAGGAATCCACTACGTCGACTTTTCGAACTGGGGCCATGACTGGTCCACGTTTGCGCCGATGGGCTTCTCTGGAATCGGGGCCGGGGCCGCCTACATCTTTTTCGCGTATATCGGCTTTGACGCCGTTTCCACCACCGCGCAGGAAGCCAAGAACCCGCAACGCGATCTGCCCATCGGTATCATCGTGTCGCTGGTAGTTTGCACGATTCTCTACATCGCCGTGGCCGGCGTCCTGACCGGCATGGTTCACTGGCAGGACGTCAACATCGAAGCTCCCATTGCTCGGGCCTTCCTGGACCGCGGGCTCACGACGGCGTCGCACGTCATCACGCTCGGTGCGCTGGCGGGTCTCACGAGCGTCATGCTGGTCATGTTGCTCGGCCAAACCCGCGTGCTCTACGCCATGGCCAACGATGGTCTGCTGCCGAAGAAGTTTTTTGCGGCAATTCACCCGAAATTCCGCACTCCGTATAAGAACACCATGCTGGTCGGATTGCTTGCCGCCATTGTCGGCAGCGTGACCCCCATCTCCATCATCGGAGAAATGGTGAACATCGGCACGCTGCTGGCCTTCGTCATTGTTTGCATCGCGGTCATGATCCTGCGCAAAAAGAATCCCGATCAGCCGCGGCCGTTCCGTACTCCCTGGGTTCCGGCCATCCCGATTCTCGGCATAATCTTCAACGGTTACATGATGTACAAGCTCGGATGGGTTAACTGGGCGCGCTTGATCATTTGGCTGGTGATCGGCTTGGTGGTTTATTTCTCTTACAGCCGTCACCACAGCCGCGTCCGCAACGCGCAACCACAGTAAAACTTTCTCGCAGCAGGCCGGGCTGGTGGGGCGCTCGGCCTGTCTTCCGATTGTCAGACGCTTACTCTGCATTCGCTGCGCCGATTCAGGTAAAGTAGTGTTTCCGTTGACGGCACGATGACACCCTTCCGCGCTAACTTCAAAGAAGTTTGGAGCCGCCTCACGTGGCCCGATCTGGTTTCCACCGCAGTGGCGGCCGGGGGATCGCTGGCCGCCATCTTTGGGTTCAACGGCGGTTTTTTCAGCTTCTTGAAATATCTGGCGGCTCTCGCGGGCGTTTATCTTTTTTTCCGGCTGATTGGCTGGTGGAGAAACCGCCTGCTGTGGAGTCTGCGCAACCGCCTGATCGTCGCTTATTTGTTTATCGCGCTGGTCCCCGTCTTGAGCGTAGTGCTGCTGTCAATTCAGGCGGGAAAGCTCCTCTACACACAATTGGGGAGCTATCTGCTCTACCAGGATTGGCAACGACGGATTGAAATGCTTGCCGACGGAACGAAACAAATTGCGTCGGCGCTTACCAGCCGGGTGGCAGGCGTCTCGCCGCAGGTCGCCGAGCGGATTGTCGCGGCGCAAGAACACGAAGTGTACGATGCACGCTTGCCCGGGTTGGCGATCGATTTCGCCGACGATCCGAAGCTTTTCCGCCGGCTAGTCGAACCGGAGAAGCGCGAGTTCGCCGGACTGGTCCAGCAGGGACAGAATCTCTCGCTGATCGCGATGCGCGCGGTGGAGACGCCACGCGGCACGCGCGTCATTCAATTGAAAATTCCAGTAACGCCGGAATTCCTGGCAACGCTGGCGCCGGATTTGGGAGCTGTGCTGGTTGAAATCGTGGAGCCGCTCGCGCCTGGCGCCGGTAATGTCGTCCCTTACCGCATCGGCAATCAGGACTATATGAGGGTGCACGCACTTCGCGCGAAGGGGCGCGTCTTGCAGCCCCCTGGTGGCTGGTTTGATCCGGACGTCATCGGGCCTTCCCGGTTTGAGGCTGTCCGGCTATATGACGACGGAAAAGTAGTGCGAGGCTACCCGGTAGTGGCGTCTTTCAGCGCGAGACCGTCGCGGTTGAACTCGCGGATGTTTACATCGATCGGGGAGCTGAGCTACCTGAACTTCATTGGATTCTTTACTTTGGCGGTGCTGTTGCTCTTGATCGAGACGGTTGCGCTCATTACGGGAATCGTGATGACGCGCGCCATCACGCGGGCCGTCTCCGAACTCTATCGCGCGACCCAGTACGTTCAAGGGGGTGACCTGACACACCGTGTGCGCATTGCGCGTCGCGATCAACTGGGTGAGCTGGGCGAGTCGTTCAACGTGATGACCGGCTCGATCAGCGAATTGATCGCAGAGCAGAATAAACGCCAGCGCCTGGAAAACGAAATCTCCATCGCGCGCGAAGTCCAGAATCAGCTTTTTCCGAGCACCTTGCCATCCGTGCCGGGAGTCGAGATTGAGGCCATCTGCAAGGCCGCGCGTTCCGTCAGCGGCGACTACTATGATTTCATTCAGTTGAGCCCGACGCACATCGCCATTGCCATTGCGGATATCTCGGGAAAGGGAATTTCGGCGGCCCTGTTGATGGCCAGTCTGCAGGCGGCGCTGCGCAGCCAGATGCTTTCAGACGGCAGCGAACATTTGAGTATGGCGGAGCTGGTGTCCCGATTGAATAAGCATCTGGTGCGCAACACCGGCGACGACCGGTTCGCGACCTTCTTCATTGCGATCTACGACAGCGCCACGCGAACGCTGCGTTATACGAATGCGGGCCACCTGCCGGCGTTTCTGATCTGCAACGGCACTTCGGCGCAATTGGATAAAGGCGGCATGGTCCTGGGCGTCGTGGAAGAGTACGTCTATGAGGAAGGATCGATGACGGTAGGTTTCGACTCGCTGCTGATCGGATATAGTGACGGCTTGATCGAGCCGGAGAACGTCTATGGCGAAGAATTTGGGATTCGCCGTTTGCAGGAAGCCGCGGTCCACTTGCAGGGCGCGGCGCCGCTCATGGTCGCGGAGTCGCTGATGGCGGCGGCCGAGGAATGGGCCGGGACTCCCGAACAGGCCGATGATATGACGGTGATCGTTGCGCGGCTTCGGTAGTACGTCTGCCGCGGCTAGGCTATACTGAAAATCCTTCCGAGAGATTTTGCCGGGGAGAAGAATGTCGCTTCGCAATCGAGTGGCGCTGGTAACGGGTGGGAGCAGGGGCATTGGCCGCGGGCTTGCTCTTCGGCTGGCGCAGGATGGCGCGCGCATGGCCATTGCCTATCGCTCCAACAAAGTTGCGGCACAGCAGACCTTGCGCCAGTTGCAGGCCAATGGAGTGGATTGTGTTGCGGTGGAAACGGACATCACCAATGCGGGGCGCTGCGACCAGCTGATCAAAACAGTTGTCGATCGCTTCGGGCGCCTCGACGTCATCGTCAACAATGTGGGAGATTTTCGCTGGGGCACGCTGGCGGAATCGTCGCTGCAGGACTGGCAAAATATTTTTACCTCGAATCTGTTCACCGTTCTGTACATGTGCCGCGCAGTGCTGCCGCATATGCGCAAGGCGCGCTGGGGCCGGATCATCAATTTGGGCGCCGTCGGCGCGGAGCGCGCATTCGGCCAGGCGAAAATTTCAGCCTACGCCGCAGCCAAGGCCGCGGTCGTAGCGTTGTCCCGTTCTTTGGCGCTCGAGGAAGCCAAGAACGGGATCACCGTGAACGTCGTGAACCCCTCCAGCATTGACGAAAACGAACTGACGCTGGAAGAAGCCCGAAAAATTCGCGACGCACGCTTCCCAATCGGGCGTCCGCCGACGGTCGAAGATGTCGCCGCGACGGTAGCCTTTTTCGCCTCCGAAGAAGCCGAGTACGTTACCGGCCAGGTCGTCAATGTCAGCGGCGGCTGGATGCTGTGATTTCGCCGTAAATCTTCCATGAAAGCCCTCACTGCTGCCGAAATGCGCGAAGTCGATCGACTCACCACCGAGCGCTATGGCATTCCCACCCTGCAATTGATGGAGACTGCCGGAAAGCGCGTTGCCAATGCGGTCTGGCGAGCCGTTGCTGGACGCGACAATGTTCGCGTCTGCGTGTTGTGCGGCAGAGGCAACAACGGAGGGGACGGATTAGTCGCCGCCCGATATTTAGGAGATGCGAGCCTTGCCCCACGGGTTCTCCTGTTTGGCAAACCAGAGGACGTGCATGGGGACGCCGCGGCGAACCTTGCTCGTTGGCGTGAAGCAGGGAACACCATCGAAACCGTCGTGAGCGAATCCGATTGGGAGCGCGTGTGGCCCGAGGTAGGCTCGGCGGCCGTCATCGTCGACGCCTTGCTGGGAACGGGGCTCCGCGGAGCAGCCACTGGTGTTGTTGCTCACGCTATCACCGACATTAACGGTCTGTCGCGCAATGCCACTTCGCCTCGACCCGCGCTGATTCTTTCCGTGGATACACCTTCGGGTCTGCCCTCTGACGACGATGCGCCTGCTGGCCCCGTTCTGTACGCTCATCGCACTGTGACTTTCACCGCGCCGAAGGTTGGCCATTTGATCTCGCCGAGCGCGGCGGCTTGCGGCGCTTTGGAAGTCGTCCGCATTGGCTCTCCCGCAAATTTGATCGAAGAACTTGGAAAAGGCACGCTGCGTTGGGTTGGCCCAGACGAGTTTGTTTCCCTGCCGCTGGTCCGTGGGGCGGACGGGCACAAGGGAAAATTTGGACACGTCTTGTTAATAGCCGGCTCCGCTGGTAAATCGGGCGCTGCCACACTCAGCGGTCTCGGTGCTCTGCGTGCCGGCGCTGGCCTCGTTACCATCGCCACCCCCGCTCCAGTTCAAATTCCTTTGGCCGCTGCCCACGCCGAGTACATGACCGAAGCTCTGGAAACCACCGCTGAAGGCGCGATCTCGAAGAACAATTTAGATAGTGGCA
>CAAGKR010227025.1_pt1 | contig 10108 bp, 8 predicted proteins | sample 2556971 | NCBI WGS metagenome assembly CAAGKR01 (sample SAMEA5207829, study PRJEB30636) | soil metagenome | biome: forest; feature: boreal; material: soil | place: USA | collected 2011-09 | depth 1 m
CGATCTCGAGCGAATGCTCGATCGCGGCGCTTATGAACTCTTTCGCCTGCCTCACTGCCGCGAGCGGCTGAAGGCCTTTGGCCAGCCCTGCAGCGATCGCTGCCGAGAACACGCACCCGCTCCCGTGAGTGTTCATCGTGTGCACCCGTTCTCCAGTCAGCTCGACCATCTCTGACCCATCCCAGTAGACGTCAGTCACGTCATCGTCCGCATGACCACCCTTGACGACGGCCGCCTTGGCTCCGAGCGCCACCAGGTCGCGTGCTGCCTGCCGGCGCTCGTCGATGGTCGCGATGCGCCGTCCGAGGATCACCTCGGCCTCGGGCAGGTTGGGCGTGATGACAGCAGCCAGAGGAAGAAGGCTCGTTCTGAGCGCGTCGATGGCATCATCGCGAAGGAGCTTGGCGCCACCCTTGGCGACCATCACAGGGTCGACTACAAGGTTCCAAATGGTGTGTGCCTTGATCGCGGCGGCCACGGCTTCGATGATCTCCGCAGACGCCAGCATCCCGGTCTTTACCGCCTGCACTCCGAGGTCGCTCACCACTGCGTCAATCTGGACGACGACAAGCCGTGGTGGCAGCTCGAATATCTCGGTGACCCCCACCGTGTTCTGAGCGGTAATCGCAGTAATCGCTGTGGTCCCATGGACACCAAGGGCCGCGAAGGTCTTGAGGTCGGCCTGGATGCCGGCGCCGCCGCCGGAATCCGAGCCCGCGATGCTGAGCGCAACTGGGAGCTTCACGACTGCCGTATCCGACGCACGCCCCAATAGGTTGCAGCCGCCACCGCCGCGCTGACCAGGCCGCTCAGGTCAGCGCCGTGCAGGGCCGCGATGAGGCCCGCGTTGAAGAACGTCGGCGCGACACCAAGGTTGCTGAACAGGTTCGCGTAATTGACGAACACCAGGCTTGCGGCGGTTCCCACCGCCCAAGCGGCAAGTGCAAGCGCGGGTCGCGGCTTTCCATCGAACACGAAAAAGCTCAGCAGCACCACCGCTGCCCAGGCCGGAGCCCAGAGGTAAGTCAGGATGAGAAAGTCCTCGTAAGCGAGGTGGAAATCGCTGACCAGCACCGCGTAGGCGGCAAGCGCGGTTCCGAGCACGCCGCATCCCAGCGCTGCCTGCCAGCGCCGCAACCGGATCCCCATCGCGAGCGACACCAGGCCCGCCGTGTAAACGTCCATGTAGTTGGCCCATATCTCCCCGACGACGACGAAGGCGAAGAAGGGCACGGCGACCCAGGCCGGAGCGTGAGCGCTGATGACCGCCAGCACCCCCTGGCTCGAGGCGAGCGTGGCGTCGATGGTGGGCAGTAGGAGACCGAAAATTCCGAGCAGGATCATCGGCAACGTGACGCCAACTAAAGGCCACAACGAAACCGATCGGGTGGAGCTCGACGCCGGGAGGTACCGCGAGTAGTCGGCCGCGAACGGGTACCAGGAGGCGACAAGCGCAAAGCAGGTCATGAAGCCAAGCACGAACGCTCCTGGATAGTCGCTGCCCGATGCTGTGGGGCCCTGATTCCAGTGGAACTGAGGCGCAAGGAAGAGGAAGAGCGCTGCCAGCAGGACGGCAAAGACCAAAGCTCCGTACGTCTCCAGGACCTTGATCGTCTGGTGGCCGAAGACCGCGACGACGACACTGACCGCGGCGATCACGATGACGAGCGCGAGGGTGATCAGCCGGTTGCCGCCGCCGAAAAGCTGAGCGCCTGCCTGGGCCGCGATCACGCAGTCGACGGCGAACCAGCCGACGGCAAGAAAAAGGGTCAGCGCCGCGCCTACGTAGGAACCGCGCAGGCCGAAGATGCGCCGCGTGTAGGCGATCTGCGGGAGGCCAGTTCTTGGGCCGGTGTTGCTGAGGAGGCCAAGGATGATCGCGGCGGCGACGGTTCCCAGCGTGACCGCGAGAAGTCCGTCCCAGATGCCAAGCCCGTAATAGGTGGTGAGGAGTGACGCTGTGAAAAGGCTTGCGTAGTTGACAAACGCGCCTGCCCACAGAAAGCCAAGCTCGCGTGGCGCGCCGTGCCGGCCGGCGGCAGGAATCGCTTCGATCCCGCGGGTTTCGACCGCGCCGAAGGTGTCAGCCTCGGTATGCGTCGCTGTGGTGTCGCTGATGTCTCATCCCTCCGCTGGCATTACCCAGTTCAGGTTCATGCGGTCGGCGCGGATTGCGCCCTCTCAGCCCGGCTCCCCGAGCTCCCGCTAGGCCGGGATTTTACGCCGCTAAAGGTGTCCTGCTCGGTTGGGGCCTCCGGAGCGGGACGCCTAGGTACGCCAGGGGGCGGGGAGGAGGTAGGCCAGGATCCTGTAGACCTCGGGGTTCAGGGCAAGGCCGACATGGCTGCCGTTGACCTCGATGGCATTCACGTCAGGACGCAGGCAGGCCCTCCAGTTGACAACTCCGTCGGTGCGCGAGTAGAGCGAGGTGGTCGGCACCCGAGGCGGTGCAGCGAGATCGCGCAGGAAGCGCCTCTCGACCGAGGCTGGGTGTCCGTACTTGAACACGTTGAACATGTGCGCTGCTCGCACGCCCGCCATGGTCAGGGGATGGACGTCGAATGGAGCGCCCAGTGGCGACCCGAGGGTGATGACCTGCTCGACGAGGTCAGGCTTTCGGTGGGAAAGCACCTTGGCCAGGACGCCGCCACGGCTGTGCCCTACCAGCGCCACGCGCGCACCGGTCCGGCGCTTCAGGTGCTGAAGAGAGTTGATTAGGGGGCGAAGCATGACCTCCGAATACATGACGTTGAAGGCGACGCCACCCATCTGCGGGTTGTAGCCGACGCGCCGCAGCCATTGAAACGGGGTACGCAACGTCCAATCGCCGGCGAGGAACCCTGGGATGAGCAGCACAGGCCTTCCGAGTCCGGGGGGTACCTCGACGCCCCTGTACACAGGGTCCCGGATCAGGCGGAGGTACTCGATGTAGACGCGGCCTTCGAGCCACATCGGGGGAATCGGGTCCCAGCGTCCGAGATGGCGAAGATCTGGAAGGATCGATGCGGCGATCTCCTCCAGCCGGCTCCGCCTATCAGGGATTTGTGGGACTGTTGCCAAGTAAAGTTCTGAGTGCAGCTCCGTTAAGAAACCGTAGCGGGCTCGGGTGCGATTCTATACGTCAGCCACTGGTTGACAAGCTTCAAGAAGAGATCGGGGCATTCCATCATCGGGACGTGTCCCACCCCCTTGATGACCTCGAGCGTCCAATCGGGCCTGCGGCGGACGAGATCACGCACGGCGGAGACCGGAATCAGTCGGTCGAGCTCGCCGTGAATGACCAGCCCGGGGGCCTCGACCTTCTTCAACCGGGTCCAGAAGCGCGGGTCGGCCATCCGCAGCCCAAGCGAACGGACTGCCTGGAGGAAGGCTCGGCTGGCCTGCCTGCCGAGATTCCCCCGCTCGCGCATGAGCTGAACGTGCGCGTCGATCACCGCGCTGTCGATGCGTGCGGGGTCGGCGGCGACGAGAGCGATGGTCTCCCGTACGAGGCGCTCGGGGCCGAGCAGGCGGGCACGGCGGTCGATGACGAAGTCGGCGAGGCCTGGCAACGTTAGGGCTGCCATGACGCCGAGCATCGTCGGGTCCGGCCGGCGCACATGGGCGCCGGGGATGGCAGGGTCGACGAGGATCAGTGCGTCCACCCACCGTGGATGATCCGCGGCCTCGAGGATCGAGATGTGGCCGCCCATCGAGTTGCCCATCAGGATCGCCGGCTCGCCGACAACCTGCTCGATGAACCTGTGAACGAGCTCGGCATTGGCGCCGAGGGCGGCAGAGCGGTTGAAGAGCGGCGTGCGCCCGAAGCCTGCGAGATCAAGAGCGAGGACCCTGTGATTCTTTGAGAGCTCCGGCCCGACCGACATCCAGTTCATCGCGTTGCCGCCGAGCCCGTGAACCATCACCATCGGTTTCCCGTCCCCACCGAAGTCGAGGTAGTGGACAGGCCCATCGAGGTCCACGGTCTTATGGCGCACTGCGTCATGCACTGTACGCCCTCAGGATGGCCGCGGCGAGGCGAAGGAGGATTTCAGCTACTGCGGCTGACGAGCGTCTGCCGTCCTTGTGCAGGCGGTCGAAAACCGGGAAAGAGGTGAGGGCTCCGATGACGTCTTCGGCCTCCTTGAGCGAGCAGCCGGGACGGAGCTGTCCGGATGCCGCAATACGCTCTGCCAGGACGCGGTCCTCGCCCGGAGCCTCGAGGTGGGCCGCCTCCGCGGGAAGGCGCCTGAATAGGGCTGGGTCGGTGGCCCATGCCGCGCACGACGTCTCGATCCGCCATTGCAGCGGATCGCGTGGCTCGGCCGTGTCGGCGGGGCGTGCCGTTCCTACGAGGCGAACGCTGCTGGCCAGCTCGCGCAACAACCCGGCCTTCGAACCGAACTGGTTGTAGAGGGTGATCCGCGACACGCCGGCGCGCCGAGCCACAGCGCCGGCGCTGAAGGAAGCCGTGCTGCCCGACGCCAACTCCGTTCGGGCCGCAGCAAGGATGGCTGCCCTCGTGCGTCCTACAGCCTCCTCGCGCCGGCCCAGTCTGTAGCTCCGAGGCGACATGGCTAATTAAATTAACACACTGTCTGTTTAATGAATAGGGAGCGCTATGATCTCCAGCAGCTCCCGGCCGTAACGATCCAGCTTGGACCGCCCGATGCCCGGCAGGGCCTCCAGCTCTACCAGGTCGGCGGGGCGCCTCGCGGCAAGCTCGGTGAGGGTCCTGTCGTGGAACACCACGTAGGCCGGCACGCCTTGGCGCCGGGCAACCTCCGACCGCCACTCGCGAAGGCGCTGGAACAGCGCTGGATCGGCGGGCGGCCCAGCCGCCGGTTGCGGGTCGGCCGCGATGGCGACGGCAACCAACTCCGTGCCGCCGAGCACCGCCCTGCCGCGATCGGTGAGCTCCACCGTCGGATACTGGCCCTGGCTTTGGGAGACGCAGCTCAGCGCCACCAACTCAGCGAGCAGCTTGCGCACCCTGGTCTCACCCAGGCTTGACAGCGATCCGAATGCGGGCACCTGGCGTACCCACGGCTGGTCGCGACTGAAGCGGTTGTCCTTACCCGCAAGGATCGATGCGAGGTTCACGATTCCTATCCGCCCCGCGAATCGCGCGGCGCCCGCGAGGGCCGCGCGGGTGACCGAAGGGTCGATCTCGACGCCAGCCGCCTCGGCGACAGGGCCGCGCTCGCAGTTGTCGCACGAGCGACACGAACGCTCCGCCGTGGCCTCGCCGAAATAGTCGGTGACGAATGCGTGCCTGCATGTGCGGAGCTCGGCGTACTGGATCATCTGCCCGAGCTTCGTGTACGCATGCTGCTTGTGGGCCGCCAGGTCTTTGAAGTCGAGAGCGGAGGCGTCGAACGGCCCGACGCTTCCGTCGTTGCGGAGAGCGCCGGCCTTCAAAAGCAATCGCTTCGACGCATCGAGCGACCTCCATGCAGGGTCCGGCATCAACGGCTTCAACTCTTCGGGGTCGGCGTTCCAGACGCCGAGTCGCGCATACGCGGTGTGCACGCTGACGACCTCTCGAAGCTCTGGAAACGCGGTCTCGATGAAGTACACCTGCAGGTCGCGATCCTTGCTCGAATGGATAAGGAGGCACAGCGCTGGTTTGCCGTCGCGGCCCGCGCGGCCGGCCTCCTGGTAGTAGGCCTCAACGCTCCCCGGAAAGCCCACGTGGATCACCTGGCGGATGTCGGGAAAGTCAACGCCCATTCCGAATGCGCTGGTGGCGACGACGACGCGCAGTTCCTTGCATGCAAAGCCATCCTGAATCCGGCGGCGATTCGCGTCGGGCAGGCGGCCGTGGTAGGGCGCTGCTGGAAAGCCCCAGCGGCTGATGGCGGCGGCGGTGCTCTCAGCTGCCTTGACTGTGCCGACGTAGACGAGCGCGCGGCCGTCGCCGGGATCGAGCCGGCGGTGCAGCTGCTCGAGCCGTTCGCGCGCACCCCGCGCGGTGACAGTCTCAAGGCGCAGGTTGGGCCGATTGAAACCGGTGACCACCACCAGCGGGTCGCGGAGCCCGAGGTTGGAGGCGATGTCTTTGCGGACCTCGGGTGTGGCCGTCGCGGTGAAGGCTCCAATCGGAGGCCTGCCGCACGTTTCGAGAGCGCTTCCGATGAGCCTGTAGTCAGGCCGGAAATCGTGGCCCCAGGTGGAGATGCAGTGCGCCTCGTCAACAATGAAGCGACTGACTCCGAGCGCGGCCAACCGGCCCATGAATCCGGGGCGGCTGAATCGCTCGGGCGCGACATAGAGCAGCTGATATTCGCCACGCGATGCAGCCTCCATGCGCTCGCGCTGCTCGGTGGAATTGAGGGTTGAGTTGATGAACGCAGCTCGCACGCCGTATGAGACGAGGCGATCCACCTGGTCCTTCATCAAGGCGATGAGCGGAGATACGACGACGGTAAGGCCGTCGCCGAGGATCGCCGGCACCCAGTAGCTGAGGCTCTTGCCCGAGCCTGTAGGCGCGACGGCGAGCACGTCGCGTCCCTCCATCTGCGCGTCCACCACCTCGGCCTGCCCCGGCCTGAACGATTCAAGCCGGAACACATCACGCAGCACCTGGGCTGGAGTCATGAGCCCAGTGTGGGACACCAAGGCACGCGGCACCAACCGCCTTTACCGGTGACCTGCGGCTAGAGATGCCAGCCGGATCTTTGGTGCCCATGCGGCCCGATCCGGGCGTTAGGGGGCCCGTCCCGCCGTCGTCGCGCACTTGCAGTGCGCTCCTAGTCGGGCCACCCCTGCCTTCGGCTCGGACCACCTGGACCCCAAATCTCTCGGCCGGCCCTCCGGCCGCAGGTCACAGGCCGAGGGTCATCCTTGCCAGGCGGTCTCGCACCTCGGTCGGGAGAAGCTTTGAGTAGATGTCGATGGCACGCGCGTCGTATCCGATCAGATAGCGCGACTTCGGCTTCTTCGCGGTCATCACGCTCGCGATCAACCTGCCGACCTCGATCGGGTCGCCCATCAGGCGCTGGCTGACCCTGATCCCTTCCTCAAGACGGCGATATGCCGCGAAGTATTCCGAGTCGAGGCGCTTCTGCACGTCATTGCCCGCGCTCTCCCAGATGTTCGATCTGAACGCGCCAGGTTCGATGAGCACCACTGCGACCTGGTCCGCGGCGATCTCCACGCGGAGCGCATCGGACAGGGCCTCGAGCGCGTGCTTGCTCGCCTGGTACCAACCAGTGAGCGGAGTGGTCATCAATCCGTAAATCGAAGAGATGTTGACGATGCGACCGCCGCCGTAGTCGCGCATGAAAGGGATGGCAAGCCTCGCCAACCGCATAGGACCAAGGACCATCGTCTCGAATGCAACGCGGGCGTCCTCGTCGCCGACGTCTTCGATCGCACCGCTGGCCGAAACGCCCGCATTGTTGACGAGTCCGTAAGGCTTTAATCCGGAGATCACACGCTTACAGTCGCCGGCATCCGTCACGTCGAGGAGCACAGTCCGTACCTTCACCCCAGCGGCTCGAGCTGCCTGCTTCACGGCTCGCGCTTTCGCCTGCGAACGCACCCCACCCACCGAGTCGAAGCCCCTTCGCGCCAGCTCGATGACCGTTGCCAGCCCTATCCCGGAGCCCGCGCCGGTGGTAAGGACCGTTCGCTCCACTCCGCCCACAACCTACCATCCCAGCCTGTGAGGCTCTGGAACCCGTTTGCACTTCGTGAGCTCAATGCGCTCTGGAGGGACCCTGTGTTCCGCGGCCGCGGCGTGCCGCGGGGCGACGGCCGCGCCGTCCTGCTCGTCCCGGGCTTCCTCGCAGGCGATTGGTCGATGCGCCTTCTTCACGGTTGGCTGCAGCGAACGGGCTACAGCTCGTACCTCTCCGGCATCAACCTCAACGTCATGCACTCCGAGCACATGCTCGCCGGCCTGCGCCACCGGATGGCGGAGATCCAGAAAGTGGACGGCGCGCCGGTGACGTTGATCGGGCACAGCCGCGGCGGTCTGCTGGCAAAGGTCCTCGCGCAGCGGCGCCCGAAGAGCGTCGAGCAGGTCATCGCCCTCGGATCTCCGCTTGCCGATATCGCCGACCTCGCAATGGTCACGAGAGCCGCGGTCGGCGTGGTCACGACAGCCAACGAGATCACCTTTGGCCGGCGTCTTCGAGCCGAGGGCCGTTTCGCGCACGACCTCGCGCTTCCGCCGGTCGTTCCGACGACGTCGATCTACACGAAGTCAGACGACGTCGTGAACTTTCGCAGCTGCCTTCGCCCTGACATTCCCGCCATCTCCGTTTGGGGCAGCCACAACGGCCTTGTCGTCAACCCTGAGGTGTACCGCCTTCTTGGCCGCCTTCTTGCGCGGCCTCGACGTACGACTGGTTGACCGGCTCTGCTTGGCTGAGACTGTCGCCTGCCTGAAATCGGCGACTGCCTGCGCGAGGTGACGGCCGAAGTCGTCAAGGTCGGGAACCAGGTCGCGGTCGGCTAGCAGCCCGAAGTGGACGTTGCCGTTGTACGAGACGATTGCCACGTTCAGGCCGAGCGAGTGGTAGATGGCGACCAGCGGCCAGACATCGAGGAGCTCTGCGCCGCCTGTATAGAAAGGGAACTGCGGGCCGGGGATGTTGGTGGCGACGATGTTGATCACCGACTGCTGCGACCACTGCGGCTGCGCCGTGACGACTCGACCCGCCAGCGCCTGAAGCGTCGCTGGCGCAAAGTTGGCGAGGTTGCTCAGCGTGTGCGCGGCTACCGCCTGGCGCGACCGCTTGAGGTCACCTGTCGCGGCGGTGACAAGGTTCAATCTCTCTTTCGGCGTCATTGGTGCGAGCGGGATCTCCACCACCATCCCGCTGACCAGGTTGCCCAGCTTGTAACGATGCGTGTCGTCGCGGACGCTCACAGGAGCGAACACGCGCAGGGCGTGGGGGACAGCCTCGCCGCGCTCGTCGAGCCAGCGGGCCATTGCCTCACCGATCACCGCGAGCACAACATCGTTGACCGTCCCGCCGAAGGCCGACTTGACGTCCTTGAGATCCTGCAATGGCACCTTGACCGCATGGACGCGGCGGTGAGGCCCGATGCGTTGATTGAAGAACATCGGGCTTCCGGGACGCAGCCAGGCAAGCGCCAGCTGCAGGCCGCCGGACCAGGGCGAGCGCATGATCGTCTCGACCAGCTCCTGTGGCTTGATGCTCGCAAGCTTCTTCACCGCGTCGAGCGGCGACAGGTCTGCGGCGAGGCGCCTGACGAGGTCGCCCTGCGTCGGCGCGGGCCGCGGCTTCCACTGCTTTGGTCTCTGGTACTTGGTGGGTGTCGGTTCAGCGTCAAGCAACAGCGTCGCGAGGTCGACGGTGGAGATGCCGTCGACCATCGCGTGGTGGACCTTGTTCACCACAGCCACGCGACCGCCGCTCAACCCTTCGACCACGGTCATCTCCCAGAGCGGCTTGTTTAGGTCGAGCGGGCGCGCAAAGACGCGCGCCGTGTAATCGCGAAGGGTGGCGTCATCGCCCGGGCTCGGAATCGCTGCCCTGCGGACGTGGTAGGCGAGGTCGAAATCGGGATCGTCGACCCACACGGGATTGCCGAGGTTGCCCGGCAGCCACATCACCTTCTGGCGATAGCGCGGTACGAGGTGGAGCCTTTCCTCAATGGTTTTGGCGAGTCCCATTGCGCCACGGCCGCGCTTGACTCGAGGGGTGCCCTCGAAGATGTAGGTCGCGCCAATGTGCAGCGGCGCCTCGTGGCGCTCTGCGTAAAGAAACCAGGAGTCCAATCCGGTCAGCGGTTCGGAATGGGTGTCGGTCAAATCTGCAGCCCCCCGCGCGGATTCTCGCACGCGGCTTGCTACATTGCCGCGGATGCACGCTGATCCGATAGCGATAGCCATCGTGCTCGCGCTTGCCGCGGCGGTTCTGCACGGGACCTGGAATGTGCTCGTCAAGGTCAGTGGCGACCCGATGCGCACTTTCCAGCGCGCAACCATCTTCGCCGCGGCGGTCACCACGCCCATCGCGCTTGTCGCGTGGCTGCTCACAGGCAGGCCCTCGTTGACCCCTGCCGCCGCCGCACTTTGCGTATTGTCGGCGGCGCTCGAGCTCACCTATCTGTGGCTGCTCTCCACCGCGTACAGGCGCGGCGAGCTCTC
>CAAGKR010485099.1_pt1 | contig 10105 bp, 7 predicted proteins | sample 2556971 | NCBI WGS metagenome assembly CAAGKR01 (sample SAMEA5207829, study PRJEB30636) | soil metagenome | biome: forest; feature: boreal; material: soil | place: USA | collected 2011-09 | depth 1 m
ACCCAGTTGAGTGAGACGCGGAGCGGCTCAACCACAGATCCCGATCCCGCGCTATGGGTGTTGATCGACAGCGGGACATATTGTGCGAAGAGCAGGAGCAGCGGCGCGGCTAGCAAGATGCCGAGTGTGAACCCTGCGCCGAGACGCACAGTAGCGAGCCGTGGCGATGCTGTCCGACGCCCCTGGAACATTCGGGCAAGCGCGTAGATCACGCTCGTTCCGAGCACCAGCGCCGAGATCTCGGGCATGCCCACATAGAGGTTCGCGGCCGTCGCGAGGCCGAGCCCCAGGACCGGGAGGGACGAGCGTGACCGCAAGACGAGTTCGACGAGGAGAAGGAGGATCGGGAGATAGACGTACGACCGAGTGAACTGGTTGTTGCTGTAGAGGAAGAAGTAGCCGCTCAGCGAGAAGGCCGCGCTCGCGGCGACCGAAGCGACCACCTCGAGCCCGAGAACCCGAGCGAACAGGTACATTGCGGCCGCCCCGAGCATGAACGCGCCAACTATTGCGAAGTCCCACGTCCGCGGTGTCGGATGGAGGTTGACCGGGAGGAGTAAGGGGTCGAATGGCGCGCTCTGCATGTTTGCCGCCAGCGGGGTGCCGGCAGCCTCGTACGGGTTCCAGAGCGGCAAGTTGCCGTGCGAATACGCGCGATGATTCACCTGCGCCCACGGTTCGAACTGCCAGGTCGACGCGCCTCGGTCGATCCGGTAATCCGCAGGACGCGTTCCGGTCGGTTGTCCGGGGAATGGCGAGAAACCGTTGATGCCGACGACGGCATTGCTTGCCGCGCTCAACGTGCGGCCACCGAAGATGATCGGAAAGAAGGCAACGACGACGAGAAGACACGAGAAGATCAGACCGATCACGTCGGCTCGTCGAACGTGCCGGAAGGCACCGGGGCGTCGTCCGGTGGATTGCGGCACGTCCACCGGAGGAGACGAAGTTCTCTGTTCCAAGAGGCGAGCCCTTTCCTCCCGAAGCCCGGATCCGAGACGTACGCGTCCTTGCGCGAAAAGCCCGGGAGATGCGCGGATCTCTGGCGCCTACGGCCTGTTGACACGCGATATCGCGGGCGTCGGTCGCCTAGCCGATTTGCGTGTCGTCAACGGATCCTTGTAGACCGCCAATTTAAGGGTATGAAGTCGTTCGTTTCAGGCGGGATCATAGACCGATTGGCGTGCGAAGGGCATTGAGACGCCGACGGAAGTTTTTGGAAGCCGAATTCGATCTCGAGGCCGTACCGGGTCGGGTATCTACTAGTCGGGTATCTACTAGTCGGGTATCTACTAGGTGAGCGTCGCCCACTCGACGTCGTCCGCGTCCCCTCTAGGGGCCGCGACAATGGCCACCTTTGCGGCTGGCCCTCCCGGGATCCTGCCGGCGAATTGGGATGCGACCGCTCAGCCCGAGAACCAGCTTGCGCATCACGATCTTCGGAGCCAGCGTGCTTCCTTCGACAACTTCTGCCGACACGTCCTCTCCTAAGTTGCACGGGGGAGGGCTTCGAGGACTCGGCCGGGGGCGGTGCCTCGGCGATCTCGTCGGCGTCACGGTCTCGTGCCTGCTCGTCCTGATCGCCTTCTTCCCTATCGTGTTTCAAGGGAGGTCGCTCAGCGCTTCGAGTAACAGGGTCGCAAGCACGAACGGTGTTTACCCGTTTCCCGGGCAGCCGCCGGATACGCGCCCACCCGACTATCGCCCCGATCTGGCGGCTTCGTCGTGGCAGTTCGAACCGTGGGCCCAAGTCACCCATCGCGAGTACGCCCGGGGAGAGGTTCCGCTTTGGAACCCCTATCAGGGCGCCGGCGCGCCCCTCGCGGCGAACATGCAAAGTGCTGTATTCGATCCCCTCTTGTTGCCGGTCAATCTGAATCCCACACCACGAACCTGGGACTTCGCCATGGTCGGCGCGTTCCTCCTCGGAGCAGCAGCTGCGTACGCATTTGCTCGCGTCCTGGGCTTGGACATCATCCCTTCGGTGGGTACAAGCGCGGCCTTCTCGCTGAGCGGCTACTTCTTTCTCTACAGCAACAACCAGATCACTCGCTCGTATGTCTATCTCCCGATACTTCTTCTCCTCGTCGAACTCGTCTTGCGATCAAGGCGCGCGCTGCCCGTCGCGGGTCTTGCGATTGCCGTTGCGGCGAACATCTACTTAGGGATGCCGGAAGCATCGGCGTTGATCCTCGGGACGACGGCCGCGTACGGGCTTGTTCGTCTCTTCCAACGGCGCGCCGATGGGTCAATGCGCGCATCCGGAGCACGCCTAGGCAGTGGACTGGTGTTCGGCCTGCTCCTCGCGGCCCCGCTCCTCTTGCTGTTCCAGCAGTATCAGGCGCTGTCGTTCAACACGCATCAGACCTCGAGTGGTGCCGGATCTGCTGTCGATCCCTTAGGTTTTACGCTGAACTGGGTTGCTCCGTTCTTCAACGGGAGCAAGTCCGGGCCTGACAGCCTGTTCAGAGATTGGTGTGGGGCGGCAGCAGCGGTCGCCGCGCTGCTCGGCCTCTCCGGCCGTCGAGAGACGCGTCGGCTTCATGCCTGGTTCTTCTTTTGGATCGCAACCATTTTCGTCTTGAAGACGTATAACTTCAAGGTTTTGGCGTGGCTGGGGCATCTGCCGATCCTCGAGCGGATCATCTATCCCATTTTCGCAAAGCCCGTCATCGGCTTCGCGATTGCGATTCTCGCCGGGATCGGCGTGCAGGTTCTTTGGCGGCGTGACCTCAACGTCAAGCGATTCCTGATGCTCTTGGCTACCAGTGTGGTGGTCACTGGCGCGGTCGCGCTACGGAATCACCGTCAAGTCACCCTTCCACCCTTCGGGGTTGCGGCTCCGATTTGGGGACGCGTCGCACTGGCCGGAGGCATCGTGCTCTTCGCCGCACTGGTCATCGTGCGCAAGAACCAAAAGGTCGCGGCCACTCTAGCTTGCGCGGCCATTGCCGCTGAGCTGCTCAGCCTCGCGCCGCACGGCATCTACGCACCCCGCGCCAATCCGTTCGTAGCTCCGGACTGGGTCCCGACGGTTCATGAAGTGCTACAACGAGAGCCGAATGCGCGGGTGTTCGGGCTTGATGCCAAGCTGTACCCGAATACCGCGGGTGCGCTCGGGCTCCAGGACATTCGCGCGCTGGATGCACTCTACGTCGAACGCTATTGGCGTTACGTTCGAACATTCCTGCAGCCATCAGTGGGCGACCGCTTCCTTGGCGGGCCGTACGGGTCACAAGAGACAGAGGTTGCCCAATACCGCGCCAACCCCATGTTCGATGCTCTCGCGGTTCGAGTCATCCTCTCCCAGGCGCCCATCGCCGGTAATCCGACGGCGGTGAACGGAACCGTCGATGGATTCGCCCTCCGCGGCCGCGACGCGAACACCATGGTCTACGAGAATCTCAACGCGTATCCACGAGCATGGATCGTCCACAAGATTCATCCGGTGCACGACGAGAATGCCGCATTCTCGTTCCTCACCGCGCGTAGTCACTCCGTACACGGGGCCGCCATCGTCGACCGATTTGACCCACGGACGGAAGCTGCGATCGAACGTCGGTCGGGCGAACGTACGCCGAGATCCAACGCAGGTCCCGCCTGCCAGGCCGCGAACGATCACGTGAAGATTGATTCCTATACCGGCGACCATGTGACGTTGACAGTTGACGCCCAGTGCCCCGGACTCCTCGTCTTGCCCGATACCTACTACCCTGGGTGGTCAGCGTCCGTTAACGGACATGGACAGACCATCTATCCAACCGATGGCGCTCTGCGTGGCGTGGCCGTGCCGAAAGGGCCGTCCGTCGTGCGCTTCTCGTACCAGCCCCAGCGATTCGCATGGGGCCTCGTCATCAGCGGACTCGCCATCCTCGCCATCCTCGCCTTTCTCGGGCTGCACTGGTGGCCTCGACGGCGAACAGCGACCCGACCGTCCTGAGCTCTGGTGCTCGCGAGACCCCCCGGCCTTGGCCCGGTTTGAATCGGCCTGGGATTCATAGAGACTCGGTTGTCTGGAAACCGACCAGCTCGTCGGTCTTCGGCGGATGGCAGTCGGCGGTCTCGAGCTCTGTTGGCGGGACCTTGCCAATCTCGTTGTGGATCCGACGGTGGTTGAACCAGTCGATGTGGATCGCGAGCCGTTCGCCGAGGCGGTTGGCGCGCTTGGCCGCGTCTCGGGGCCCTCACCGTGGCCGTCGAGGTGTGCGACTGGCGACCCTTTGCCGGCGCCAACCAGTTCATGGGATTCTGCGTGCTCATGCCCACCGAGCACTCACCGGGCACCTGCACCCGGCCGGGTCATCTCACCATGGCCGGGAACGCGCGTGGCCGGGCCCCGCTTGTCGAGTCGGCCCGGAGCCATCAGCATCGCCTCACGCCGGACCCAAGATCACCAAGCGTCACGACGGCCGCGCCGCACCCCAGGTCCTGGCGCGTGTCGGGACCGCCGAGTTGCGCCTACGTGGCCGGTTCCGTCACCTCGGTCTCGCCCGGGCCTCATCCCCCAAGCTGCGTTCGAGCATCGGATCGAACTCTCGTCGTCGTGGCTGATCGGCAATCGATGGGTCGAGATCGAGGCTGTCCGAGCGGCGGGATGACGGTCTGTGCCGCTACAAGCGGGACCATGTCGTTGGTCGCCCACGAGCGCGGGGCTGCGCTCGTGGAACTCGCGCCGACGCAGGAGCGTCGTTGCAGGACTGTATAGACTGCGTCCGACCGGGGGTCGGGGACCCAGAAGAGGGGCGTGCGAGGTGAAGCTTTTCGTCGATAGCGCAAATATTGGCGATATCGAGGCGGCACTCGAGCGGGGCTTTGTCCGCGGTGTGACGACCAATCCGTCGATTCTTGCCAAGGAAGAACGGCGGGACTATCGGGCCTATATTCACGACATCATCGGCCTGCTCATGAAGGTCGATCCGTCGTTGCCACTCTCGGTCGAGGTATTCACCACCGAACCCTCCGAGATCATTCGGCAGGCCGAGGCTTTCGTCGAAGAGTTCGGACATTATGAGGGCTTGACGATCAAGGTTCCTGTCGGCTGGGAAGAGCTACGAGTCATTGCGGCGCTGAGCGAGCGCGGGATACCGGTGAATGCCACCTGCGGAATGTCGCTTAACCAGGCAATCATGGCGCTTGGGGCGGGAGCCCGCTACATCAGTTTGTTCTGGGGTCGTATCCGAGACACGGGGTATGACGCCAGCTTGGTTGTCGCGGATGTGCGTCGTCTTATGAATTCGGCAGCTCACGAATCGGAGATCATCGTGGGCTCGATTCGTCATATTATGGACGTCAACGAAGCAATGCGCTCCGGTGCCCATATTGTGACCGTGCCGCCACCGTTCTTTCCGAAGATGTGCTCGCACCCCAAAACTGATGAAGCCGTGCAGCAGTTCGTGAGCGAGTTCGCAGCCTGGATGCGCTAGTGCGCCGTTCACTTCGGCGCCTTCCAGCGCTGGGCAAGGCTCTCGATCCCGGTGAACAGCCGATGATCAGTGTCCTCATGCCTGTCTACAACGAGGCCGAGACAGTCTGTGAGATCATCGACGAGGTACTGACCGTTGAGTTGGACGGAGCCTCAGTCGAGTTAGTGATCGTGGAAAGCAATTCGCAAGACGGCTCGCGCAAGCTCGTGTCCGAATATTGTCAGCACCCACGAGTTCAGGTCATCCTTCAGGACGCACCGCGTGGAAAGGGCAATGCCGTCCGCGAAGCGTTTCGTCACGCGCGGGGTGAGATCTTCCTCATTCAAGATGGGGATCGTGAATACAGCATTTCTGATTACCCCGCATTGATCAGCCCGATTATCGAAGGCAAGGCTGACTTCGTGCTCGGTACTCGGCACGCTCGAGGCCGCCCCATGAGGTGGATACCTGAGGCGAAGGCGTTGAGCCGATTCCTGAACGTCGGCCACTGGATTTTCACCGCGCTATTCAATATCACCTACGGCATCTGGCTCACTGATCCATTCACGATGTATAAGGTCTTTCGCCGCGAGGCGATTGAGAATCTGACCTTCGTTTCTGACCGTTTCGACTTCGATTGGGAATTGATGGCGAAGCTCATCCGCGCCGGCTATCGGCCATACGAGGTACCCGTTTCGTATGAAGCACGCAGTTTCTCGGGCGGCAAGAAGGTTCGACCATTCCGGGACCCCCCAACCTGGGTCTTCGCATGCTTTCGCTTCCGCTTCTCACGTCTGTACGAGACTTCATCGGAACACGCCGTGGACGTCTCTGCGCGATAGTCCGCTCCCGTAGCTGAGCTGGCGCCAGGTCGGCATGAACGGAACTTCGTGAGCTTATGGGCTCGATGCTGAGACCAGCGTCCAAACCTCGCACAAGTCGTTCGAAGCGATGCGGGCGGATCCGAGATGCTCGATCTCCTTCGCCGGAGGAGGCACTCGCACCTCCTCTGGACTCGAGCTACCTCCGCTCCTAGTCCTAGACGGACCCAGCCAATCGCCGCGCGAAGATCCGCGACCTCGAGAGGGAGCTGACATCCGTCCGTCTAGAGGCTGGCAGAACTCGACCATGCGGCTCACTACCGAGACTGATCCTCGAGAGTTGGCACGCCGGAACGTAATCGCGATGAACGGGGCGACTGCTTGCACCGAGTATCCGAGGACAGTCGCTTGAGTCGTCGACGTTCCTCGTTCCGTCGTACGAGGAGGTCTGCCTACAGCCTTGCCGCGGCGAACGTAACCGACGCCAACATCGCCGCCGGTAAGTGACTCGGTACCACGACAGAACTAAGCAACAACGTCTGGCCGCCGCGAAGCGACACAGATGGGTAGCCGTACGCGATACTGCCCCGATATAGCGCTTCGACGTTTCGTTCTCCTGGGTCGGTAAGACCTGCACATCAATCAATCTGAATGTCGGTGTACGCGAACGAAAGAGCGAGCAGTGATGCCGACACGACGCAGACGACGGCTGCCGCGGCACGCGAAGGCGGAGCGAGATTTGCACGCAATCCCCAGTCTGGAGTCGATCGCCACCGGAATCTGCGTCGATGACCCGGCCCCGGTCATGACCCCAAGGGGCCCCCGTTGACGGCTGGTTATCCTTCGGCGACCGCGGCGAACCATGTGGGTGGTGGCGAACGGGCTAAAGTGCGCCTGATCGGCCGAAAGCGTCCACCCACGGCAACCGGACGGCGGCTGAACGTGACATTGTCCTCATACAAGCCGTCCGGATACCACGATGGTTGCACCGATTGCTCCAAGCGACGACCAGCAGTTCGCGCGGCGGTTCCTCGATGAGACCGTAAGCATTCTCAGGGCCATGGCGCCGGAGATTCTGGAGCACGTTGCCGCCGTTCTCCGCAGCACGCGTGACCGTGGTGGCCGGCTTTTCATCTGTGGGTCTGGCGGGGGCGCTGGCCACGCGTCCCACGCAACCTGTGACTTCCGGACGCTTGCCGGCTTTGAGGCGTATTGCGTGAGCGACAACGTCGCCGAGCTCACCGCGCGCGTCAATGACGCTGGCTGGGAGGTTGCTTACGCCGCGACGCTTCGCGCCTCAAGACTGCGGTCTGAGGACTGCCTGCTGGTGTTCTCGGTTGGGGGCGGCGACGAAAAGCGGTCGCTGAGTGTCAATCTCATCCGCGCGATGGAGCTCGCGAAGGAGCGAGGAGCTTCCGTGGTCGGCGTTGCCGGCCGTGACGGTGGAGCACTCGCACGTCTCGCAGACGCATGTGTCGTGATCCCGACCATGGATCCGAGCCATGTCACGGCGCAGACCGAGGGGCTTCAGGCGCTCATGTGGCATCTCCTCGTGAGCCATCCGTTACTCGCGACCCGAGCGCCGACCTGGGAATCCGACGCGCCGGGGTCCTGAAGATGCGAGCCGTCGTCACCGGTGGGGCTGGCTTCATCGGCTCGAATCTTGTCGACCGACTACTCGAGTTGGGCTATGAAGTCGTAGCCCTCGACAACCTCTCGACCGGTCACCGTACGTTTCTCAGTTCCGCCGCCGACCATCCGAGTTTCCGCTTTGAGGAGGTGGACCTGCTGGAAGTCGGTGACGGGCTGCGTGATCTCGTGCGCGGCGCTGACGCCATCGTGCATCTGGCCGCGAACGCGGATGTGAGATTCGGTTGGGAAGATCCTGATCGTGATCTCCAACAGAACGTCATGGTGACGCACGGCGTCCTCGAGGCCGCACGTCACGAACGCATCCAACGCTTCGTGTTCTCCTCGACCGGTTCTGTGTACGGCGAGGCGCCGATTATTCCTACCCCAGAGGACTGCGCCTTTCCGACACAGACCTCGCTGTACGGCGCATCGAAGCTTGCCGCGGAGGGGCTGATCCAGGCCTACGCGGAGGGCGTTGGCCTGCACGCGACGATCCTGCGGTTCGTCTCCGTGTTAGGTGAGCGCTACACCCATGGGCATGTCATCGACTTTGTCCGGGCCCTTCGCCGCAATCCCTCCGCACTTCGGATCCTCGGTGACGGCAAACAGCAGAAGAGCTACCTCGACGTCCGAGATTGCGTTGAGGGAATCGTGATGGCTCTCGGCGATGATCGGTTTCGGGGCGAGTTCAACCTCGGTGTCGACGATTCCTGTCGGGTGGCGGAGTCAGCAGAGTGGATCTGCGGACGGCTTGGGATCCATCCAGCGTTTGAGTTCAGCGGAGGCGACCGCGGATGGATCGGGGATAATCCCCATATCCAGCTTGATACCCGCCGGATCCGAGCCCTAGGTTGGGAGCCGACACGTTCGATTCAGGCGTCTGTAGAGCGAACCGTCGACTGGCTGTTGAAGGAGCCGTGGGTACTCGACCTCCCAGACCCACGAGCGCACGCATGAATGGCGCCGGCATCATCGGTTGCGGCCTGATCGGCCACAAGCGCGCTGAAGCGCTGCGCGAGCTCGGCGTGCCGGTTCGCGGGATCTTTGATGCGGATAAGCATCGAGCGGAGTGCCTCGCCGATGCGCTCGGCGCCGGTGTGGAGACCGCATCGAGCATCCAGGAGCTGGTCGCCCGGCCCGATATTGACTTCGCCGTCGTCGCGACCACGCACGACGCGCTCGCGGGCTCGACCATCACGGCTCTCGAAGGTGACTGCGATGTGCTGGTCGAGAAGCCGGGGGCGCGGTGCGCCGACGAGCTCGATGCCGTTGCCGAAGCAGCACGGAGGACCGGTCGAACGGTCCGCGTGGGGTTCAATCATCGGTTCCACCCTGCGTTGCAGGCGGCGCGCCAGACGATCGGAGAGGGAGGGTTCGGCGAGCTTTTCTCGATTCGGGCCCGCTACGGGCACGGTGGCCGGATCGGCTACGAACGCGAATGGCGTGCCGACCGTGCACGTTCGGGTGGGGGAGAGCTGCTGGACCAGGGTTCACACCTTATTGATCTCACGCGGTTTCTCGCCGGTGAGGTTCAGTTGGCGTTTGCCGAGTTGCGCACGGACTACTGGCCGGTTGCCGTCGAGGACAACGCATACATCGCGCTCCGCGCGAAGCGGGGCGCATTTGCGTGGCTCCACGCATCGTGGACCGAGTGGAAGAACTGCTTCGAAATGGAACTTGCACTCCGGACAGCCCGGCTGGACATTCGGGGCCTCGGTGGCTCGTACGGGCCGGAGCGCTTCGTGGTGCATGCGATGGCACCAGAGATGGGCCCACCGGCCACCTCCGAGCAGGTCTGGAGCGGCAGCGACAATTCCTGGCGAGCCGAGCTCGCTGATTTCCGCAACGCCCTCGAAGGTGCGCCGGCGCTGGGCGCCGATCTTGAGGACGCGAGGGCGGTCCTCCGAATCGTCGCGGAGGCATACTCGCGGTGATTATCACCCGGACGCCGTTGCGAATCTCGCTTGGTGGGGGTGGCACGGACCTGCCCGCGTATTACGGCAACAGCGGGGGCGGGTTCCTGGTTGCCGCGGCGATCAACCGGCATGTCTATATCGCTCTCAATCACAACTTTGATGGCGACCTGTTACTGAAGTACTCCGAGACCGAGCGAGTCGAGAAGCCTCAGGATATTGCGCATCCACTCCTGCGGGAGGCGCTGCTCCTGACTGGTATCTCCGACGGTGTCGAGATCTCTTCGATGGCCGATGTCCCCGCCGGCACCGGGCTCGGCTCGTCTGGCGCGTTCAC
>CAAGKR010145938.1_pt1 | contig 10104 bp, 9 predicted proteins | sample 2556971 | NCBI WGS metagenome assembly CAAGKR01 (sample SAMEA5207829, study PRJEB30636) | soil metagenome | biome: forest; feature: boreal; material: soil | place: USA | collected 2011-09 | depth 1 m
GGCTTCTCAGTGGCTGGCAGCTGTGCTCCGGATACGGCTTCAGGGCGTTCTGCCCGGCTTAGCCGCGGCCGGATGAGCTTCCGGCTTACAAACTCCTCGGACTCAGGGGCCCGGCCTCCTGCAGCGGAATCGGAACCTTGTTTCATCGGGCCTTTACAGCAATCACTCCTCAATCGTCAGACACTTGCCCTACCGCGAAACGGTAAACGTAGTGGATTCCCACGACTGGCGGTCAGAGTTAGGCCTACCGTATCACAGCATTTGCGGAGAAAGCAACGGCTGTGAATTAACGATTACGCTAAGCTTCCAGCGACGTCGCAAAGGCGTCGAGCGATAAGGATCGTAAAAGATTGCGGCGCATTCCGGACTCCACCCGTCCCAGCCGGTCTGCTGCCTGGACAATGAAGTTGAAGTCGAAGGTGGCGTTTCCGGCCAACCGCTCCAATTCCGGCAGAATGTCGGTGTTGCGAACCAGCGTCCCGCTGTGCGACTTGATGAACAGCAAGTCCTCCAGCAAAGAGTAAAGTGAGCGGATCAGCTGGTCAGTCTTGTCTTTTCCTTCCGCCCCGGCGCGATAGGTTTCAGTGGTCCGAAAGAGCTCGGAGTGGTCTTGCGCGTGAACCGAAGCTTGCAGCAGAAGCAGCGCATCTTTGCGGGCTGCGATATAGGCATCAAGATCGAATCCCAGGGCGCGCCCCGCCGCGCCATTGCACAATCGAGCCACCAACTGGCGCTGCTTAACATTCCACTGCGGACGCTGCTCCATGAGGAGCGTCCCAATTTCAGTCACTGGCAATGCGGCCAGTGTCAAGGTCATGCAACGAGAGCGGATGGTCGGCAGAAGTTCACCGGCATTTTCTGTCAGCAGGAAGATGGTTGCGTAATCCGGCGGCTCCTCCAGAATCTTGAGCAGCGAATTCGCCGCCTCCTTCATGAAAGCCGAACTGGTAAATATGTACACCCGGCGACGCGATTCTGACGGCTTGAAATGGATCGTCTCAATCACCCGTCGCACCTGCCCTACCTTGATCAGCAACTGCGGAGGATCAGGCGGTATCGCCAGCACATCGGGGTGAGTCTGCACGAAGACGCGAGTGTCCTTCTTGTCAGCCTCGCGCAGGCCTTCGCGCGCTTCAACCGCCTCTGCGCACTTTGCCTCAAGGTCATCGGCCTGGGAAATGCGAATACAGTTGGTGCAGCGTCCGCAATAGTCAGGCAGTCCATCTTTGATGGCCGGGGCCAGACAATTCATCGTCTTCGCGATCATCTGCGCCAGCTTGTACTTGCCCGCGCCTTCGGGGCCGGCGATGATCACAGCGTGAGGAAATCGGTCGCTGGCCAGCATCTGACGAAGCGTGGTGATGGTTTCGCGATTACCGTGGAAATCAGAAAAGCTCATTCGACTCGGGACGTCTTGATCACGATTCTTGAAAGGGCACGGCTTCACCCGTGCCGTACGAGCTGTTTAGGGACTGGGCTTTAGCCCCTGAGGTGAACAACTAAGCGCCTCTCAATCATTTCTGAAAACATCCGTAGAGTTTGTCACACACTGCATCGCTACGGCCATAAAAGAATCAACGCTCCTGAAGAATCATCTTCACGCCAAACTTTGGCCGCAATGTGATGAGTGGCTGTGGTTCCACGGGGTGGCCGGGGAGCAGACGGAGCTTCCACTTCTGCGCGATGGTGGCCAAAACCAGCACCGCTTCCATCCACGCGAATGATTCCCCAATGCACTGGCGCGTTCCGCCGCCGAACGGAAAATAAGCAAATCGATGGCGGCGCGCCTTCGCCTCAGGCGTGAATCGCTCTGGATCGAACCGCAGCGGGTCAGGGAAAAACTGCGGGCTGCGCTGCAGAATGTATTGGCTAAAAAAGACGTTCGTTTTAGCCGGTAAAAAATATTCGCCCAGGGCAAAGTCAGCAAGTGCCTGTCTTCCCATCGCCCACGCTGGCGGATAGAGTCGCATCGACTCTGCAATCACCATCTCTGTGTACCGCAAACGCGGCAGGTCTTCAAAAGTTGGGAGACGCCCTTCCAGTACAGAATCGATTTCCGCATGAAACCTCGATTCCGCATCTGGGTTTTGTGAGAGCAGGTACCAAGTCCAGGTCAATGCGTTGGCGATGGTCTCATATCCGGCCAGGAAAATGGTCATCACTTCATCCCTGAGTTGGGTGTCGTCCATGCGTGAACCGTCGTCGTATTGTGCGGAAAGCAGCATCGACAGCAGGTCCCCGCGATCGACATCGCCGTCGCGATGCTCGCGGATCATCCGGTAAACAGTCTCATCCAGCCGTGCGCGGGCCTTGCGAAAGCGGCGCAGCCCCGGAATTGGGTAATACAACAAGTGCTCTGCTTGAGGAAGCGCAACCAGGAAGTTGTACAGGCGCATCACGGCATTTACCTCCGCCGCAATCTCCTCCACTTCGCTTTCCATATCCGAATCGAACAGCGTCTTGCCCACCACTGACAAGGTCAGGTGCATCATGTCCAGCGCAATATCGCGTTGGTTCAGCGCTGCTTTATCCGGTATCTGCCACGCCTCGCGCAGTAGCAGCGCTCGCTCCACCATGGTGGCCGCATAGGCAGAAATGCGCGACCGATGGAAGGCCGGTTGCGCAAGATGCCTCTGGCGTAAATGAACCTTGCCTTCGCTCGTGATTAATCCTTCACCCACCAGGATCTTCATCCGCTTCTGCGTGCGTTCTTTGGTGAAATTTTGCTGCTGGTTGACCAGGATTTCCTTGATCAGCTCCGGATCATTGAGAAAAAGGATGTTTTCTCGTCCGATCCTGTAATACGCAAGCGGTCCGTAGGTCGCGGCAAGATGTTCGAAGAAAGAGATGGGATCACCGGGACGGAAGCGGTTGAAAAAGTAAAAAAGCAGATTGTGTTTCAGCCCTGGCGGGTATTTGTATTCACGATCTCTTACCGGTGTAGCTTCCAGATTGGACGGAGGAGGAATTGGTTTTCGGGAAGGCCGCATGTTGCGAATCATTTCTTCTTTAGCAGCAACCGCTTATGGAGAACGCGCATAACCTCTTTGTGCACTTCGGGGATTGATTGCGCAGCCTCTATTTTTGCCACGCGTTTCGGTTCACGGCTCGCAATTGCCAGGTAAGCTTTTTTCACCCGCTGAAAAAAGTCGGCATCTTCCGCTTCAAACCGGCCTTCGTCGTCCTTCGCGCGCTGGTTGCGTTTTCGCGCGCGCACCACGGTCGCTTTCACATCTGAGACCAGCAGTATCGTCAGATCAGGCTGCAAGCCACCGCAAAGAATTTCGTGCAATGCCAGAACAGGCTTTGATCCGAGTTGCCGCCCTCCTCCCTGATAAGCCTCAGACGAATCAGTGAATCGGTCACACAATACAAACTTGCCCGCCCTGACCGCGGGAAGGATGACCTCCTGAATTTGCTGCGTCCGTGAGGCGAACATTAGCGCCAATTCAGCCATCGGCGCCAGCCGCGCAGTGCGGGAATCAAGCAGCACGGCGCGGACTTTTTCTCCAACCGCCGTTCCGCCGGGTTCACGCGTGATTACCACGTCGTGGCCTTGAGCGCGCAGGGAGGCGCTTAGCTTCTTGATCTGCGTGGTCTTCCCGCAGCCATCGAGGCCTTCAAAGGTGATGAACTTGCCCGCTTCCTTTGCCATTTATGCTCTAAGGTAATTATCTCAGGTCGAGTTCTTTCGTCACGTCTGCCCGTGTCGATTGTTTTTGCGGAATCCGGAAAACAAGTAATAATAGCGGCTCCCAAGCCCATGACAGAAAGTCAGCTTTCAACGGCAGCACCCATCGAGCACGAAGCTTTGTCACCATCCGATGCCGCTGCGATTGAGTTCATTCCGGCCGCTTCCGCCTTCGCTCCACACTCGAGGCAACAAGAACGCTGGCGCTGGACTGTCCTTCTGGTTGTCTTCACCGTAAGCGCGCTGTATCAAGGTCATCTTCTAAAGCGAGGCTGGGTGCCGCACGACGACGGCTCCTTCGCCCACACTGCTGAACGGGTGCTTGCCGGCCAACTCCCCCATCGCGACTTTGACGACCTCTATACCGGCGGCCTCAATTATCTCCACGCGCTGGCCTTTCGCGTAGCGGGTGTGAATCTGGCGGCCATGCGGTTTGCTTTGTACTTCTTTTTTCTTCTGTGGGTGCCCGCGGTCTTTTTTATTGCGACGCGATTTGCCTCTGCCCTGGCCGCCGGAGCGATCACGTTATTGGCAGTGGCATGGAGCCTGCCAAATTATTCGGCGCCGGTGCCATCCTGGTACAACCTCTTTCTCGCGACCTTCGGAATTGCCTTTCTTTTTCGTTATTTGGAAGCCAATTCGCGATGGCTGCTCGCTTTCGCCGGCATCTGTGGCGGACTCTCCGTTCTCGTCAAGATTAGCGGTCTGTATTACGTCGCTGGCGTATTGCTGTTTGTGCTATTTCGCGAGCAGCGCCTTTCATCCCGCCGCCCAATCAGCGAACATCGCCTATATCGATGGACCATCATTCCAGCCCTACTGCTGTTTATCGGATTACTCGCCGGATTGATTCGGAATAATTCCGGACTCGCGCAAGCTGCATACTTCTTTCTGCCCGGCGCGGTCTTATCAGTGCTTTTGATCCTTCACGAGGTAGAGATTAGAAGTGGCTCTGATGCCGAACGATTTTCCAATCTCTTCGGAATGTTGCTGCCATTCACAGCAGGTGTCACGGCGCCGATAATTCTGTTTTTGGTTCCATACGTATTGAGCAGGTCTCTGCCTGTTCTGCTGAACGGCGTCTTCATTGTCCCCACCCGGCGTTTGCTATGGGCTGCCATGGCGCCGCCACCCATCAGCAGCCTGCTTGCAGTTGTGCCTTTCGCTGCTCTTGTCTTCGTGACGCTCTATTTGCCTAAAGTTTTCGGATGGCTCACCACCGCCGCCGCGGCGCTTGGCATGGCAGTGATCTTGATCGGTTCGGCCCGCGATATGGGCATGTATTGGCTGGCCTGGCGCTCAGCCTACACGTTGCTTCCGGTTGCGGTTGTGATCGGGGCGGCGATTCTGTTCAAGCGATCGCCGAAAGCCACTACCCTGCACGATGAAAGAGTGATGTTGCTGCTCAGCGTCACTGCAATTTGCGCTCTGGTGCAATTTCCATTCTCTGCTCCCATTTACTTCTGTTACATTGCGCCTCTGGTTGTGCTATGCGCTCTGGCCATCGGCTCTTATTCCAAAAACTTTCCCAAGCTGCTGGCGATTTCATTGATGTTGTTTTACTGCCTTTTCGCCGTGATGCGAACAACGCCCGGCTTTATCTACAGTATGGGAGTTTTCTACGTTCCGGATTATGAGACGAGAGTTTTGTCGTTGTCACGAGCCGGCGGGATCCGTGTTCACCCGGACGAAGCCGCCGAATTCGAGCATGTCATTCCGCTTTTGCAGAAACACTCGCATGGCGATTTTCTTTACGCAGCTCCCGATTGTCCGGAGCTGTACTTCCTTTCTGGGTTGAAGAATCCCACGCGAACGCTGGTTGATTTTCTCGATGACCCCTCAAATCGCACTCAGCGGATTCTCGACTCCATCGACCAACACGCCATTAACGTGATTGCCATCAACAACCATCCAGAATTTTCTCCGTGGATCGATGCTCATCTGCGGGCTGCTCTGGTTGAGCGCTTTCCGAACTACGAAAAAGTTGGCCGCTTTCAAGTGAGGTGGCGATGAAGCTGGCCACCGCGTTGATGGAATATCCGTTGCCGTATAGGCTTTGGATGGCTCCCTTTGCCAGCGAGAAGTTTGCTCCCATCCTTGCGCATAATGACCTGAGCAAGGTTCGCCGCGTGCTTGACGTTGGTTGCGGGCCGGGTACCAACTGCCGGTACTTCAAAAAAAGCGACTATCTCGGCGTGGATTTCAATTCCGCTTATATCGAAGACGCGCGCTGCCGTTACCAGCGAAATTTCCAGGTGGCCGACGTGTGCGCCTTCACAGCGGCGGCAGGCGACAAGTTTGATTTCGTCCTGTTAAATAGTCTGCTCCACCACATTGACAAGCCTTCAGCACTGCGAATTCTCGAACATCTGAGCACCTTGCTGACCGTTGACGGTCATATCCACATCATCGAACTGGTGTTGCCCCCCAACTTTTCGCTTTCTCGCACCATGGCTTTGTGCGACCGCGGTGAGTATCCGCGGCCCGTCTCCGAATGGCAGGAAATTTTCAGCCAAAGCTTCGAACCCGTTACCACCGAGCTGTTTCCGCTAACGCGGCTAGGCGTTAAGGTGTGGCAATTGGTGTATTTCAAGGGCAGGGCCAAAAGGTGAATTCAATGAGGTTGTCAATTGCCATTCCCGTCCACAACGAAGAAACGGTCTTACCCGAGTTGTTGCGGCGCACGGGAGCTGTACTGGACGGTATCGCTGGAGGACCGCACGAAATAATTCTGGTGGATGATGGCAGTTCTGATAGCACTTGGGCCTTGTTGGAGAGTGCGGCAGCCCGTGACTTGCGAATTGTCGCGATCTCGCTTTCCCGAAACTTCGGACATCAGGCAGCCCTCACCGCCGCACTCGACCACGCCCACGGGGATGCCGTGGTGCTCATGGACGGTGATCTCCAGGACACACCGGAGTCCATTCCCATGCTTCTCGAGCGTTATCACCAGGGCTACGACGTGGTGTATGCGCAGCGCATCAAGCGCAAAGAGCCGGCATGGCTTCGACTTTGTTACTACCTCTATTACCGATTGCTCGCCCAGCTATCAGACCTGACCTTGCCTCTCGATGCGGGAGATTTCGGATTAATGTCGCGCCGTGTCATCGAGCAGCTTCGGCGCATGCCTGAACACCATCGTTATCTGCGCGGCCTGCGCCATTGGGTGGGCTTCAGACAGATTGGCGTGCCCATTGAACGTGCGGAGCGTCATTCAGGGAAGAGCAAGTACAGCGTTCTCCGATTAATGAAGCTTGCCTCGGATGGCATTTTGGCGTTTTCCATCGTGCCACTGCGGGCAGCGGCGATTTTGGGCCTCATCGCAATCTTGCTGTCGTCACTTTTTGCTGGCTGGACCGTATTCGCAAAATTTGTTTTGCATCAGGCGCCCAAGGGTTTCACCGCCCTCACTTTTCTGATCACCTTTCTCTCCGGCTCTAATCTTTTCTTCCTCGGCATCATCGGCGAGTACCTGGGACGTGTTTATGAGGAAATCAAGGCGCGTCCTCATTACGTAGTGGGCCGAGTGGTGAATGGCAACCAGCAGTTGCCAGCCGCTGCTAGAGGCGCCGCCGCGGGAATAAGAAGATAACAAGATAAGACGACAAGACGACCGGCGAAGGGGAAACGCATGCGCCGTGCGGATAGCGTTATGTCGGTGGCTGGTATCAAGGCACGCCTTCATCCGTGGCGTAATCAGTCGACGACAAACAGAGCTTTAGCCCCTGTAAAATTTCCGTTTAAGTTTCTGGTTACCCATCCACAACGCCCGCAAGCAAGTCCTTCTCCAAGGTCATTTCGCATGGTGTTGATGTCGCAGCCAAATGGAATCGTTCTTCCGTCCCGCGCAGGCGCACGGTGTTCTCGAAGAACGAGAATAGCGGCGCCTGGGTTGTGTGCGCCTTAAAAGCGGCGATCTTCGCCTCCAGGTACGGCCCTATTTCAATCGTCGCATTCGTGGGTCCCAAAGCCACTGGCGGACGCTCCGGGATAGTGAATCCAGCAGTTGCATAGTAGAGCTTTTGCACACAGTGAGGCCGCAGGCCCTGATCACCGCCTTGCAGCTGTTCCGGGAAGCGGTTCGTCCGGCCCGCCCAGTGGAACGCAAGCGTCGCGAAGACTGATGTCATGGAATGGTCCGGGTGGGCGGTGATGGCGCCTTCTGGCCCGAAGGTCATTAGAACCTGCGGCCGGATTTGCCGAATGCGCTGGGTAAGCTCCCCGACCACCGCCAGCAGGTTCTCTTTGTCCAGCCCGCCATCAGCATAATCGAGCACTTCGCCCTTTGCGACCCCCAGTATCTGGCACGAAACTCGGAACTCCTCTCGCCGTAAAGTGGCCAGCTCGGCTCCGTTTTTGGCGATGCCCCGGTGAGTCGCGGCTTGCCCCGGCGTGAGGCAGATGACATGAGTTTCCACTCCACGTTCCCGGTACAACCGCAGCGATCCGCCAAATCCTCCTGCCTCATCGTCCGGATGGGCAGTGATGCAAAGAAGGCGAAGCATGATTTCCTTTCAAATTTAGCCTTGCCTCAGGCAAAACTTTGAGCAGCTTAGGCAACTTAGATTGTAGAGGACTGTGTTGTGGTCACTCGAACCAAGCGGTATCGACCTCAAAATTCCGAAGATTGGCTGCCGCGGAGATTGCGGGCGATGGCTTTGGCAGCGGTACTTCTGCCCATTCTGCCGGCGGCAATTTCCGCAGTCGCTCAGAATCCGGAGGGTTCGGACGAGCACTTCCGGACAGTCACCCCGCTCGGTAGCGATTCGCTTCTACTTCAGCCTGCAAAAAAGGTTCTAACCATGATGCTGACGCTGGATTGCAAAGAGTTGGGCGATGCGCATGTCATCGACAACGGCTCACGCAAGATGGTGGTGAACTCCAACGGCGTGGAGTTGACGAAGTACCCCGCAGAGATGAGATTCCGCTTTACGGTAGGTTCAAAGACAACTCTCGGAGAAAAATATCCCCTTGAAGTGCAGACCTTAGCCAGCCCTGAGCAGTTCGCATCTCATCTGCACTTTCGGCTCAAGATTTTTCACGGCATTGACGCGCACGCCCTTGATCCGGTGGAATCCAAGATCATCGGTGTCCCGCCAGAAATGCCCTACGACGAGCGCATCTACCGCGTCACTTTCAAAGTCGGCGACGTTTCTTCCACCGACCGCATGATGTTCGAAGTTCTAGATGACTCCGGCACGCGTGTCGGCAAATTTCATCTGCAATTGATGTAACCCTTAGAAACCAGGGTGGGGCGGGCTTCTGCTCTGCGTACAAAGCCAGCGAATTAGCAGGCTTTAGCCGCTGATTCCACTAAGAACAGCCAAGGCGCTAGGCATCGAAGGCCTTCCGCACATCTTCCACAACATCGTCCAGCATAAATTCCATCATCTCCTGCGCCTGGACAGCGTTCGCCGCATTCCACACCGGCGCAAAAGTCCGGCGATGCAGATGAGTCGGCCCATGCTCGCGCAAAGCGGCCAGGTGCTTTGGCGCGCTGTAGCCTTTGTTGGATGCCAGGTCGTAATGCGGATACTGGGTTGCGAACTCGCACATCATGCGGTCGCGGGCAACTTTCGCCACAATCGATGCTGCCGCTATGGACATGCTGAGTGCGTCGCCATGAATGATTTTGGTTTGTGCCACGCGTTCATGTGCGGAAGGGAAGTCCACCACCATCGCGTCAACCAACAAATGGTCTGGAACGAGTGAAAGCTGGGAGACCGCATTCAGCATCGCCAGGCGCGACGCGTGATAGATGTTTATGGAGTCAATGGTTTCGACATCCACCGCGGCAATTGAAATCGCGATTGCGTGCTCCCGGATGCGCTCTGCGAGAACCTCACGCCTCTTCTGCGGCAGCAGCTTGGAATCGCGCAGACCCCGTATCCGATAAGTGCGATCCAAAATGACCGCAGCAGCAACCACCGGTCCAAACAAGCAGCCGCGTCCAACTTCATCCACACCGGCCACGAGTGTGGCTCCGTTCATCCATGCAGCTTTTTCAAATTTGTCCGTACATTTGAGCCGCTTGAGCAGCCGCATCTTCGCGCGGGCCGCAGAGATTTGCTTTTGAAATCCATCGATCAAAGAAGCGGCGCTGGTTCGGGATTTCTGAATGGGCGAAAGTTTAGTCTGCACTGGCTATCAAGACAAGAGGTGCTGTCTGCCAGTTTTGCGCGAAATCGGTTGCAATGCAATAGGAGATTCGGCCGACGCTCATCTGAAACGCAGAGAGCAAACCGCTGCCAGCGACCATGACAGAAAAAATGAGTGGCGCGAACCAAGGGATGCGCACCACCGGCAAACTACACTTCTCGAACCAGACCGACTTCCTTCAGACGCGCGGCCTTGCCCTTCAGCGCGCGAAGATAAAACAGCTTCGCGCGACGGACTTTATTGGAGCGCACTAC
>CAAGKR010323314.1_pt1 | contig 10104 bp, 9 predicted proteins | sample 2556971 | NCBI WGS metagenome assembly CAAGKR01 (sample SAMEA5207829, study PRJEB30636) | soil metagenome | biome: forest; feature: boreal; material: soil | place: USA | collected 2011-09 | depth 1 m
CGCTCGGCATGATCCTCAACGGCGACGAGATCCCGGATCGCGACCCCCGCGGCCGTCGCATCCGCGGCGGCACATTGATGGTCCTGCTCCACGCCGGTGACGACCCCGTGGAGTGGGTGATCCCGAGCGGCTGGGGGCAGTTGTGGTCGGTCTTCGCGGACACCGGCGAGCCCGACGCCCGGCCGGCGAGCCGTCAGCTCAGTCCCGGCGAGGCCGTGTCGATGAAGGCTCGGTCGCTCGTGGCGCTCCTGCGCGTCTGAGCGTCAGCCGTTCTGCGCCCGCCGCCACGCCTCGTGGTCAGCGAGCGTGGCGCGCTCCATCACCTGGGAGGCGAGCTTCAGCCAGTCGCGCTTTCGATTCCCGAGGTCGTCCTTGACTGCCGCGACCCGGCGCCTCCCCGACCCGAGGTGGACGTTCGCGGTTTCGTAGCCCATCGAATGGAGCAGCTTCGGCTGGTTCTCCCTGGTGGTGACCGTGAACTCGATCCGGCTGCAGTCCGGGGCGAGCCGTCGGACCACCCATCTGTCGCGCACATCGAGGAAGGGGTCGGAGCACCGGACAGCCTCGTCGACGATCGTCTCGTAGCGGATCTTCGGCACCACGGCGGGATCGGCTGCCCAGGAGGCAGCAGACCCGACCAGCGCCTTGGCCTCACGGGCCACGAGGCCGCCGCGGTGGTCGGCGATGGCGACGACCCGGGGATGCCCGAGGCTGCCGAGACCGGCGCGCCGGGCCACGTATCGTGGAGGCTCCGCGGCACGAAGTGCCTTGCGCAGGAGGGCGACGGCTCGCTCGGGCGGCCGTCGTTGGGTCGGGAGGGAGCTCATGCGCTGCCAGAAGGTCACCGGGTCGCGCAGCTCGGAATCGGCCTCGCTTCGAAGCACCGGGTGCTCCTCGGCGAGGACGAACGGCTTGCCCTCGCTGTTGATCCCTTCGCTGTATCCGGCGAGGATCGCAAGGCAGGCCTCATGCGCGGTGATCTGCAGGCTTCCGGCATCGATCGCCAGCCGTGCCGACGTCGCGAGACGGACGAGATCGATCGAGTACGGGAGGGGGAACGCCTCGTCGAAGTCGTTGATGCCCCAGATCAGGCGCCCCTCATCGTCCCGCCAGGTCCCGAAGTTCTCGGTGTGCAGGTCGCCGACCGCGAGCACCCTGGGCGTCGTCGCCAGCTCCGGGCAGCACACCTCCCACTGCTGCACCCATCGATAGAAGGTGGCGCGCAGAAAGGGGAACGCGGCGAGCGCCATCTGCTCGTGCTTGAACGTGATGTCCGCGCGGACCAGGGGCACCTGCCGCGCGATCCAGGCCTCGTAGCTCCGGGTGGCGGCGACGATCGGCACGAGCGCGGTGGTTCGGGGCATGATCTCGCGGATGTTCGCGCAGCTGACGGTTCTCGTGCTCGCGGGGCTGGCCGGACCGCTCCTCGCGTTCGGCAGGCGCGGGCTCATTCCGGTGGTCATCGGCGAGCTCATCGCGGGTTTCGTGCTCGGCCACACCGGCTTCGGCGTCATCAACTCGGCGACCCAGCCGCTCCCGGTCCTCAGCGCGATCGGCTTCGCGATGTTGATGTTCACCGCCGGCACGCATGTCGACATCGCCTCACCGGCGATCCGTCAGGGCTTCGGACGCGGCGTCCTCGCGCTCGCGCTCGTCGCCGTCACCGCCGTCCCCATCGGGGTGCTCCTCGATCACGCGCTCACGGTGGGCCACCCGGCGCTGATCGCGGTGATCGTCACGGGCAGCTCAGCGGCGATCGCCTTTCCGATCATCGAGGAGCGCAAGCTCGCCGGCCCGAACGTCGCGTTCCTCATCGCCTGGGTGGCGCTCGCCGACTCCGTGACGGTCGTGATCATGCCGCTCACCCTCGCCAAATCGGGGAGCCCGCTCGAGGCGATTGGAGGAGATGTCGGGATCATCGCCGTCGGCGTGATCGCCCTGCTCGGGGCGAGCCGATTGCGCCGCAACGGCGTTCTCGAGCAGATGCGCGACGAGTCGCTGCAGCGTGGGTGGGCCTGGCAGGTGCGTATCTCGCTCGTCCTGCTCCTCGGCCTCTCGGCGATCGCCCAGGAGACCGGCGCGAGCACGCTGGTCGCGGGATTCCTCGCCGGCATGGTCCTGGTGCGGCTCCATGAGTCGGATCGCCTGGCGCTGCAGTTCACCGGTGTGGCAAACGGGTTCTTCGTCCCCCTTTTCTTCGTGCTGCTCGGCGCTGAGCTGAACCTCCGGGCGCTCCTCACCTCGCCGTCGCGCATCCTGCTCGCGATCGGGCTCGCCGTGGCAGCGGTGATCACGCACGTGATCGCCGCGCGCATCGTGGGACACGAGCGGTATCTCGCGACCGGGCTCGCAGCGTCGGCTCAGCTCGGCATGCCCGCGGCGGCGGCGAGCCTCGGCCTCACCGCAGGTCTGCTCACCCCTGCCGATGCCGCAGCCCTGGTCGCCGGCGGGTGCTTGACCCTCATCCCGGCCACCATCGGATCGCTCCTGCTCGCGCGCGGCATGGCAACAACGGCCGCGCCCGCGGCCTCCACCGGAACAAAGCCCGCCGCTACCACCTGACCGGGACGAGCCCACGCTGCTCCGATATTCGCGCCTTCCGGTGCTCGCCTCTCGGAGGCCCGGAGTATGCTGGAACGAACCTCTTGGGTATTCGAATCGCGTTTGTGTCATCCGCTGTTCCGCGTCGATGCGGCATCGCGACTTTCACCTCAGATCTCGTCGCGGCTGTGCGGGCAACCGATTCCACAGTCACGTGTCATATCGCCGCGATCGAAGAGCCTTCGGTCCTGCGACCGTACCGGTCTGAAGTCCGCTGGCGAATCCGTCAGGGCGATCCCGAGAGTTATCGCGCCGCCGCTCGAGCGATCAACGCCTCGAACATCGACGCCGTCAACGTCGAGCACGAGTTCGGGTTGTACGGCACCTGGCGTGAGCCGGCGCTGGTCGCAGGACGGTGGACCGACAGCGCGTACGAGGACCATCTCCGCGGCTTCCTCGAGGAGCTGCACAAGCCTGTGGTCACCACCATGCACACCGTGCTGCCTGCGCCGTCGCCGTCGATTCGCGACACGGTGCGCGGCATCGACGAACTGAGTGACGCGGTGATTGTCATGGCGGTCAGCGCGGTTGCAATCCTCGCGAACGACTACGGGCTCACGCGCGCCCCCCGGGTGATTCCACACGGCATGCCGGTCATCGCGCCCCGAGGACGTCATCGGTTCAAGAGAAAGCTCGGCGTCGAAGGACGAACGATCATCTCCACGTTCGGCCTCGTCGACCCGCGCAAGGGGCTCGAGTACATGATCGCGGCGATGCCAGAGGTCGTCACCGGACATCCCGACGCGCTGTACCTCATCGCTGGGCAGACACATCCCGACCTCCTCCGTGTACAGGGCGAGGACTACCGCAACACGCTGATCGCGCAGATCCATGTGCTCGGCATGGACGACCACGTCGCGTTCATCGATCAGTACATGAGTCAGCCGGACATCATCGAGCTGCTGCTCGCGACCGACGTGTATGTCACGCCGTATCTCGACCCCAACCAGATCACAAGCGGCACGCTGTCGTACGCGCTCGGAGCGGGCAAGGCTGTCGTGTCGACACGCTACGTGCACGCAGCCGAGGCGCTCGACGACGGCCGCGGCGTCCTCGTTGACTTTCGCAAAGCCGATCAGCTCGCGCGTGCGGTCGCCGGCGTCCTCGATGACCCCATGGCAAAAGCGTCCATGGAGCAGGCCGCCTTCGCATACGCGCGCGATGCGACCTGGCCGCGCTCGGCGCGCGCGCTGCTCGAGACGATCGTATCGGTGACCGAGTCACACGCAGCGAGGCCGGCGCCGGTACGTCGAATCATTCGCGAACGGGACCTGGGCCGTCGTCTCAAGGAAAACCCATTGCTCACCGCAGCGGATGTGCCTCCGTCGCTGCCCGGCCTCGAGGTCGTCTCGGTATTCAACGCGGCGGCGGCCCGGGTCGCAGACGAGGTGGTGCTGCTCCTGCGCGTGGGCGAGAGCCCGCGACTCGGCACCGCGCCGCCGGAGGGCGCCCTCAGCCTCGACCTCTCGGGCCCGGAGCCGCAACTCACCCCGCTCGGACCCGGCTACGCGGCCAAAGACGTGGTGGGACTTGCGTTTCTCGACACGCAGCGCACGCCGTCCGGGGTCGTCGAAGTATTTCTGCCGCGTGACCTCCCGGGCCTCGACCTGACCGATCCACGCACCATCCGCTACCGCAATCGCCTCGGTGGCGCCACCAGCAGCCCAGACGACTCCGGCGATTTCCTGACGCAGATGTCGCACCTGCGCGTCGCTCGAAGCCACGACGGCGTGCACTTCACCGTCGATCCCAGGCCCGCGGTGGTCCCGGAGAATCGATTCGAGGAGTATGGATGCGAGGATCCGCGCGCCACCCTCATCGACGGTGTCTGGCACGTCACCTACGTCTCGGTGAGCCGCCTCGGCATCACCTCGAGCAGGCTCACGACAACCGACTTTCGGTCGTTCGAACGCCACGGCGTGATGTTCCTGCCGGATCACAAGGACGTCGTGCTGTTTCCCGGTCGCGTCGGTGGGCGCTACGCCTGTTTCACGCGTCCGATGCCGCAATCCTTCGGACGTGTCCTCGGCATGTGGATCGCCTTTTCCGACGACCTCGTCAACTGGGGCGACCACCGTCCGCTCGCGCTGCCCCGACCGGGATTCTGGGACGACCTCCGCACGGGGGCCGGCACCACGCCGTTCCGCGTCCCCGAGGGATGGCTCGAGATCTATCACGGTGTCGACCACAACACGCGCTATGCGCTCGGCGGCCTGCTGCTCGACGCGGACGATCCCAGCAAGGTCATCGCGCGATCCCCGGCGCCGATCCTCGCCCCGATCGCTCCATACGAGCACGAGGGGCTCCTCCCCGACATCGTGTTCTCGTGCGGGCACGTCGCCCTCGACGCTGAGAACCGGGACATCCGCGTCTACTACGGCGCGGCCGACAGCTGCCTTGCGGCGGCAGACCTCCGAGTTCAGGACATCATCGACCAGATGCAACCGTGCTGAGGCAGATTGCCCGGCTGACACGCAACGTTCCCTCCGCCGGCCCACGATCCCTCGCTGTCGCGGTCTACGCGGATGCGGGCGACGTCACGGTCGGCGCGAAGGAGTCCGGGACCGAGGGCGTCGCCTGCGTCGATGACGCCGCCCGGGCACTCGAGCTGTACTGTGACCTCTGGGACGCGACACGCCTTCCGTGGGCCTTGCGCTGGTGCGAGGGCCTACTCGACTTCATCCTCTCCATGCAGGATCCCGACGGTCGGTGGTTGAACTTCATCCTCGACTGGGATGGGACCCCCAATCGCACCGGCCTCACCTCCGTCGCCGGCGGCGGCTTCTGGCAGTCCCGCGCGCTGCTCGCGGTCGCGAGAGCATCTCGGTGCCTCTCGGACGAACGCATCCCGACGGCGCTGTCGATCGGCCTTCCACACATCGTCGATGCGACCGATGTCGCCTCGGACGTGCGCGCGATCCAGGCGCTCACCGCGCTCACCCTGCAGGAGAACGGATCCGAGGATGACCGCTGGGATGATCTGCTCACGGCGTGGAGCGGCGAGATCCTCTCGTGCGCGATCGATGGCAGGCTCATGAACGCCCGAGCCGAACGCGGCCGGCCTCATCTGTGGGGCCACATCCAGGAGGGAGTGCTCGCCGAGATCGGCGCGCGCCTCGGTCGGTCGGAGCTGATCGACGCGGCCTGCGCGAGCGCGGACCGCGTCTTCCAGGAGGTCATCGCGACGTCCTTCGATCTCCCGCGGACCCAGCCGTACGACGTGGCGTCGGCCGTCGAGAGCCTCTCGCGGCTGGCGACGGTCACGGGGCGAGCCGGCTATGCGCAGCTCGCCGCCCAAGCCCGAGGATGGTTCGACGGGCGCAATCCCTGCGGGCACCGCGTGTATGACCGCGTGTCGGGACGGGTCGCCGACGGTCTTGATGGAGCCACGCTCAGCACCCACTCGGGGGCCGAGGCCAACATCGTCACCGCCCAGGCGCTGTTCAGCGACGCTACAGCGCTGGCGCTCCTGCTGCCGCTCGCCGAGGCACTGCCCGCGTCAATCGCCGGCTAGGTTCCCTCGCGCGCCTGCCGTCCGATCTCGTCGGCGCGGTCGCGCTCGACCTTGTCGGTCTTGTCCTTGGCGCGGCGGTCGTTCGCCTGCTGCTGCTCGTGTTGCCGCTCGTTCTCGAGCGGGGCCTGGGGCTCTGGTTTCTGCATCTCGTCTACGAGCATATGCCGGTTGGCAGCTCGATGGGTCAGCTCAGACCCTGACGTGCTCGATGTCGATCTCTGCCAGCTCCGGCGGGCGGGGGACGCCGTTCGCGTCGAGCGCCTGCAGGCAGAGGATCACGTAGCGGGCTCCGGTCAGGTTCAGCCCGTGACCGCGCGTGAGCCGCTGGATGGCGCTCAGCGTGAGGATGTCGCGCTGCGAATAGAGCCGGCGGTTGCTCGCCGTGCGACCTGGGATGACCAGACCGAGATGCTCGTACATCATCAGCGTGCGCGCGTGAGTCGCGAGGATCTCGGCGGCAACGCTGATCGTGTACAGAGGCTTGTCCAGATTCAGCATATGGCCCGCGCTCGGGGTCATGACTGCCACTCGCGTCATGAATTCGACGCTCGCCGGTCGGTGTCGATACGGCGCAAAAGTCCCTGCTCCTGAACGCTAAACATGATAGCGAGTGTATACCGTATGAACTGCACTGCGGCCCTGCGGTTCGCATCCGCCGGATCGTCGGCAAAACCGCTTGTGGGTGTATCAAACTATGTTGGCCGGGAGAGAGCACATCCCATGCAACGCGCCCATTGCGGAGAGTTCGTCTCGTGAAGGACGAGGTCAAGGTTCTGCTGATCGAGGACGACGACGCGGCGTCCGAGATGTACCGGCTGCGTCTCGTCGCCGATGGATATTCGGTGGTCGTCGCGCAGGACGGTGACCAGGGCCTCGCGATGGCGACGGCCGAGTCGCCCGACTTCATCTACCTCGACCTTCGCCTCCCCAGGCTCGACGGGTTCGAAGTGCTGGATCGACTCCGGTCCAACCCGGAGACGGCCTCGATCCCGGTGATCATCCTCAGCAACTTCGGCGAGCCGGAATTGCGCGAGCGTGGCCTGAAACTGGGGGCACTCGAGTTCCTCGTCAAGGCGGACACAACGCCATCGCATCTTTCGGACACCGTTGAACGCCTCACGGGTCCGAGGGCTCTGCCGTCCGCCTGATCGCGGCGCTGATGCAGCAGCCGTCGGCATGACGCAGTCCCCGTTCGACCAGGCGGGAAGGCCGGAGGACGCCGACCCCTTCTTCAACGCAGCCGCTCGCATCGCGGCGCACATCGTTTCCATTCCCGGTGCAGCCCCTCGTCGTGCCTCATTTCTCCGCCTCGAGGGTGATCTCCTGGTCGCGGTTGCGGAGTACGACGAGAGCGGAGACGTGCTGGGGGGACGCTACCGCCTCGCCGATTTCCCCAGCCTCGAGCGCGCTCTCGAGAATGGTGAGGTCCAGGTGGTGCGCTTCGACGAGGCCGACTCGCTGAGCCCACCCGCCGCGGCGGTGATCGGCCGATATGCATTCACGTCGGTGGCGCTCATCCCAGTGCGATCGGCCGGGGCTGTCGTCGGGGTGATCGCGGTGACGGCGCGCGATAACGAGGGATTCAGCGCTTCGCAGCTCGAGCAGCTCGCCACTGTCGCGCAGCTGGTCGGTCTCGGCGTGAGCCATGGTGCATCCGACCAGGCGCTGCGCCAGGACGCCGAGCGGATCCAGGTCCTGGAGCGCATGAAGGGCGAATTCCTCAACATCGCCGCGCATGAGCTCCGCAGCCCACTCGGCATCATCAACGGCTACGTCTCGATGCTCCTCGACGGCACGCTCGATGACGACGACCGCAACAAGGCCCTGCAGAGGATCGCGGAGAAATCCGATGAGATGGGCAGGCTGATCACCGAGATGTTGGAGACCGCGCGCATGGAGTCGGTGGGCCTGCAGCTGACGCTCGCGGAGTTCGACCTGCTCGACCTCGTCGAGGAGGCGATGCGTGCACTCGATCCGCTGCTCGGAAACAATCATCGATTCACCACGCGCGGGAGCAGTGACGCGTTACCGGTGCGTGCCGACCGAGCCCGCATCGCGACGATGCTGCTCAACCTCATCGACAACGCAATTAAGTACTCGCCCGATGGTGGCGACATCGAAATCGCGTGGAGTCGCCGGGCGGGTATCGGTCACATCAGCGTCACCGATCACGGGGTCGGGATCAGTCGCGAACAGCAGTCGATGCTGTTCACGCGCTTCGGCCGCCTGGTCACGCCGGAGACGAGCAACATCCGCGGGACGGGCCTCGGGCTGTACCTCGCGCGAGAGATCGCGCGACTGCACGGCGGCGACATCGTCGTGGCGTCGGACCCTGGTCGGGGCACGACGTTCAGGGTCACGCTTCCGGTGCAGATCACTCCCTCGTGACGTGCCGGCCCGGGCTACCCCGGGAACAGAGCCGTCACAAGGAGAGCCAGCGCTGCGGCCGTCATCACCCCGGTCGTCACCCAGAGCAGGGTTGTGCTCAGGGTTCCGCTCCGTTCCGCACCCATCACCCGTCGATCACGTCCGAGCAGTGCGATCAAGGCAAGCATCGGCGGCGCGACGATCCCGTTGATGATCGCGGTGATGACAAGTGCCTTGATCGGGTCGATGCCGAGCAGGCTGATCACGAGCCCGCCCGCAAGCGCGAGAGTCAGAACCGAGTAGAACGCAGGCCGCGAGCGCGCTTTGTCAGCGAGCGATCCGGGGATCCCGAAGAACTCCTTGACCGCATACGCCGCCGACCCGCTGAGGATGGGGACGGCCAGCAGCCCGGTCCCGATGATGCCGACCGAGAAGAGGATGAAGGCGAATGGCCCGGCGACCGGTTTGAGCGCTTCGGCGGCCTGCGACGCGGTGGCGATGTTCGTCTTTCCAGCGGCGTGCAGGACCGCGGCTCCGGTGAGGATGATCGAGTACATCACCAACTGCGAGAACGCCATTCCGACGAGCACGTCGAGACGGGCATCCTTGAGCTCGCGGCGGGTCACGCCGCGCCGCGAGACCTCGGTGACGAGTCCCCGTGAGCGCATCGCGTCCACCTCCGAGCTCGCCTGCCAGAAGAACAGATATGGCGAGATGGTGGTGCCGAGTATCGCGACGATGATGCCGATGAACCCCGACGAGAACTCGAGGTGCGGGATGACCGTGGACTCGATCGTCTTCAGCAGCGGTGGGTGCGAGACGATCACGGTTGCCACGTACGCGAAGAGCGCGATCGTGAGGAACTTGAACAGGCGGGAGATCACCTCGTAGGAGAGCTCGTATTGCAGGACCAGGATCACGATGGCGATCGGCGGGATCAGCAATACCGCGCTCACGTGACCGCGGGTCAGGAGCGAGCCCGCTGCCGCAACCGCGCCGAGGTCCGCCCCGACGTTGATCGTGTTGGCCAGGAAGAGCGCGAGGATGCATGCACCCACGAGCCAGGTCGGAAATTTCCGGCGCAGCGATGTGCCGAGGCCGACCCCGGTCTGCAGCGCGATGCGGGCGCAGGCCTCCTGGACAGCGAGCATCAGCGGGAACGTGAAAAGCGCCGTCCACAGCACCCCGAAGCCGAACTGGCTCCCCGCCTGGCTGTACGTCCCGATCCCGCTCGGATCGTCGTCGCTCGCGCCGGTGATCAACCCCGGCCCGAGCACCTGGAACAGCTTCAGCCAGCCCTTGACTCGTTGACGCTGCTTCTTGCTCACCGGAGCGTGATCTCGGGGGCTCGTGTCAATCGGTGCCGAGTGGCACCAACAGCGTCTCGCGCCACCGGGGGCTGTGCAGGAACACCTTGAACGCCGCAGCGGCAGGGCTCAGCAAGCGGTCCCGAGCCCACATGACGTGCCAGGTGCGATGCACCGGGAAGCCCTGCACACGCAGCGGCCGCAGCAGGCCCAGCTGCAGCTCGAGACGCACCGCATAGGTGGACAGGACCGTCACGCCGAGACCGCCGGCGACGGCGCGCTTGAGCGCGCCGTTGCTCGCCATCTCCATCGCCG
>CAAGKR010435812.1_pt1 | contig 10103 bp, 8 predicted proteins | sample 2556971 | NCBI WGS metagenome assembly CAAGKR01 (sample SAMEA5207829, study PRJEB30636) | soil metagenome | biome: forest; feature: boreal; material: soil | place: USA | collected 2011-09 | depth 1 m
AAGGAAGCCGACAAGAGTTTGCAACTTTCCGTTTACGCGCTGGCGGCGCACCGACAATTGAAACTGGACCCCGCGCGCTTAACTCTTTATTACCTGACGAACAACCAGAGGGTTTCGACGCTGCGGACGGCGAAAGACCTGGATCTGGCTCTGGAAAAGATTCGTGAAGTCGCGGGGCAAATTCGGAGTCTACTTTTTGATCCCACGCCCGGGTTCATTTGTAAGTGGTGCGACTTCGTGCCAATCTGTCCGGCGCACGAGGACAAAGGATGAATTGAGAATTATGAGTTGTGAATTGTAAATTATGAATGTTTTTGTTTTATGTTTTGAACCTTAAATTTGGAATTTCGCACCTCTAACACTGAGTATCTGTCTTTTGTAGCGTTCTACTCCCCGCTGCGAATCGAAGGTGAGAGACCATGATCAATGAATGGCTACTGCTTCTCGCGGGCCTGGTGGTGGGCGGCGTTATGGGTTGGCTCCTGACCAGGAATCGCGCCGTGGAATTGGAAGCAACGGCCGCGGGTTTACGGCAGCAACAAGAAAAACTTCACGCAGAGGTTGAGGGTTTGCGCGCACGGCTGGAGACTGAGCTGAAGGCAAGGGCCGCCGCTGAGGCATCGCTCGAAGCCACGCGGAAAAATCTGGAAGAGCAACGGCAATTGCTGGATGACGCCCGGCAGAAGTTGAGCGAAACTTTCAAATCTCTTTCCAGCGATGTTCTTGGTTCACAGAGTGAGTCATTTCTAAAACTCGCCAGTGAAACCTTCGGGAAGCTCCGCGCCCAGGCTGAGGGCGACCTGGGCAAGCGACAAGAAGCGATCGATGGATTGATTCAACCGTTGAAAGAAGCGCTGCTGAGATACGAAACCGAAATTAAAGTAATCGAGGCAAACCGCCAGGATGCTTATGGGTCACTCCGGCAGCATCTGAAACAAATCGGTGAGACCCAGACCCAACTGCAGCACGAAACCGCAAATCTGGTAACCGCACTCCGAAAGCCGCAGGTCCGCGGCCGCTGGGGAGAAATCACGTTACGCCGGCTGGCAGAACTTTCGGGGATGGTGGGCCGGTGCGATTTTTTCGAACAGCAGACCGTCTCCTCGCAAGACGAAGGTGCAATTCGTCCTGACATGGTCGTTCACTTACCGGGCGACCGCGAGATTATTGTGGACTCCAAAGTCGCGCTCGACGCTTACCTCGATTCGATTGAGGCAAACTCGGAAGAGCTCAAGCAACAACACCTCATTCGCCATGCGAGTCAGGTGCGCCGGCATATGGAGCAATTGGGTTCAAAGGCTTACTGGGACCGGCTGCCGAAAGCGCCGGAGTTTGCCGTGCTCTTTCTGCCGGGCGACCCTTTTCTGGGCGCGGCGGTGGAGCGCGATCCCACACTCATCGAAGATGGAATGGCGCATCGCGTGGTGATTGCAACCCCCAGCACGCTGATCGCGCTGCTGCTGGCCGTGTATCACGGGTGGCGCCAGGAAGATATTACGAAAAACGCGGAAGAGATCAGCGATCTCGGCAAACAGCTTTACAAAAGGGTCCATACCATGTGGGAGCATCTGGACAGTTTGCGATCGGCCATCGACAAAGCTGTGGACGCGTGGAACCGGGTGGTGGGATCGCTCGAACACCAGGTGCTCCCCAGTGTTCGGAGATTTCGTGAATTGAAGGCGACCACAGCGGAAGAAATTCCCGGGCTGGAGCAGGTGGAAAAGACGACTCGCATTTTACCGCCGGCCCCCGGTGAAGATTCGAATTAATGGACGCTCCTGCGCCGCCGGGCCCTCACAAAAACCATCGGGGATGCATTGCTGCATCCCCGATGATTCCTATCCAGATTATTTCTGAAGCGACTTATCTCTTTTTCTTTTTGGCTTTCTTTTTAGCTGCCATTTTATTCTCCTCTCGATCTCGTTGAATTTTCGCGCCAGCGAATCTGGCGGAGCGCGTATTCAGTATTCATCTATAGGGTTTGCGTACCAACTTGTCAAGAGGAAAGTGAATCCTCCCAACAAAAAATCGCGACGGGGAAATTCAACGATGAGTGGAAGAGTGAAGACGTTCTCGCGTTGGGCGGATAAAAAAGCTGCCGCGGGGGATGGGGTGATACGAATAAGGGCGATTTGAAATTCCATGCGCGCCGGAGCGTGGAGAAAAAACGGAGCGCCGTGCACTTGTCTATTCTATGTTTCCTGCGCTCTCTCGCGGGAGCGTTCATGACATTTGTGAAGAACTTAAGTGGACTCGGGCATCTCTATTTGCATCAAAGAAATGAAGGAAAAAGCATCTCTATGAAAACATCCGCCAGGGATTTCGATGCGAACAAAACCTTCGCCATTTGGCGAGTCCTATTGGCGATGCTGGGAATTCTGCTGGCCGCAACTCCTGCGGCGAGAAGCCAGCAAAATCCTCCCGCCTCTCAGGCACCCACCACATTGAAAGTTTCCACTGAAGTCGTGAACGTCCTGACGATTGTGAAGGACAAGAAGGGGCATTTAATTCCGGATATCAACAAAGAAGATTTTGAATTGGTGGAGGACAATACCCCGCAGGAGATCCGTTATTTTTCAAAACAGGTGGACACGCCGCTCACTCTCGGGATGCTGGTGGATACCAGTCCGAGCCAGCAGCGCGTATTGTCCATCGAACAAGAGGAAGCGAAAAACTTCATCGGACAAGTGATCAAACCCAAAGATCTTGCGTTCGTCCTCCACTTCGATTTGGATGTCGAACTGCTCCAGGACTTCACCAGCGACAAGAGAATGCTTTCCAAAGCCATCGATGAGACGGTGATCAACGGCGGAGGATCTGGTGCGCTGCCCGGAACTTTTCCTGATTCGCGGCCATGCTGTACGTATCTATATGATGCAATCTACCTGGCCGCCAACGAGCTTTTGAAAAACGAAATCGGGCGCAAGGTCATCATCCTCTTGACCGACGGCGAAGACGAGGGCAGCAAAGTGAAGCTAGAGACAGCACTGGAGGCAGCACAGAAATCTGACCTCATCATTTATTCGGTCGAAATCAGCGACCGCATGTATTATCCGGCGCGGGGAATGTTTTACAGGGGTGATTCGGTGTTGAGGAAACTATCCGAAGACACGGGCGGGCGCGTGATTGAAGTGAAGGCCAATCGCGATGTCAGCCGGGCGTTCCAGGAAATTGCCGATGAATTGCGCACCCAGTATCTGCTGGGCTACACGCCCTCCAACACCCGGCATGACGGATCCTTCCACAAGATTCACGTAAAAGTCCGCAACCAGGACTACAAGATTCAAGCCCGCCGCGGCTATTACGCGTCAACCGAATAGCAGGTTCAAAATTCAAAAGCATGTCACGCGGCATCGCTTGACAATTTGCGAAGTGATGGACGAGTTAGGCTTGAATCACAGGGCTGCCCGATGCGTCACATCAGGAGCAATCCCTGCCTGGGATTTGCGGCGTCAAGCCTGTCATCTGTTTTACGGAGTGGGAGCGAAGTATCCGCTCTTTGCCCGGACGTGGAAGTCTTTTTGGGAAGCGAAAATGCTGATGTTGCGAAACGTCCCGTCGTGCGCCCGGTTCGTTGAAACGTAACCCAGGCTGTACTGGCTGCGCAACTCTCGTGAGATCTCCTGGAAATTCTCCGCCAGGTCCGAAGCGGCGAAGGGGAAGAATGCCCGGCCACCTGTTTCTTGCGCCAGCCGCGTGAGGACTTTGTCTCCTTTAATGGAGATGCCGCTCCGGTTGGTGCTGATGGCGTAAATGATCACCTCAGCGTGCTGGGCCATGGCCAGCGCCTCCTCGCGCGTATGTTCACTCTGGTTGTCCAGTCCGTCACTGATGATCACCATGACGCGGCGGAGATAAGGCTCAGGCGGCGGAAAGTAAAGCATCTTCCCTTTGCTGGAAAAATAGATGGCGTCGAAGAGGCCCGTGCCACCTCCGGCCCTCAGGCTCCGCACCGCCTGGGAAAGTTTATCCTCATCATCGGTGTAGTCCTGAACAAGCTGAGGTTCCACATCAAATCCCACCACAAAGGCCAGGTCCTTGTCGGGGCGCATCGTGGCATCCAGAAAATCGATTGCCGCCTCCTGTTCAAAGTGCAGGCGGTCGCGGACGCTATTGCTGGTATCAATCAGCATTCCAACGCGCAGCGGGAGGTCTGATTCCCGGCTGAAAAATCGAGTGGACTGCGGCTTATTGTCCTCGACGACACGAACATCATCTTTCGTAAGGTCCACCACCATTCGGTTCTTCTTGTCGAAAACGGTAAACAGGACGTTCACCAGGTCGGAACTGACTCTAATGGTTTTTGAGTTGGCCGTTTCAGCGGCGGGTTCGTTCTCTTTTTGTCCGTCAGGCTTGCCCTGGCTGTTCGGGTTTTGTGCGGCCGTTAGGAATGCCAGAATCCCAATCAGCAATATCGCGGACACACATTTCCTCATTACAGGCTCTCCTCTTCCTCATAAAAATTATAGGGAGCGATTGCAGAACCGTCAAGCTGCAGAGCCTCCAACCAAAAGACGGATTCCGCGTGTCAGGAAATTCATCAGAGTCCGGCGGGAACTGGATGGCGCGCTGCCACAGGCCATGGCATTCCTTTGCGCCGGGCAAGGAGCTTTTGGAAACGGTGGGGCAAGTCCTCGCGCACGGTGACTACGCCCGCCTCAAATTTGAAGTCGCGGACAATCGCTCCATCCAGTCCCATGGTGAGCAAAGCCTCGACGTCGAGTGCGGATTCTGCTCCAGTCAATTCCGCGGGATTCGAAAAAATGGCGGGCGATCTCGGCATGAACCGCGGGCAGCAATCCTCAAAGGGTTCACAGGATATTTTGTATGTCCCAATCTGCCGCGCCCAGCGCAAAATTTCCTCTTTGTCATCGCCCGCCAGGGGGCGGTAAACGGGCAGGTCCATTCCAAAATCGATGGCTGCCAGATTATGCAGTGTCTGCGAGGCAACCTGCGACACGCTATCGCCTGTCACAAGGCCCAGGGCGCGTTCCACGTGTGCAATCTCGCGCGCGATGCGGGCCATCATTCGCCGGTAAAGGAGCACGCGAAATTTCTCCTGGGCGCCCACCACCACCTGGCGCTGGACGGGTTCAAACGGAATAATGTAGAGCCGCGAAGTGAATTGGCAGGGCGTCAGAGTGCGCACGATTTCTTCAGCAATGGGTTGCGAAGAAACGCGGGAAGTAGAGCCGGAACTCGCGAAGTGCACAAAAGTGACGTGCGCTCCGCGCCGCATCATCTTGTAGGCGGCGACGGCGGAATCAAATCCGCCAGAGAGCATCGCGACCAGGCGGCCGGCGGTGACGGGCGGCAACCCGCCGGCGCCTTCCGCGCGGTCCGTGTAAATGAGCGCCTGCCCGGGGACGACTTCTACCGAACAAGTGACTTCTGGATGGTTCAGCTTCACCTGGGTGTCACTTCTCCGGCTGCGCAAGTGGTCCAGCACCACGCGACCCAGCGCCCGCTCGAGTTCCATGGAGTTCATCGCGAATTCGGAGTCGGCAATCTTGGCGCGAATGGCGAAATTGTGCGGACTTTTTTCCGCCATCATTTCGCAAGCCACCAGGCCCATGGCAGCGATGTCATTCTCTACCACGCGTGCCGGCGCGATGTATGCCAGGCCGAAAACCCGGCGCAACCGATCGAGTATCAATGGCAATGCAGATTCCTCGCCCGGGTAAAGCACCAGGCGATCGGCGACGAGCTGAAGGGATTGGACCGGTAAATCAGCCAGGCTCCGCTTGACCGCGCCGATCAGGCGGCTGAGAAAATAGTTCTTGTTGCCGCCCTTCAGCCAGATCTCGTGGTAATGAAGAATTAGAACTCGATTCATGTTCCGGAGCCCGCGCGGCCGAATGGGAAAAAGAACGAAATTGGAATATAGACGACATCAGAATATCGGTTTTCAACCGTTGTCGCAAGCGGGGCACCGCTCAATTTTCAATCAACGACCCAACCACTGCTCTCCAAAGATTTCTTTTCTAAGTCACGCCTCAACTCGTCCACCACACTCTGTTTTCCCCCCAGCAAATTACGCCGCTGGGTTTCCAGTTCTTTCCCCGCTGTCTGCAACGCGATTTGCCCGGCCTAAAGCTCGGCCTTCATACGTGAGAGTTCATCGGGGTCGATTCCAATAAGCTCATCATCCGCGATGCGCCGAGGCATCAGCATCATGCGGCGCGGCGATTCCAATTGAGCGGACAGCGTCTGCTCGTGCCGGTCGCGCACGATGGTCAGTGCGACTTCCCGCTTCTGTTCAGAATCGGCATTACGCCCGAGCGCGCGATGCAAGGCTGAAACCGACTCCACCTTTTCCGTGCCGACACGCACGATACAGTCGCCGGCTTTCAATCCGGCCTTTTCCGCAGCGCTGCCGGCCGTGACCTCTTCCACCAGCACTCCCTTGCCTTGGGTGACGCCGAAGTAGGTGGCCAACTGCGGGGTCAGGTCCTCGGCCGAAATGCCGAGGCGCGGACCGCCGTTGAAGATCTCAAAATTAAAGTTAGGCAAATTGATTTCTGGAATCTCAACCCTGGGGATTACAACGTTGGGAAAACCTTGCTCTGATGAGGCTACCTCCAGTTTTACATTCACAGTGCGCGCTTGGCCTGCGCGGTTAATCTTCACCGCGACCGTGCGGCCGGGCGGTGTGTCCTGAACCATGCGGCGAAGTTGGGCCACACTGCGCACACGCTCACCGTCAAATTCGAGGATGACGTCATTTGCCATCAGGCCGGCTTGGGCAGCCGCGCTGTCTGGCTCGACCTCTGTGACTACGGTGCCGTACTCGCAGGTAATCTTCAGCTCATGCGCTTTTTCTGCATTTATATCGGTGAGCCGCACTCCGAGCTGTGCGCGCCCTTCGTTGACGTTCCACGCTGACATTGTTCTGGCCCTGGGAGTCACTCGTGCTCCCTCTCTTTGAGCACCCCGCACGGTCCCACCGGCCAGCAAGAACGCCAGGACGCTCAACATTCCAACACTGGTTTTTGTTTTCATGGTTTCGCTCCTTAATTTAGAAATTGAATTGTTTCGCGGCCGGAATTTAGATCTCAGGTCAATTTGAGATTGTGTCTTCCCGCCAACTTCTAATCTTCTTTCGGCTTAGTGTTGTATTTTATTCTGAGGGCTTTTTGCTCTTCTTCCCATTTGTTCCAGTAAGACTCCTGACGCATCTTGAACTGCTCAATCGTACTGGGATCAAGTTTGTGTATCTCGATATTGCCCATCACGGTTCGAATGCGCAAGACTTTGCCGCCGCCATTCAAAGAGCCCTCTCCGCGCTTTGGGCCGTGGTGGAAAGCTTCTTCCTCTCTAGTCAGATGGAGCGGGAAGTCAGAAACAATTCTGTGGCCCATGGACTCTTCAATCAGCGCGTCGATGTTGAGAGCCAGGTCAGGCGGAAGAAAAACTTGAATATCTCCCACCGAGGTTTCGAGGTGCGAGGTGGCGAAGGTTTCCCGGTTGGCGTTGATCTCAGCAAGGATGCGGCCGGCGGCAGTCTCGGCGCGAACCGCGCTTTGCATGCGAAAGAGGTCGATACTCCCGCCAGCCGTCTCCACCACCACTCCACCCTTTGCGCCTTGCAGGTGAATGCTGCCACCCGCCGTTTCAGCGCGAACGCTCCCTTGGCACTGGCCGATCTGGATTTGCCCACCCGCGGTCTGTGCGATAACGGGGCCGGAGGCTCCACGCAGGCCGATGTCCCCGCCGGAAGTTTCCGCGCGCACTGCGCCCTCGATAAGTCCCGCCGTGATTTCGCCGCCGCTTGTTTCCAGAGTGGCGTCTCCTTTGATGTCGTTCACGCGGATGGCGCCTCCGGCTGTTTGGGCAATGAGCCGCTGACCGATGTTGCCCAGATTGATGTCGCCGCCCGCAGTCTCGACACGCACAGGGCCGGATATGTCTCCGGTTCGAATGTCGCCCCCGGCGGTTGCTGCGCGCAGCTCGCCATCGAGGTTGCCCACGGTCACGTTGCCGCCTTTGGTTTCCATGTCCAGGTTGAATCGCCGGGGCACGTTGAATTCAAAGTCGACGGCCGACCAGCCCCTCCGGTTATGTTCAGGCGGATATTTTTCGCTGACTAATAGGCCGCCTCCCTCCAGCATGCGCACGGACAGCTCAACCTGCCGGAAGAAGCGTTTGGCTTCGTCTTCGGATGACTTAAAAACTCGCAGGCGAATCCGACACTCCACCCGAGCGTTCTGACCCGAGTTGACCGTGACGGATCCAAAGCCTGCGCGCAGAACCAATCGCGCCCCATCTCGCACTGCCGCCCCGCACTCCGCATGTTCCACCCAAGCGCGCCCCTCGCGCTGGGGCTCCCCTCGCTTGACGTAGGCCTCATCGGTGCCCTTTAACGCTTGGCTCAAAACTGCTGCCGCCAGCACAGGAAAAAACAGATATCTCAATCGCACCATTTCTCTCCTCGACCTACTCTCCCTGGAGTTTTCGGATCGCACTGACTGCCTTCATCCGCACATAACGATTGGGGTCACCAGCCGCCAACCGCTCGAGCGCCGGCAGCGTCGCCAGATCCGCATGGTCCGTCAGAACGTCGATGGCGGCCACGCGAACGCCCTGGTTCTTTTCATGGTCCAGACTATTCAACAATGCCTGGCGAACTTCCGGATTCCATTCCATTCCCTGCACAGCCTCCAACGCGTCCAGGCGCACACCGGTGTTGGGATCATTTTGAATTGCGTAGAGCAAAGCCGGCCGGACATTTGGATTGTCAGCATGCTGTCGCAGCACTTCCATGCTGTCGCGGCGGATGCCAGGATTGTCATAACCCGTCACGGCGTCGATGAGCACTTGCCGGATGCGAGGGTCGTCGAGCGACCCTTCGAGCGTCATCTGGCGCTCAGCGTTTACGGTAATCCGCACATCACCGTTCTTAGGACCCGAGGCAACTTGGCTAATGTTATTGATGCGCAAATTACTCGAGTCAGTGTCGATGGGCGAGGCTAGCGATTCTTCGTTCGTCGCCGGGCGAACTCCCGGGGGGCGAGTACGAAGCGTCCAGCCCAAACTGAAACCGAGCACTATCAGCGTGAGGGCTGCAGCAATGGGGAAGCGCGACATCGACCCAAAGGCCGATGACCATTGGTTAAATAGGCTCTTCCAACTCACTCCGGACAGCTCACGGTCGAGCGCTTCCTCAAGCGCACCTCTGCAATGAACGAGCAATTCCGGTGATGGCTCGGGCGAAGGACGTTCGCCCAGGACGCCGTGCAAGCGGTGAGTTTCCTCAAGCCGTCCGCGGCATTGCGCACACACCGCAAGATGAGTTTCACAGGCCTGTCGCTGCTCCGCCGGCAGTTCGTCGTAGAGATAAAGCGCCAGGTTTTCGTCAAGCTCCCTGCAGTTCATATCTTTCTCCCTGTTCGATCAGATAACCTCTCTTGATGCTCCGTTACGTTTAACCCGTCCCTAAACCAGATCACTCAATTCGAGGCGTAATTTTTGCGTGGCGCGGAACAGGGAATTCTTGGCGGTCTCTTCGCTGGTCCCACAGAGTTCGCCGATGGCGCGCAGTTTCAGGCCCTGGAAATGTCGCAGCTCGAAGACCATCCGCTCGCGGGGGCCCAGGCGCGTGAGCGCCCGCTCGATGCGCCGCCGTATCTCTCCCGACCGCAAGGCCCTCTCAGGATCGCGGCCTGGTTGGTCATCAGCGACGCCATTGAAAAAGTCCGCCTCGTTTTCGCTGGCCTCGGGCGCCTGCACTTCATCGCGGGCCTTCTGCCTTCGAAGATGATCGAAGCAAACGTTCATCACCACGCGATAGAGCCAGGTGGAAAATCGCGACTCGAAACGAAAGCGCGTCAGCGACCGATAAATTTTTAAGAAAGCCTCCTGGTATAAATCCCGCGCCTCTTCCGGTGATTGCACCACTTTCAGGACGAGCCGCAGGACGTGCTGATCGTAAAGGCGCACCAAGGCGTCAAAGGCGGCGCGATCGCCGCTTTGCGCCCGGCGAATCAAGACACCTTCGTCCTCTCCCGCCAAGCGTGAACTCTTCGCGGGAATGTTGCCCTCAAGCGTCAAGCAGCCATCCATCACGGAGTCGCTCGTACCGTCCTTCATTCAGTTCGACGCGC
>CAAGKR010323995.1_pt1 | contig 10102 bp, 17 predicted proteins | sample 2556971 | NCBI WGS metagenome assembly CAAGKR01 (sample SAMEA5207829, study PRJEB30636) | soil metagenome | biome: forest; feature: boreal; material: soil | place: USA | collected 2011-09 | depth 1 m
CGCAACCGGAGCCGAGCGCGCCGCGTTGGATGGCGGCAAGTCGCTGCCTCCGGCGTTGCCGGTGCTGCCCTGCGCCGCGCCGGTAAAGACGTTGAAAGGGTATACGGGGGTATTGCCGACTCGGCCAGTGATAGCCGTCCGCGCCGGGGCCAGAGTTCGCGGCATTACTGTTCGGTGTTACCCCACATAAGTATGGATGCAAAGTCTGTGGCAGCGGGGGCTGTAACCACTCCGGCCTGGTTTGTTAGTTCGATTGTAAAAGCCGTGTTGGCTGTGCCAGGAACATACAACCCTGATTCACCGAATACGAAAGTACCACCAATAGCGAGTCCTATCGGGATTTGGGAGAGGATGGTACCCGCACCGGTTGCTCCATCACGGATGGTAAAATAAACGGTACCGATAAGCTCGGCCGCGATGGCAGTAAAGTTGACTAAGAAGCCTTGGAGCACATTCTTGACACCGGCACCCGCTGCCGCCTGTGAGGCAGAAGGCGCTGTTGAAACGGCTGGGACACTAGCCGCCTTCCAGAATCCGGCTTTGGGGCCGGTTCGAATTATGTTGTTGGTAGCATCCTCGCCGAACAGGAGTGTAACCAGGTTGACCGCAAGCGCTCCGGCAGCTGAGATAACCGCCTCGTTCCCAGAGTCGTCAACGAGTACTGTTTCAGTCGCACCGCCAGGCGCTAACAAGCCGCCGATGGTGATAACACCAGGCGATGGCATTAAGAAAGCTTCGCAGAAAGTAAGGGTGATCTGGGTCGCTGAACCCAACGCAATTTGGGTAACACCGACAGGTGCCCGCCATTGTCCCTGCGCCTGTGTTGAGGCCTTAGGAATTTGCCATACCGCGTTTTGTAAACCAGGCGGAACGAATCGTTGGGCACTTTGTAAGAAAAACCACTGAGTGGTTGGGTTATCAATAATGACGCTGTGCGCCGGAAATCCCAACTGCTGGTCCAACCGGTTCGGGTTGTTAACATCAATGGTTTCTACCTGCCCCGGCACGAATACCGAGGAGCGGTAAGGGTCTTTGGGCACTGCAGCACTGATACGACCGCCGACGTTCCGTACGTCTTCCATGATGGCGGCGGAACTAAGGCGAACTAGCCCGCTATCCCCAACAGGAGGCGGTTGAACCACCGGTTCTTCTGGCGGCTTGTTTTCGCCCTCGCTCATGCTGCTACCACCCCAGCTTTCGCTACATCCTTACCGGCTTGGGATATGTCTGTCCGCAGTTCGTCGCCTTTGAAGTAGATCAGAGCGCCGACGCCGACCATGAGAATTCCAAGACCAACGAAGAAGGCGCGGTAGATGTGGGTGGAGGTGGGGAGCAGGCTTCGAATAGCACTTGCAATTCCGAATGGATCGGCGGCGGCCGCACTACCTGCGGCGCCACCAGCAGCACTACCAGCTGCGCCGGGCACAGCCCCAGCGGCCGCTCCTAACCTACATTCGATTAAAGCTAGGCCGCTGAGGCCAGCGCAGGGGTCGGTTCCCGGTGCGCTCATTAAACTAGCGCTGGCAGCACCGAACAGACTTGTAATTGAAGCGGTGCCAGCAAAGATGGGGTCCATGATGGTATGTGGGTTGACTGCCTTACCGCTAGCGTTGTGGACCTCGACCAGTGTCACTGCACCTTGAGAGGAGCCGACGTTCTGACCGGTGACTCCGATTTTCTGTCCGGCTTGGACTGCACCAGAAACACCAGAAGCGACGTGACCGAAAATGATCTTCCAGCCGTTGGCCAGGGTTAACGTGATCTTGTTACCGTAGCCCAGCAGACCGGTTTGGTAAGTGACTGTACCACCGAATGGCGCTGTGATTGCGGAGCCTGCAGGCGTGCCGTAGTCCACTCCCTGGTGTGTAGTCCAGCCGTAGGACTGGCCGTTACCCGTCCAGCCTCCGGCAGGCATGGGCGCGCCCCAGTCATAGCCGGAGACTCTATTGGTAACGATTGGGAGCGGTATGCTCAAGCGGTTTTGATCCAGCCTTTTGGCAGCAGCAGCGACTGGCCCTCGGTCAGTTTGGTTGTCTTGCTGATCTGGTCCGCAGCCGTTACCGGCACCAGGATTCCGCGCTCGTTCTTGGCTTCGCCGTTGGCACCGCGGATCAGGTTGTCATGGCTTGCAGCCAGAGCGCCGTTTGATTCGCCGCCGCTGTGGGCGAAGTCCTTAAGCAGGTCACCGTCGCCGTCGTGGCCGTATGCTTTGGCGATGCCCTCGAAGGTTTCGCCGGTTACCACGGCGTGGTACTGGTCCGGCCTGTTCGCCTCTGCCTTGGCCTTGGCCTCGGCACTCGCTTTGGTTCTGTCGGCGTTGCGAGCGTCAGCACGGCGCTGCAATTCGGCGTCGAAGTCGGCGTCTGAAATTGACATTAGTTTCTCCTTACTGGTAATGCTGCGGGGCTTGACGAGGGGCGGGCGGCGGTGGCTTGGCTAGTGCAGCTGCTAATCCCTTATTAAGGTCGGCTTGACTGTAGGTCGGTGTCGCGGAGACCGAGCCTTTCCCAACACTGTAAACAGGGGCCGGAGCTTGGGTGCGTCCAACCTTTTCGCCGTGACCTAGACTGCTGGAGAAGGTCATATTCACCATAGATTTTACAACCGGCGACTGCTGGCCAATTACCGGTACTACCGAAATGCCCGGTGACGTCGGCGGCAGTACTGGCGGCGCTACTGGCGGTGCTACAGGCGGCGCCGTCGGTGCTACAGCGGATGCTACATCAGCAGCCGGAGTACTGGTTGCAGCCGTAGCCGTTGGCGCATTAGGCGGCGGTGCACCGGCACTGCCAGAGTCTCCACCACTGCCAGCACCAGAACCGGTTCCGGCCGGTGTAGTTCCCAAGCCTGGGATATTGCCATTAGCGTGAAGCCAGAGCATACCAACAACCACAGCGCCGCCAGCAAGTCCCCAGGCCCAAACAGGCATTGGCCCAGGCATTAACCGCCCACCGAGTTAAGCTTGTTCATGCCAGCGCCACCAATGGCGGTGGCAAGTGCTGGAGCGTGAGTACCGCCATACACAGGCGCCGGTGCTCCAGGGCGCAGCTTTGCGTATTCCTTTACATGCTCGGCAAAGTTGGCCAGCGGTCCATACCAGGCTGGGCCAGTCTTTGCTGTAGGCGTTGGACCCGGACCCGGCGGCGTTGGACCCGGACCCGGCGGCGGCAGCGGCGCGAGTGTATTGGTTACAACACAGTCGGCATACGCTTGACCGGTTAGGCCAGCGCAGGGATCGGCAGTGGTTCCACCACTAGTACTTCCGACGTTACCGGAGCCGACTGTCGTCGTGGCTGGAGTAGCGGCGGCTGAACCACTAGAACCGCGGTTCATGTACCACCAGACACCGCCAATCACAGCAGCACCAGCAACGCCCCAGGCCCAGACCGGCATGGGTCCAACCTTGCGTGTTAGAAACTCTTTGAGCTTATCCAACTGCGCTCGGCACGTAGATAGCAGGAATGCGTATGTTCGAAGCAGTGGAGAACTGCCCGGTTACACCACTAATAGAACGGATACCACGCGTCGCCTGCGGCACACGACCAAGCCAGGGGTGCTTCAGAAAAGCCCGGTAGTTCTGCTGGGTAAAGGCGTATTGGTTAAGACCAGCCGCGGCGTTTAGGCCGTCATTCCAGAAGCGTGGAATACGGCTTGGCGCCGGACTCTCGTTGATAAGTTGGGAGGAGCGCGTGGTGTCCTGCATTCCGACACCTTCAGTTTGACCACCTGCCAGCCGTGAGGCACCCTTTCTATCACGGCTCAAAGACTCCGGGTCGTTTATGTTGCCGCGACCCGGCAGGTTCCAGGTGTTAAGCACAATCATGTCTGAGGTGTTGTCTTGCTTACCAGGTATAGGTTCCTGGCGACCGTGCACCGAAGCGCCTAGGTCCTGGTTGGAGTACTGAGGATCGACGCGTCGATCAATGGTCACGATCACCGGCGCCTCACGGCCCATGATGGCGCGGATAACACGGGCGATGTTTATGGCCGGACCCTGGGAACCAGGGATGCCATAAGGGTTGCCCATATTCTCGCCGGTGTTCTTAACGTTTATGTTGGCATCGTTGAGTACGCCTTTAGGCGTCCAGGTTTGGGTCACACGACCAGGGAAACCGGCTTGCGGTGTGGTGAGAGCACTGTCTAGATGCCCCACCACCGGCGCCACTTTTCCAGCAGAGAACGGCATTATTGCTGGGTTGCAACCCGGATTGCGCCGATGAGACCGTCTGACCCGGCCTTGAGAACCTGAGCCGACTTACCACCGTTGATTACGACGGAGGTCACACCGGCTAGAACAATCAGGGCAATTACCACCCCGACCGCTTCGTGGACAATCATGGCGTTCTCCTCATTTAATAAAACCTAGGTTCTTGAGACTGAGAGGAAGGAAGACGAAGGTGGCGCTGCTGGAGACTAGTGCGGCCAGCGCGCCAGCAACCGGCCCGGCTGGGGTTTCAGCGACAAGCAGCAGCACCAACGTTAGGCCGAAGAAGCCGAGCATCCAGACTGCCTGTCCCTGCGGCGACTGGTAGCCGGGGAGTTGGTTAGACAAGACGGAGACTGCCCGCACCACTGCTACTGGTTGTCGGCGGGGCTGGCACCACGTCGTGGGTACGCTGTTCGATGTAGTTGCGGATAGGCTTCCACCAATCCTGCGAGGTGAATATCAGCAAGCCCAGCCAGGCCATGGACAACAGCACAGCACTGCGTGGTGTCACAGCATCAGCCTTACTAACAGTTTGCCGTAGTGGGCGGCTGTGTAGGCGGTGAAACCGAACATAAACGAGACAAGACCAACCAGGCGCCAATCTGGGTCAGGACGCCTGTCACCGTCCTCGTTCGGCATTTCTGGGCCCCCAGTGTCACCGTGGCTCACTGGGGGCATGTCCGGTGCTTGCTCGATCATGCGGTAGACGGACTCGGCCGCAGCGACCAGAACACCACCAGACCGCCCGCTGCCATCAGGACCAGGCCTACGGCTTTCATTCATAAGACCTTAGTAGGCCTTACCCGTCTTGCGAAAGTGGGCTACGGTGTAGTAACCGAGCAACGCACCGAGCCCGAACCAGGCTACTTTCTCTAGGCTCACTGTCCGCTCCTTGTCATCCAAAAGGCCAGCGCTCCGCCAGCCACGGCTCCCAGCAACAGGACGCCCCAGTTGATCGACAATTTAAGTCCTCCTCATGATTGAAACTTCCGAGTCCACAGGTAGAAACCGCCAGCGCCAATGACCAGCAGTCCGACCATTCCAGCGCTGATACGTCCGGAGTCAAGCAGCGAGGCCGCTGCACTGACAGTCGAAGCGGCCGGGCCCGCCGCCCAACCCAACCCGGAGTAAGGGTCGGCGATGGGCGCTGGGTTGTAGCCGCCGAGGTCGGATCGATTGAGTGCCGAGGCCAGGCTCGGCGAGATCGCCCGAACCCGGCCCTGTTCGACCAGCCTTGTAAGACGGTCCATTGTTAGGCAGCCACCCCGACGCCAGCCTGAGGCTGAACGTACATCAGGTCGGAGGTGAGAAAGCGCAGCGTGTTGTTAGTGCTACCAAAGCCGGCGGGGTACACAACCTCGAACTGTGCGTTGACCAGCGCCTGCGTGGCGTAGTAGTCGTCGCCTAGTTCCATTCCAGCTGCAGCAGCAAAGTCGTGGATACCGTCGTAGATCAGCACGCCTGCAGGAAAGTCGAAGCCCCACTGCTCGAACATGCGGGTTCTGCGGTAGCGGTAGGACTCGATGAAAATCTGGTCCTCGCCAACTCGGAAGCGGGCGGAGGTCGGGTTGTTGGCTGCCACTTCGACAGCGATACGCGAAGCGTTGATCCTCCAAATCAGAGCGATCCAGCGCACGGTATTACCGATACGGCGGAGGAAGTGGTTGACAGTGCCGGCTCCATTCGGGGCTTCGGCAGCGGTTGTCGAAGTCAGGAAGGAAAGCGATCCGAAGCTGTCAGGCGTGATCTGCTGCTGCTCGCCGTTTGGACCGGTGGGCAGGGGCACCGAGTAGTTCTCGTAGAACCGCTCGATAACCACGGTCGGTACTGCGGTTGGGCCGGTGCCGTAAACCACAGTCGAGGCTGCCACGTCGGAGCGCAGCCTGTACTTCTGTGCGCGGTCCTGGTTGGCAACGATGCCAAGCAGATCGCGTCGGTTGATTGCGATGGGAACCCGCAACCAGGTTTCGAAGGAGCCACCAGCACCAACGGCGCCGGGAGTGGTGGAGATATACTGGCTGTTCTCCAGGTAACGGAAAGCGTAGTTCCTATTAACCAGGTTGGCCAGGAAAAGCTCCCAGCCCTGCAGGTTAATCAGGTCGCCGTTAACGTCACCAAAAACCACGGTGTCGAAAACGTTGTGCGGCGCGTCTTCGGCGAAGGTGACACCAGCCGAGTTAGCTGTGGCGGTTGCAGTCGCGTGCAACATGACACCGTAGATAAAGCCAGAACCCTCAAGGATTCTCTCATTCTTGACCAGCGCGGCACCAAAAACAATGGTGTCACCTACCAGCTGGCTGGTGCGCTCAGTGGTCGCCTTACGGAAAGGCACGATCTGCTTGGACGGCGGGTTGACGTTGGGCGTCTGCATCGTGGCGCCAACGCTGGACGCTTGCTGCATTTTGGTTCTCCTTACTTAACGAGATTCATGGCGCCGCGGGACACGTCGCCAACCCAGTCGGTACGATGGATGCCATGCACGGCCAGCATTTTGATTCCGTTAAAGCCGATCAAAGCTCCAGCGAAACCGAGGAAGAGAATCTCCAGGGTGTGAAAGTGTTTCTGCACCTTAGCCTCGGAGCACGATCACGTTGTAGGTGCCAGGTGTCGGCACCAGGGCGCCAGCAGTGGGGTTAACGAAAGCCAGAGCGATGGTGTTGGCGGCGCTCACGTGGCCAGCAATTGCGCCAGTAGCGGTTGCCATGGCTACGGTGTTGGTGGCGGAGACCAGAACATCGCTGGCCAGGACACCAGTCACGGTTAGTGCCTGCTCCACTGCAACGATGGTGGCCACCGAGGCTGGAGTGAGCGAGACCTGGAAGACCACGACCTGGGTCTTTACAGGAACGCCAGAGTCACCGACCGCGCCTCGCTGCGCGTTGAGAAGGTTGCCACCGCCAAGCAGCTTCCTCCAGAAACGCGCCTGCAGTCCGCTGCGGTGGCGGGAGCGCCTACTAACAGGAAGGTCATAGAACAGTGCCCTCCCATTCGGCAGTTTTTCGACCTTCGTCGGGCTGCCCAAAAGTGTCTCAATCATGCTACTGCACCTCCTGAATCCTTGGCCACCATTTCTCCTTCTATCGCTCCCGTTTCGAGGTTGAGCTTGCCGACGAAAATGCCGCGCTTGGGCCTGTAGTACCAGGCGAAGTGGTATTCCTCAAGTTGCTCGACCGCGTCTCCCATTCGTGGCGAAGTCGCATCAGCGATAGTCTTTGCCTCTCGTCCTTCAACGCCGAAGCATATGACGTGAGCGCTCTGCGAAATAACGAATCGAGACATTTGCGTGGGACGCTGCGCAGCCATAACCATGGTGATGCCTTTTCCACCACCCTGGGTGAGTAGCATTTCAATAGCTGGGCGGAGTCCCAGTTTCTCTTCAAGAAACCACTCCTCGTCGTCGTATACGGTCCATCCGCCTTGCCGCCACACCATTTGCAACGCCAGGTAAAACTCCCTCGACTGGTTCTCTATCGTCGGCGGACTCGGCCTCAGTTCGATCCGGTTGTACCTCACGTCCATAAGCACCCGGTGACTCTTCGAAACCACGTCCACCGGGTACTTCACTTGCCTCCGCACCGGATCCATTTTGCTCCGGTTCACCAGCAGGAAAGTCCGGTGTGGTAACAATCCTTCGCCCGCTAGCGTCGACTTGCCCCCGTACGTCTCCCCGATAATCGTCACGTGGTGGCCCACTCGCCATGGCCAAGGCAGCGGCGTTAGCGAGTTCATCCGCAACCTCCTGAGGAATCATGCCGTGGCGGGCCATCCTGGGCAGGGCTAGTATGGCCAGAACTGTCATTAATCGTGCGTGTGGTCCTACCTTGTCCAGGGCAGCCAGCCAGGCCATGATTCGCTTGGAACGTATTGCCTCGTCGGCCAGTGCGTCGCTGAGAAGTAGTAACTCCTCGGCGCTGAGAGCATCGGCTTCCCAGCCAGCCCGTTTCTCTTCCTCGATCAGTTGCAGTGCCAGCCGTTGGCTCAAAGCTCCAGCACCGAAAATGATGCTTCGTGCTTTGGCTTGAGATACAGCAACGACCGAGGGGCGGGAGGGGTTCCGTTCTCTGGTCGTCGCGGATGCACGCGCCTTGTAAGGGTTTTTGAACCCGCAGAATTTGCAGGTACCGTCGACGTAGGCATGGGTTTTCTTGCCGTCGCTGCGGGTGCAGGGTTGTACCTGCAGTTTGGCCTGCTTGGGAGCGTCGGAGAAAGTGTTGGCGGCTGTGCTCAAGCCTTATCACCTTTGAATACGAAGAAAACAACGATGAGTACACTGAGGTTAATTGCACTAAGGATAATTCCAATACGCGCCGCTTCGTGTAGGTCACTCACTTACTGCCACCGATTCGACCATGCAGCGGGTGATGGCGCTCTGGTGCTTTCTCTGGAGCATCGTCCTCAGGTTTTGGGTCATCGGCCTTTGGTTCTGCCTCTGGTTCTGGGTCGGGAGGCGGCAGGTCTTTTTCGGGTTCGGGTTCGGGGTCGGGTGCTGGAGCTTCGTGCTCGTGGGAAATATCGTGCTCGTGGGGGTGGCCTGTTGCATCAGCTATGTGGAAATCAATCGTCACTTTCATGGCGTCGATCTGTTCCATGAGCCGGACAAGAATGGCGTCACTCATTAGAGTGGGGACCTTTATGATCAAGAGGCTTAGTACAACGGTCGCCGGTCCAACCAGACCCGCAAACCATACCTTTGTATAAAGAAGGACGCTCAGACGAACCACTTCTTAGCATTGGCCCACGGCTTCCGAGGTGGCGTTCCCGCTGTCGTGCTTGTTCGATATCGTCGGGCAGGTCTGGCATCAGCCACCACCCATAAGAAAGGACGCGCCTGGGTTGATACCAGCGAATGTACCCATCAGCACTATCACATTGCCACAAAGTTTGACGCTGCCAAATAGCAGTTCGTCAAGGACTCTTGACAGCGTCACTTGCGGCTCCACAACCACTCATCATGATAACACCAATGACACATAGTGTGCTTGTCAAAGTGTCTTGACAAGTCGACTTCCAGGGCTCAGAATTAAAAGGTCGTGGCTCCACTAAAAAAGGCGCGAAAGCCTGCAGCCTGGGTGCTCAACATTCCTCCTCAGTTGCGACGTCCTAATCGTGCGCAGAAACGGAGCGAAGAAGAAATATGGGACAGCACCATCGGCCACAAATCCGGACCTTTGAAAGTTGATGCAACCCACGACGACGAAATACCTTTTTAGGAGAATGTATGGCACCTGCAACCAACACACGTGCGAACGCTCAGAAGGCTGGCAAAGCGCTAGCAAAAGCTACCAGGGAATCACCGCTCATGGGATTCCGCGAAGTGGCATCAAAGTCCAAGGGCGGTAACCAGCTGGCGGAGATCGGTTTCGGTGACATTCTCAAGCAGCTGGAAGCGGCAGGCGAGGTTATGTCCGCTGCCGAACTGGGCAACGGCTGGGGCCTGCTTGGTTCCAAGGAGAAGGGCCGATTGGTGGGCGTACCGCTGGTTGTCCTTTCCTACAACATCAATGACGGCGACAACGGCGAGTTCGCTTCGCTGCAGGTTGTCACCAACACCGAGCGCCTGATCGTTAACGATGGCAGCACCGGCATTTTCCAGCAGCTCAAGGACCTGGCCGAGGAGGGCGAAACCAGAGCAATCTACTGCAAGCACGGGCTGCGGCGCTCTGACTACACCTACACCGACCCCAAGACCAAGGAGGAGAAGGAGGCTACCACCTTCTACCTGGACACCAGCGCCTAGACCCCACCCCATACTGGGTGCTCAGTCGCCACGACAACGGCTGGGCACTCAGCCCACAACCTGAGGAATAATTATGACTAACGTCGATCTAGCGCACGATGTAAATGCGCGGCCGCCGACCTACTCAGACTGGGGCTACCTCTGTCCCCACGATAACC
>CAAGKR010452441.1_pt1 | contig 10102 bp, 9 predicted proteins | sample 2556971 | NCBI WGS metagenome assembly CAAGKR01 (sample SAMEA5207829, study PRJEB30636) | soil metagenome | biome: forest; feature: boreal; material: soil | place: USA | collected 2011-09 | depth 1 m
CGCTGACGGGCGAGATCGGGAATCGCTTTACCCATCCATCCGAGAGCTTCCCGCACTCGGCGTCGGTTACGCCGACCTGTACCGAAATACCAAAGTCCAAGAGGCGGTGTTCCAGACGTTGACGCAGCAATATGAGCTTGCGAAGGTGCAGGAAGCAAAAGAAACGCCCAGCGTCAAAGTCCTCGATCCCCCCGATGTGCCAGAGAAGAAATCCTTTCCTCCGCGGCTGTTGATCATCACGCTCGGGGCGGCGTTGGCAATCGTGGGAAGCGTGTCGTGGGTTTTCGGCAAACAGTCCTGGGAGCAAACCGAGCGGGAGGATCCTCAGAAGAAGTTCGCGCAAGAGGTGTTTCACACGGTTCGGGCGCGCTTACCTTGGATGGCCACGAATGGCTCCGGCCCTGGTTCAGTGAGCGGCAAAGTTTGGAGTCGGTTTCGGCGAAGCAAGGAACATTCGAACCAGGATCTATAGTCCGAGTGTTCTGTAAGCACTTAAGTGTAAACGGGTTAAGTCACAAACGCCCTGTAAGTGACGGGGCGGAGCTGTAGATAGGGCAAGGGGGTGGGCGCATGGCAAGCCTCATTGTTAATGCGACAAGTTCAACGCATTACCTCGAACTGCCTTCGAGTTTTTGTGACCCGTTCTGGTACGCGGCGTACACGAGCGCAAAGCACGAAAAGCGCGTGGCGGAACAGCTTACGCGAAGATCGGTGGAGCATTTATTGCCGCTCTATCAGACCGTCCGGCGGTGGAAAGATCGGAGGGTGCAGTTGCAGCTCCCCTTGTTCCCCGGGTACGTCTTTGTGCGGCTCGCGTTGCGCGACCGCCTGCAAGTGCTGCAAGTTCCCGGAGTAGCAAACCTGGTCGGATTCAGCGGAACGCCTACAGCCTTGCCGCAGGAAGAAATTGACGCGCTGCGAACCAGTTTGTTGATTGGTGTCCGCGCCGAGCCGCACCCATACCTGACGGTCGGTCGCCGCGTGCGCATCAAATCGGGCCCTTTGGTCGGGATGGAAGGCATCCTGATCGGGAAGAAAAACCAAGCCCGGCTGGTGATCTCGCTCGATTTGATACGGCGGTCGGTGGCCGTGGAAGTGAGTGCGCTAGAACTGGAAGCTACACCACTTGGGTAATTCAATTCCCAGGTTCGCCCGACTTGGCGCCGTGTAGCTCAGGGTCTTGGAGGGGTAATCGCGAATCCCATGTCTGTTTACGACAGTCGCATCGTGCGTTTTCTAAAGCGGTTTCGGCCCGTGGTGGTAGTGCTCCAGAACACGCAAGACGAGCAACAGAACATGCAGGCCTCAATTATCTGGCCCGCCATGGGCGAACTCGGGAGGTTGAATTGAGAACTGCTGCCCTTACTCTTTTTGTGGCGGGTCTCGTTTCCGCTGGAGCGGCTTCCGGACAGAAGCCGTTGGCCGGTCCTGCACCCGCGGTCACAGACTTTGGTGCCACTGTCAACAGGTGGATCGACTTATTGCCAACGATCGGTGGTTTCAAAGCTGGGGTAATCTCGATTCCCGAAGGCATCTACACGCAATCTACAACTATACATGTCAACAGTCCCAGGGTTTCTATCATTGGCGCTGGTTCGGGAGTGGTGCAAATTACATGCTTGATGAACTCGCCCTGTTGGGACATTCGGCTGGACCCGTTCGTGACAGATCCGCAAGTGGGCGGGCAGATCGGCGGATTCACTCTTATCGGGCAATCTGGCAACCCGAACGCCGTGGGCATTCACATGGGTGATATCACTGAGACACGCCTCGAAGATATTTTGATCCAGGGTTTCACCGGGCCGAATGCCGTTGGCCTCTGGTGGGACAACATCAACGGCTGGACGGAACGCATTAATGTCCAGCGAGTCAACCTGAACGGGAACACCACAAACTATAAATTCACCGTCAGCGGCAATCCAGGTACGGCTAGCTTTTGCTACAACCAGTGGCTGGATCTTCGGATGTTCGTAGGCGTGGGGCAGAAGGGGATCGACTTTCAGGGCGGAGACCTGTGCGGTTCCACATTCATGGTCATAATTAACGGTTCGGGCGTCAACAAAACCTACATCAACCTGACCGGAGCTTCTTACTGGCACGATAACCTGTACGATATCAAGGTCGAGGAAGGCGGCGGGGGTGGCGTTAGACTAGCGACTGCTCCCGGCACTATTTTCAACGGGTCAGGAATAATCACCGGTATCGAGGGTCACATGACGGACTCGATCGAAGGAAACTTTGCGATTTTCTTGCCCTATATCAACGGGTCAACATATTCGAGCACGACCGCGCCCACGCAGTGGTACATGGACAAGTACGGCAATCTGCAAGTCGAAGCGGGGCTTCCGGCCACTGTAAGCAACAACTTCAATTCACCGCTCGTCGCGCTCAAGAGCGTTTGCTGGAATGGAAGCGCAACGGCGGTAGATCAGTGGCAATTTCAGAATGTGCTGGGTCCTGGAGCCAATCCGGCAAGCACCTTTCAATTTGCCTTCACTCCGTACGGATGCACCGCCGTTCCCCAAGTTCAAGTTACCGACGGCCTTGGAAGCGGGATATTGCTAAGCACTACTGCCCCTGGAGTGAGTCCGCGAATCCGTCACGATGCCGAAGACAACCTGGTCATCGACACCGGAGGCGCCAGTGCATCTCTGTATTTAAACACGGACAATAACAAGCCGGTTAAGCTGGGAACGGGTGGGACAGCGGGAGCCAATATTCCTATCTTGGCGTCTCTGAGGACCGTTTTCGGGACTTCCACGAACGTGAAAATGGAGGGAGTTACAAGCTCTTCACACTGCTCGCTGACGGCAACCAATGCCATCGCCGCAGCTTACAGCAGCGGGACCTTCATCTCAGCCAAGCTGGAAGACCAGATTACGGTCACGCATGCTGCTGTCGCTGAAATGACCTACGACGTTCTTTGCACGCCGAACTAGACTTAACGTGGTAAAGCCTATGTCGAAAGTAGCGTATTCGTACGACAAGCGTAGAGACAACAGCAGGGATGGCTTCATGCCGCGGGAGCTCGCGCCGCGGCAAATGTAATCGACACCCATGACCATGGCAACACATCCGAGTATTGAAGAGGACGCAAGCGGACCGTCGTCAAGTTCCCTTGTCGGGCCCATCTTGCGCAATTGGCAGCGACTGTATCGAGGAACACCCAATTTTCGCGGCAAAGGTAGGGTTCTATTTGAGTGGCCGAGCCGGCTGGTTCGCAAGTGGCCCGCCGATGTTGCGATCACCTCGCGCGAAGGTTGCGTATTCTCGCATTGCGATCTGAATGAATATCTTTATCGGGCTCTTTTCTTCTTCGGACTTCACGAGTTTGATGTCGATTGGATGTGCGGGCGGATACTTAAGCCCCGAGACGTCTTCGTTGACATTGGCGCATGTTATGGATATCACGCATTGACCAGCGCCCGTCGCGTGGGTCCCCAAGGACGGGTCTACGCTCTGGAGCCTCAGCAGGACATGTTCGCGGCCTTGAATGAGAACGCCAACTACAACGGCCTAGGCAACATTCAGATGGACAATATCGCGCTCAGCGACCGGACGGAACAGATTCAACTCTACCGCTTCTCGGACTTGGGGGTGGGGCATACGTCAATCGCCCAATTAGAGCACGCGGTGTCTGGAATCCTCACGTGCCCAGCAATAACTCTGGACGAGTATGTTACCCGAAATGGAATTGAGTCTGTCTCGCTCGTAAAGTTGGATGTTGAAGGTGCGGAACTGAAGATTCTTAAGGGGGCACAAGAGTTATTGCGCAGCCCGAACCCGCCGGTGTGGATTCTCGAAGTGAATATGACGACAGCGGACGCGTGCGGATACCATCCCCGCGACCTGCTGTCGCTGCTGGCGGAATTTGGGTATCAAGCATATAAGCCAATCTGGAGTATGACCTCCGGGACGATACGGCAAGTTGAGCTCTGCCCTGCGGAAGCAATCAAACATGGCCAGAATCTTCTCTGCGCGATTCCGAAAGTGCATGCGGCCACTTTGGCCCGTGTCGCACCACGAAATCAGTCATGATCGGTATGCCTGGTAGGAACGGCAGCGATATTCGCGGGCCAAACCTTGAAGGAGGTCGTTCGGCCCATCCAGTGCTTCGCAACGGCCTATACAACATGGGCGGTCAGGTTGTCCGAGGTGCCGTCGGGCTTCTCACTATTCCCTTGTTGATTCGGTTTTTGGGGATCCGGGAATATGGCGTCTGGACCCTTGCGTATGCTGTCCTGGCAGTGATGACGATGAGTGAAGCCGGGATGTCCGTTGCGGCGGCTGTATTCCTATCTAAAGACTTTACTGAAAATGAGCCTTATGAAGCCAGCAGGACTCTGACCTTCATACTGGTCAGCGCAGTGTTCTTGGCTACGATTTTGGGACTGTTACTCTGGTTTTTCGGCCCTGCTATCGGACGGTCCCTGCCCGCTCTAGGTGGCGCTGATGGCATAAACCTGGGAAAAGCTCTTCAAATAGCCGGGTGGGGCGTCTCGGTGTTGATCCTTCAGAGGACTTTGGTCGGGGTCGAACAGGCATTTAATGCGTACGCGGCAATTAACATTCTCGATCTCATTCAGTCCGTGCTGGCGAGCGTGGGACTACTAGTAGTGGCCTGGTTGGGTGGAAGAACGGTCGCTATGATGAAATGGCAAGTCTTGGCGAATACCGTTCTCCTGGCAGCTCACTTTTGCGTCGTTTACCTGCTTCTTCGCGGGAAGGGGCTAACCTACGATTGGAGCGGAAAGAAAGTGCGGCAGATCTTTCGGTATAGCATGGCCACATGGGTCTCAGCGCTCGGAAGCGCCGCCTTCGGCCAGTGCGATCGTTTAATCGTGGGTGGCGTTCTCGGCGCCGTCCCCCTTGGCGTCTATTCAGCTATCACAAGCATGACTTCGAAGATTAATTCGTTTTCTGGAACGGCCGTACAGCCGCTAGTTCCCTCGCTCAGTCTCGATGCAGCGGCGAACCTTCCGTCCGAGACACGAATTCGACAGGCCGTACGCCTCAACGCGTTCATAGCCATCGAAGCAGGTATCTTCCTTTTTGTGCTGGCCGATTGGGTCATGCGGTTTATGGTACCCGGGGCGACTGCCCCGCAGGACATTTTGGCGCTGCATATGGCCGCGATTATTTATGCTGTCTATTCCACGAGTGCCCCCGGCTATTACGCGCTTTTTTCGTTGGGTGAGGCGGGAATAAATGCGCTTATAGTCCTGGCCAGTGCTGTCGTTTCCTTGGGATTGATATTCCTGGGAGCACGATATTTTGGCCTGTTGGGGGCCGTCGCTGGCAATGCAGGTTACTTCGGCACTTTTCTGCTGACCGTGGCCGCGCTTAGAAAAATGCAAATACCAATGCGCCGCTACGTCTCATGGGTCGCCTTCCCGTTTCTGGGGCTCATCGCGTGCATGATTGGCGCGACGGTCCTCCAGGACCGCCTTTGGTTGAAGGTTGCTTTGGTCATATTCCAAGCTATCGCGTTCACGTTGTGGTTCTTGCGCGACCAGCGCGAGCAAGGGTATGCGAAACTCGGGCTTGGCCGAGTTTCCGAAAGTTGAAGGTCAACAAACCGTTCTGACGACTAAGAATTCACGCAGTGGCACCACTATTACCTCATTTCGATGTCTAAACCTCAGATCGGCGTAGTCGTTCCGACCTATAACAGTTCGGCGACATTGGCATGGACCCTCTGCGCTCTGCGCAGCCAGAGGGATGTCACGCTCGAGATTGTTGTCGCCGATAGCGGCTCGGAGGACGGAACTCTGGATATCTGCAAGAGTTGGAATGTCCGGAGCATATATGTTCCCCCGGGAAATATGTACTGCGCGGTTAATACAGGTCTTCGTCAGATGGACGCAGATTGGTTCACTTATTTGAATTCGGACGACCTGGTATACCCGCACTCCTATTCCCGGTTGCTGACTCTGGGGGAGCGGAAACAGGTCTCCTTGGTTTACGGAGACAGCGATTTCGTGGACTACGAGGGAAGATTTCTCTTTGCCGTGAAATCGCCGTGGCCTTCCCGGATTTCGGGCCTGCTGCGACATAGCATCGTAGGTTTCGCGCAACCAGCGGCAATTTTTCGAGCCCGCGCATTTCAGGAGCTCGGGGGCTTCGACGAGCAATATCGCCATATTGCCGACTACGACTTTTTTTTTCGTTTGATCCATTCCGGTCATCCACTTGCGAAACTGGAGCAGCCCACGGTAGCGGCCTTTCGTCTACACGCCTCGCAATTGAGCATGCGCGAGGCCCCGGTTGTGAGGGATGAACTTAGGTTGTTCCGAAGGGCCGCGAGCGTAAGAATGTCGCCCGGTAGCTTGTTCGACGTGTTTTGCTGGCGCATGCAGAACTGCTCTAACTACCTGTGGCGCGTCATGCATCAAAGAGTTTAGGACTCCACTTTGAGGGAGCGTATTCATTCAGGGAGCAAGTCCGGTTCCGGGAGCTATCTCCTTGGACTGGCATCGCGCGCCTGCGCTAGCCAAGCGCGAACAGCCCGAGTGACCGCAAGCGGAACAGAGCCATGTCATTCCCGATAACTGGCGCAATCATTTTGATCGTTGGCCTCTTCTTTTTCTTTTTCTCTTCAAAACTTCTCTATGCGGCGACGATATTGTCTATTCCATTCTCCGCGACGGCAGTCGTGAACGTCCGCTGGGGCGGCTCTGAGAAAGGAGTGACGGCCTGGCTATTTTTCGCAGCTTTGTGGGTCATTAAAGACACTCTTTCTGGCGTGCCGCCCTGGCGCAAGCCAGGATGGTTCGCAAGCCGTCGAGCCCGCTATGGATTACTCGCGTTCTTAGGCGCCGTAATTCTGTCCCTGTGCGTTCCAATGCTGCTTAATGGAACATCATGGGTCCCAGATCCACGTATTGAGAGCTCTGGGACAATCCCACTGCGTTTTGGCCCAGACAACGTGACTCAGACGGCATACTTGGTGTTCGGAGTTCTGGTAGCGATCTTTGCCGCAGCCGCGAACTGCAGTTCTGCAAAAATCTTCTACACTCTCAAGCTCTATGTTGCATCCTCCACCTTTGCGGCAGCGTGGGGCCTCTTCGAGATGTGGTGTAACGTGACCGGCCATAATTATCCTGCCTACATTTTTAATACCAGCAAGACGGAGTCCGCTCTCGGATTTACGGAAGTTCTCACGATGGGGGGTGACTCCCTAGCGCGGGTTTCGTCGGTGGCCCTTGAGCCGTCCGTACTGGCCGAAGAACTTCTACTAGGGTTTGTCGTCCTTCTTGTCTGCCTCGGTCTTCGCCACCCATTACTAGGCAGAAAGTTGGATTACGGAGTGCTCATTCTAATCGCGGCTACCCTGCTCGTGAGCACCTCAACCACAGCCTACATTGGGATCCTTGTCGCTCTGCTTATGGCTGCAATTTCGCTGTCTCGGGTAGGGAAAACGTCGAAGCTACTTCTTGTCATGGCCGGGGCTCTTGTCGGCGCTGCAGCGCTTGTTTCGTCGGCGGTACCAATGGTAGGTCAGCTAATGACCATGATGCTCCTCAATAAGTTGGGAGCGGGCTCTACTGGGGTAGACAGATTCCAATCGGTCGCCCTGGGGGTTCAGGATTTCCTAAGGTACCCCATTTTCGGAGCAGGCTGGCACAACGTACCCTGCTGGGATCTCGTAATTTTAATACTGGCAAATACGGGTATTATCGGGCTCATTGCGTTCGGGTCCTTCCTACTTCCTATACTTCGGACTCTGTGGGTATCAACAAAGAGGAAAAAGCCCGTTGCTGCGGTTCTATTGTCAGCTGTCGTCTTGATAGTCATACTGGCTGAAGCGGCGGGGCTGACCTATTCGGCTGGGTATGTCTGGCTCGTTTTCGGTCTTGGGGCTGGCGCCATTGTTGCCGCGCGAAACGAGCCTGTCCTCCAAAGTGAGCGACCCGCGGATGTCCCGAGTCGGCTTGCGTCCCCTAGTCGGGCCGAACTGAACTCGCTTTAGCCGCTGGCGTTGCTCCTTTATGAAAATTCTGATAATCACCAAGACTATGGCCGAATTCGCCAACATACAAGGGAAAGTTCGCGAGATCTCGAAGCTCGGAGTGGACCTGACAGTAGTATCTCCGGGGCGTTGGGCCGGCAAGGACCGTGAGTTACGAACGGTTAAACCCGACGGCTACGAACTTTTCGTGTGCGCGTGCTGGTTCAGCGGCACTGCTTCGGTGCGTCTCGGAAACCACCTTCACCTTTACCCGGGGATCTCCAGCATAATCGGGCGCGAGAAATGGGATCTAGTCCATATTGATGAAGAGCCATTCAATTTCGCCACGTACCACGCGCTGACAAGGTGCCGAAAGCATCGGGCGCAGGCCATTTTCACCACGTGGCAGAACCTGGTGAAAAGATACCCACCTCCCTTCAATTTTTTCGAGAGATATGTTTACAACACTGCAGTCGGGGCCATTGCTGGCAATGGGGAAGCTCTAAGCGCCCTGCGCCGTAAGGGATTTGGCAAGCTCGCTGCCCACATACCGCAGCTTGGGGTTGATCCAATCATGTTCTCCAAGCAGGATGCAGGCGGGCTGCGCCGTGAACTGCGGGTTGAAGGGACTTTCGTGGTCGGATTCGTAGGAAGGTTCTCCCAGGAAAAAGGCATTGAGACGCTCATTAATGCGATGCCCCTCATTCCAGCCGCTTGCACACTTGTGCTCGTTGGCGTCGGCCCGGAACGGCCAAAACTCGAAGCCCTGGCGGAAGCGCTCGGCGTTTCAGCCCGCGTGCGGTGGGTCCCCTGGGTGGACTCAAGAAAGATTGCTGAGTACTTAAACGCATTCGACGTACTTGTCCTTCCGTCGAGGACCCGCTGGAATGTAAAGGAACAATTTGGTCGCGTCCTGATTGAAGCAATGTCTTGCGAGACGTGCGTTGTCGGTTCCGATTCGGGGGAAATTCCCCATGTGATCGGCGATGCTGGCTTGATTTTTCATGAAGGTAACGAGCATGAGCTGGCTGAGCAATTGCGGCGACTTATGGATGGTCCATCATTGTCTGAAACCCTGCGTCGACATGGCCGCCAGCGCGTACTCGAACAATATACATATGCGAAGATCGCCGGAGACACGGTCGAGTTCTACAGGCGTATTTGTTCCGACGACGGCCGCCTCAATGCGGAGGTTTGATTGACAGCCATCGTTACAGCGTTGCGAGACGGCCTGAAGGCTAGAATATTGCGGTCTTTGGGAATGCTGCGGCGTTTGGCCATCGGGCCGTACGGTGTTGCGGTTCTCAGCCGGACTGAAAATGGGTTGCTGCTTGCGCCCGCGGGCGATCTCATGGTCGGTCGAAGACTTAGCTTCAACGGCCGTTACGACCCGGAGCACCTTGGCTTTTTATTGCAGAGGTGTGAGCCCGCGTTCGAGGTCCTGTTCGTGGGCGCGCACGTTGGGGCGCTGGCGCTTCCCGTGGCCAGGAACGTCCGAAAAGTTACTGCTGTCGAAGCGAACCCAGAGACGCTCGAATTGCTTCGAATGAATGTCTTGCTGAGCGGCCTGCAAAATATTGAGGTCCACGGTTTCGCGGCCGGCGAGAGCAACGACGAAGTGAGCTTCCTTACCAGTCAATTGAATAGCGGGGGCAGTCGGCTCGAATTGGGCGTGATGGACCGCCGGGATTTCGTCTATGGCAAACCACAGAAAATCACAGTGCAGATGAAGAGGCTCGACGATGCCTTTCCTGATATTTGCTTCGACCTGATCATCATGGACATCGAGGGCGCTGAAGCTGCTGCGCTGCGTGGAATGGGCAACCTACTGAAACGCAGCCGGGGGTTGTTCGTCGAGGTGTTTGAGAACCACATGAGGCGCGTTGCCAAGGTGAGTAACGACGAGTTTCTCTCTCTCGTCACCCCCTTCTTCGATGAGGCATTCATCCTCCCGGAAAAACCGCGCCGGGGAGAATCGGTTTCGAGTCCCCCATATCTAAAATCCGCGTTTCCACAGATGATGTTGGATTGCTGCAGGCGGGGCATGGCGAACGTGATGTTCTTAAAAGGATAACCGCCAGTTCCGTGGAGCAATGGACCGAAGACGCGCCGCAAACCATGCGCTCGGCGGGCGGGCAATAAGAGCGGACC
>CAAGKR010416820.1_pt1 | contig 10101 bp, 6 predicted proteins | sample 2556971 | NCBI WGS metagenome assembly CAAGKR01 (sample SAMEA5207829, study PRJEB30636) | soil metagenome | biome: forest; feature: boreal; material: soil | place: USA | collected 2011-09 | depth 1 m
CACTCGTCGAACAAGCGCGCCGGCGGCACTCCGTCCAGCAAATGCGCGAGTTTGCCGATGGGGGCCTCGGTCGCAGGCTCGATGGAGAAGTCGAGCTTGGCCGCGAACCGCACCGCGCGCAGCATGCGCACCGGATCCTCCCGATAGCGGGTTTCCGGATCACCGATCAATTTCAGCCGGCGCGCCCGCACATCGCTCACGCCATCGACGAAATCCCAAATCGAAAAGTCATCGATGTTGTAATAAAGGCCGTTGGCCGCGAAATCACGCCGCCAGACGTCCTCTTCGATGGTGCCGTAAATATTGTCGCGCAGGATTCGCCCCCGCTGATCGAAGGCGCGATGCTCGGAATCGCTCGGCGCAATGAATTCGGCATCCACCTCGGCGACGGAATCGGTCACACCGCCTTCGTTGACCGAATCAGGTTCGATGTCCTCCGCGTCCTCCCGTTCCGGCGCCGCGGCCGCGCGGAAAGTCGCGACCTCGATGATCTCCCGGCCGAAATGCACGTGGGCCAGCCGAAAGCGCCGGCCGATCAAGCGGCAATTGCGAAACAGACGCCGCATCTCTTCGGGCAGAGCGTTGGTCGCCACGTCGAAGTCCTTCGGTGTAATGCCGAGCAGCAGGTCGCGGACCGCCCCGCCGACCAAGAACCCCTGATAGCCCGCCTCTTTCAGGCGGTAGAGGACTTTCAAGGCGTTCGGCGAGATCGCTGCACGTGAAATCGAATGCTCAGAGCGAGGGATCACCAAAGGAGGGAATGGCGTCGACGATGCGTTCAAAAATAAGGGTTCCGCTTGAGTCCAAAAAATTGGCCCGTATACTACCAGCCCTCCTGGGTTCTTAGCGCCCAGAACCGCAAACAAGCTCCCTTCGTCTAGAGGCCTAGGACATTGCCCTCTCAAGGCAAGTACACGAGTTCGAATCTCGTAGGGAGCGCCAATTAAATCAGATACTTACGGGCGTGAATCGGGGAAAGTTTCGGGTAACTCCCGATCGCGCACCCACACGCCCAGCAAAGTTTTTAAGCGCGCTACCGCACAGACGTCCGGCAAGCGCTAGAACTATTCTGGCCGGTGCTCCACGACTTCATCAAGACGAACCGTGTGGTCTTGATTGATCGCTGCCAAGCCATGGTCGCCAGCAGGTCAGAACCCAAGTTCACCGACAATACACCGGCTCACGGGATTCCGATCTTTCTCGATCAGCTCATTGAGACGCTGACTATTGAGCAAGCTTCCAAGCCGTTTGAAAAGCGAAAGGGGCCCGGCGCGCCTCGCTCCTCCGCGTCCGAAATTGGCTCGATGGCAGCATTGCACGGACGCGATCTACTTGAACGGGGTTTCACACTCGAACAGGTTGTTCGAGATTATGGAGATGTCTGCCAAGCGGTGACCAATCTTGCCTATGAAACCGGCACGACAATCGAGGTCAGCGAGTTTCGCACGTTCAACCAGTGCCTCGACAACGCCATGGCGGGCGCGGTTACCGAATATGCCTATCGGCAAGCCGAAGTAACTACCGAAGAAGGCTTCCAGGCACTGAACTCACGGCTCGGGCCCTTGGCCCACGAGCTGAGAAACTTCCTGCATATCGCGATGTACGCAGTCAAAGCGATCAAAGCAGGCAGCGTTGGAATGGCGGGCGCAACCGGCGCCGTGCTTGACCGTAGTCTTCTTGGAATGAGAAATCTTATCGATCGTTCACTGGCCGAGGTGCGAGTCACAGCAGGTTTGCCGCCACGCCTTAGAGCCGTTCGACTCGCCGATTTCTTAGGACAAGTCTCGGCCACATCATCTCTTGACCCTTTAGCACGCGAGTGCTCGTTCAGCGTTAGCCCTGTCGACCCAGACATCGAAGTTTATGTGGACCCCGACATGCTCGCCGCCGCCGTTGGCAACCTTTTGCAGAACGCATTCAAATTTACGAAGCGCCATAGTGAAGTGCACCTCAATACGAGCCTGACGGCCGACCGACTCTTAATTGAGGTTGAGGACCACTGTGGGGGACTGCCGACCGGCACCCCCGAAAGGCTGATGTTGCCATTTGTTCAAGTCGGCGAAGATCGATCGGGTTTAGGTCTGGGACTCGACATTTGTCGGCGCAGCATCGAGGCGAATCATGGTGCTTTGAGGGTTCGGGATGTACCAGGCGTGGGATGCATCTTTACCATTGACCTGCCCTACCTCTCGCCCGGCAAGCTAGCCGCGCGGTTGAGCTAGTGATCAAGCCCCACGGCGCGATCTACGAGCGTCAACAAATCAACGACTTATGGCGGGTTTTACTTATGTCTTTTGCAACCGAGCAACGCGGCAAGGCACTTCGGTCAGGGTGGGCGTAGTCTGGCCTGGAATCTCCTAGTGTTGCTTTCCCTCCGTGGAAACTGTGCTTAGGCCGGATGCGTGCAAACGTCTCCGGCCTTTTTTCTTTTGGCTCTGTTACCCGCGCTACGCCGATCGGCGGCCAATTCGCCGATTGCACTTCTTAACAATTGCTATTTAAAAATTGTCATATTTCGGCGCTAACATTTTCCTCCTCGACCTGGAGGGCTCCCCTATGCGGATCCTAAGACGAGGTGTAGGCGAGGGGTTGACCGTCGCCGGCAAAGTATCCGTCAAAGCGCTGAAAGCTCGCGCCAATACGGTCCGTGCGGCACCCGGTGCGCCGAGCGAAAAGCCGATCTATCCCAATGAGATTCTAGAAGAGCTGAGCGCAGCCGCGCGCGAGGCTCTAAAGTCCCCTGAGGAACCTAAAATCCGCTGATTCCGCTCCTCACCCTGATCGACAAACGGCTGTCCGCCCGGAGGATCAGCACGCGCATTGTCGAACTCGAGCCGCCGCTCGGCGGCAGTCGAAATTGCAGCTAAGATGCCGCTGCTTCCGCGATAACGAGCAATTCAAGAATGGAGTTCGGATGCGTAGCCTATTTTGCACGACGATGCTGCTCATGGCTGCCGGCACGGCAGCTCCTGCCCTTGCCGACGAGGGAATGTGGACGTACGACAATTTCCCTACTGCCAAGATGCAGGCGGCCTACGGCTGGGCGCCGGACGCCGCATGGCTGGAACACGCCCGCCTCGGCAGCATACGGCTGACCCTGGGCTGTTCCGCCAGCCTCGTCTCGCCCGATGGGCTGGTGATGACCAACCATCACTGCGCGCGCGAATGCGTCAGCGATCTCGCCGATGCTCAGCACGACTATATCGCCAACGGCTTCTACGCCGCGTCGCGCGCGGACGAGAAGAAATGCCCGGCGATGGAGGCCAACCAGCTGGTCAATATTTCCGACGTGACGCAGCAAGTCGAGACTGCGACCGCCGGAAAATCGGAGCGCGCGTTCCATGAGGCGGAGCGGGCCATCAAGGCGCAAATCGAAAGTGGCTGCGGCACCGCGGCCGACGTGCGCTGCCAGGTGGTGACGCTGTACGCAGGCGGCGTCTACGATCTATACAAGTACAAGCGCTATCAAGACGTGCGCGTAGTGTTCGCCCCCGAAGAGGACGCGGCATTCTTCGGCGGCGACCCGGACAACTTTACGTTTCCCCGCTTCGATTTGGACACGGCCTTCGTGCGCATCTACGACAACGGCAAGCCGCTGCACACGGACACTTATTTGAGATTCGCGAGCAAGGGCGTGAAGCAGGGCGACATCGCCTTCACCAGCGGCAATCCCGGTTCCACCGAGCGCGACGACACTCTCGCGCAACTCGAGTTCCTGCGTGACGACGCGCAGCCGTTCGTGTTGACCATGTATTCCGAATTGCGCGGCATTCTCACAGAGTTCGCGACCAAAGGAGCGGAGCAGGCGCGCACCTCGAAGACGCAGCTCTTCTCGATCGAAAATTCTCTCAAGGCCTACAAGGGCCGGCAGCTCGCCTTGGTGCAGGGGTCGATCATTGCCGGCAAGGCGCGAACCGAAACCGATTTCCGCAAGCGCGTGGCGGCCGATCCGAAACTGGCCGAGAGCTATGGCGGTGCCTGGGATGCGATAGCGGCGGCGGTCGCGCATAACCGCGGCATCTACGTGCGCAACGCGATGCTGGAGCGATTGCCGCCGCGGCTGTCCGACCTGATGAATCGCGCGGTCGCTCTCAACCGCTATGCCGCCGAAATCCGCAAACCGGACGGGCAGCGCCTGGAGGAATACACGGATGCCAACTTCCCGGCGCTGCGGCAGCAGATCGTCTCGCCGTCGCCCATTCACGCGGACCTCGAGAAAACCATGCTCACCTGGTGGCTCACCAAGGTACGCGAATGTCTGGGCACTACCGATCCCGACGTGCGTGCGCTGCTCGGCAAGCGGAGTCCCGAAGATATCGCGAACGCGTTGGTCGACGGCACCAAGCTGAGCGACGCAGCGCTGCGCGCGCAACTGCTGGCCGGCGGCGCGACCGCAATCGACGCGTATCACGATCCGCTGATCGATTTTGCGCGCGTGCTGGATGCACCCGCCCGCGCGGTTCGGGCTGGTTACGAGAACAACGTGAAGGCGGTGACGACCAAGAACAGCGCGCTGATTGCCAAGGCGCGCTTCGCACTGGACGGGAAGAGCACGTACCCGGATGCAACTTTCACACTGCGGTTGTCGTACGGCGCGGTGTCGGGTTACCAAGAGGATGGACGCAACGTCGCGCCGACGACGAATTTCGCCGGCGCTTACGCCCACGCGACGGGACGCGACCCGTTCAAACTGCCCGATAGCTGGATAGCGGCGGAAAAAGCTGTCGATCCCAATGGGCAGCTGAATTTCACGGCGACCGACGACATCATCGGCGGTAATTCAGGATCGCCTGTGATCGGACGCAGCGGCGAGGTGATCGGTCTGATCTTTGACGGCAACATCCAGTCGCTCGGCGGGGGCTTCGGTTATGACGGCACCATCAATCGGGCGATTGCCGTCGACGTCACCGGCATCACGGAAGCGCTGAAGCATATCTATCACGCAGACCGATTGGTGAAGGAACTGACCCACTAAAGCGGCGCGGTTGGCGCGCACCCCAACCGCCGCGCGCCCACATCCTCGATCGATTGCGTTGCCGCAATCGCCGCGCATCACGCGGCTGATCAGGCCACGGATTTAACTGTAACGGCGTCTCCGTCTGTGATTGGCGACGCACCCCACTGTCAACGCAGCCAGTCATGGTCCGTTGGTGCAGGCAATGGCGAAGCAACGATGCTCTCGCAAAAGTGCCAGGGATAATTATCGTTAAATGAGGAGATCGATCATGGCCCGCAGTACATCTCGATTATTGCCGGTGGGCGTCGCCGCCGCACTGATCGCCGCTTGTGGCGGCGGCGGTTCCGGCGGCAGCAGCACCGCCCCGCTCAACCAAGTTGCGCAAACCGGCAACGTCTCGATGGTCGTCAGCGACGCATCCACGGAAGACTGGGCGACGATCGGCGTCAAAGTGCTGTCGATCGCGCTGGTGCCGCAAAGCGGCGGCACTAATGTCACCGTTTACACCGCGCCGGCGATGGTACCCACCATCAACTTGGCGCAGCTGGACCAGATTGCCGAAATACTCGGCAATGCCAGCGTGCCGGTCGGCACCTATACCGCGGCCGTGCTTGACGTCAGCGCAAATCCCGGCGATGTGCTGCTGACGGTGGCGGCCGATCCCGAGGCGGGATTTATAGCTGCGCCCGGCTCGACCATCGCCGCTGATCAGATTCAAGTGCAGCACACTCAGGGCATGGCGCCGAATTTGACCGTGCCCGTCAAGGTGAACTTCGAGTCGCCGCTGGTCGTTACCGCGGGCATGAGCAACGCGCTGGACTTGGAATTCGATCTTGCGCATCCCGCCTTCCTGGTAGGCCATGTGCCGCCGGGAGTTGGGAATACTCTGTGGGCGGTCAACTTCGACGGCCCCGTGCGGCACCGCCCGCTGCACGATCTGACTCGCCTGGTTTTGCGGCATCTGTACGGCGATGTAACGGCGATCGCGTCGGACTTAAGCTCCATCACGGTTACCAAGGAATTCCCCACGGAACCCCCGGTCAATCCGGAGACGGCCGTTGCCACGACCCAGTCACTGCAAATTTTGGCGGATGCGACCAACGGCACGATTTTCTACGACGTGGATGCGAAGACGCGCACCGTCATCAAGGATTTCTCCGCTGAATCATCGTTGCCGGGCAAGTCGGTGCGCATCGCGGCCCGCTACCAGGAGGACGGCACGCTGGTGGCCACCCGCATCTGGGCCAGCAGTCAGTTCAATAATGTTTGGCTCAGCCCCGAGGGTCATGTGCTGCATGTCGACACCACCACCGATGTCGTCACCGTGGCCAGCGAGTCCGGCGGCGGCGTCGACCTGACCGTCAACGCCAACACGCAGTTCTTCTTCAGGCAACCGCAGAATCCCGCGGCCGACTCCATGCCCATTGGCACCGGTACGGCGTTTCTCGCGAGCCACGATCTCGTACGCGGCTTCAAAGTCCATGCAAGCGTGGTCGATCCTCTGGCGACCCCGCTGGTCGCACAGAGCATCGACATCGAGACGGCCGTGTACGACGGTCAGATATCCGCCGCCAGCACGACGGGTTTCACGATGACCCGCCTCTTTAGAACGGCTAAAGACGACTATGTGTACTCGCTCGACTACATTGCGAACGCGACCGCCAACGGAACGGATGACGGCGGCAACCCCATCATGGGATTCAAGTGGTGGAACTTTGCCTACCCGACGCTGTTGACCAGCGGCGCGAATGCCATCGCCGATTTCATCTCGGCCACCAGCGGCAGCGTCACCTTCGGCGGTTCGGTGGGCGCAGTGCCCTCACGCGGCATCAGCTTCGGCACGTGGAATGATCCGGCCAATCCCAGCGGCTGGTCCGCTTCGGCCAGCATATTGACGCCTTCGCTGCTGCCGCTTGGATCCGTCGCCACCGGCTTGGCGAACAATGCCTTCACCATGACGGTCATGGGCGGCGCGAGCCCGGCCACGATCGACGTCAGCACGACGTCAGGATCGGCAACCCTCGCCTATCAGGTCGATTGCACCGGCGGCATCGTGACCGTCAGCGCCATCGACATTACGACCAGCGGCGGTCTTGCCAGTCTGACGGCGGGTCTCACGGCCGGTGCGCCGGTCAAGGTGTACGGGATCCCGCAAGCGGACGGTACTCTCAAGGCCTATGTGCTGGCGTATTTCACGGGACAAGCGCCGGCGCAATAAATAGAGAGGGCAGACTCCGATGACTCCCCCGCCGTGCGGTGCCCTTAAGGGCCGCACGGCGTCATCGTTGATGGCGGCAGGTACCGCGGATACGGCGCCGTGCACCCCGATCCCGTAGCGATACACGTTTTGGCCGCCACGATAACCGGTCACCACCAGGGCCGCGGTCGCCGCCAGCAGCACCACGACAAAGGGCCATGCAGGGCGCGAGTCCCACGCGCTGCCCGCGCCGCGCCACACCGCCAGCAACACCAGCGCCAGGGTCGTGAAAATTGCCCATTTCAAGTGCGTCGAGATGGCTTGGTGCGCGGCTGCGCCGACGTGCAGGTCGACCACGGCCGCAACTCCGGTAGCGAGCGCGAACAGGGCCGCGACGGCGCCCACGCAAAGATTCCAGGTGCCCACCGTGGCGAGCGTTGCAGCCCGGCGCTGGTCGCGCACCAGCCGCGCCGCCAGCAGGAATAGGGTCGCACTGACCCCGAGGGCCAGCGGGAAATGCACCACCATCGGATGCCATTCCGGCAGCAGCATCAGTGGGCGCCGGCGCGGTCGGCCAAGGTGCGACGCCACCACGCAATGGTGTCGCTCAGCGCTTCATTCAACGTGAAGCGCGGCCGCCACTCTGCTTCATCGCGCAAGCGGCGCACATCCGGAACGAGCACCGGCGGTTCGTGCGCCGCCGCGGGCCGCGCGCCCAGCTGCACGAGGTCCTGACGCCCGATCTGCCCTCCGATGCGCTCGACGAGATCAGCGAGCGCCACCGGCTCGGCTGACCCGATGTTAACCGGACCCTGGAGTGCAGAATCCAGCACGGCCGCAAATGCTGCGCCGACGTCGGCGACGTGCAAAAAGCTGCGTACCTGTCGTCCGTGCGAGCATGGAGCGGCGCGACCTTGCAGCAGATTGCAAATCACGAACGGCACCAAGCGGTCCGGGTGTTCGTACGGGCCGAACTGAAAAAAAATGCGCCCCCACGCCGTCGACAGGTGCTCGCGGCGGCCGACGGCGGCCAATGTCTTTTGCAGGCCGATCTTGCAGGCGGCATACGGACTCATGGGTGCGGTTCCGTCATCCGCCAGAGGGCTCAACAATTCGTCGCACACCTCCACCCGCGACCAATCGTATTCGGCGCAGCTCCCGGCCATCAGCACGCGCCTGCCGCCGCGGGCGCCGAAGCAGCGCAGCAGGTGCTCGCTCGCCGCCGCCCAGCGAAAATTCTCCGCGCTCTGCCAGTACAGCCCGGGTGCGGCGATCCAGGCGAAGTGCAGCAAATGCGTGGGCCGCGTCTCGCTCATCAAGGCATCGACGTTTGACTCGTTGAGCAAATCCGCGAAGTGTATCGTTGCACCCTCGAGTTGCTTCGGACTGTCGCGGCTCGCATTCCCGGACAGCACCGCGTGCACTTCGTACCCCAAGCCGAGCAGCGCCGGCACGCTCCAGCGGCCGATGAAGCCGCCGGCACCGCTGACCAGCACGCGCTTTGCCGGCGTCACGTGCCGCCCGGCACGTCGAACAGCGGGTAGGAGGCGTCGCGCGCCGAGATGACCGCGGGCCGCAAGGGCCACTCGATGTCGAATTCAGGGTCGTTCCAGCGAACTCCGCGGGCGAACTGCGGCGCATGCGCCACCGAAATCATGTAGTACACCTCGGTGTCGTCCGCGAGGGTCAGGAATCCATGTGCAAATCCGGGCGGAACGAACAGCGACAGGTGATTTTTCGCCGTCAACTTCGCGCCGTACCAGCGGCGGAACGTCGGTGAAGAGGCGCGAATATCGACGATGACGTCGAATATCGCTCCGGCCGTGCAGCGCACCAGTTTGTGTTCCTCGTGCGGAGCGACTTGGTAGTGCATGCCTCGCAATGTGCCGCGGCGGGCGTTGTATGACACGCTGCACTGTTGCAGCTCCGGGCCGAGCCGGCGCGTGGTGAACACCTCCGCACAATACGATCGCGCGAAGAAACCCCGTTCGTCCGTGAACCGCTCCATCTCGATGAGGTAGGCCCCGGACAACGGCAATTCAGTGAAAATCATGGATCCTCCGCTCGATCGCACATCACGAATAGATGTGAACCACGGGCACGGGCGTGACGAAGCGCCCACCCCAGGTGCTTATCTGCTGCAATTGTTGGCGAATCTCCGCCTGCAGATTCCACGGCAGGATCAGCACGTAGTCGGGTCTCGCCTCGAGCAGGGCCTCGGGCGATATCACCGGGATGTGCGTGCCCGGCAGGAATTTCGACTGCTTGTGCGGATTGCGGTCCGCCACCGTAGGAATATCGGCCGGCGTCACGCCGCAATAATTGAGCAGCGTATTGCCCTTCGCCGCGGCGCCATACGCCGCGACCGTCTTGCCTTCGCGCTTCGCCGCCGCGAGAAACCTCAGCAAGGATTGCCGGCAGTTCTCGACGCGTTCCGCGAAGCGCAGGTACGTGGCGAGATCGGCCAGACCCGCCGCGCTCTCCGCGGCGCGCAGCGTGCGCAGCTGTGCGCTGTCTTCGAGGTCCGCACGCTTCGAATGCGAGGCATAGATTCGCAGCGACCCGCCGTGCGTCGGCAGGCGCTCCGCATCATAGAGCCGCAGGCCGTGACGGCTGAACACCTGCTCGATGGCATACAGCGAGAAATACGAGTAATGCTCGTGATAGATGGTGTCGAATTCGACATGTTCGATCAATTCGAGCAGATGCGGGAATTCGATCGTCGCCGTGCCGTCGAACTTGAGCAGCCGTGCGATCCCCGCCACGAAGTCGTTGAGCAGAGGCACGTGCGCCAGCACGTTGTTGGCGATGATCAAGTCGGCCTGGCGGCCGTCCGCAACCAGTTGTTTGGCCAGACCCTCGCCGAAGAACTCCACCAGGGTGGGAACGCCGATTTTTTCCGCGGCCGCCGCGACGGTATCGGACGGATCGATGCCGAGCACCGGAA
>CAAGKR010000228.1_pt1 | contig 10100 bp, 10 predicted proteins | sample 2556971 | NCBI WGS metagenome assembly CAAGKR01 (sample SAMEA5207829, study PRJEB30636) | soil metagenome | biome: forest; feature: boreal; material: soil | place: USA | collected 2011-09 | depth 1 m
CCACCCGCTCCGCGCCGTGGCGGCTTGGACGAACTAGAAGTTCCAGAGTTCATTCCTTCCCGCTGAGGCCGTCAGCACTTCGCTGGCCGATCTCCGATCGGTCGGCGTCCTCGATCGCTCGCGTGCTGGCCGGTTCGGGGACGCGAGCGCGAAGCGCGAGTGTCTCCCGGTTCGGCACGCCACGCTCACTGCGTCCTTGGCTGGCTCGACTGACGACCTCAGAGGAGCATCGCGCCTCGCCAACGCGCGCGGCACGGGTAGCGGCCGCTGTGGTATCGCTCTGTAATGAGCGCGGGCGAGAAGGGAGTGGTGGCCGCCGGGCACCCGCTGACGGCACAGGCCGGCGCGGAGGTGCTGCGCGCCGGGGGCAACGCGGTCGACGCGGCGGTCGCGGCGATGCTGACGTCGTTCGCGGCCGAGCCGCTGCTGACGGGCCTAGGCGCTGGCGGGCACATGCTCGTGGCGGGGGGCGGCGAGGAGCCTGCAGTGCTGGACTTCTTCGTACAGGCGCCCGCCCGGGCGCGGGACGGCGATGCTGCGGAGCTCGAGGCGATCGACGTGTCCTTCGGGGACGCCGTCCAGGTGTTCTACATTGGCCCCGCCTCGTGCGGGATCTACGGGACACCCGCGGGCGTGTGCGCGGCCGTCGAGCGCTGGGGGACGGTGGGGCTGGCGGAGCTCGTCGCGCCCGCGGCGAAGCTCGCGCGTGAAGGTGTGCGGCTGAATGCCGGACAGGCCTACGTCGCGGAGATCCTCGCCGGCCTGCTCACCTCCACGCCCGAGTGCGCGTCGCTGTGGGCGCCCGAGGGGCGTGTGCTGCGCGAGGGCGAGCTGCTGTGCAACCCCGATCTCGGCGACGCTCTGGATCGTCTCGGCTCAGACGGAGCGGAGCCGTTCTATCGCGGCGACATCGCGGGCGCGGTGTGCGACTGGCTGGCTGCGCGCGGGGGCTCGCTGGGCGCCGGGGAGCTGGCGGCCTACCGGGCGATCGAGCGCGCTCCCGTGAGCGTGTCCTATCGCGATCGTGTGGTGCTCACCAACCCGCCGCCCTCGGCTGGCGGCACGCTGCTGGCCTACTCGCTGGCGCTGCTGGACCGCGGCCCGTCGCCACCGCCGCTTGCGGCCGTGCTAGCGGCGATGGAATCGGCGCAGGCCGAGCGCACGCCCGAGTTCACCGGCGGCCTCGCGCAAGATGGCTTTCTGGAGCGGTTTCTCGCCGCAAAGCTGGGCTCGACCACGCACATCTCGGTGCTCGACTCGCACGGGCGCGCGTGCAGCGTGACGTGCACCAACGGCGAGGGCTCCGGCGTGGTGGTGCCGGGCACGGGCATCCACGTCAACAATGTCATGGGCGAGGAGGACCTCAACCCGCTGGGCTTTCACCGCCATCCAGCCGGGCGGCGGATGCCGAGCATGATGGCGCCCTCAGTCGTACTGCGCGACGGCGCGCCCGAGCTGGTGCTCGGCAGCGCGGGCTCAAACCGCATCCGCTCGGCGATCCTGCAGACGATCACCGGCGTGGTCGACCATGGTCTGGACGTGCACGAGGCGGTCTATGCCCCGCGGGTGCACGTGGAGGGTGGGATCGTCTACCACGAGCCCGGCATCGACGTCTCAGCAGTGCGCGCCGCGCAGCCCGAGCGCGAGGTCGTGAGCTTTCATGCGCCCAACCTGTTCTTCGGCGGGGTCCAGGCGGTGCACAGCGCCGGCGGGCAGCTCACGGGCGCGGGCGACCCCCGCCGCGGCGGCGTGGCGGTGAGCGCGTGAGCCGCCGGGCCGCTGTCGCCGCGATTGCCGCTGCGTCGATCCTTGGCAGCTGCGGTGGCATCAAGGCGCCGGACCTGTTTATCGTCGAACGGACCGGCACCGTGCCCGGGGCGCGATTGACGCTCGTGGTCAACGAAGAAGGCGGGGTGCACTGTAATGGAGAGCCCACCCGCCCGGGCCGCACGCTGAAGCTGAGCGACCCGCAGCTGGTCGAAGCGAGGGCGATCCAGGAAGACCTTCACGACTTGGCCTCAAAGCACGCGACGCTGGTCCCCCGAGCGGGATCGGTGCTCAGCTACTCATTGCGCGAGGAAAGCGGGAGCGTGCGCTTCAGCGACAACTCCTCCGGCCAGCCACACGTCCTGCGCCGGCTCGCGCTGTTTGTGCTGCAGACCTCGCGGCAGCTCTGCCATCTGCCGCTGTAGACAGCGGTGGCCGCCTCGCAGGGCTACCCGAAGCGCACCTTGCCGTTGGAGCGGGCACGGGCCTGGGCGCGCTCGACCAGCTCCAGGCGCTTGATCGCGGCGCGCAGCAGGAGCCCGAGCAGGCGCAGGCGGGCGTTCTCGGAGCGCAGCTCGATCAGCTCCTGCTTGGCGTCGGGACCGAACTCCACGGTGGCTGCCATCCGGTAGGCGTCCATCGCCTGAAGCTCCTCATCCTCGAGCAGCTGGTCCGTGGCCTGCTCGACCAGCTCCGCGTACAGCTCGCGGGTGCTCTGTGCCGCCTCCGCGTCGGTCTCCTCATCGTCATCGGCGAGGAACTCGACCACCCCGGCTGGATAGCGGAGGTCGTCCTGGCGATCGATGAGGCGAAAGGGGCGGGTGCCGCGCGCGAGGATGTTCAGGCGCCCGTCGTGCATGCGCTCGAGCACCTCCTCGACCTCGCACGCGCACCCCACCTGCTTGAGCTCCTCCTCGGAGTGCCACACGATCCCAAACTCTCCCCCGGCCGATAGGCACTCCTCGATCATGCGGCGGTAGCGATCCTCGAAGATGTGCAGCGGCACGCTCTCGCTGGGCAGTGCGACGAGGGGAAGGGGGAATAGCGGAAAGTCCCGCTGCAGCCGGTCTGGCATGCGCTCAGTCTATGTGTCCCCCGACCCGCGGCGGGGCTATCTGGCGGGCTTTTGGGCGGCGATCATCAGGTTGTAGAAGATCGCCGGCGGCAGCCGCGACTCGAGCAACCGGCGATCGAGCTCCTGCAGCAGCAGGTAGCCGCGGTAGGCGTACTGCCGCCAGGCCCAGGGCACGTCGAACGGGTCGGCGGTGGCCTCCAGGGTGCGGTTTACCCAGCCGAACCAGTTGGCCAGCAGCTCCTCGCCGATCACGCGCACGTCCTGGAAGCCGGCCGAACGGGCGGCACTGCTCAGCTCGCCCGGGGAGAAGGCGTGTACGTCGACGAAGCCCTCGAGCGTCGCGTCGGGGGCGCCGCCCTCGGCAGGTGGTGCAGGGCGCGCGCTGATCGCCCTTCGCCACAGCGGCGCCAATGCTCCGGCCGCGCGCTTGGGCACGACCGCCAGGCGGTCGCCGTAGCGCGAGGGCTCGCCGGCGAACAGGATGGTGCCGCCCGGCGCGAGCACGCGTGCGAACTCGCCGAACGCTCGCTGCAGATCGGGGATGTGATGCAGCACCGCGTGGCCGAACACGAGGTCGAAGCTTCCATCCGCGAACGGCAGCCGCTCGGCGTCCGCCGGCTCGGTCTTCACCTTAAGGCCCAGCCGCTCGGCGTTCGCTCTCAGCGTGCTCAACATACCCGGTGAGATGTCGCTGCAGGTGGCTTCTCCGATCAGCCCCGCGCGCAACATGTTCAGCGTGAAGTACCCCGTTCCCGCGCCGATCTCCAGCGCCCGGGAATAGATCGGAAGCCCGCCCGGGTGGGCGGGCATCCGATCTGCCCCAAGCGCCTTGCGCACCTTCCCACTCACCTGGTGCAGGCCGGGGCCGCCGAAGTCGATCCCCCACTTGTGGTCGTAGTGACCGGCCGCCACGTCGTGGTAGCGCGTGTTCACATCGCGGATCTCTTCCGCTGTCAGGTTGGGTGGCACGGGGCGGCACCATATACTCGCGCGCCGTGTCCGTGCCCTCCTACGCTCAGCGCGATCAGCCGGACGGCGTTCCGCCGCTTGCCCTGACAGGGGAGCGCACGCTCCCGGACGTGCCCGCCGAGAACTACTGGTTCCGGCGTCATCTCGCCGTCTATGAATGGATCGCCGCCCGGGTGGCCGGTGAACGTGTGATCGACATGGCCTGCGGCGAGGGCTATGGCTCGGACGTGCTCGCCGCGTCCGCTGCGAGCGTAATCGGTGTTGACGCCAACCCCGAGGCCCACGAGCATGCGCGACTGCGCTACACCCGGCCCAACCTGAGCTTCGCCCGCGACCTCGTCGAGACCTTCTCGCAACCGGCCGACGCGGTCGTCTTCTTGCAAACCATCGAGCACCTCGAGGATCCCGGCTCGGTGCTCGCGCACTTCCGCTCGCTCGTGGGGCAGCGAGGGACCGTGTATGTGTCGACGCCCAATGTGCTCACGCTGGCGCCGCGGGGCGCTGCACGCTCGGACAATCCGTGGCACATCCACGAGTACCGCTCCTCCGAGTTCGAACAACTCTGTCGCGGTACGTTCTCCTCGGTCGAGCTCTACGGGCTCTTCCACGCGCGCAAGCTGCGCGTCCACGAGCTCGCCCTGCGCGCAGGGTGGGACTCGGTCCATGCGGCGCTGCACCTGACGCGCCCCTTCTACGATCGCTTCACGCCTGCGATCGCCGCGTCGGACTTCGCTCTGCGCGCCACGCCTGAGGCCGATCTGGACCGGGCGCTCGACTTCCTGGCAGTCTGCCGGCCGTGACTCGCTCGCGCGAGGGCGGCGCGCTCGCGCTGCTGCTGCACACGCACATGCCCTACGTCGAGGGCTTCGGCACGTGGCCGTTCGGCGAGGAGTGGCTGTGCGAGGCGATCGCCTCTTGCTATCTGCCCCTGCTCGATCTGCTCGACTCCCACGATCCGCACATCACGCTGTCGCTCACGCCGGTCCTCGCTGATCAGCTGGGCGCCCCTGGTTTCTCCGGGCGCTTCCATCGCTTCATCGGCGACACCCGCCGCTTCACGCACGCCGAGGATGCCTCGGGGCTGCGCGCCGGGGGTCACTCCGGCCTCGCCGCCGAGCTGGAGCGGGCCTGGAGTGCCGACTACGAGCATGCCGCCGAACGGATGGCGAACCGGGGGGGAGACCTGTTGCGCGCGTTCGCCCCGCACGCTCACTGGACATCCTCTGCCACCCATGCCGTGCTGCCGCTGCTCGCGACCGACGCCGGCGCGCGCCTGCAGATACAGACCGGGATCGCCTCGCATCTGCACCGTTTCGGCAGCTGGCACGGCGGGTTCTGGCTTCCCGAGTGCGCCCACACCCCTCACCTGGAGCCGATTCTGGCCGCCGCCGGGGTGCACCGCACGTGCGTCGAGCTGACCGGCCGCTTTGGTCTCGGGGCGCCAGCGCACCTGCGTCCCATTCTTTCTGAGTCCGGCGTGACGCTCATGCCCGTCGACCGCGCGACGATCTCGCTCGTCTGGAGCGACGCCGGCTACCCCGCCGACGGTGCCTACCGCGACTACCACCGCCACACCGTCCACCACCACAACCCGTGGGCCAACGACGGCTCCGCCTACGACCACGAGCTGGCCCTCGCCCGTGCCCGCGCCCACGCCGCCGACTTCGTCTCGCGCACCCGCGAGCGCCTGCGCCGCGACGGCGCTTCTCTGCCCGGGGGCGGCCTCGCGATCTGCGCGCTCGACACCGAGCTGCTCGGCCACTGGTGGTATGAGGGTTTGCACTGGCTGCAGGCCGTCATAGAGGAGTGCGCCACTCAGGGTCTCGAGCTCGTGCACCTGGACGATGCGCTCGACCGCTTCGAGCCGGCGCCGTTGGCAGACGATGGGCAAGAGTGGGACCCCAGCAGCTGGGGCGAGCAGGGCGATCTCTCAACGTGGTCGGGTCCGGCGGTCGCCGGCATGGCGTTCGACACCCGCGCGGCTGAGCTTGATGTGCTTGCCGCCGCCGTTGATGGGCGCGCCGGCCCCGCCGCGGTACGCGAGCTGCTCGCGCTGCAGGCCTCCGATTGGCCCTTCATGATCTCGCGCAATCTCGCCGTCCCCTATGCGCACGAGCGGTTTGCCGGGCATCGCATCGCGCTTGCCGAGGCACTGCGCGACGGGTCACAGGCGAGCATAGAGGGGCTTCGCGAGCTGGCTCTCCACGCCGATCCTGGCATTCTGCTCACGCCGTGACGGCTCCCTGCTCCCGGCGGGCGGAAAGGGGTTGCGCAGGAGGCCATTATGGGCTTTGAAGAGAGTAGGCATCGGATGTAACTGCCTGTCTAGTTTGGGCTGCGTGATAGTGATTCGCCCACAGCGGTCCTATCGAGAGGAGCAAAGATGGCAGCCACAGAGCAACTGGCAAAGGAAGATCCCCTGCGCCACCACAAGCACTACGAACAGGGCGGCAAGCATCCGTCGCCCTACGCCGGTGGAAGCAGCTTCATGGAGCGCATGGCCGAGGGCGTTGCTTCCGCCATGGGCACCGTGCAGTTCGTCCTGGTCGGCTCGCTGATCATCCTCGCCTGGGTGGTCATCAACGGTGCCGTCAAGTACCTCGAAAGCACCGGCAAGGCCCTCTCCAAGGGTGGCGAATTCGATCCGGAGCCGTGGATCCTGCTGAACCTGATCTTCTCCGGCGTTGCTTTCTATACGGGCGCACTGGTGATCATCGCCCAGAAGGCACAGACGAGGACCGACAAGGCGAACGAGGAAGCCGCCGCCAAGCACCGCGACGAGCTCGCCAACTTCCAGAGCGGGCTGCTGGAAAAGAACACCGACCTCACGGAGCAGATCCACACGCTGACCGCCAAGATGAGCGAGCTGACGCAGGAGGTTCACAACGCCACCTGTAAAGGGAGCGTGTCGCCAGCTTGACAGCCCGGATTGCCTCAGCAGGCAGGTCGTGGCAGGCAGGTGCTACTGGAAGCGCATCGAGCGGGGACTCTCGCGCATGCGGATGACCCGCGCGGGTGAGCCCGCGACCACGGCATTGGCAGGCACATCCCTCGTGAGCACCGAGGAGGTCCCGACGATCGCGTTCTCGCCGATCTCCACACCGCGCAGGATGCACGCCCCGTAGCCGATCCACACGTTGTGCCCGACGCGCACGTCACGCTTGTAGATGCCCTGCAAGCGGATCGGGCGATCGACCTCGACGACGCCGTGGTCGAAGTCGATCAGCATCACACGGTCGGCGACGATGCACTCGCGCCCGATCTCCACGTGCTGATAGGCGGAGATCGTGCACTCCTGGCCCATCACCGTCTTCGCGCCAATGCTCACCTCGCCCTCGTGCACGCGGATCTTGCTTCCGTGCCCGATCCACGCCCAGCGCCCGATCCGCAGCGTCGCCCCCTTGCCGATCTCGAGCTTCACCCGCGGGCACACAAAGCAGATCCCGTCCGTCTGCAGCCGCTTTCGGTAACGCAGCTTCAGCAGCACGTACCGCATCAAGAGGAGCGCGTAGTGGCGGTTCAGCATGTTGTTCTTTCCCATCCACCTCGCCAGCGCCACCGGCCCGCCGTGCAGTGGCTCAGGCGCGCACCGCACCCCCCCCGCGATCTCCTCCACGTTCCTATGTGCCAGCTGGCTGGTGAGCAGCGACTCCATCGCCGTCGAATCGTATTGCCCTGCGATGATTGCGCTCGCGATGACCGACTCGACACTGGCGCAGCGGCTACTGGACGGCGATCGCCGTGCGCTGGCCCGCGCGATCTCGCTCGTCGAGGACGACCGCTCTGAGGGTTGGGAGCTCGTGAAGGAGGTCTATCCGCACACCGGCTCGGCCGCCGTCGTTGGCTTCACCGGGCCGCCCGGTGTGGGCAAGTCGACGCTGATCGGCGCGCTAACCAAGGTGCGCCGGGAAGCGGGCCGCAGCGTCGGCGTGCTGTCGATCGACCCCTCCTCGCCCTTTACTCAGGGTGCCCTGCTGGGAGACCGGATCCGCCTGTCCGAGCACTTCCTCGATGAGGGAGTGTTCATCCGCTCGATGGCCAACCGCGGCGCGCTGGGAGGACTCTCGGAGGCCGCGCTGCAGACGGCGCTGCTGCTCGACGCGGCCGGCCGCCAGGACGTGTTCATAGAGACGGTGGGTGTGGGTCAGGCGGAGATCGACATCATCGATCACGCCGACACGATCGTCCTCGTTCTGATGCCCGGCTCGGGCGACTCGATCCAGGCGCTGAAGGCAGGCGTCATGGAGATCCCCGACATCATCGTGATCAACAAGGCCGACCATCCGCTCACCGACACGATGGTGCGCGAGATCCGCGGCGTGCTCTCGCTCGCCAACCTCGACCGCTCGCCCGAGGAGGCGCGCCGTCACTGGCGCGTGCCGATCGTCAAGACCGAGGCCGCCCACGGCACGGGGGTGCCCGAGCTGGTGGAGCGCCTCGACGAGCACCGCACTCACATCCTCGCGGCGGGCCTGCTCGACGAGCGCCGCGCGCGCAACCTGCGCAGCGAGGTACTCGCGATCGCCACCGCCCGTCTGCGCCGGCGTCTGGAGTCCGAGCTAAGCGAGGACGCCGGGTTCCAGCACCTGCTCGACGAGGTCGTCGCCAGGCGGCTTGACCCCGCGAGCGCCGCCACCACGCTGCTGGAGCGCACGGCGGACGGCGGGCAAACCGTTGGGTAGGCTTCGGCACGGCATGGGATATCTCGACCTAGCCGACCGCAGCTGGCCGCTGCTGCGGCGGCTGATGGGCGGCCACACGGCGCTCTACCGGGTGACGAACGGCCTGATCGGGCACCGCACGCCCGGCCTGCCGCCGGCGCTGCTGCTCGACCACACCGGCGCGCGCAGCGGCAAGAAGCGCACAGCCCCGCTTGTCTATGGCGAGGATGGGCGGAACCTGGTCCTCGTGGCCTCCAAGGGCGGCTATCCCAAGAACCCCGCCTGGTTTCACAACCTTCTTGCCCACCCCGACACAGCCGTCCAGGTCGGCTCGCGCCGGCTGGATGTGCAGGCGCGCGTCGCCACCTCCGAGGAGCGCGCCCGTTTATGGGCGCTGATGGTCGGCGTCTACGGCGGCTACGCCGACTACCAGCGACGCACCGAGCGCGAGATCCCGCTCGTGATCCTTGAGCCTCGCTGAGCTTTCGCCCTACGCGCCGAGGGCGCGGGCGATCACCATCTGCTGGACCTCGTCGGTGCCCTCGCCGATCGTCAGGATCTTCGCGTCGCGGTACATGCGGCACACCGGGTACTCCTCGATGAACCCGTACCCGCCGTGTATTTGCACGGCCTCCTCGGCACAGCGCACCGCCAGACGTCCCGTCTTTAGCTTCGCCTGGGCTGCGGTCAGCGTGAAGTTGCGTTTCGCGTCCTTCTCTCTGGCCGCCTTGTAGACGAGCAGCCTGCCCGCCTCGATCTCCGTCGACATATCGGCGAGCTTCCCCTGGATCGCCTGGAACTTGGAGATCGGCTTGCCGAACGCCTTGCGCTCCTTGGCGTACTTCAGGGCCTCGTCGAGCGCGCCTTGCGCGAGTCCCACACCCATCGCCGCGACGCCGATGCGGCCGATATCGAGGATGTGCAGAAACTGCTTGAACCCCTGCCCGCGCGGGCCGAGCAGGTTCTCCTCCGGCACTTTGCAGTCGGTGAACATCAGCGGGCGCGTGTCCGAGGCGTTCCAGCCCATCTTGCGATACGGCTCGCCCTGCTCATATCCGGGGGTGCCGTTGGGGATGATCAGGTTGGAGATCTCCTCCTCGCCGGTGCGGGCCGTTATGCACACCACGCCGGAGATGTCCGTGCCGGCGTTGGTGATGAACTGCTTCGCGCCGTTGATCGTCCACTCGCCGTCCGCCAGCTTCGCGCGAGTCCGCACGTTGCCCGCATCGCTTCCGGCCTCGGGCTCGGTAAGCCCGAACGCGCCTAGCCGTTCGCCCGAGCACAGTTGCGGCAGCCACTCGTGCTTTTGCTCCTCGCTGCCGAACAAATACACCGGCTGCGTCCCCAGCGAGGTATGGGCGCACAACGTGATCGCCACCGAGCTGTCCACCCGCGTGAGCTCCTCGACCGCTAATGCATACGCGAGCGTGTCCCCGCCCCCGCCGCCGTACTCCTCGGGAAAGGGGATCCCCATCAGGTTCAGCTTCCCCAGCTTCGCCACGATCTCATAAGGGAAGGACTTCGTGCGGTCGAGCTCCTCGGCGACTGGCGCCACCTCGCCCTCGGCGAATTCTCTGACCGTGCGGCGGATCAGCTCGTGGTCGGGCGACAGGTCGAAGTTCATAGAG
>CAAGKR010159473.1_pt1 | contig 10099 bp, 14 predicted proteins | sample 2556971 | NCBI WGS metagenome assembly CAAGKR01 (sample SAMEA5207829, study PRJEB30636) | soil metagenome | biome: forest; feature: boreal; material: soil | place: USA | collected 2011-09 | depth 1 m
ACCCATCCCTGGGCCGCTGGACCCAGCGTGACCCGATCGCTGGCTCCATCGCCGATCCAGGCAACCTTAACCGTTACGTCTACGCCGGCGATAGCCCGGTGAACCTGACGGACGTGAGCGGAGCGCTGACCTGGGGTCAGGCCCTAGCTTGCGGCGTCTCGGTCGCAGCCATCGGGTTCGCGGCGGTGGCCATCCCATATGTCCTCTTCGGAGCGCTCGGCGAAGTGAGCTTCCTTGCTCTCACCACTTATATCGCATCTTCCAGCGCCGAGGCTCAGATCGGTCTGTTCGGCCTCGGGATCGGCGGTTTGAGTGGTCTCTTGCAAGCGCCAGCCACCTGCTTTGGGCTCTAGCTGATGCCGCATATCCTTCTGACCTTCACTGCAGTTACCTTGGCGATCGCCGAGGTCCTCGTTGGCGTCGTGCTTCAGAGGCGCACCCGTGCCAGCGAAGACGGTCGGAATGTCGGCGGTAGGATTCGAGCGCCAAGCTGGTATGAGCAACTGGCAATTGTGATCGTTACGGTGGTGGGTATAGGCGCCGGCCTTGTGGCTTTCGGCGCCGTACCTCCCCTGACCCTCCTCCTGATGATCGTGTCGAGCGTCGCGTTCGGGATCGCCTTGCTCGCGGTGTTCGCCTACCTGGCTCGAAACACCACGACGCTTCAGCGGACCGCCTGGCTAATCTTCCAGTTCGCCATCGCCTTCGCGTACGCGCTCGGCGGTGGGCCATTCCGCGCGCAGTAGACAGGCGATGGGTCGGGGATCTTATGTCGAGGTCCTCGGCCCGCTTCGTCTGCCGGTTCTCTCCGAGACACGCGATCACGGCGACAGGCTGCGTACCTTACGTTGGTCTCGAGAGTCGCAATGGTCGGGCACCTGCGCGCGGAGAAGTCGTTCAAAGGCAACTCGGGTCGCTCGTGAACTTCACGCTAACTCAGTCGCGACGCGCGCTGTCGGCTCGAGCTCAGTCTGAACCGGCTCGATCGCGATCAGGATGTTCGTGTCGACGAGGAACTTCAAACGGGCGACCCCCTCCCAGGAGAATGCCCGAAGCATAAACAACCAAGCGGAAACAATCGGGTCGCGGTTGTCGATGGGTTGCTCGTGCGGGGCCTGCTTCGGGTCCATTTCGGACTCCGGAGGCCCTAGGCTGCATCTGGCGCGGGCTGGCTCGGCGGGCTGCACTCGACGGTGGTTCCGGCAAAGCGGAGGGCTAGCCCTCCGGCCCGAGTCGCTGCTTGGGAAGCAGACACTCTGGGTCGTGTCCCCAGAATTGGTGTAACAGCGGGTAGGCCGTGAATGAAAACGGCCACCGCGTCATCCTCGCGTCGTTCGACCGCTTGGGCGCGGGGATGTGCGAGCCCGGTGGGTGCTTGAGGGGATAAGTGCCTTGCAGGGTGGTCCTGCCTAGACGGGATCCTCGACCTCACATGATGAGGTCGGTTTGGTCGGGGCGAGAGGAGTCAGGCCGACACTATATGGGTGAAGGTGCGCGCCGGGCTCACGAGAGCCGAGGAACGGGCGTCATCGGCCTGATGCCCCCGCGGCCGTCTGCGAAGCAGGCGCTGTCGTGGACAGCTCGGCGGCTATCCCATCGACCTAGGCTTCGATACTCGGCGGGCGATCCGCTCCGCAATCCCCTTAGTGGAGTCGTGCTTGCTGGCGTAGGCCACGAGTATCGACAAGGGGTCTACCTACAGGGCGGACACAGTGAATGCTCGGATATTCACCTGACAGCCGCGGTCAAAGATGCCAACGACTCCACCGGTCAGGTATGTATTGTCCACCTCTTGGATCACCGACCCTCCGTCTATCAAGACCTTCACCGTGTCGCCCTTCACTTCGAGCCTTATCGTGTGCCAAGCGTCGCTCGGAGCGAAGGGGATGCTGTCCATAACCTGGACGTCGCTGGCGTTCATGGCAAGGAAGCCGGTGGCGGGATCCCATTGGGTCCCTCCCCATGCCGAGGAGTAGCCGGCGACGTAGCTGCCGGCTTTTGATCCGCGTGCGACTAGTCCAATCGCCGAGCCAGACGACGGCCCCGGGCCGATCATCCCACCCTTCCAACGGACTAGTTGAACCTGCATCTCGACGGCGTAGTCAGCGGTCGCGTCCACGCGATAGGGGGGGTCAGCGTGATGTTGTCGTCGTCGTAGTTGGTGGAGTAGGTCCCGTCGTTGACCACCATGCCGTTCAGCCAGTGCCAGTCGCCGGAACCTGTCCACCCGCCAAAGCCTGCCAACCAGTCAGCTTGGTAAAGAACTGTCCCGGGTGCGATGGACAGAGTGGGCTGACTCGGGGCCTCGACAGGCAAAGTTGCCCCACTGGAAGGAACATCTGGCGGCGCCGCTTGCGTTGGCTGGGGATTCTGCCCCGAGCCAGATCCAAGGTGCGTGATACCCCAAACGGCCACGCCGCCCAAGATCACGACGATCAGCGGCCTGACGAACCAGTCTGCGAAGGTTTCGCCCGCGTTCTTCATGGCCACAAATATAGGTCCGGCTAGATTCTCCGTTGAGCCGCTGCGTTGATGCCAGCGGTGATGGGGCTCGATTGGTTGCCATGGTCGGGGCGAGGGGAGTAGCGGCCACGCTTTCCAATTGATCTACGCCATCGCCCCCGCTACCGGGCTGCTGGTCGACGTGGCGTAGTCGCCGGCCCGGATTTGCGGGCGCCCAGGCTCTGTCAGCCTCAGTCCAGATCCTCGTGGTGTTTTCGGTCGTCTGCCGTCAGCATTCGCGATCCGATGCGTCGAGATCGTCGACCGGGGTCGCTCCTTGGACCGAGGTGGTTTACGGCGGTGCACACACCGCAGTCCACTCCCACTTGACATCGGGAAGATAATAAGTTCTGTGGAGTCGCGCTTGGCGGCTCAATGAGCGGGAAGGGGGGATTCGCATCGAAACCACCGCACGCGGTCCGCGTTCGCTGCTGCCTGTCGCGTTGCTAGTCAGGGCCTCGCTACTTGCACTCGCGATCGCAATCCTGGTCCCATCGATCGCTACCGGCAAGTTCGGTTCGTCGTACAGCCACATCTGCGACACCACTATCTACTCAGAATGCGTTTCGGACGACTCCTACGTAACAGTTTCCATCTATCTCCCCGCTGGCCCATATACCGATCAGGTCAGAGCAGCCATGGCGTACTACTCGTCCTCGGCTGTCCCAAGGATCCTAATGGTCGAGGACTATCCCTACCCGGGCACTAACGCAGATGTGTGGGCTGGCTCGGTCACAGACAACAGGCGCGCTCTGGCGTGGACATTCTGCGCTGGCGGGGCCTACTACGGGGGATCGGACAGCGCCCACACGCGCTGGTGCAGGCCGCAAATCTTCCAGTACAACACGGCATTCACGTCCTACTACTCAACGGACGCGAAGAAGCGCTACATCGCGTGTCACGAGTTGGGCCATACCTTCGGCTTGCAGCACCCAAAGTCGAGCGAACCTCAAGCGACTTGCATGCAGTCGGCGTCGGCAGACTTGAGCTACGTGCCAACCTACAACTACATCTCGTCTACGGAGAAGAACCAGATCAACCTGTACTACGGAAGCGGACAGGTGTCCCCATGAACAGCCGATATCCTCGTGTAGCAGGCATGCTCGCGGCGATCCTCCTTGGGGCCGTAGCGTGCGTGGCAGCACCTCCGGCCGCTCGAGAAACCCAGTCACCAACTGGACCATCCAGCACGCCAGCGGCTAGCGCCACAAGAACTTGGCCCAGCCAGCCACTACTTAGCTTCACCCCACTCCCCGTGCTTTCGCCTGATGAATTCTGGAATACCCTGTTCTCGGGCGATCCGGCCTTCACCGAATACCATTCCCTCGGAGCCCTCATCAGAGACTCCGACGCTGTCGTCGTCGCGACACTCGTTTCTGTCACGCCAGGGACCAACTTCGATGCCGGCAATGGTTGGACGGAGTACGATGCATGGGTCAAAATCCGCGTCGATCGCGTGCTGCACGGCTCCCTGCCGACAACGCCCATCATCAATGTGGTTCTCGGCGATATCCCCGACCAGGGCGATCCCTACGGGCCTGTCGTCAGCCAGTTGCAGGCGTCAATGCCGCACGAACAGGGCATCCTCTTCATTCAGAACCTGGCCTCGTGGCAGAGGCAGATGACCGGGAAGTCAACCGCTGACCCTTCGCTTTATGCCGTCATCAGCGCCCAAGGCATCTTCCGAAACGCCAACGGGGTCGTGAAGAAGGCCATCAATGCACCGGGAACTTGGCCACAGGCCTTCGCTGGGAAGTCGTTCGGTGACGTCGTATCGGACGTCGCCAGTTCCAAGCCGGAACCACTGCCTAGCCCTTCGGGTGGGTGAACCACAGACTGCCGACGGTGAGCAGTCGCACCAACCTAGCTGACTCGCTCGCCCGGCGACAGTCCGGTGCCATGAACCATAGGCCGGCACCCTCTGCTCTCGGCGCCCTGTGGCGCCGGACCGTCACGTACCTGCCGAGGGAACTCGCAGCGCTGTCGCGTCGAAGCGTTCGAGCGCTGCGGTCGCAGGTTCGCATGACGTATGCGAAGGTCGCGGAATTCCAGGCCCGCGGCGTCGTACACGTCCACGCGGTCATTCGGCTCGACGGACCCGACGGTCCGGAAACCGCGCCGTCGGCGCGAGTCTCGGTCACGGTTGAGGGATCTAATGGACGCGAGCTGGTCGTCCGCTGGGGAGAGCAGATCGATGTGCGGCCGATATCGCTCGACCTGCAGGCCGGAGGCGTGAGCCAGACCGCAGTCGCCGGCTATATCGCGAAGTACGCAACTAAGGATGCGCAGGTTGCCGGCGGGCTGGATCGAAGAGTCCGTTACATACGGCAGATTGAGCTTGCCGATGTGACCGAACACGCTCGACGCCTGATGTCTTCGGCTTGGAGCGTTAGCCCGCGCTGGGCGCATAGCTTCGGCTTCCGCGGGCATTTCCTCACGAAGGGTCGCCGCTACCCGGTGACGTTCCGCGCACTTCGAGGTGCACGGGCGGGATGCCGGAGACCAGCAACGGTGGATTTCGGCGAGCTTGAGATGTCCACCATAAAGACGCGTGCGTATCCCCCGCTGCGCTCGAACGCGAGCACGATGCTTGCTGGTGCTCAGGCAACCAACCTACTGCCTGGGTCGATAACACAGGCGGCCTACGATTCGTAGGTCGCACCATGCCACCCACACTCCGAGACTGATGGGCAGCCGAAACTGCCCTGCTCGGTTGACGCTTCGGCGTAGCGTCAGCGAAGCCGACGTAGCTCAGCGAGATTCGCGCGGCTGACCCGCGACTTACATCCTCTCCACGTCCGTTTCAACTCTCCGTGGGCATCACGGCGAGCGGTCGAGCCCTTCAAAGAGGACTCAATCTCCGCGTCGAGCGCGGAGGGCGGCAAGCCCAAGGTGTCGGCTGACGCCGAAGGTGCCGTGCCGAGATCATCGGGAAGAAATGGTCCGCGTCAAGTTCTGAAGGCACAGACCCACCTTCGAATCAAAGGCTTCCTGTGTTATCGACCCAAGCATCACCAACCTTGTATCCAGGATCAAACTCGCGTCACTGCTGTTCGATGAGGTTGTTCTGGAAGGTGGCGAGGTCTTTCTGTCCGCTGGTCCTCTTGGCCGGATGGTTCTCCGGGATCCGGAGGCAAAGACGGCAAGTTAGCCGACACCAAAGAGTCGGGCCCGCCTGGAGGCAGGAGATGGATCGGCGATCTACGTAGGTGGCCCAAAGGGCGGCGGGGGCGTCCGTGTCAGTCAGACGGGACCGGGTAGCCAGATCTGGGTTGGGACATACGAGCCTCTGCCCCGGATCCTGCCGTGAGGCTGCTCTTGGCTCGAGTTCGGCCACGGCGTTTCCCTTACGGCCGATGGAACAGCCCTGGTTCGAAGGATCGCGGATGCGGATGAGGCCGCACGAGCACCGAGTCCCGACCTGTTCCGACGCAACATCGTCGTTGAGAACGCCACGACGGATGTCTTGGTTGGAGCGCAACTGGGCGCCAGCGTTTCGATGGACCGGCGGCACGCCCAAGCGGCGACACAACTTCTAACCTCGGGCAGTCCAGAGTTGACGGCTCAGCCCGCACTCGCTGGTCAGGTCGCTCTCGACCTCGCCGTGCCTCAGATCTCCTCTCTGACTTGGGGCGACATCAAGGACGTTCGCGGCCAAATCGGCGTTCGACGCCTGCGCGACGTCCTGCGCGAAATCGAGGAAGAGGCATACGCCGCCGCCTCGAGTGCTCAGGACTTCGAGAGGAGGATTCGCAACGGCCTTGACGGCCGACTCCTTGAGGCCAACGCGACCGCGGCTCGGGCATTCTCGGTAGGCGCCACCAGGGCGGCCGTGAGCATCGGCCTTGGCTACATCCCAATCGGTGGGGCCGTGGCTGGCCGCGGCTACGACCGGAGGCCTTGAGCTCAAGGCTGCGTGGGACAAGTCTGAAACGTGGGGCGCCGTGCTGCTGGGATTGCGCCGGCGATCGATCGAAAAGCGGCCTTAGGAGTCACCTAAGCCCAGGTCGCTGTGTGGCCGTCTCAGGTCAAACCGTTGGCCCTGCCGACTCGGCCGACTCGACGTGCTCATGTTCCTTGCGTCCGTTGTAACCACAATCGGGGCACGGCGGCCAGTCGCGGGCCCATACCCTGCCGGCTATGAACCAGACGCGGTTTGCCCACTGCTCGATTGCCCAATCGCGCGCTCGGCCGATCCGTCGCCGAATCCGGTTGACGGTCCGCATCGGAAACGGCTGAAGAGGGATGTGGTCGCACGGACCGTGCTGCCATGGCGACTCCTTCTTGTCGAGCGTGATTCGTCCGAGGTGTTCACGAATCGAACGGAGAGTCGCATCCAGTTCCATGGTCATTCCGTAGACAGGAACCCGCACGCGGTTGGCCATCACCGCGATCGCATAGCTGACGTCGGCGACAAGCGACGTGATGACCTCATCGCCGAGCTCAAATACGGCGCCCCGCAGCCGTTCTGGCATGTCGGAAGGTGGCTGTCGCCCGTTGAGAATCGCCTCGCATTCGTCGAGCCCCTCGGCGATACGGTCGCAGAGGGCCATGCGCCGGCTCATCGACATCTCTCGAGCCTTTGCCTTCGCTTCGATTCGGGCGCGCGAGAACAGGAACAGCCCCGCGGCGAGGCTTGAGATCAGGGCCGCCGCCAGGGCTCCGAAGACAGCGATCAGGGCTCCCTGAACGCTTGGATCGAGTTTGCTGAAGTCGGGCATAAGCGGATGGTGTCACCGGGCGGTGCCATGTCAAGTTGGCGTGGTGGTCGAACTACCAGCGCCCCGTATTGGTCGATGTTTGTCCACGGTGAGGCCAGGAAGTCCGGGCTTCCGCTCCAGCCCTTCTTTCTCACTGATGGCGAGCGAGAGCTGAAGTAGGAGCCGCCGGTCGTGGGCCAGGGCATCCATCAGAGCCCTCTCGAGGTTGGAGTAGGAAACGCCCCGCACAAAGTCCGTGCTCTTGCCGTCGCCCTCGAGACGGATCGCGAGGAATCGATGCGTGGCTGCGTCACGCAATGCTCGGAGCGCATTTGATCGACGACTGCCCGTTTCGTCTTGGTCTCGAGATAGGTCGACCAAACCCAAGAGGCCGGCAAGCCTGTCGGCGTGCTGAGCGAGGAGGCTGGTCAGTTCGGTTGCGAGCGTCGCCTTGGCGCCTTTTGGTCGTAGGCACCAGTTGCGATCGTTCGCCTTGTCCGGCGGCTGCGGGAGCATCAGCCACATCACCATGAACACGCCCACCTTGTCCGCGACATCAACGGCTGAGGCCAAGGCCGTCGCGGCAAGGCCCGAACCCAGGTCCCACGTCGCGTAATCGAGGGTCTCAACGTAATGCGCGGTCTTGCTGCGTTCGGCCAGACGAAGCTGGTCGGGAGCCGCGAGGGCTGTCCAGGCGAGAAGACGGGCGGTCAGGTAGTCGCGCTTCAGCGCGTTCATAGCCTCAAACGGAGCCGGCACGGCAGGATCATCGATCAGGTCGTCGAGCTTCATCGTCAGCCCCTTGATGTGCAGGCGGTCGAGCTCATCGGGTGGCGGGCGGAAGTCGCGAAGGGGAGTGAGCAGGAGTCCGTGCCGGAAGCACCATTCGGCATACGGATCTTCGTAAGGCCCCGCGATTGCTGGCGCAGGTGACCCTTTCGGCCATCGCGTCATCCGCTCCTGCCATCGCTCGAAGTTGACCTTCGTGACCGCGTGTAGCTCGTCCGCTTTGGCAAGCGCAAACGTGAGGTCGTCCAAGGCGCGAGTGGCAAGTAGCGTGTGCGAACCCTGGGTATGGAAGAAGGGGGCGAGTTCCGCGAGGGTTATTCCGCGCGAGCCACGCGCCATCGGGTCGTCAGGGTTCAAGCGGATGGCGTCGGAAAACAAATCGAGCGCCTCGAAGTCGCGGCCTACTTCAGACAGACCGTTCCCCGCTTCTATGGCTGCCTTGGCGCGATCGACCCGATCCACCTTGCCGTCGTGGGAAATCTGGAGGAAGGCGCGCCGAATCGACCGGAAGTCGGCGCCCAACTCCAACCATGCCTCCCACACACCGGAGGCGTGGCGCTTGGCCCACCAGGCCTTTCGGCGCTCTCGTATTTCGTTGAGGGTGGATTCCGCCATGCAGGCTCCGCGATCTTCAGCAATGACAGCGTGAACGCCAGGGGGTCGTTCTGGTAGGCTACTCGCCGCGGGCCGAGGCCCTGACGTCGCGAACTCAATGCAGTCGGGACGGTCACCTCAATCCGGGTAGTCCGTCGATGACTCGGGCCGAAACTCCGACTGCAGTTCCCAACGCGCCTGGTAAGGAGACGCCGAAAACGACGTCAAGGAAACTCCCGCGCTTGCGGGACTGCGTCGATTATCGCCGTCTGGACCACCACGACGCGCGCTCAACTTCCGATCCACCCATCCGACGACACCCTATCCGGGCCGACGGCGGACCAAGGGTGAACGACACATTTCACTACATGAGGAGCACCGACGCACCGTGACAGACAATATCCCACGCGAGATGTTCCGCACGGACGGGCGACTCCTTCATGAGGAAGCGTTCGAATCGGTAAGACCCGCAAGAGTGATAGATCGCCAGCGAATCCAGATCTCACCGGATCTGCTGGACGGCCAAGAGGTCGAAGCCCGCCACCTGGAAGAGCCAGTCAATAAGTGCGCGATCTCCCGAGACCGAGCGATGAACGTGACCTCCTGGAACGTGGCCCAAGGCGACTATCCAATCGACGTAGTTGAGTTCAACTGGCTCGACGGAGGGGAATGGGTCCGCGCCTACGGCGACTTCGAGGACGGATATCACCGCGCTGAGCGGGCAATTCTCGAACACCTACCGAAGATCTGGATTCGAGTGTCGGAACATCGCTTTCTTCCAAAGGGCGGAAGGCCAGCCGACCGGGTGAGTCTCGAGTAGCGTCAACCAAGCGCCCGATCATGCTCTTCCCACGCCAGACGGTGATCCTCGAGCGTGGCAAAGCGTGGTCGATGTGCGGCATTCAAGACATCCTGTTCCGGAGCCCCGGCGTGAAAGAGCCGCACGGATTCGCTCTCTGCCTCGGCCACCACCGCCTTGCACTTGGGGCAATCCAGCATCGGGTGACGCGCCGATAGAAGGTGAAATGTGCTAACCGCGGCCGTTGGCATCGCGACTCCTTGAATCTCAAACTGAAAGGTCTTGGGATGAAGAGTGAGTCTCGGCGACGGCTGAAAGGTGTCAACCCACAGGCTTTTCACAAGGCCAGACAGACTCGACGACGCTGATCGGGATCTCAGGCCTGATCGAAAGCGGTCCGGGTCGCTTCCGGCCTATCGATCGAGGCTACTCGCGTAGGTCCGCATGAAGACCTGCAAATCGGTTTGTCGAATGCGGTAGGTCGGTCGCGCACCTGTCATCAGGGCCCGCGCCGGGAGGCGTCCGGCGTCGATCTGATTTCGCACCCACCGAGCCGAGACCCCACCTATGTAGCGGGCCGCATCCTCGGTGCTGAGCCAACCCTCCCCCGTTCCCATGAGATCCCACTTGCCCGACTTCTCCGCACGTCAAGGGAAACGAGGGCTCCCAGCGACGGAATGACGGGAAAGCTCGGCACGGACGCCCTCGACGACCT